>Ga0118677_10004962_pt1 | contig 23731 bp, 6 predicted proteins | sample AliMusrvi5mmetaG_FD_86154 | JGI IMG/M metagenome (GOLD analysis project Ga0118677, IMG submission 86154)
AAAGATATCCGGCCAGTGCTTGAATGCTTTGTTGGTTGTGATCAAAGTGGATCCTCGCTCATAGCGCAGGCTGAAGACCTGGAAGAGAAGGTCGGCCCCGAGTTTATCGATAGGGAGATAACCCACCTCATCAATCAATAAAATTTCCGGGCGTGTATAGCGTTTCAGGCAGGCCTTGAGCCGGTCTGTAGCCTGAGCCCCGACCAAGGTGTTGACGAGGTCGACGGCGGAGGTATAGAGCACCGAATGATCCTGTTGGCAGGCCTCGCAGGCCAAGGCGGTGGCAAGGTGGGTTTTGCCTACGCCGACCCCGCCTATGAACACCACATTCCCCTTGTCCTTGAGAAAGCCCAACCTGAACAGATCCTGGATCTGTGGCCGGTTGATTTTCCCGGGCCAGTTCCAGTCGAACTGATCCAGCGCTTTCAAGATCGGGAAACGGGCTTGCTTGAGCCGCCGGGTCACTCGGTTGCCATGGAGGCGGTTCCACTCGCCTTCCATGAGGCGTTGAAGGAACTGGTGGTGCGTCCATTGTTTGCGGGCGGCTTCAGCAGCCAGGTCCTCATGGTTTTCACCGCACCAGGCCAGTCGCAGATCGGTAAGCAGTTCGGGAAGTTTCATTTTTCACCTCCTTCATAGATCGATAGATCGGCGGGCGGTAGTTCCAGTTCCAGCATATCCCCGGCACGCGGCACATGCAGAACACCTGGCTCTTGCCGCCTGAAGCGTTGGCGTTGCTCCAGGATATTGGCAATATACTCGCTGCTGAAGACCTGCAACTCGAAGGCGTCATCCATAGCCAGACGCACCGCATCCACTCCGTAGATTTCCGAGAGTCCCACGATCTTGCGCATATGCATCCTCACGTTGGGGCGTCGTTCCTGCATCTGGCGATAGAACTCCTCGGCCTTGCTCCCGAGTTGGAGATAGTGCTGCCACATCGTCTGCTCCCGGGCTCCCCGGCGTTGCTGGATCAACTCCCTCTCATGCTCGGGATCCAGGACATCCAGATAACGCTCATAGGAGCGTAAGGGGGAGGCGATCAGCACGTTGTTGTGATAGATGGCCAACCGCTCGGGGTAGACCCGCAGGTTCACCCGGCTCCCTGCATATTTCGAGGGCACTGAATAACGATTGGTATCGAACACGATCCGGAACTGGCTGTTGGTCATCGTCTCACGTGGTACGCCCACATCATAAAGGCCTGTCTCCGGCAGGGGGTGCAACGTCTCCTCTTTGAACCGTTCATCAGGAGTCTGGCGCGTGGTGGCATGGAGCCGCCGGTTGGCCACTTCGTCCCGCCACCTGTCTGCCGCCAACTGCACGGCGCTCAAGTTGTGAAGTTCCAGTCCGGCCAGGAAGCTTTTCTTCACATAGCCCACCGCATTCTCAACCCGGCCTTTCTCATTGGGCTTGCGCACTCCGCACGCACGGGGCTCGAAGCCGTAATGCCTCGCGAAATCCTCGTAGCGCGGATGATACGTCGGAGACTGTCCATACGGATGCGACAGCACGGCCGTCTTCAGGTTATCCAACATGATTTTCGCGGGGATCCCCCCGAAAAACCGGAAGGCATTCTGATGGCAGGCCAGAAACTGCTCCATCGCCTCAGAAAGCGTGAACTCCACGTATAGCCGCCGACTGTAGCACAGCACCATCACGAAGAAGCTCAGACGCCGCCGGGTATTGCCGATGGCGATACTCCCCGCATTGCCCCAGTCAACTTGCGCACACTCCCCCGGCGCAAACCCCAGGGTTAGGTGAGGCTGAACTTTCGCCGGACGAATCTGCCGGATGTATTCCTTGAGGATGCTGTAGCCACCCGTGTACCCCGCCTCCCGAAGTCGGCGCATCACCTGCATCCCGGAGAGCGGATACTGCTCCAGCCACCGTGCGATATCCTTCTTGTGCCCATCCAGCTTGCTCTCCCGCTTGATCCCCTGACGCGGACGAAAACTCTCCTGATCCAGCCAATATCGAACCGTTCGCTCATCCAAAGACAACTCCGTGGCGATCTGTCCCGCCAGCAGTTTATCCCGCACACTCAACTCATGGATCCGATGGTAGGTAGTGTAGTCGATCATGCCCGCCTCCTTTCAGGCACGCTTAATACCTGGTAAAGCGGCGCTTCCCACGCCAACAGTTCCTCCTCCACCAACCGTTTCCGGCTGGCGGCCAATTCCCCCTCCGTCAGATTCAACTCCCGGCATAAACTCCGGTCCGAATAATACGACAGCCCTTCCGCATCCCCAACGGTCACCAGGAACAAGTACAACCCCCATACCGCCGCAGGACACCGCCGGGTATACCTTGTTTCGGTGTTACAGATATCGGGTCAATGTAGTTCCAAAAGAGCCATGAGCCAATATCGGTCACTTACCAGTATGGTCTCAGGCTAACCTACAATGAGATTCAGGTGGGATTCCAGAGCGGTCAAACGGGGCAGAAAATGTATCCCTTATTGTATCCCTTTGAACCCTCTGACAGGCATAATCGATGCCTGACAAGTTCTGACACGATCTAAGGTCAAAGCAGACCAGGGGCAACAACGACTTTCTATAAGTCCTTGATTATCAAAAGAAAAAGCCCCGCAAACTCAATGTTTGCAGGGCTTTTAGTAAGTGGTGGTGGGATAAGGATTCGAACCTTAGAAGGCGTAGCCAGCAGATTTACAGTCTGCCCCGTTTGACCGCTCCGGAATCCCACCGTATCGAAATTTGAAGTCACTGAAACAATATTTAAACTGCTCATAGCCTCATGAAAGGCGTGCATAATGGCGTTTGAATTTGATCCTAGCAAGCCAAAAATAATGCCAATTCAAAACGCAGGTTCCGAGTGGGATTAGGATTAAGATTGATGGATGGGAGTTGTGACCTTGAAGCGCTCTGGGGTTTCTGTCATCATTTCTGTTTCGCAAATGGATGCAACGGATGACAGAATTGATCAAAAATAATTTAGAATGGTTGGCGGATCTCAATCCTCAGCAACGGCAGGCCGTTGTGCATGGCGAGGGACCGCTTCTGGTAGTGGCTGGCGCAGGTAGCGGTAAAACAAAAACACTCGCGTACCGTGTCGCCTATCTCATTTCGCAGGGGGTAAATCCTGCGAATATTCTCCTGATGACGTTTACCCGCCGGGCCGCCGAAGAGATGCTCAGCCGGGCCGCCGCAGTCAGCGCGCATAGCGCCCACATGACCGGACGTGTCTGGGGCGGAACCTTTCATGCTATCGCCAATCGCCTTCTGCGCACCTACTCCAAACAGGCAGGCCTGCCGAACAACTTTACGGTGATGGATCAATCGGATGCCGAGGATCTACTCAATGTGATTCGCCATGAGTTAAACATTGGCAAAAATGACAAAAGGTTCCCTCGCAAGAACACTTGTCTGGCGATTTATTCGCGATGTGTAAATGGGGGCGAACAGCTCGAGAAGGTGCTGGTTAAGCATTACACCTGGTGTCTGGAATATCAGGAGGAGTTGAAATCATTGTTTAGCAATTATGTCATACGCAAACAGAAGCAGGGTGTCATGGATTATGATGATCTGTTGCTGTATTGGCTGCAATTGATGAGCACTGATGAACTTGCCCGTGAAATTGGCGGACGCTTTGAGCATGTGCTGGTGGACGAATATCAGGATACGAATCTGGTTCAGGCCGATATTTTGCGGGCCTTGCGCAAATTCAATCAGAACATCATGGCGGTGGGGGACGATGCCCAGAGTATTTACGGTTTTCGCGCTGCCAATGTCCGTAATATTCTCGATTTTCCCCAACAATTCCTTGGAGCTACGGTCGTTACGCTTGAACAGAATTACCGTTCTGTTTGTCCAATTCTGGAAACGACGAATCGTTTGATCAGTCAGGCCCATGACCGCTTTACCAAGGATCTCTGGTCTGCCCGTACGGAGGGGCAGCGGCCGATGCTGGTGACTTGCCGGGATGAAGCCGCGCAGGATAAATTTGTGGTAGATCGTATTATTGAAAACATGGAGAAGGGGATTCCCTTGCACCAGCAAGCGGTTCTGTTCCGCTCGGGACATCTTTCGGATTCCCTGGAAATTGCCCTCACAACCCGAAATCTCCCTTATCACAAATATGGCGGACTCCGCTTTCTGGATGCCGCACATGTCAAGGACTTGATCAGTTTCCTGCGCGTTTCAGAAAATGCTTCCGATGAGATCGCCTGGCACAGGGTTCTGCAAATGATTGAAGGTATCGGGCCGGCGACTGCGGCCAAGATCATTACGCATATCAGCAAGGCGCATGATCCTGGCGCCATGAAAACATATGCAGTGCCAGCCTCTGCACGGGCGGGGTGGCTTGAATTAAGTAAGCTGATCGATGATCTGGTGGCGGCAGGGGAGACTGAGCCGGTAGCTCAGATCCAGCGTATCCGGACTTTCTATGAACGCCTCATGAATCTCCGTTATGAGAATGCCCAGGCCCGCGTTCGTGATTTGGATCACATTGAACAAGTCGCCTCACGTTATAAATCACGGCGGCAATTGTTGACGGATCTGACGCTGGATCCGCCGAACTCTACACGCGATATTGCCACTCATGCCGCGCAGGATGATGACCGGTTGGTTTTATCCACCATTCATTCGGCCAAGGGCTGTGAGTGGGATGTGGTGTATGTGATTCATGTCGCAGATGGCTCCCTGCCTTCCGAGAAATCCACTGAGAATGAGAACGAACTTGAGGAGGAGCGGAGGCTGGCATATGTGGCCATGACCCGCGCTCGTGATGTTCTCTACATTACCTGGCCGATGCGGGTCTATCAACGTTGGGGGGCGGGGGGGAGCAAGCACGCTTATGCCCAGATATCCCGTTTTATCAACGATGACGTGCGCGCCTCCTGTACCATGATATCCTTTGGTGACAGCGGCGGATATTCAGAGGATCAGGGGTATGATCAGCGGGATATCATCGGACGTGTCCGCAACCAGATCAATTCGCATTGGGATTGATCGCGGGGATTGCAAACTCTCTTTTGATGACTTTCCCAAGGTTTACGGGATTGGTGTGGTTCAGCCGGTCGAGGACCCGTTCCCAGCGATAAGCAAAACTCCCGCGCTCATCGCGGGGACGGTGTTTGAAGAGCATGTCAAAAGCCCGTTTTCGCAGACGATAATCCTCTTGAATATGCGAGAACCGTCCAACAAAGGCGTCAATATAAGCGTCTACCACGGCGGGGGGCGACGGAAAGAAGGCCAAACGCCGGAGAATGGGCGCAGCGTAGGCACTGGCAAACGCATCCAGTTGCGAAAAATAATCCGTAAAGGTGCCAGTGTGATCCGAGACAATCAATTCCGCGGGTAGACCACTACTGCTTTCCAGAACGATTTCGTCGCCGTCATCAAAAAGAACAGCGTTCTGAAGATTCATGCGTCCGACGATCAGATTGGAGGCGGCGGCTTTGCCCAGTAACTCGGCGAATTTGAGGCCGTAGGCTGGATTCTGGAATCGGGATCGCGGGATCTTGTCGCTAGCCAGGCCGGGGAGATAATCGCGTTCGAAATAGGTGGACCAGATCAATTGTCCATCATACCGTGCACCCCGGTAATGCTCGCTGATTTTCCTGGTCGTCATGCGCGGAGGCAGATTCATGCCAAGCTGACGACATCCCAGTCGCCGATCCAGGATGTATTCGGTGTATTCCTCCGCTTCCATGATGGAAGCGAGGAGGTCTTTCCCTTCATTGAGGTGTTCCCGGATCCCCCACTTCTGCATGCGACCGATACGGACCACCGGACGATCGATATTGGCCTGCTTGACTTCCGAGACATAGACGGCCCTGCGTCCGGTGCTGCTCAGGCGGCGGGAAAGGGAGCCAATGACCCGGCCGATATTGACGTACTCGATATCGCCGAATTCCCTGACGAAATTAAAAATAAACCCGCGAGCTTTTTCATCGCATAACATTTGTAAGTCAGGCGATTCGGGCTTGAGATACAGTTCATCAAAAATGGAGTCGAATATCAGTTCCCCTTCTTCAATTTTACCGCCTGGCAGCCATTCAATTTGCATGTAAAATTCCGGGCTCAAGCCCAGGAGTACTTCCTCGGGAATCGTTTGGTCGTGTTGGCCAATCAAGGCGGAAAACATAAGGTTGCGCCATTGCACATCGTCGATGTTATCTTCACGTAATTCCACGGGAACGGCGTCGCGGAAGGCGGCTTTAAGCGTCTCATAACAGAGACGGATGGGATCCTGAATGGCATGGGAAAAGCGGGTATCAGTAAAGGTTTTGTCCGCCGCAAAAAAGACCACTTCTGAATGGCCCATGCGGTTGTATTTGGCTGAATAATCGCGAATTTCGATGAGGTGGCTTTTCAGCTCGTCGTCCGTCAGGTTTTCTAAATTGCAAAACTGCTGGAAGCTGAGAAAGCGCGTTCCTGTATCACGGCTATAATAATAGATTGCTTTTCCGCCAATGGGGGTGATGGTGGATTGAATCATCCTCTTCATTTCATCGGGCGTCTGGGGTAAGGGGGCAATCCGCCAATTTTCACCACGTTTTTTGATGGCAGAGCGGACTTTTTCATTCATCAGGTTCAAAAATTTGATTTTTTGCTTGGAGACCAATTCCTGCAGCAAATCATCGGCTTCGTAGGCAAGGGCCATATTTTCAGGATCGGGCCGGATCAGGATGCAGTCGGCATCCATGATCAAGTCGACCGAATGCTGCCACTCGCTCATTTCGTCTTCCTCATCTAGTGCGGGCTGACCTGTGGCGAATCGCGTGGCATTCATATCCGCGATATAGGCAACGCTTTGTGTGGCATGAATTCCGGGAAGTGTTACAAGGGTTCGGCTCCTTGGGAAAATCGTGCCGATTTTGGAGAGCAAATGTCCCTCACTATCAACGGCAAGAGGATGTTTACCTAAAATTCTGATAGTCATGTTTTCCAAAGAATAGCAACGTTTCACGCAGATAAACAACAGTTCTTTGCACGTTTTTCTTTTCTTTATCCATTCATGGGGATTCCCTAACATGGCGGCTTATGAATTCTATCTATACTACGACGATTACCCGGGAAGCGCAGCGGCGGGGAATCGGGATTGAGGTGATTGATCCAATAACGCCTGTGTTTGTGTTAAAGTACAAAACCAAGCAGATCCGATGTTATAATGCGCTGACTGATCAGGTGGGCGCCGTGACTTTTCACTTGGCGCAAAATAAGCGACTGGCCAATATTTTTCTCAAATCCAACGGATTCCATGTTCCTGCCCAGGAACCATTTTCGGATTTGTCAGCTGCCCGACTTTTTTTGAAAAAGCACAAGACGATCGTGGTCAAGCCGTGTACCCAATGGGGTGGGCGTGGAGTTTCGGTGGCGGTTCGGACCACCAGGGAGCTCACCCGGGCCATCGTGTTTGCAAGGAAATTTGAAGATGAAATGGTGCTGGAAGAATTTGTGAGTGGTGAAGATTACCGGCTTATTTTCGTGAATTACCACTATGTCGCTGCGATCCGCCGCCGGGCGGCCCGAGTAACAGGTAATGGACGGGACTCTATCAGGAAGCTCATCCAGACGCAAAATCGGATCGAACGGAAGCTGGACCCCAGTCATATTATCCCGTTGGATTCCGAAACGGCGCGTAATCTTACAGCACTGGGATTGAAATGGGGAACCGTTCCGGCGGCAGGACGTGACGTCCAGGTGCGTCTGACCTCGAATTATCATACGGGTGGGAGCGTGGATATCGTCACCCGTGAGGTCAGTCCGAAGTTGGTGAAACTGGCGGCTCAGGCGGCTAAAAAGCTGGGCGTGCCGGTGATCGGTATCGATTTTCTGGTAAATGAAAAGACGGGGCGTTTCTGGTTGATTGAGCTGAGCCCTGATCTCGCCATTTCGCCTCCCGAAGGGGATATTGTGGTTCGTCATTTTATCGACTATCTATTTCCGGAAACAAAGGGGGTATGAGTATGACGATGGGAAATAAATCATGCCATCTGGTGGGAGTGGCCGGGGTGGGGATGAATGCCTTGGCGCAGGCGCTCAGTGGCGGCGGGTGGCGCGTGAGCGGGTCGGATCGGTATCAGGATCAAGGTCAGGATCTGGAGGTGATTCGTAAACTCAAGGAGGCGGGTATCCAGTTCTATCCCCAGAATGGGCAGGGGGTTCATTCGGATACCGGTGCTGTAGTGGTTAGCACGGCTATTGAACAGGACAACCCTGATATGGCGGCGGCTTTGCGATTACATATTCCGGTTCGGCATCGGGCTGAAATGTTGGCGGAATTGGTGGAGGGTAAAGAGGTGGTCGCCATTGCCGGGACATCGGGTAAAACTACCGTTACGGGCATGATGGGTTGGTTGCTGGAACAGTTGGGTGCTGATCCCACGGTGGTGAATGGGGGTGCCTTGGTCAATTGGGCTGAGGCCCATCGTATTGGAAATGTCCGCATGGGGCAATCGCGGCTTTGTGTGATTGAGGCGGACGAGAGTGATCGTTCGCTTTTGCGATTCAACCCTGATTGGGCACTGATTACGAATATGTCCGCCGATCATTTCAACATTGCGGAGACGGAACGTTTGTTCGCGCAATTCAGGAGGCAGGTGCGGCGTGATTGTCTTGTCGGTTGGGAATCGGGAATGCCGTGGCAGGGGCTATCGCCGAAATTGGATAAATCGGGTGCCCGTTTTCAATATGAGGGGCTCGAGTTTGAGCTTCCCATGCTGGGTGCGCATAATGCCGAAAACGCCCTGCAAGCGACGGTGCTGTGCCAGCGGATGGGCTTTGCGCTTAAACCCATACGGGATGCGTTGAGTCAGTTCCAGGGAATCCAGCGGCGTCTCGAAAAAATCGGGGAGGTTAGGGGGGTGACGGTGCTGGATGAATACGCCCATAATCCCGCGAAAATTTCGGCTGCGTGGCGGGCGGTGGCTCCCCATTACCGGCGTATTCTGGCGTTTTGGCGGCCGCATGGGTACAAGCCCTTGTCGATGATGTTTGACGACCTGGTGACCACCTTTGTGGAGCTATGTCGTCCGGATGATAAACTTTACCTGATGCCCGTGTATTACGCCGGGGGAACGGTCAGCAAACAACGGGATGCGGATGAACTGGTGGCCAAGTTAAAGGTGCGTGGGTTGCCTGTTGCCTGGATGGCGGATTATGACATGTTGATGAAGGAGCTGATGGGGCAGGTGCGGGAGGGGGATGTAGTGCTGGGTATGGGGGCGCGTGATCCCGGTATCCCACAGTTTTCCCGCGATCTGGTTGCCAACTTAAAAAAATAGTGGCGAAGGGTTGACAATCAGGGAACAAGTCGGCAGTATTGCGGCCCGTTTTGCACGGGAAGTTTTCTGATGGGGGATTAGCTCAGTTTGGTAGAGCGCTTGAATGGCATTCAAGAGGTCGCGGGTTCGACCCCCGCATCCTCCACCATCAAAAAATACCTGCAACTCCCAATATATTCCTCTCGTTGGGCATCTCCTTCTCCTTTGGCTTAACGGTTGTTTTGGGCTCTTCCATTATAGCCTAGGTTTGGTAGGTGCCCCCGTTAATGATCAAGGGCCATTTTGTGGGCTTGATTATGGCTGTGAGCAGGCCTATTCTCGCCATTGTTTGTGTTTGAGACGACATTAGACGAAACCGTTTTTGAAGATGGCTACCATGACGTATACGGAGATGGTGATCCAGACCTGAGTCTTGACAGCATTCTCGCTGACGCCAAAGTATGAAGATGTTGCTTGATCCATTTGAAGAACAGTTCGACTTGCCCGCGTGCTCGATACAAGTGGGCAATCGTCAGAGCCGGAAAATCCATGTTGTTGGTCAAAAAGATCAGTCGTTGTGTTGCTCTTGCTTCGAGTCACAAAGAAGACCCCTTGGCGATGAAGACGGTCGAAGTCCAGATACCCTCGATCCATGATGTAAAAAGAGCCGGCGTCGAACTGAAACTGATCGAGAATATTGACGTCGTGAACCTTCGCTTTCGCGCGACGGAACTTTTCCCACGGGAACAGCGAGAGACACAAATCGATGGTGGTCGAAACCAGGGGAATGTGGGGAGAAATGCGGCGGAATCGGGTGAGGTGTGGAAGGGGAGACGTAGCTCTCTCCGGGAGCCAAGGAGGTAGCAAGACAATGAAGAAAAAATGGACTTCTGGATGCCTTGAATCCGACGGGCAGATGAAAAATCTTAAAAAACGGATGTTATCACTCAGTTTGTCTGCCATGTGGATATGTCTTCTGTTGCCGCAGACGGCGAAGGGGACGATTAGTATCGGAAAGTTCCTTGACATGATCGGCTCCGTTCCTGATGCCGTGGTTAAATTTCAGGATTTTTTTGAAAAATTCTCTTCAATAAGCGGGGACGGTGGGAGTGGCGGGGCCGATTTCAATATTTGGGAGGCTAATGGCTTCTATATTACCACCAACATGTCGGGGAATCGGCAGGGAATTACGGTTTTAGGGTTCGATAACACGGTGGTTACCAGCAACAACTATGTGGCGACCCTCCCTGATTTTATCTCAGGCATAAGCCCCAGCAACCTCCCGGTAACAGTCATTTTTGATTATGCGTTTTCTCAAAACCCTGGTAGTGCCCTGTCCAACGCTGATTTTTCCAGTTTAATTATTGGGGATCAGCCCACTTTGATTGGCGCACATGCACTGGAGGTTCCGAAGCTGACACACATTACAGTGCTTCCAGACAATCCCAATTTCAGCAGTGTTGATGGGGTGTTGTTTAATGTAAACCAAACGGTTTTGCTGCGATTCCCGGAAGGGTTGACCGGAAGTTACACGGTTCCCGGAACGGTGACGAACATTGCGGATTACGCGTTTTACAAATGCTCCGGTCTGACGAACCTGGTCATTGGGACCCATGTCTCCAGCATTGGGGTGAATGCGTTTGCCTACAGCAGCCTGAAGGTCGTCAGTTTCATCGGTGATGCGCCAAAGAACAATGGAACGGCCTTTGCAGGGGATCAGGTGACGGTTTATTATTTATCCGGAACCAAAGGCTGGGGGGCAAATTATGGCGGGGTGGCAACGACGCTGTATAACCCCTTCAATTATGTGATTCTAAACAGCAGTTCCGTAACCATCATGGGGTTCACCGGTTTGGGTTGGGAGTATCCTGGAAGTCCGACGGTTATTATTCCGCCGGCGATCAATGGGTTGCCGGTCACGGCGATTGGTGCGAATGCCTTTAGTTACCAAACGACCATGCCGGCCGTGGTGATTCCCGACAGCGTGATCCGCATCGGGAACGGGGCGTTCGACCATTGCACGGCGCTGGCCAGTGTAACCCTGGGCACCAATGTCACCAGTATTGGCCCGGCGGCGTTTAATGTTTGTTCCAGCCTGGCCAGCCTGGACATCCCAGACGGCGTCACGGTGCTGGCGGACAACCTGCTGACGGGGTGCACCAACCTGGCCAGCTTGACGACAGGCACCAATGTCACCAGTATCGGGGATTACGCCCTGGGGGCGTGTGCGAGGCTGGGGCGGATCCATATTCCCGCCAGCGTGACCCACATTGGCAGCCAGGCATTCTACTATTGCACGCAATTGGGCTTCGAGGTGGATCCGGGCAACCTGTATTGGAGCAGCGACTCGGACAATGCCCTGTTGGATAAGACCCAGACGACCTTGATCCAATTCAATGCGGGTTTGCAGGGGTGCTACTTCCTCCCGGACACGGTGGCGAACATTATGGCCCAGGCATTCTTCGGTAGTGCCCGGCTGGAGAGCGTGTATATTCCCGCGGGCGTGACCACAATTGGCAATCAGGCCTTTTTAGGTTGCTCGGCCCTGAGCGGCGTCTATTTCAAGGGGAATGCGCCGCAGAACGACGGCACCGCCTTCTCGGGCGATACGAATTACGTCTATTACCTTCCGGGCGCTAGCGGCTGGACGGCGAGCTATGGCGGGGCCACAACGCGCCTGTGGATTCAGTACAGTTACACGACCAATCTCAACAACACGATCACCCTGCAGTCCTATTCCGGCCCGGGCGGCAACGTCGCCTTGCCGTCCTCCGTGAACGGCCTGCCGGTGTCCGGCTTTGCCCCGGATATGTTCGCCAATTGCAACACACTGACCGGCATTACCATCCCGAACAGTGTCAGTAATATCGCCAGCGGAAGTTTCAGCGGATGTTCAGCGCTCAACAATGTGGTGCTGGGGAGCGGCGTGACCAACATTGGGGCAGGCGCTTTTGCCAATTGTTATGCGCTGACCAGTCTGACGCTTCCCAACAATGTCACCCGTGTAGAGGCAGGGGCGTTTAGCGGATGTGGTTTGACCAATGTCGTCTTTGGCTCCGGTCTGACCACTCTCGCAGACAATCTGTTTTACAATTGTGCATTGCAAAGTGTGATCATTCCCAACACGATTACGCATATCGGGGCGGGTGCCTTTGCCGGTAATCCCTTGCGGAGTGCCATCATTCCCGGCAGTGTCCGCAGTCTCGGTGGGGGGGCATTTGAAAACTGCGCCTTGCTTGCCCATGTGTATTTCCAGGGGGATGCTCCCGCTAATGATGGGACGGCCTTCAAAGGAGACAACCAATATTTCGACTATAACAGCGCCAATGATTATAGGAACACCCTTGTCAATTATTTGCCGGGAACGGCGGGATGGGGCGCCAGTTACGGAGGGGTGCCTGCTGCGCTTCTGCCGCTCACCTATACGAACGTCAGCGGTTTTATCACCATCACGAAATACTCAGGCGGCGGCAATGTGCCTATTTTTTCAGCCATCAATGGGGTGCCCGTCACGGGCATCGCGAGTGGCGCGTTCCGCGACTGCGCGGGGCTGACCGGCGTCACTATTCCCGCGAGTGTCGCCAGCATTGGCAGCAATGTTTTTGAAAACTGCGTCAACCTGACAAACCTTGTCGTTGATCCGGCCAACCCCAAATACTGTAGTGTGGGCAATGTCCTGTTTGACAAGGCGCAGACGGTCTTGATCCAGTTTCCCGGCGGTCTGGGGGGAGCCTACACGGTCCCCGGCGCCACCACCAACATCGGCCCGGGTGCCTTTGAAGGCTCGCGGGTGACCGGTGTGACGATTCCTGGGGGCGTCCTCGACGTGGGGCTTTATGCCTTCAAGAATTGCCGCTTTCTGACGGATCTGGCCGTGGCGCCAGCCAACCCGAATTACACGAATGTGGCCCATGTGCTATTCAATAAGGCGCAGACGGTCTTGATCCAGTTCCCCGGCGGCTTGGGCGGAAACTTCACCGTTCCCGGAACCGTGATAACGATCAGCCCCTTCGCCTTTTACGGGGCGAAGGTGACCGGGGTGAACATTCCCGCGAGCGTCACCAGCATCGCCACGGGCGCGCTGGCGGCTTGCGGCAGCCTCACCAATATCGCGGTGAATCCTGCCAACCTGAATTATGCCGATGTCAACGGCGTCCTGTTCAATCCGGCTCGGACAACGTTATTGCAATATCCGGGAGGTCTGACGGGGAACTACTGGCTTTCCAACACCATCTCGGGCATCGGCGTTTCGGCCTTTGCCGGATGTGGGCTGTCCAGCGTGACATGCTCCACCAACCTGACCGATATCGGGGCGAGTGCCTTTACCGGATGTTCGAACCTGACGGCGGTCAATTTCACTGGTTCTGCTCCGGCCCATGACGAAACCACTTTCGCGGGCAGCATGCAGGCTGTGGTGTATTACCTGGTCGGAACCACGGGCTGGGCCTCGACGTTCGGCGGCGCGCCCACCCGGAATATTCCCTATTCAATAGCCGTTAACGGCGACAATACCCTGACGCTCACAGGCTACACCGGTTCGGATAGCTTCCTGGTTATCCCCTCTGCGATCTTTGGTGTGCCGGTCGCCGGGATCGGGAGCAGTGCGTTCCAGGGTAATCCCGGGTTGGCGAGTGTCGTCATCCCCGCCAGTGTCGTTCGCCTGGGAACCAATGCGTTCTTCGGTTGCGGTCGCTTGGCGAGTTTGTCGATATCCAGTGTGCCGGGCATCGACATCGGCTACCAGGCCTTTGGCAACTGTTCCAACTTGGTTGTGGTGGGCCTGCCCGGCGGCACCGATAACATCGGGGATTATGCGTTCTATAACTGTACAGCCCTGTCCCAGGTGGGTTTCGGCGGCACAACGAATATCGGGAATTACGCCTTCTGCGGTTGCACGGCCCTGGGGTTCCTGTCGGTCGGCGATCATGTGGTGCGCATTGGATCGGACGCCTTCGCCCACACCGGCCTTTTTGAGTTAGTCGTGCCGGCGGCGGTCACTGTGATCGGAACCGAGGCGTTTGCCTATTGCGGTCAGACCAACATCCATGTGGCCGCCTACTTCCTTGGAGACGCACCGGTCAATGACGGCACTGCCTTTGCCCACGGATACGCGGATGTCTACTATGAATCTGGAGCCGCGAACTGGGGGCCCTCCTATGGCGGGGCGACGGCAATTGAAATGCCGTCCATCTTTGCGTTCTCGATTGCTGGTGGGCAGGCGACGATTACGGGGATTTCATCCTTGTACAGGAACGTGAGGATCCCGCTCACCGTCATGGATGAGCATGGGAATAATGTGCCGGTCACGGCCATCGGGGACAATGCATTTGCCGGCAATCAGGTGATCACGAACTTGCTGATTCCCAATACCGTTACGTGCATCGGCAACGGGGCATTCCAAAATTGCACCAACCTGGTGGGCGCGGCGTTCCCCGACACCCTTGTCAGTATCGGGAATGCGGCGTTCAGTAATTGCGTGCATCTGGTGGGGGTCACGCTACCCGCCTCACTCACGAGTCTTGGCGCCGATGCCTTTGCCCGTTGTCCTGGCGTGGTCACGTTGACCTTTGGGGCCGGGTTCACCAATCTGGGGAGCGGGGCATTCAACAACTGCACCAATTTGATATCCGTCTATTTCAATGGGGATGCGCCCACGAACGGAGGGGCGGCGTTCACAGGGGACAGCTTGGCCACGCTCTATTCATTGCCGGGATCGGCGGGTTGGGGCACCCTGTTCAGCGGGGCGCCGGTGACGGATTGGATTCAATTTGTCTATTCGACCAACAGTGACAATACGGTCTCCTTGTTGTCCTACAGGGGCGCGGGCGGCAAGGTTACCCTGCCGGCAACTGTCAACGGCATGCCGGTGACCCGTCTTGACAATAGTGCGTTCGCCAACAACGACGAAGTGAAAAGCGTCATATTCCCCGACAGCATTCGGGAAATTGGCTGGCAGGCGTTCTCTGGCTGTAGTTACCTGACCAACGTGACCTTTGGTGCGAATCTTGTCAGCGTCGGCGGGAATGCTTTCTATTACTGCGAGAGGTTGAAAGGCATTACGCTTCCCGACAGTCTCACGGTGATTGGTTCGTCCGCTTTTGCGGGGAGTGGCCTGACCAATGTGGTCCTTCCCAATACTGTGACAAGCATCGGAGACACGGCGTTCTACCTGTGCCCCATGTCCGGTAGCATCCTGATCCCCAGCGGCGTGACCTATATCGGCAACAACGCCTTTGACGGGTTGTCCGCCTTCTATTTCCAGGGGAATGCTCCGGCCATATCCGGCACCCCGTTCCACGACGCCTATTCCACCTATATCCAGAATGGGATCCACTATTTCGGGGGGGATGGCATCGTTTATCATGACGCCACGACAGGTGGCTGGGGCCCCACTTTTGGCGGGCTGGCAACGGCGGTATGGTCTCCCTATAGTTATCAAATCAGCAACAACGTCGTGGTCATCACTGGCTATTCCGGCGGGAACGGCAGCCTTACCGTTCCCACCACCATTGGCGGTCTACCCGTGGTGGGCATCGCCGCCAATGCGTTTGCAAGCAATTCCATCCTGAGGTACGTGATCCTGCCCGATACGGTTACCCAGGTGGGTAGCCGGGCTTTTTCGTCCGATCCGAACCTGGCGGAGGTGTATTTCAGGGGGAACGCGCCCGACCATGACGGGACCGTCTTCGCCGGCGATTCGGCCATCGTGTATTATCTGGCTGGATCCACCGGCTGGACGTCCACTTTTGGTGGCGCGAACACAGTGTCCTACACGCCTTTTGGCGCGATTACCGTGACCGTCAACCCGCCGGAAGCAGGAGGGCAGTGGCGGGTGGATGGAGGCTCGTTGCATGCCAGCGGGGCCATCGCCGATAATTTGGGCGTGGGATACCACACCGTGAGCTTCAGTACCGTTGGAGGAAGCTGGGAGACCCCCGAAAGCCAAGTCATCCCGGTGGGTGCATTTGGCACGGTGGCGACTCTGGGAACCTATACGTCGATTCCCTTTGACTACGTGACGAATAGTGACCTTTCCCTGACCGTCACCGGATATCACGGCGCGGGCGGCGTGGTGTATCTCCCCAGGCTGATCAACGGGGTCATGGTCACGGGCATCGGACCGAGTGCGTTCCGGTATTATGCCGGTATGACCAGCGTGGTTATCCCGGACACGATCACCAACATTGGGGCCGCCGCCTTCGCGAATTGTTCCAACCTGACCAGCGTGACGGTGGGTAGTGGCGTGACCAATCTCGCGAACCAGGTGTTTGCCTACTGCCCCGGTCTTGTGTCCGTGTTCTTCGACGGCAATGCCCCGGCCACCGATGGAACCGTTTTCACGGGGGATGGGGGAGCGGTGGTGTATTATGTAGGGGGCCGCTTGAATTGGAGTTCCTCTTTTGGCGGCCTCACGGCGACGCTGATTCCCTACACGTTTGTGATCAATGGCAACTCCACCGTGACCATTACGGGCTTTTCCGGTGGTGGCAACGTGAATATCCCATCCATCATCGGCGGTCTGCCGGTCTTCGGGATCGGGCCCTCGGCGTTCGATGGGAATGTCGGCCTGACGAACGTGACGCTTCCAGACTGCGTGCAGAAGATCGCTTACCGGGCTTTCTACAACTGTTCAAATCTGGCCGGTGTGTCGCTGGGAACCAACATTACCGAAATCGACGTTCAGTCCTTTGCCGCCTGTGGCCGCCTGGCCGACGTGCGGATTTCGGATAGTGTTACTGCCGTTTATCAATCTGCCTTTCAAGGGGATGGCGGGCTGAGGCGGGTGGTTATTGGCAATGGCGTCTCGAACATCATGGATTCAGCATTCGCGCAGTGCACGAACCTGGTCAGTCTGACGTTGGGCGCCAGTGTCGCTCATATCGGCTACCAGGCGTTTGCGCAGTGCTCGAGCCTGACGAACCTGGTTTGCCCAGACTCGCTTGTCAGTATTGATAGCGGCGCATTCCTGTTCTGCTCCAATCTGGCCGGGCTGACGTTTGGCTCCAATCTATTCAGCATCGGCGAGTCGGCGTTCATCGCCTGCCCGGCACTACGGACGTTGAGTTTTCCCGCCAGCCTCCTCAGCCTCGGGACCAATGCCTTTACCTCCTGTTCCGGCCTCACCTCGGTGATGTTCCAGGGACAGGTGCCATTTGATATTCGAAGCGCGCATCCTTTCCAAAGCGACAGCCAGGCAACCCTCTACTACCAGACTGCCCGTAATCCCTATTTCAACGGCTGGGTTGCTCCTGCCACAGATTATGATTATCTGGCGGCCATCGCCTATACCGTCAATGCAGACGATACCGTTACCCTCGATCATTTTGCCGGGAGCTCCGGTCTTGGCGGCTCGCTGCCGATCCCTGTCACCGTGGCCGGTCTGACGGTAAGCGCCATCGCGGCTCATGCCCTGGATGACAATACGGGAAACCCGATCATCGGGGCGAATATTACCCGCATCGGCTGCCCGGTTGGCAGTAATCTCTATGCGAGCAGCATCACCGTGGATTCCGTCAACCCTATCTACTGTAGTGTCAACGGGGTGCTGTTTGACAAGGCGCAAAAGACCCTGATTCTGTATCCGCGGAATGCGAATTCCTTTGGATCTTATGCGATGCCCGCCAGCGTCACCACTATTGCCGACTATGCGTTTGCTGGCTGCAGATTGAACGCCGTGACCCTGTCCCTCAATGTCACGACGATCGGAACCGAGGCATTTGCCGACTCGCTTTACCTGCGTCGGGTTGCGAACTCCTCTCCCGACAGCCTCAGGGAACTGGGCGGAAGCGCATTTGCCAATTGTGCCGGGCTGACCAATTTTAACACCGGCAACAGGCTCATCGCCATTCCTGCATCCTCCTTTGTCAACTGCTCGAATCTGGTCAGTGTGACCCTGGGCGGCGCTGTCTCGCAGATCGGGGAATCCGCGTTTTCCAATTGTATCGCCCTGGCCGGCGTGACGTTTCCGGATGGGCTCAACGGCATCGGGGCCGGGGCGTTTGCCCAATGCCGGAGTCTGACAAGCCTGATCTTCCCGTACGGTGTGCTGGCCGGAAACTACTACTATCTCCAGATGGGCAGCGGCGCCTTTGCCGGATGCACCGGCCTGACCGCCGCCTATTTCAAGGGGGATGCCCCGGTTCCTGATTACGGAACGGCATTTGGCGGCGACACCCTTGCCACCGTATATTACCTGGCCGGGTCGCATGGCTGGCTGTCCAGTTTCGGCGGAGCGCCGACAGCCCAATATGCCCCGGTCGGTTCCGTGCAAGTGGTGATCAATCCCGAATATCTGGGCGGTGCGCAATGGAGTCTGGACGGGGGCTCGTTCCACGACAGCGGGGTTACGGTCTCGAATGTTACGGTCGGGATCCACACCGCGAGTTATGTAAACGTGAATGGTTATCTGACCCCGTCCAATCAAGTGGTGATGGTGAGCAATCTGTCCGCCAGTGTGATCAGTGGGACGTATGTGCAGAGCGCGTTTGGTTATACGGTCAATGGCGACCAGACCGTGGCGATCACGTCATGCCATGATTTCGGTAATGGCTGGGTGACCATTCCGCGAACCATCAATGGGATGCCGGTCACGAGCATCGGCCCGAGCGCCTTTAGCGGCAAGGGTTCATTGAGGAGTGTGGTGCTTCCCGACACGATCAACACCATCGGGGCGCAGGCGTTCTTCCAGTGTGCTAATCTGCTGAATGTTGTCATGGGCACCAATGTCACCAGTATCGGGAATTATGCGTTCTACGGGTGCCCGAACCTGACGACCATCACGATTCCTGACAGTGTGGTCAGTGTGGGTTCCTTTGCCTTTGCCAATTGCGAGAACCTGGTCGGTGCGGTCATTGGGAGCGGCATCGGTAGCGTGGGTAACACCCTGTTCTCCGGCGATTCGAATCTGTCGGCGGTCTATTTCAATGGAGGCGCCCCGTCCGGCCTCGCGTCGGCGTTTCTGGGCAATGAGAACCTGAGCCATTTCTATTACCAGTCCGGGAAGACCGGCTGGGATTCGGAAACCATAGGCGGGGTTTCCACCTCGCCCTGGTTGTCGTTGTATGATTTCAAGACCAATGCGGACAATACCGTGACCATCACCCGCTATACCGGGTGGGATTATTCACAAGCCATGGTTCCCGGTGTGGTCAACGGCCTGCCTGTCACGATGATCGGGGATTCGGCGTTCCAGAACGTCAACCCCCATGTGATCGCCCTCCCGGCCACCATCACCAGTTTGGGTGAAAATGCGTTTTCCGGCGACTATATGTCCCAGATGTATCTCACGGCAGGAATCACCAACATCGGGGATGGGGCGTTTTCCCTCTGCAGCCTTGAGGTAATTCTGGTAGATCCCGCCAACCCGAATTATTCCGATGTTGATGGGGTCCTGTTTGATAAGGCGCAAACCGTCCTGATTCAATTTCCCCTGGGATGGGGCGGAGACAATAGCGAGGGTGTTCAGTATAACATTCCTGCCACCGTTTCCCATATTGGGGACTGGGCGTTTAACGGAAGTTACAACCTGATCAGTGTAAACATACCCACGAGCGTCATCAGCATGGGAGCGGCGGTGTTCTCCGGTTGCGCATACTTGACGGACATCACAGTGGATCCCGCCAATCCGGCGTTTGTCGTGTATAACGATGTGCTGTACAACAAGACAAAAACGTTCTTGATCCAGTATTTTGGGCACCAGAGCGGAAGGTTCTTGATCCCCCCCAGCGTCACCCGCATTGGGGCGGGCGCGTTTGAGGATAGCAGCCTATCGGAGGTAATCATCCCTGCCGGGGTTACCAGCATCGGGGAAAGCGCCTTTTCGGGCTGTGAGTCGCTGAGAAGTGTGGTGTTGCCCGCCGGCCTCACCAGCATCTCGGATTATCTATTCTATCAGTGCAATAAATTGGCGAGTGTGAACCTCCCGTCGGGTGTGACCAATATCGGCGATAATGCATTTGCCTGGTGCTTTCTCTTGACCAGCCTGGAATTGCCGTCCGGCTTGACCCACATCGGAGAGGGGGCCTTTAACGCGACAAGTCTGGTCAGCGTTACCATACCGGACGGGGTCACGAGCATCGAGAATTTCACATTTGCTACGTGTTGTAACATGACCCATGTGCGGATCGGTTCCGGCGTCACCCGTATTGGTGATTACGCATTTTGGCAGGCGTTCGCTCTAACGAGTGTGAGCGTCCCCGATAGCGTCGTCAGCATCGGGAACAATGCGTTCTATCAGTGCGGACACATTCAAAGCATGAACATCGGCTCCGGAGTCCAAACCATCGGAGATCAGGCATTCGGCTGGGACTACAGTATGTCTTCCATCTTCTTCGCCGGAAATGCCCCGAGTAACAACGGGACACTTTTCCAGGATACTGGCGGCGTGACGGTCTATTGCCAGCCCAGCGCCAGCGGGTGGGAAGCGAATTATAGTGGTAGGCCGGTGGTGGTGTGTGGGCCACCCTCACCGATATTTGCCTGTACGACGAATGAGGATGATACCCTTACCATCGCATCCTACGCCGGGAGCGGCGGTCAGGTAACCATTCCTGACTCGATAGACGGTCGGACGGTCACGGGTATTGGCGCCAATGCTTTTGTTAATTATGAATACTCCGGCAACCCGGTGATCGGTAGCCTGGTGATCCCCGCCGGTATTACGGCGATCGGGGAGGGCGCCTTTGCCTGGGCCGGCATTACGTCGTTCGTCGTGGATCCGGCCAACCCGGCCTATACGAACATCAATGGCTCGCTGGTGGGCTGCACGCAGGCGGTGTTGATTGCCGCGGCGGACATTGCAACATGCCTGATTCCTGCGGGCGTCACGAACCTTGCCCCCGGTGCATTCTACGGTTGCGGCCACATGACCAACATCGTGGTGGAGTCCGGCAACCCGGTCTTCAGCAGTGACGCAGGGGTTCTGTTCGATAAGCAGGTGACGACGCTGATTCAATATCCTCCCGGTTTGGGCACCGCCAGCTATGTTCTCCCGAATACGGTCAGGAGCGTCGGTGATTCCGCGTTCTACGGATGTTTCCTGTATGGGGTGCGTATTCCCGCCGGGGTCACGAATCTCGGCACCTATGCCTTCGCCTACATGCCGAACTTGAGATCCATTTACTGTGAAGGCGACGCCGTGCCTGACAACGGCACCGCCTTTTCCAATACTTGTTACGCCACCCTTTTCTACCTGGCGGATACCAACTGGGGTTCGATGTTTTCCGGCGTGACGGTCCAGCCCTGGCTGTCAATGTTTACGTGGGAAACCTATGACGACCAGGCGATCACCCTTACCGGTTACACTGCAAGTTCTGGCAACTATGTCATGTTGCCGCAGGCCATCAGCAACCTGCCCATTGCGGATCTCGGCACGGCGTTTTCCGGAAACAACCTGGTCGGCATAACCATTCCCTCCAGCGTCAGCAACATCGTTGCAGGGGCATTCGATTCCTGCGGTTTGGAAACGGTCGTCATCCCTGATGCCGTGGCCAGCATTGGCGACACGGCCTTCCGTCAGTGTAACTTGACCTCGGTGTCGCTCCCTTCCGCGGTCACCAATATTGGAGTTGAGGCTTTTTCCCACAACCGTATCGGGAGTGTCACCATCCCCGGTGGTGTGGTTAGCATCGGGGATGGGGCCTTCGCCAACAACCAACTTGTCAGCGTTGTCATTCCAGACGGTGTGACGAGTCTGGGTGACTCCGCGTTCAACCAGAACAAACTGACGAGCGTGACCCTTCCGTCCGGTATCGCGAACATCGGCAACTCTGTGTTTGCGAACAACCAGCTTATCGCTATCACGATTCCCCGTGGGGTCACGAACATTGGTGATTCCGCGTTTGCCGAGGATCCGCTGATCAGTCTGGTTCTTCCGAATGGCCTCACGCATATTGGCAACTCGGCGTTTATGGACAACAGCCTGACGTCCTTGTCCCTTCCCGTCACCTTGGAAAGTATCGGGGACTCAGCGTTTTCAGGCAATATGCTGGACCTGTTGGTCGTTCCCGCGAGCGTCACCAATATCGGCCCCTCGGCTTTTACCTATGGCAACTTGACCGCCGCGTATTTCATGGGGGATGCCCCCGGGAATGACGACGGAACCGCCTTGTCCGGCAATCATAACGACACGACCGCCTACTATCTGACGGGAACCCTGGGCTGGAGTTCAACTTATGGAGGTGTGTCCGCAGTTGAAATCTCGATACCGGCCAGTTTCACCACCAACGCGGATAACACGATCACCCTGACCAGCTATTTCGGCAGTGGCGATGTGGTCATCCCTGCCACCATCAATGGCCTGCCGGTGACGGTCATTGGCGAAGGCGCCTTTGGCCCCAATGCCATGGTCACCAGCATCACCATCCCCGCCGGGGTGACCAGTATCGCGGCGGGCGCGTTCGACGGCTGTGCCGGTCTCACTGCCTTCGTTGTGGATCCGGCCAACCCGGTTTTTAGTTCAACGAATGGTGTCCTGTTCAACCAATCGCAAACCATCCTGCTCAAATGTCCCCAGGGGGCTGAGGGTAATTATGTTGTCCCCGGCACCGTGACGACCATCGGGGAAGACGCCTTCGAGGGATGCGCGGGGCTGACGAACATTGTGTTCCCCGAGGGGTTAACCTGTATCGGCGACCCGGCCTTCGCCTACTGCACCGGCCTGACGACGTTGCGGATTCCCGCCAGCGTCACCTTCATCGGGGAATATGCCTTTGCCTTCTGCACCAGTCTGATCTCCATCTATTTCGATGGCGACGCCCCGGTGGATGACGGCACCGCCTTCTATGGCGATGCCAATGCCACCGTCTATTACTTCCCCGAGGCCAACAACTGGGGGCCGAGCTTCGGTTCGGTGCCGACGGTCAGGTTGAGCGGGCCGGTGGCGATGCCCAAGACCGTGTATCGCACAACTGCGACCGTGCAAATTCCCTTCAGCTCGCTTGCCGCCACGTGGAGTGATCCTGATGGGTTGAATCCTGTCACCTTGGCGGGGGTCAACCGGTTGAGCACCAACCTTGTGATCCTGTCCACCAACGACAGCGGCATCGTCTATACCAATAGTCGCAGTGTGAGTGACCAGATTATCTACACGATTGCAAATAACCGGGGAATGAGCAGCCACGCGGTCATCAATATCATTCTTACCTCGAAGAGTGAGGCGAGCGTTACCTTGACGAACCTGGCGCAAACCTACAGTGGCGCGCCACGGACGGTTGGCGCGGTGACGGCACCGACAGGGTTGGTGGTCGATGTCACCTACGACGGAAGCGCCCTGGCACCGACGAATGCGGGCAGCTATACTGTGGTTGGAACGGTGAACGATCCCTTATGGAGCGGCAACCGGACCGGAACGCTGGTGGTGGCGCGTGCGCTGGACGCGATCACCTTCGGCAATACCAACCAGACATACGATGGCAGCGGCAAGTCCGTGACGGCCAGCTCCGGTTCCAGTTCAGCGGTCATGCTGACCTACAACGGCTCTGCCACGTTGCCGGTGAATGT
>Ga0118677_10004964_pt1 | contig 23723 bp, 23 predicted proteins | sample AliMusrvi5mmetaG_FD_86154 | JGI IMG/M metagenome (GOLD analysis project Ga0118677, IMG submission 86154)
CGTCAGTAGCTGTCCTTGTGCACCGAGCGGACCGCGCGGCCGGACGGATCCGTGACCGCCCGGAGAGCCGGGTCCCAGGCGAGCGCCTCCGGGGTGCTGCACGCCACCGACGGGACGCTGGGCACGCAGGCCGCCGCGGACGAAAGGGGGAAGTGCTCCTCGAAGATTCGCCGATACAGGTACGCCTCCTTGGAGGCCGGCGGGTTCAACGGAAAGCGCGTCGCGGCATCCGCCAGCTGCCGATCGGTGATCTCGCGCTCGGCCGACGCCTTCAGCGAATCGATCCACGCGTACCCGACGCCGTCGCTGAACTGCTCCTTCTGGCGCCACGCGATGGACGGCGGCAGCAGGTCCGCGAACGCCTCCCGCAGCACGTGCTTCTCGATGCGCCCGTTGCCGGGGCGCTTCACCGACGGGTCCATCGTCATGGCGACGTCCAGGAACTCCTTGTCCAGGAACGGGACGCGGGCCTCGACGCCCCAGGCGGCCATCGACTTGTTGGCCCGAAGGCAGTCGTACCAGTGCAGCCGCGACAGCTTGCGGACGGTTTCCTCGTGGAAGGAACGGTCGTCGGGCGCCTTGTGAAAGTACAGGTAGCCGCCGAAGATCTCGTCGGCGCCCTCGCCCGACAGCACCATCTTGATGCCCATCGCCTTGATGCGCCGGGCCATCAGGTACATCGGCGTGGAGGCCCGGACGGTGGTCACGTCGTAGGACTCGATGTGGCGGATGACGTCCCGCACCGCGTCCAGGCCTTCCTGCACCGTGAAGTGGAATTCGTGGTGGACGGTGCCGATGTGCGCGGCCGCCTCGCGGGCGGCGGCGAGGTCCGGGGCGCCCGCAAGCCCGATCGAAATCGAATGAAGGCGCGGCCACCACGCCGGGCTGCGGTCGTCGTCCTCGACTCGCCGGGGCGCCAACTGGTTCGCCACCGCCGTGATGATCGACGAGTCCAGCCCGCCCGACAGCAGCACGCCGTAAGGCACGTCCGACATCAGCTGGCGGTGCACCGCGGCCGTCAGCGACGCCCGCAGCAGGGCCGGGTCCGTCGGCCCGCCGGCGACCGTGTCGTAGTCCTCCCAGCCCCGCCGGTACCAGCGCACGGGCGTCCCGTGCGGCCCGACCAGCACGTGCCCGGGCGGGAACTCCTCGACCGTCTCGCAGGCGGGCACCAGCGCCTTCATCTCGGACGCGACGTACAGGTTGCCGGCCGCGTCGCGCCCCGTGTACAGCGGGCAGATGCCCATGTGGTCCCGGCCGATCACGTAGCGGTCATGCTCCGCGTCGTACAGCACGAACGCGAAGATCCCGTTCAGGTCGTCCAGGAAGTCGGCGCCCTTTTCCTGGTACAGGCCCAGGATGACCTCGCAGTCGGACGCCGTCTGGAACGCGTAGCCGCACGTGAGGCCCTTCGCCAGTTCCCGGTGGTTGTAGATTTCGCCGTTGACCGCCAGCACGTGGGTGCGCGCCGTGTTGTACAGCGGCTGTGCGCCGCTCTCCGGGTCGACGATGGACAGGCGCTCGTGGGCCAGGATCGCGCGATCCGACGCGTAGACCCCCGACCAGTCGGGTCCCCGGTGGCGCTGCAGGCGGGACAGCTCCAGCGCCCGTCGGCGCAAGGTTTCGACGTCGGATCGGATGTCCAGGATCCCCAGGATCGAGCACATGGGCGGCCTCCGTTCGGCGCTTCCATTCTTGCGACCGCGGAGGGTCAAGTAAAGCCGACGGGCCTGCGGGGGGCGTAAGACGTGGACGCGGGCCGGTTGCATGGAGCCGCGCCGGCCCGGACGCCGCGGTATTCGCGGCGGGGACGCTGGTCATCTGCGGCGCGATGAGCAACATGTGCATCGATGCCGCCACGCGCGCCGCGGCGGACCTCGGCTTCCAGTGCATCGTCGCCCACGACGCCTGCGCCGCCAACCACCTCGCCTTCGGAGGCGTGGCGGTGCCCGCCGACCAGGTCCACGCCGCCTTCATGGCAGCGCTGGAGTGGGCGTACGCGAAGGTGATCGCCACGACCAAGGCCGTGGCCCGGGTCGCACCCCTCCCCCCCGCCTGATCGAAGGCGCCACCGAGAGTCCATCAAGATCGACATCGGACCGTTCAGAATGACAGGCCCTCGAAGGCGAACGACCGGCGGCGCGCGGCGGCGGGTGCACAGATCCTGGCCTCCAGGGCCGACTTCCCCGCGTGCGACGATCTTTTCGCCGAGGGCACGCCTATTGCTGTGTACACCTCCGGGGCGAACCTGGAACGGGCCGGCCACACCGAACGGGTTTGCAGTTCACGTCAACGATCCCGTGGAATGGAGGCGCGCAATGGACTCGGAAAAGCGGTTCCTGCTGGATGTCGGGCTCAAGGACCTCCCGTTTCCGATCAGGGCCCTCTCGAAGGTCGAACCGGAAGGACAGGCCACGATCGCGGCCATCTCGCTCGCGGCGCGGCTGATGCACGAATTCGAGGCCGGGTGGATCGATCGGTTCATCGAGGTCGTGCACTCGCACCGCGACCGCATCGGCACCCGCACGCTGCAGAAGAACGTCATCGGCTACATGAAGGCGCTGAAGGCGACCAACGTGAAGGCGACGTTCGACTACCCGTTCTTCGTCGAAAAGCAGACCCCGGTGTCGGGCAAGAAGTGCCTGGTGAAGGTCTCCTGCGCCTACTCGGCCAAGGCGACCTCGGTGGAGGACAAGCCCTCGGTGTCCTTCCGGATCTCCGTGCCCTGCATCACGACCTACCCGGCGCCCGACTCGACGTCCGGCGGCGGGCTGCTCGGCCAGCTGAGCTCCGTGGTCATCGAAACCCAGTCCGAGAAGGAGGTGTTCGCGGAGGACCTGGTGGCGCTGGTGGACCGCTGCGCCCTGTCCCCGGTCTATTCCTTCCTGGATCGCGACGACGAGGCGGCCGTCATCCGGCGGATCCACCAGGACAGGAAGACCAGCGTCGTGATGGTGGATGAGATCAAGACGGTGCTGGCGGCCGACCGGAGCCTCGACTTCTACTCGGTGCGCTGCATGAACTTCGGGATGCTCCATTCCTACAGCACGGTGGTCGGGACCGAAAAGGGCTGGTGGGTGCCATCCAGCGGCATCGAGTGTGACGAACCGTAGGGGGCACTGGCGAACCCGACAGGATGCCAACATCAACGATGGGAGGCCGGAACATGCTGCGCAGCGCGAAGGAACTGGAAGGCTACGGGGTTAGAGCCACCGATGACGAGGTCGGGAGCGTCCGCGATTTCTATTTCGACGACGACCGCTGGGCGATCCGCTACCTGATCGTGGATACCGGGGCCTTCTTTTCGGGTCGCCGGGTGCTGGTTTCGCCGATCGCCTTTCGCGAGGCCGACTGGTCGATGCGGCAATTCCACCTGGCGATGACGCGGGAAAAGGTGAAGAACGGCCCGAGCATCGACCTGGACAAGCCGGTGTCGCGCCAGCACGAGCGGGACTATTTCCGGTACTTCGGATGGCCGTACTACTGGGGTTCGGACGACGCCGGGATCTGGGGCGGCGAGGCCTATCCCGCCATGCTCGCCAACCATGTCTGGAGCAACGCGGAAGTCCCGGCCGACGAAAAGGGCGATCCCCACCTGAGGAGCATGCGGGAGGTCATCGGCTATCACATCCAGGGGACGGACGGCGACATCGGGCACATCGACGACTTCATCGTCGACGATCAGACCTGGGCCATCCGCTACCTGGTGATCAACACGCACAACTGGTGGCTGGACAAGAAGGTCCTGGTGGCTCCGCACTGGGCCGAGCGCATCAGTTGGGCCGAGAACAACATCTACATCGACCTGGCGCGCCAGGTGATCAAGAACAGTCCCGAGTGGAAATCCGAGGCCCCGGTGGAACGCCCGTACGAGCTGCTGCTGTACAACCACTACGGGCGTCCCGGGTACTGGTTCGGACCCGACGGAAAGCACGCCCCGAAGGCCGGCTGACCGACGAACCACCCCCCGATCACTCGCGGAAGCTAGCCCGCATCGGCCAGTGGCGTGAACCGGACACGGGGAACGCGGCGCGCAACGGACGCTTCGACCGCCCGTCCCAGGCGCAGCAGGAGGGCCTCGTCCCAGGCCCGGCCCATCACCTGGAAACCCACGGGCATCCCGTCGCCATCGTAGCCGGCGGGCACCGTCAGCGCAGCCAGCCCCGTCAGGTTCCCCGGCTGGGCGAACCGCATGATCTTCGCGGTCAGTTCCAGGTTCGATTCGCCGGTCGCCAGGGAATCCGCCGGGATGATCGGCGCGGTGCAGGCCGCGGTGGGCGTGGCGATCACGTCCACGTCGGCCAGGACCCGGTCGAAGTGCCCCAGCAGGCGCGTCCGGATCCGCTGGGCGTGCACGTAGTCCCGGGCGGTCAGCATGCGCGCCAGCGCCAGCGACACCCGCGTGTCCGCGCCGTAGTCCCTGCGATGCCCGGCCTGGTAGCGGTCGTGGGCCGCGGCCATCTCGCTGACGATCGTCACCAGGTGGACCGCGCGCAGCAGGACCAGTTCCGGGATGTCGACCTCGCGGATCGTCGCGCCCGCCGCCACCAGGATGTCCAGGGCCGCCTTGCACGACGCCACCACCGCGGGGTCCGCGTCCTCGAACCAGGGGCGGTACACGCCGATCCGCACGCCCCGCAGGTCCCCTTCGCCGAATCCCGCCAGCGAGGGACGCGGCTGGGGCGAGGAGTTCGGGTCCTTCGGGTCCGGCCCGGCGATGAGCCCGTACGCCAGCGCCACGTCCCGCACCGTGGCGCCCAGGGGGCCCACGTGCGCCAGGGTCCAGCACAGCGGCGCTGCGCCCACCTCGCTGACCCGGCCGAAGGTGGGCTTCAGGCCGACGATGCCGCAGAGGGCGGAGGGCAGCCGGATCGAGCCGCCACCGTCCGCGCCGATCGCGATCGGGCACAGCCCCGCCGCCACCGCCGACGCCGGCCCGCTGGACGACCCGCCCGTTGCCCGTGCCGTATCGTAGGGGTTCCGGGCCGCGCCGTGATGCGGGTTCACGCCCGTCACGCCGATGCCGATCTCGTGCATGTTGGCCTTGCCGATCAGGATCGCGCCCGCCGCCCGCAGGCGGGACACGACCGTGGCGTCCGCGGCCGGCACGTCGTGCAGGAACGAGGTCCCCACCGTCGTCGGGTACGGGAGGAGGTCCAGTTCGTCCTTGATCGCCACGGGCACGCCGTCGAGCGGCCCGATCGGGCGCCCGGCCTTCCACCGTTCCGCGCTGGCGCGGGCCTGGGACATCACGTCCACGGCGTCCTGCGCCACAATGGCCCGCAGGGGCGGGGAGGCGCGCTCGGAGGCCGCGCACGCGTCGATGACCGCCCGGGCGACACGTTCGGGGTCGGTTCGGCCCTCCCGGTAGGCGGTCGCGTAGTCCGCCGCGGAGGCCCAGGGCGACCCGCCAGCGGGCAGATGGATGAGGTCCAGGGGCGCGAGATCCGCCGGGGGATCCCCGGCAGCAGCCGGCTGATCGACGTGCCGCGGCGACCCGAGGGGCCAGGGCGGATCATCGGCGAGCACCGCCCTGAAGGCCGGGATGCCCGCGCTTTTCAGCAGCGTATCACCCAGGAGGCCCGCGCCGGCCGGGTTTTCGACCACCCGCGCCAGGGCCTTCAGCGCCCAGCCCGCGGTCCGTGGCGCGCGGACCGGCTTCGAATCGTAGCCCATGTCCCCTCTCTCCTGGATGTCACAGGCATCGTAGGCCAGGACCCGATGGACGGCAATCGTCCGGGGCCGGGAAGCCGAAACCTCCCCAAGCGTCCACGCCTCGGGTATTCTTGCGAGCTGGAACAGGATCCGCAGGGAGGAATCCGATGGAAGGGCCATTGCCCGCATGCTTCAAGGCGTACGACGTTCGGGGCCGCGTCCCCGAGGACCTGGACGAGCACCTGGCAGAGGCGCTCGGACGGGCCCTGGTGGACCTGCTGGCCGCGGATCGCGCGGCCGGTCTGGGCGCCGCCGAGCGCAGGACCGGCGACCGCATCGTCGTCGCCGTGGGACGGGACGTGCGCCTGTCGTCCCAGGGCCTGGCCGACGCGCTGTCCCGGGGCCTGGTCCGCGGGGGCGCCGACGTGCTGGACATCGGCCTCTGCGGCACGGAAATGATCTACTTCGCCACCTTCGATCGCGGGCTGGACGGCGGCATCATGGTCACCGCCAGCCACAACCCCATGGGCTACAACGGGCTGAAGCTGGTCCGCGCGGGCGCCCGGCCGATCAGCGGCGACACCGGCCTCCACGCCCTGGGATTGGCCGCCGTTGCGGGCGGACAGCCTGACGCGTCCACCCCGGGCACGATCACGCACGCGGACGTCCTCGAGGACTATGTCGCGCACCTGCTGACCTGGGTGGATCGCAAGGCGCTGCGGCCCCTGAAGATCGTGGTGGACGCGGGCAACGGCTGCGCGGGCCCCGTGATCGAACGCCTGGCCCGCGAGCTGCCCTTCACGATCATCCCGCGGCGCTTCGAGCCCGACGGCAACTTCCCGACCGGCGTGCCCAACCCGCTGCTGCCCGAAAACCGGGACTTCTGCGCGGAAGCGGTCCGGGAGGAGGACGCCGATTTCGGGGTGGCCTTCGACGGCGACTTCGACCGGTGCTTCTTCTTCGACGGGCGTGGCGATTTCGTCGAAGGGTACTACCTGGTGGGCCTGCTGGCCGCGCAGGCGTTGCGGCAGGCGCCAGGTTCGCGCATCGTCCACGACCCCCGCCTCACCTGGAACACGATCGACGTGGTGACGGAGGCCGGCGGCGTCCCGATCTGCAGCAAGACGGGCCACGCGTTCATCAAGGAGCGCATGCGTGCCGAAGACGCGGCCTACGGCGGCGAGATGAGCGCGCACCACTACTTCCGGCGGTTCGGGTACTGCGATTCCGGGATGATCCCGTGGCTGCTCGTCGCCGAGCACCTGAGTGTCGAGAACTGTACCCTGCACGAAGCCATCGGCGACCGGATGGACGAGTTCCCGTGCAGCGGCGAAATCAATCGCGAAGTCCACGACATCCCGAAGGCGATCGCGGCCGTCCGAGCCCGCTACGGCACACGGGCCCTGTCGGAGGACCACACCGACGGCCTGTCGCTGACGTTCGACGACTGGCGCTTCAACCTGCGCGGCTCGAACACCGAACCCCTGCTGCGCCTCAACGTCGAAACCCGCGGGGACCGGGGCCTCCTGGAAAGAAGGACCGCGGAACTGCTGGGCGTGATCGGCGGCGCCAAGGCCTGACCGGGGCTCACTTCGGGGGAAGGGACGACGCGAAGTCCACGCCTCGCCGAATCCAGGCCGACAGGTCGGCGTCGATCGCGATGCCGGCCGAAGCGACGTACAGCCACCCTGTCATCGGCCGACCGCTGAAATCGAAGACGCGGGCGTGCGGACTGCGCATGGAGTCGGCAAAGGCATCTTGACCGACCCGGACGATCAACTCGCTGCCCAGGATGCCACAGCACATGTTGCCCTGGACCGTGAAGCACACGCCCCCGAACATCTTCCGTTCGGACAGGGCGGGATGCCCCCGCAGCGCCGCGCGAACCCGGCGATGAAGCGCGTGGTCAAAGGCCATCGCTCCTCCTCGGCGCAGACTACCCAGGGGAATCATCGGGCGCAAGGGGAATGCCTGGACCCGACCGTTTGCCGCAGCGCGTCAATTGCGTTATAATCCGTCAGGATCCTGGACCGGAGGACCTCATGAAGGAACCGAGCGACCCAAGAATCACCGGGAAGAAGCGGGGAACGACCCGAGGCGGGAGGCGGCCGCGGCTGGGCCTGGCCCTGGGGGGCGGAGCGGCGCGAGGCTGGGCACACCTGGGTGTGTTGCAGGCCCTGGAGGAGGCCGGCCTGCGGCCCGACGTGATCGCCGGGACCAGCATCGGGTCCCTGGTCGGGGCGGCCTTTGCATCGGGCGGCCTGGCGGACCTGCGGGCCGCGGTCGAAGCGCTGGACAGCCGGACCTTCATCACCTTCCTGAACGTCGCCGTGCCCGCCTCCAGGCACTTGGACGGGCGCTTCCTGGAATCCGTGATCGGCCGCTATGTCCGGGCGCGCGATTTCGCGGAACTGGACATCCCGCTGGCAACCGTCGCCACCGACCTTTCGACGGCCCAGGAGGTCGTGCTGCGTGACGGCAACCTGCTGGAGGCGGTCCGCGCCAGTTGCGGCGTGCCCGGCCTGTTCAAGCCGCTGCGGCGGGCAGGCCGCCTGCTGATCGACGGGGGCCTGGTAAACCCCGTGCCGGTCAACGTGGCCCGGGACATGGGCGCGGATCTCGTGATCGCGGTGGACATCAGCCACCACATCGTCGAGGACGGGCCGTACCTGGCGCGCGTCGAGGACGCGGAAGAGGACGGAATCGACGTGGACCGCCCCCTGCCGGCGTGGATGGCGCGATTCCTTCCCGCGGCGGGACTCCCCTTCCGGATCCGGAAGTCGTCGATCCCGGCGATGCCCAGCATGCGCGAAGTGCTGATGTCCACGGTGGCGATCAGCGAAGTGACCCTCGGGGACCTGCGCCTGGCGGCCGACCCGCCGGACCTGCTGATCCGGCCGCGTGTCGGGCACATCCGCTTCCTGGACTTCACCCGGGGGCACGAGGCGATCGCGGCCGGTTTCGACGCGACGCGCGAGGCGTTGTCGCACTGGGAAGCCGGATCGCAGCTGCTCGGGGAAACCATCCGCGCCCGGCCCGTCTCGGCCTGAGGCTATCCGATCACCCGGGGCTCGATCGCCAGCAGGACACCGAACCGCCCGAGCACGGCCGCCCGGATCTCGTCCGCCAGCGCCAGGATGTCCCGGCCTGTGGCGCCGCCGTGGTTCACCAGCACGAGGGCGTGCGACGGGTGCACCCCGGCTGCGCCCCGACGTGCGCCCTTGAAACCGCACCGCTCGATCATCCACGCCGCCGCCAGCTTGGTATGGCCGCCATCCGCAGGGAACGTCGGAAGACCCGGATTCGCCGCACGAAGTTCCGCCGCGGTCCCGTCGTCCACCACCGGGTTCTGGAAGAACGAGCCGGCGTTGCCGGTCACGGCGGGATCGGGAAGCCTCGTCCGCCGAAGGTGCCGTGCCGCCTCGGCCACGTCGAGGGGAGTCGGGTGCGCGATGCCCCGGGACGCCAGTTCGCCCGCGAGGGCCCCGTAGGAGGCCTTCGCAAAAGGCTCCCGCGACAGGCGCAGCGTGGTCGCGGCGATCACGAACCGATCCTGCAGGGCCCCCTTGAACACGCTGCCCCGGTACCCGAAGGCGCACTGGTCGTTGTTGAACCTGCAAACGCGCCCCGTGGCCACCTCGACCGCCTCGACCTCGACCAGGAGGTCACGGATTTCCACGCCGTAGGCGCCGATGTTCTGGATCGGGGCCGCACCGGCCGTGCCCGGCACCATCACCAGGTTCTCCAGCCCGAACAACCCGAGGCCCAGGCACCGGTCGACGAGGGCGCTCCACTCCTCGCCCGCGCCGACGCGCAGCAGCACGCCTTGCGGACCGTCCTCGATCCCGTCGAAGCCCGGGATCGCCACGTGCAGCACGAGCCCCGGGGGATCGCCGGCCAGCACCAGGTTGCTCCCGCCGCCCAGCGGCAGCACGGGCAGGTCGTGCCCGCGTGCGAATTCCAGGGCCTCCTGGAGATCCGCTGGCGATGAAGCGCGGGCGAACCACGGCGCCACCGCCGGAAGGCCGAAGGTGTTGAGGGTCCGAAGGGACCGGTCGCGGCTGATCTCCACGGGCGCATTGGAGCATCGGCAACCATCGCAGTCAATGTTGACGGCCGTCGGAAGGGCGGCCTATCCTCGCTCGGGCCAGAAGCAGGGTGGGAAGATGCGACCAATCGTGTGGGGAACGACGCTTCTGGTGACCGCGATCGCCCTGCAGGGGTGCGGAGGCTCGGCCACGGCCGATCGAGCGGTGCCCGAGGACGCGGCCGACGCCAGCGACATGGCACCGGACGGCGATGCCGCGGACGCTCCGCCCCTCGATGCCGCGGACGTCGTCGACGCATCCGATCCCGGCCCCGCTTACGACGCCTGGGCCGCCTTCGACCCGCCTCCCCCCACCGACTTCGCCTGGTTCGACGGTCACGCAGGTCTGCGCACGCTGCTTCCGTTCGCCTACCACTGGCAGCCCGGAACCGATCGGGCGGACGCCGGGCACCTGGGCGATTTCGCGTTCGGGAACGGACGCACGTTCGCGCTGGTCGGGCTGGCCTTCCCGTTGAACACGCTGCACGGGATGGTCGGCCCGACGTACGCCCGGCGGGATCGCTTCTACGGCGACCTGGCGCTGCAGCCCGGGGATGCCGCCGGCGTCCCCGCCCAGTTCGAGGAGGAGTGGATTGGCGTCTTCCGCACCACCCCTGGCGTGCTGACCGTGGGCCGCCTTGGCACCCTGCGCGTCGCCACGATCGACCTGGCCCCCCGGCCGCCCGAGGGACGGCCGTCACGGCCCGTCCACGCGGCCTTGTGGCGCGTCGTGGTGGCGAAGAACGACGGGGCCACCGCCACGGCCCCGACCAGCCTCGTGCTGACCGCGGCGCTGGGCCAGACGCCGGTTGCGGACGCCATCGAGGAAACCACCAAGGACGGGATCCAGGTGGCCTGGTTCACCACCACCGGCGCGACGGCCACGGCAGCCGGCCTCGTGCTGCCGGTTCCGTCGATTCCGGCCGGCGGCGAGTGGACGACGGACCTGCTGGTGGCCCACGGGGCGGCCGACGCCGATCCAGCCACCGTCCGCGCTGCGCTTTCCGGCGAATCGTTCGACACCCTGCTCGCCGACACGACCGCCGCCTACCAGGACTTCGAGACGTCCACCACCCAGGTCGCGACGCCCGATCCGCTGGTGAACGATTCCTTCGTGAACCTGCGCCGGATGCTCTGGACCCAGGTGTCCGCGCAGGGCGCGTCCTCGCCCTTGTCGCGATACACCCTGGCATGGACCCGGGACCTGTCCGGCGTGGTCCGTCCCCTGCTGGCCCTGGGCGCGGCCCCCCTGGCGCAGCGGGTGATGGACTACTACTACGGCGTCGCGGCGAAGGCCGGGTGGTTGACCGACGCGTACGAGGCCGACGTGGACCTGGACCTCGCGAACCCGCCCGCCGTGGACTGGGAGTCCCTGGCCCCGCTGGCCAAGAAGGCGCAGGCGGAGGGGCCCGCGTACCTGCCGATGATGTACGGCTGGCTCCGCGCCACCACCGGCGCCACGGACCGCGCGGCCAGCCGCATCGGCTACCTGCGGCACGCGATCTTCGGCGAGGCCATCAGCCCCGACTTCCTGCTGCCGTTTTCCGGCGACGAGACCTACCGGGCCTCGATGAACGTGGCGTTCGGGCTGGACCTCGAGTACGAGCACCAACTCAAGTCCTGGTCGCTGTCGTCGGGCATGCTGTTCGTGACGGGCGCCCGGGCGCTGGCGGACCTGGAGGACGCGCTGGGCAACACGGACAAGGCCGCGGCTGCGCGGACGCTGGCCGCCAGCGTCGAGGCCGCCACGCACGCCGAGTACGGCCTGGAGGACGGCTGCCTGTCGGCGTTCGTCAGCAAGGCAGACGGGAAGAAATGGCCGACCCACGAGGACGCGCTGCTGACCGGCACCTGGGCCGGGCCGCCGTGGGATTCCGGGACCGACCTGGACCTCCCGCTGGGGTGCCTGCTGCTCAAGGTCCCCTTCGGCCCGGGCGCCGTCCAGAGCCCGATGGACCCGATGTACGACAGCCTCTTCGGCCTGCCCATCGTCAAGGGGGTCTACACGGGCATGCTGCCGGGCTACACGCTGCGGGCCATGACCGACGCAGGCCATCCCGACGCCGAGGCCGCGTTCCAGAACCTTCGGCGCTCGATGTCCCCTTCGGGCAACTATCCCGAGTACTCGATCGCCGACGACTTTTCCGCGCTGGAGTTCCTGTACGACCCGTCGGGCGGGCTGGGGGACTACACGGCACGGTATCGCCCCTGGGAGGGCGGCATCAACCTGGAAGCCCTGTACCACTACCTGACGGGCTACCGGCCGGACGCGCCGGCGGCGCGGCTGTACCTGCGGCCCCACCTCCCGGCCGGATGGCCTTCCATGACGGCCTCGCCGCTGCAGATCGGCGACACTCGGGTCACGCTGAACGTCCAGCGCCAGGCCGACAGCGTGTTCATCGAAGTGAAGCACCTTTCGGGTCCCAAGGTCACCGTTTCGCTGGTCCACGACGCGTACGACGGTGCCACGCCCTCCGTGACGGTGGGCGGCGCGCCGGTCCCATCGGGCGACCTGGTCATCGAAACGCACTTCCAGACCGCGGTGGTGCGGATGCCGGACTGCGACGTCGGGACCGAAGCCGGCGCGTCGTGCGTGTGGATCATTCGCTGAGCAGGAGGGCGCCATGTCGAATGCCGGCCGAGCCATCGAGGACCTGCGCTGGGGCGTTCTGGGGACCGCGGGCATCGCCCGTACCGTGATCGCCGGCCTCCGGGCCGCCGGTGCGGGGCGTGTCGAGGCGGTCGCCAGCCGGGATGCGGCCAAGGGCCGGGCCTGGGCGGACGAGCTGGGGATCCCCCTGTCCTTCGGCGCGTATGACGACCTGCTGCATTCGGGCGAGGTGGACCTGGTCTACAACCCGCTGCCCAACACGCTCCACGCGGAGTGGACGGTGAAGGCGCTGGAGGCCGGCCTCCCGGTGCTGTGCGAAAAGCCCCTGGCGCTGCACGCCTCCGAGGGTCGTTCCATCGCCGACGCGGCCCGTCGGGCGGGCCTTCCCGTGGCCGAGGCGTTCATGTACCGGTTCCACCCGGTGTTCGAGGCCGTCCGCGCGGCCATCGCCCGGGGCGTCATCGGACGGCCCTCCACGATGCGCAGCGTGTTCACGTTCCTGGTTGACGATGACGCCGCGACGCCGGCATCCCAGGGCCTCGGGGGCGGCTCCCTGCGGGACGTCGGATGCTATTGCGTCAGCCTGTCCCGACTGATGGCCGGCGCGGAACCGATTCGCGCCTCCGCAGTCGAACGCCGCGATCACGTGGACTGCACGATGCTGGGGATCCTCGAATTCCCGGGCGCCTTCCTGGCGCAGTTCGAGTGCAGCATCGAAAACCACGAGCGCCACGAGGCCGAGATCACCGGCACGGAGGGCACGATCCGGTTCCCGGACCCCTGGTTCCCCGGGACGGAATCGGCTTGCTGGAAACTGGTGCAGGGGGACCGCCAGCAGGCCTTCGAGGTCCCGGGCGCGGACCCCTACGGCCTGGAGACACTGGACTTCGCGCGGGCGGTCGCCACGGGAACGCCGCCCCGGTGGCCGATTTCGGACGCGGTGGCCGGCCTGGCTGCGATGGACGCGTTGTTCGAGGCGGCGCGAAGCGGCCGGACCGTGAGGGTCGCCCCGCCGTGATGCAGGGAACGGGGGCCCATCCCTATTCCGGGTTGTAGAGGACCGGGTCCGGAGCCACGTTGGCGTCGGTCACGCCACCGACCAGGAACAGCCGGCGCGTGGAATCGAAGACCGCAGCCTGGCCCGCACGAGGCGAGTCCATGTCCGGAGTGCGGCCCGAGAACAGGCGGGGCACCCGGTAGCAGGGCGGCGTGCCGCTCGCATCCTGGCACTCGACCGTTTCCACGATGACCTCGGTCCGCGACGTGGCCCCGCTGTCGCCCCGACCGCCCGCGATGAAGATCGTGGTCGCGTCCAGCAGCGTCGCCGAAGCGCCGCCGCGGGGCGCCGCCATCACGAGGTACTCGTCCGGGTTGAACCCGCGGGCGTCCACGCGGTAGACATCGATGCGATCGATGGGATTCGCGAGGGCCTTCCCCCCGAAGCCACCGGCGACGTAGACGATGCCCTGGCGCGCGACATAGGTGGCCGAATGCAGGGACCGGCCTGACACGGGCAGCGTCGTCACGCTGGAATCGTCGCGGCGGATCGAGAACTGGCCGCCCTTCACCGGGTCGACCAGGTAGGCCTCGACGGCGTCCACCGTCCCGGTCTCGTTCTCGCCGCCCATCAGCACGAAGGCGCCCGCCGTGTTGCCGGACGCGTCCTTGCCGAAGGCTGGCAGGAAGGTCATCGTGTGGTTCCAGCGCACGGTCCCGACCGCGCTGGGGTCGTCGGTCGGTCCGGGCGTCAGCGCCCCGGCCCCGATGGTGCCCGTGTCGACCATGTACAGCTGCCAGGAGCCGCCCGCGACCGAGGGGCTGGCCTGCCCGCCTGCCAGGAAGATGACTTTCTGGTCCGGATAGGCCTGGGCCGCCGTGAACAGCGCGCGGCCCGCGCCCGCCAGGGATCGTTCCGTCGGCTCCAGCACGAACGCGTTGGAGTCAGGGTCGAAGATTTCGACCGTGTTGGTAATATCGCTGGGGCCGCCCGTCGACGTGAAGCCGCCCATCAGCACCACGCGGCGATCCGCGCGGTTCGGGCCGCCCAGCTTGACCGCGACGTGGTAGGCGCGGGCCTGGTTCATCGACGAAACGGCGGTGAAGGCGCCGGTCCGCGGATCGTAGATCTCGGCATCGGCCGTGATGGATTCCAGGTCCTCCTGGCGGTACCAGCCGGTCGCGCCCGTCTTGACCTTGGCCCCGCCGGCGATGAGCAGCCGCCCGTCGTCCAGGGTCGTGACCGAGGCCCCGACGCGGACCTTGTTCGCCATCGCGGACGCCTCGGGGCCGCTGTCGCCCACCTGGGTCGGCGGCACGAAGGAGTTCCGGGTCGACACGAACACCGTGGCATTCCGGGAATCGCCCTTGAACAGGGTCAGGGGCACGGACCGGCCGCGCGAGATGATGTCGTCGCCCACGGTCGCGTCACAGGTGTTCTTGCACACCTCGACGGTCAGCTGCCGCTCGTAGCCTTCCGGGAAGGCCGGCAGGGCGCCGCCGCCCGCCGTGAAATCGTAGGACGTCGAGGCGTCGGACATCCCGGGGCCCGACACCGTGAACTTGATCACCTTCGCGCCCTCGAAAGGAAGCGTCGGGGAATCGGTCATCACCTTCACGGCCTCGACAGGCACCACCTGCGCCTCGAGAGCCGACGTCGCCGCGCCGTTGCTGCCGCATCCGGGAAGGGTGGCGGCGAAGGCGAGCGCCAGGAACAGGGTCGTCGCACGAATCCGCATCGCGTCCTCCTTCACCACTGGGCACGGCCCGTCACGCTGGCCGCCTTCGAGCTCTTGCCACCGAGGACCACGCCGGCCGCCGTGGCGCCACCGACCACGACGACGCCCACGACGGTCCACAGCCACCACTTCTTGTACACGGGGACCTTGGCAGGCGCCGGGGCCATGGACTCCATCGGGAAGTCCGAGGGAAGTTCGTCGAACCCGCCCGTAGGCGCAGGGGCCGCCGGAGGCAGGGCCTGCCGGGACGCCGGGGTCGCCCTGGCGACGGGGGCCGGCGTGTACACCGGCGCGGGGGCCGGACGCACGACCGGCGCGGGGGCCGGCTGGGCGACGGGCTGCGGCGCGGGAACCGGGATCGCGACCGGGGTCGGCGTCGGCGTCGGCCGGGCGCCCTTCAGGTCGTACAGCGCGGGACGGGCGCGGACCAGCCGGTCGCGCGGGAAATCCGCGACGACCTTCGCCAGCCGCGATTCCAGGTCCAGCAGCGCGATCTGCAGGTTGCCGAGGTCGGTGTCGATGATGGCCGGATCGACGGCCGCGAGGTCGCCGTTCCGGGCGTCCAGCACGAACAGGCCCAGCTGGAACGAGGACTCGGACCGGGCCAGGTACGAGTACAGCACGAAGTCGGTCATCGTCTTGGCGGCCGCCGCCTGGGACTCCTTCACGAAACCCGATTCCTGGTAGGTGCCGGTGCGGGCGTACTCGGCCAGGGGGCGCGATTTCGGCTCGGGGGCCGCGGCGGGCTTGCGCGCGCTGGAGGCGCGAGCCACGCGGGGCTTCAGGGTCAGCGCCACCTTCGACGCGACGGCGCCGCGGGTGATCACGGTGGTGGCGGCCGGGTAGTGCTGGTCGGCGACGACCCGGACGAAATGCTTGCCCCTGGGAAGGTCTGACACCACCTGGGTGCCGGTGCCGACCAGTCGGCCGTCCACGTAGATCGCGCCTTCCGGCGGATCCGCCACCACGGTGATCGCCGGGCCCTCGGCCGTGCGCTTCTTCGCGGCATCGACCGCCGCCACGAACTTCGCCCCGAACTCGCCGGCATCCACCGACAGGTTCGGCCGCAGCGTCAGCACGTTCCCCAGCGCGGCGTTCCCTTCCTCGTTGTACCCGCCGTTCAGGAACGACGCGGCGATCCATACCAGGACGTCGACGTAGCGCTCGAAATCCTCCAGCTCGCCGATCCGCTTGCCGTACAGTTCCTGGGCCTGCATCAGGGTGGTCAGGGCCCGCTCGAACTTCTGGGCCTTCGCCAGGTCGCGACCCTCGCCGGCCAGCTTGGCAGCGCGTTCGAGGTCGGGGTGGGGCGCCAGCGGAGGCAGCACCTGCGCGGGTTCCACGGGCTTCAACGATTCCTGCGCGCCGGTCGGGGCCTGTGCGGCGGCCATTTCGTAGGGCAGCGGCACGAGCTTGATCCGGGGCTCGATTTCGATCAGCGCGCGGAAGTACTCCTCCACGCGTGTCGGAACGCCCTCCGGCACCGCTTCGGCCCTCTGCACGGGCACGAACAGGATCTTCACCGTGCGGGCGGGCGCCTGGGCCAATGCCGGGGCCGGCAGCCCCACCACCGAAAGCCCGAAGGCGACGAGCACCGGCAGGCTCACTGCGCCGCCGTATCGCTTCAGTCGGACCAGCATCGTCGGAACCTCCTCGCAACGTTCCAGGGCCGCAACGCCCTCCCGGCCCTGTGGCCGGACTTCCCTGCGGGCGCCAGGCTTTCCTTCAGACGGGCATGCGCGGGCGCCGGTTTCCGACGGAAACACCGGTCCGCGCCTGGTTCACCTCGGGAACACCTGGTCCCGGGGAGGGTAGCACCGCGCGGCGACGACCGTCAACGCCCGAGTTCCACGTCAATCCGGTCCCCTTCCGACGACTCGAAAACCAAAATTCACTTGACAGCCCTGCGCCTTCGCGTATCCTCACTCCGGCTTTGGGACCCCAGGCGCGTAGCTCAGTGGGAGAGCACTACCTTGACACGGTAGGGGTCGCTGGTTCAATCCCAGTCGCGCCTACAGAGGTGTTCGTACCTTTCAGCGGCAGCCCGCGTGGCGTGCCGCGCGTGAAACCCGGAACGAGAGGAGTGCGTGGTCGTAGAGGATAAAGAGGTCCGCATCAACAACCGCATCCGTGCCCGGGAGGTACGGCTGATCGGTGCCGAAGGCCAGCAGGTGGGCATCGTCCCGACGTGGGATGCCCTCAAGATGGCCGAGGAGGCGGGCCTCGACCTCGTCGAGGTCGGTGGACAGGCAGTGCCGCCCGTCTGCCGGATCATGGACTACGGCAAGTTCAAGTACCAGCGCAAGAAGCGCCAGCAGGAGGCCCGGAAGCGGCAGTTCATCGTCCAGCTGAAGGAAGTGAAGATCCGCTACAAGACGGACGATCACGACCTCGCGACGAAGTCCCGGCAGGCCAGGGAATTCCTGATGGAAGGCCACAAGGTCAAGTACGTGATGTTCTTCAAGGGCCGCGAGGTCCAGTTTGCCGGTCTGGGCCTGCAGACGATGGAAAAGATCGCCGCGGACCTGATGGATGTCGCGACCCTGGAGCGGCCGCCGCGCATGGAAGGGCGGCTGCTGGCGATGTACCTGGCGTCGAAGGGTCCGGTCGCGAAGAAGAAGGAATCGGAGGGGGACGAGGATGCCGAAGATCAAGACGAATAGGGCTGCCGCGAAGCGGTTGATGAAGACGGGCGGGAAGGGGTTCAAGCGCGGCAACGCGTTCAAGAGCCACATCCTGACGAAGAAGGATGCCAAGCGGAAGGCGCGCCTCGGCAAGACGTCCATGGTGTCCCCCGCCGATCTGGGAAAGGTTCGCCGGCTTCTGCCGAGCGTTTGATTGGAGGAAGCTGGTCATGGCACGTGTAAAACGCGGTTTCAAGCGTCGGCGGCGAACGAACAAGATCTTCGCCTTTGCGAAGGGATATCGGGATCGCCGGCGCACTACCTGGCGGCGCACCGTCGAGCAGGTCCACCGTTCGTGGGCCTACGCGTACGTGCACCGCAAGCTGAACAAGCGCAATTTCCGGGGTCTGTGGATCATCCGCATCAACGCGGCCTGCCGGATGAACGGCACGAAATACAGTGACTTCATTCACGCGCTGCTGCTGAATCACATCACTGTGGATCGGAAGGTCCTGGCGGATATCGCTGTTCACGACCCCGAGGGCTTCGCCCGGATCGTGCAGCAGACGGCGACGGCGTGAGAAGGGAGGGAGCGGCCATGACGAAGGCGGACATCGTCGAGGGCGTGTACGAGCGGCTGGGCGGCTTCTCCAAGAAGGAAGCGGCCTCCATCGTGGAAACGATCCTCGAGGTCATCAAGGAAGCCCTGGTCACCGGCGAGAAGGTCAAGATCTCCTCGTTCGGGTCCTTCACCGTCCGGGCGAAGCGTCCCCGCATGGGCCGCAACCCCAAGACGGGCCGGCCCCTCGAGATCACGGCTCGGAAGGTGCTGACGTTCAAGCCCAGCCAGGTGCTGCGCTCGATCCTCAACTCCTGACCGGGGCTGCCCGGGCACGAAGTCGGGGACGCGAACCCGTTCGCGCCCTGGTTCCGGTCGACTCGGGCTCCACCTGAGTGAAGGCGAGGTCGGATGGGCGACGCCTCCCGGCCACTGGATCCAGCGGAAACTCCTTCCGATCCCCACTTCTACAAGCTGGGTGAGGCGGCGCGCATCGTCGGTGTGGCCCCGTCGGCCGTCCGGTACTGGCAGGCGGAGTTCGCGGCATTCGTGCGCCCGACGAGGACCCGCGCGGGCCAGCACGTCTTTTCGCGGCGGGACGTCCGGGCGCTGGCCCTGATCCGGCACCTGCTGCACGTCGACGGGCTGTCCGCCCGCGAGGCGCGCGATCGCCTGCCGGGATTGCTGGAGGCCGAGGACGCCGCCGCCGCCGGACGGCCCGATGCCGAGCAGGGCCTCCTGGACCTGGACCTCGCCGCTCCGCCCGCACAGCCGGCGCTCCCTGGCCCCTCCCCAGCCGAACTGGAAGCCCTGGCCCTGCGCATCGCGATGCTGGAGCACGAGCGGGACGTCCTGAGGCGCCGCGTGGACGCGGCGGACGAGGAGCGCGAGGCGGCGCTGGCCCGCCTGGCCGACGTCACCCGCGAACGCGACAACACCCGCCAACGGCGCGACGCGGTCGAAACGGAGCTGGCGACGGCCCTCCAGCGCCTGGACGGAGCCCGGCGCGAGATGGGCGAACTTCTGGTCGCGATGGATGATTCGAACGACCGCTAGGCCCGGCAATCCGCTGCTACCGCACCTTGCTGAACACGTAGTCCCGCGCCGAGGCGTCGGCGTGGCAGAAGTAGCAGCCGTCCGGATCGACGCGATCCCGTCCGAACTCCTTGTGGTTCTGGGGATCGAAGGCCTTGAACGCCCATCCGCTGGTTTCGCCCTTGCCCACCTTGAACATCACCGACACGCGGAAGATGTCGCCCAGCCGCAAACGCCCCTGGGGGTTCGCTTCCAGCCGACGCTCCTCCTTGACCAGCACCGACCCGACGGGGAAGGGACCGCCTTCGCCGCTGGACCGAGCCTGCGCCGTGGCGTTGACGTACAGGTTCCGGGCCGTCCGCTCGGTCTCGAGGTAGATCGGCGCATCGTTGAGCCGGGTCCAGGTCGTGTAGCCTTCGGGCCAGGCCGAGACGTCGAAACGGTTTTCGGCCCCACGGTCTTGCGACCCGGAGCATCCGCAGACGCTGACGGTCAGGAAAGCGATGACGAGGAGACGTGTAGCGAGGAGCCAGCGCACTGGGGAGCACCTCCGTCCATACGGTGGGCGCGCCGCGGCGGCACTACCTTCCGAACGCCACCAGCTTCTTGCGGCGACGGTCGGCCTCGCGCTGCTTGCGCTTGCGACGCACGCTGGGCTTCTCGTGGAAGCGACGCTTCTTCAGTTCCTTGTACAGGCCCTCGTTGGCCATCTTGCGCTTCAGGGCGGACAGGGCGCGGCCCACGTCCCCTTCGGCGACCGTGACTTCCAGCGGGCGGAACTCCAACTGCTTCGGGTTCAAGGTGAATTCACCCCCTTCCGGGCATCAAAGGCCCGGGGTTTATAGCGGAGACCGGAGGGGATGTCAACGTGAATCGTCCAGGGCCTCGCGCGTCCTCTGGACGTCCACGGCGATCTGGCGCTTCAGGTCGTCGACGTCGGCGAACCGCACCACGTCCCGGAGGCGGGCACGAAAGTCCAGGCGCAGGCGGGCGCCCAGCAGGTCCCCCTGGAAATCGAGGAGGTGCGCTTCCACCATCGGCGATACCACGTTGAAGGTCGGGACCGGCCCGACGTGCACGGCAGCCGGCGCCCTGACCCCCGGTGCCGACGCCATCGCCGCGTAGATCCCGGGGGCGGGCCGGATGGCCGCGTCGGGAAGCAGGTTGGCGGTGGGGAATCCCAGCCGGCGCCCGCGGGCGGCCCCGGTCACCACTTCCCCGGCCAGCGAGAACGGACGTCCCAGCATCTCCCGGGCCCCGTCCATGTCCCCCGCCAGGACCCGACGTCGAATCTCGGACGACGAGGCGCGGACGCCCTGCTCCACCACCGCGTCGGCCACGTTCAGCGCGAACGCCCCCGTCGCGGCGTACCGCCGCAGCAGTTCGACGTCGCCGGTACGCGCATGACCGAAACGCGCGTCGCCGCCCACCCGCAGCTCGACACATCGCAGCCGGTCCACCAGGAAATCCCGGACGAACGCTTCGGCCTCCACCCCGGCCAGGAGCCGGGTGAAGGGCACCAGCACCACCGCGTCGACCCCCGACGCGTCCAGGCAGGCGAGCCGGTCCTCCAGCGACTGGATCAGCACGGGGGCGCGCGAAGGCGCCAGGATCCGCAGGGGATGGGGGTGGAAGGTGACGATGGTCGCCAGCACGCCCCGGGATCGGGCCGAGGCCAGGGTGCCGTCGATGACGGCCCGGTGACCCCGGTGGACCCCGTCGAAGTTGCCCATCGCGACCACCGCCGGCCCGAACCCGGCAGGCAGCGCGCCGAACCCCCGGTACAATCGCATCGTCGTCCGACCACCGCGGCGCGCCGTCACGGCGCCCGCCTCGTTCGCCTACAGCCCGAACCGCCGCGCCTTGCGCTCCCGCACCGAACCCAGGGCCTCCCGGGCCGCGGCGCGCCCGGTCGCGTCCGTGCCCTCTCCCAGGGCCTCGCGCGCGCCGTCCAGGGCCGCGACGTCCTCCTCGGCCTCCCGCCGCAGGGCATCCCGCAGCGAAAACAGGTCCTCCTCGAGAAAGCGGAAATGATCCTTTTCGCGAAGGCGCCGCAACCCGCCATAGTCGCCGGCCGCCATCTCGTGCAGCATGTGCGAGACCGCCAGCGTGGGCCCTGCGGCCCGGAAGGTCACGTGGATGCCCAGCCACGCCAGCACGACCACCAGCGCCGCCGCCGCCACCGCCAGCGCGAGGATGCGGCGCTGGTCATCCGTTTCGACCCGGCCCTGCAGGTCGGCGTCGAACTCCCGGTCGGACGCGCCCAGTTCCATCGATGTCGGCGCCGGGGACGTCCGCAGGCCCAGCAGCGCCTGCTCCTCCCGGAGGATCTCGTGGTAGAGCACCGCCAGCACCGTGCACAAGGCAACCGCCACCCCGACCAGCAGCACCGTGTACTTCAGCTGGAAGCCGGCGTTGACCATCACTCGATGGCGCTGTTCCCTGCCCTGCCCGTCGCTCATCGCCGTCCCCTCCTTCTCACCGCTCCGCTCGCCCGCCTGCGCCGCCCGGCGGGCTTTCCGGGGTCTTCATCCCGTCGACCAGGGACCTCGCCGCGGCCTGGCCCGCGGCATCCACCGCGTCCCTCCTCAGGTCCTCGGGCCTCGGGGCCATCGTGTACTCGTCGCGCTCGCCTGCCGGGATCACCGGAGGACGCCCCGCCCCGTCGGCCGTGACCTCCCAGGCCACCACGCCGTCGGTCGTGGTCGCTCGCAGCCGGGCCCTGGCGACCGCTCCCGGCGCGGCGTCCTTCGCATCGATTTCCGCCACCAGGCGAACCGATACGGGAGCCGCGTCGAGGTCGACGCCCGGTGCCATTGCAGCGGCGTCGAACCGCCCCTGCCGCATCAATTCCATCATCTTCCGGTCGTCCGCCGAATCCTCCTGCGAATTCGACGATGACGGTCGTTCACCCTCGGACGAGAAGTCCATCGTGGCACGCGTCCGCTCGATTTCGAACCTCCCGCCGGTCGCCAGCAGCACGCCCAGCAGCGCACCCTCGAAGACCCGGCCGAGCTCCTCGGACCGCCCCGGGGACGTCACGTCCACCTTCACACCGTCGACGCGGATCGTCGGCGCCGACGCCATCGTCCGCCGCAGCGCCCATCGCGCCCACTTCGCCACCATGGGGTCGTGATCGCGGGTCGCCCTCGACAGCGCCTCGAACGCATCCGTGTGCGGGACCGCGCCCAGCGCGTTGGCCGCCGCGGCGCGCACGATCCCGTCGCCGTCGCCCAGCGACGCCAGGAGGGCCGCCCGGACGCCCGGGTCCTCGCCTTCCATGCGGAGGGTCAACGCCGCCTGGGCGCGGACCTTGGGACTGCGGTCGCCGGCCAGCATGCCGAGGGCCTGATCGACCGCCGGATCGCGAGCCGAGGCACCCGTGGCGGCCGCCACCAGCACCACGACCACGATTCCGAATGCGGAGCGAGACCGCAACAGGCCACTCCAGGTGCAGGGTGCTGGCCCAGGATCCTACCATCGTTCGCAGACGACTCGATCCCCGGCACTTCCTCCCCCCGGCCGAATCCCCGATCCGACCCGCCCGTGGACCCACCGCAACAGTTGATTCCAGCTGATGTATCGTCCAGCCATTCCGGGTTCGCGGGGGGCAAAGTGGTACACTGCAGTCAAACGGGGAAACCCTCTCGGAGGAACCGGGAATGGACACTCTTCTTCAGCGGCTCGCCGCCCATCACGACAAGACCGAATATCGCGAACTGAACTGGACGGGGTCCTTCGAGGACTACCTGGGTCTGGTCGCGCGCAAGCCCGAGGTCGTCCGCTCGTCCTACCAGCGCCTGTACGACATGGTCGTGTCGCACGGCTCGACCGAGTACATGGACAGCAAGAAGAAGGTGGTACGGTTCAACTTCTTCATGGACGAGGCCAACGGCGGGCGCGACGCCATCTTCGGCCTGGACGTGCCCATCATGCGGCTGATGTCGGTGTTCCGCGCCGCCGCCCAGGGCTTCGGTCCGCAGAAGCGCATCATCCTGCTGCACGGCCCGGTCGGCTCGTCCAAGTCGACCATCGTGCGCCTGATCAAGAAGGGGCTGGAGGAGTACGCCCGCAAGCCCGAAGGCGCGATCTACACGTTTTCGTGGCACATCCCGACCGACAACGGCGAGGAGATCCACCCCTGCCCGATCCACGAGGAACCGCTGCACGTCTTCCCGCTGGAATGGCGCGGCAAGGCGCTGGCGGACCTCGGCCTGGCCCGGGACCTGTCCCGCGAGCACCTGTTCGCGGACCTGTGCCCGGCGTGCCGTTTCCACTACCAGGGCCTGATGGACCGCTACGAGGGCGACTGGGCCAAGGTGGCCGAGCACGTCCACGTGCGGCGCTTCGTGTTTTCAGAGCAGGACCGCGTGGGCATCGGCACGTTCCAGCCCAAGGACGATAAGAACCAGGACAG
>Ga0118677_10004967_pt1 | contig 23716 bp, 17 predicted proteins | sample AliMusrvi5mmetaG_FD_86154 | JGI IMG/M metagenome (GOLD analysis project Ga0118677, IMG submission 86154)
CCCCGCCCGGATTGCCGCGTGGCGGCAGACCCAAACGACGCGGAGGGTGGCACTCATATGAACAACGTATGGTATACTTCACTCTCCCCGGTGAAGGAAGCTTATTTTAATTGCATTGGGCAGGGATGCCGGCGGTCCATAGCGTTCGTGCTCTTGCCTCAGATCACACAATCGGTAGATAACCTATCGAAAGCAGGAGAATTACTCCGACACTCCCATACTCCCATACTCCCATACTCCGACACTCCCATACGACAATAGCCGATCCTTACTTACATGGGGATATTATTTTCAGCGATCTCCGCTCACCCCTCTTGCCCTCAAGCCGCAGTCGGGATAAGATAGTATTGCTTGCCGTCATGATCGGGGCAGGCGTTCAGCGACCATGAGTATTCAACTGCAATTGGCGGCGTTGTGGCTGCCGAAATTTCTGTTAATACGCCAACTGCGCCATCTGGCCGAGCAATCGACGGCGGCGCTGGATGCGTTGTTGGAAGAACATGCGCCGGAGGCGTTGAGCACATTGCGGCGGGGCGGCAAATCGGCGACGGACAGCCTGGAAGCGCAGCAGAGCGCGCTGGCCGCCGCGCTGACCGACCGGATTACCGCGCTGGTGGCGGCGATCGGGGAAGACGAAACGCAGCGGCTGGGACACAAGGCGCTCTTTACGATGGGCGTGCGCGTGGGCGAAGAGCTGCGGAAACTCTTGGAAGTGAGCGAACTGCCGGCGGATTTGACCGCGGCGGCGCAAATCTTTTACAAGACCCTCGGCGTGCATTTCAACGTGGAAGAAGCGGACGACGAGCATACCACCTGGCGCATCGAGCGCTGCGCGCTGGCCCCCAAATGCTCCGGCGTCACCTGCCGCGTGTTGAGCGGGGTGGAGGAAGGCATTATCCAGGGCTTGAATCCGTGGGTATCGATGACCTTCGACGCCTATATTCCCGACGGCGCGCCCGCCTGCATTGCCCACCTGAACTTCCTTCCGCGTCGTTCGGTGGTCAGTAGTTCAAATATACCGACTCCTCCACCATCTCCACCGGGCCGTTAAGCACTTTGCCGACCGCCGAGTTGCCGCTGGGCAGCAACAGGCGGCGCGTATAGAGCGCGTGCGGGATCGAGGCGGTCAGCGTGCCCCCGCCGCGTCGGCCGTCGAACGACAGCGCCCAGCGCACCCCGCGACCAGTCAGCATCTCCAGCACCGTGTATAGCCGCTCCGCTTCCAGGTCATGGGTATAGCGATGTCGGCTGCCGAGATACGGCGGATCGAGATACGCGAAATCTCCGCGCGCGGCATTTTCGAGCGTGTCGGCGTAATCCCCACAGACAAACTCTACCCCGGCAATGCGCGCGTGCCAGGAGGCAAGGACGGCGGCGAACCGGTCGGGATGCATGCCCGGACGGGTGAGATGGTAGGAGTTGTTGAAGGCGCCGTCGCGATTGAAGCGGACGATGCCGTTCACACAGGTGCGCAACAGCAGGTTCAGGTCGTGCGGATCGCGGGTGGCATTGAAGCGCGCGCGCACCTGGTAGAAATAGTCCGCGCCTTCCGTCTGCAACTGCTCCCAGCGCCGGCGATAGCCATCGAGCAACGCCGGCGGGTCGCCTTGCGCCAGCCGCCACAGCGCGATGAGCGGGGCATAGACATCGCCGGCGACCGCGCCGGGCCGGGCGACGGTGAAGAGCACCGCGCCGCCGCCGAGAAAAGGCTCGAAATAGCGGGCAAACGCCGGCATCAGCGCGCGGATCCTCCACGCCTGCGAGCGCTTGCCGCCCGTCCATTTGAAAAGCGGTGGGACCGCGGACGGCGCGCTCATACGCCATCCTCCGCTGCCAGCCGTTGCTGGCAGATTTCGATATAGTCCGCCGCGGTCTCGAAGGCGATGAAATGCAGCCCTTGCCGCCGCGCGGCGACGCATTCGCTGCCCGCGCCGGCGAACGGCGCCAGCAGGCACTGCCCCTCGCGCGCCGACAGCGTCAGCATGCGCGTAAGCAGGCGCAGCGGTTTCTGCGTGGGATGCTTGCCGAAGCGGATTTCCGCGCGCGTTTTATTGTTGGGGATGTCCCACACCGTGCGCATCTGCTTGCCGGGCGTTTTGCCGGCGTCTTCCGGGCACGCCATCGCCTTCGCCGCCGGGTAGTTGAAATAATATTGCCGTGTTTTGCCGGTATGCGCCCACAGGATCGTCTCGTGGCTGGCGGTCAATCGCCGTCCGGAGAGATTGGGAAAGCTGTTGCGCTTATACCAGATCACTTCATTGATGATCTCGATGCCCAGCAGTTGCAGCGCGACGTTGATGATGCCGCTGTTATGATAGGTGCCGTGCACCCACAGCGAACCGGTGGGGCGCACCACGCGCCGCACCTCGCCCAACCAGGCCAGCGTGAACGCGCAATAGTCCGCCAACGGCCAGCGATCCCACGCCTCGCGCGTCTTTGCCCACGCGCCGCCGAATCCCGGCAGCTCGACCGCATTTTCCCACTGCCAGCGCCCGCCGGCGCTGACATTATACGGCGGATCGCAGAGAGCGATATCGACGCTGGCGTCCGGCAGCGCGCGCATCCCGGCGATGCAATCCAGCGCCTGCACGGTATCCAACTGGTAAGGGCCAAGATAGTGGGGCATACCGAGCAATGATACCATTTACCGGGGCGAGCGGATAGGATCGGACGTCCGTTTGGTGTTGCTACCGCAGAGACGCGGAGACGCGGAGATGCGGAGAACGACGCAGAGAAGGTTCTGGATGCTGCTTTTACCACGAAAAACACGAAAGGCACGAAAATCCATTCTCTCCGATAACCTCGCAGATGCAATATTTCTTCTCTATTTTCTCTGCGTCTCTGCGCCTCTGCGTTGAAAAAATATGGAGTAGATCCCTGCCTTCGGCAACTATCTCAAGGAACGCGCAATTCACCAACAACGATGGTCTCGACGCCGGGGTCGGACTTCCACTGGCGCTGGGTGTGGGGGCAGATGATGCCGGCGGTGCCGGGGTTGGGGCGGTAGACGTCGCCGCCGGCATAGACGGTGCCGGTGCGATCGGCCCAGGCGGAGGGAAGTCGCAGCCGCGCGGCTTCGCGTTGATTGTGCTGCGCGGGGTCGCCTTCGCAGTTATAGGGGGAGAGTACGAAATCGGCGTTACCGGCAATGGTGTCCCAATTTTCCGGCAGCATATTCTCGTAGCAGATCAGCACCGCCAGCTTGCCAAAGCGGGTGGGGAAGACTTCGATGCCGTACCCGCTGGTGAGCAGCGCGCGTTCGTCGCGATAGGGTCGCGCGTCATCCGGCCACATAGAGGCTTTCGTGTGCACACCCACCCGCCGCCCGCAATCGTAAATCGCCGCCACGTTGCGCGGTTGGGCGGCAGTTTTCTCCAAATACCCTCCCACCACCATGCACTGGCCGTCACGCGATAACTCCAGGAAGCGGCGCTGGTAGGCGGAATCCGGGTGCTCACAAACGGGGGTGAGATCGGTGCCGCAATAACCGGCGGCGAAGGTTTCCGGATAGAGGATGATATCCGGCGCGGCAGCCAGCGCAATCCGCCCCAACCGGAGCGCGCGCGCATAATTTTCCCGTACCATGCCGTCCACGGTAGCGAGGGAGATAGCAGCGATACGTATGAGTGACATAACGATGAAAAATTTCGTGGTGAAGAGGACATTTCCTCCTTCTGCCTAATCAGCGTAATCCGCGGTTAAAAAAGTGTGGCCGTTGACCACCCGTACGCTGAGTCGTACTATATAAGCGGCAATTCAACCGTTGGGGAGGCAGTGATGGTGAAGATTGGGTGGGCGACGCGTGAGATGACGCCGGAGCGACCGGCGATGGTGCAGGGGCAGATGCATGTGCGGATTGCGCGCGAGGCGATGGATCCGTTGACGGTGACGGCGCTGGCGATCGAGGCCAACGACGTGAACGATTGCGCGCTGCTCATTTCGTGCGATATGGCCTATGTATCCGATGCGGTGGTCGCCACGGTGCGCGAAGAGTTGGGAAAACTCCTCCCCGGCGTACCGGCGGAAAAGGTCGTGATGAACGCGACGCATACGCACACCTCGATGGTCTTCGGAGATGGTTTCTACGCGTTTCCGGGCGGCGAGGTGATGTCGCCGGCGGAATGCGCGGCGCTGATTACCGCGCGCGCGACGGCCGCCGCGGTGGAAGCCTGGGAGCGCCGCACGCCGCAGACGCTGACCAATGCGTTCAGTCACGCCGTGGTCGGGCACAACCGGCGCGCGGTCTACGCCGACGGTCACGCGCAGATGTATGGTCAAACGAATCGTCCCGACTTCACCGGCATCGAAGGCTACGAAGATCACAGTCTGGATATGCTGTTCATCCGCAATCTCGACGGGCAGTTGACCGGGATTATCCTGAACGTTCCCTGCCCCTCGCAGGTGGATGAGCATCTGGAAGCCTTCTCGGCGGATTTCTGGCATGACATTCGGCTCGAACTGCGCGCGCGCTTCGGGGCGGGGTTGTTCGTCTTGCCGATGTGCGGAGTCGCGGGTGACCAGTCGCCGCATTTTCTGCTCTATGGGCATCAGGAAGAGCTGATGCGTAACCGTCGGGGGGTGACGGAGCGCCGCGAAATCGCCCTGCGCGTGGCCGATGGCGTGGCGCGTGCGCTCGAATGCACCCCGCCGGCCACCGGCGACCTGCCGTTTGCCCACCTGACGCGCCAGCTCACACTCACCCCGCGTCAGGTCAATCGCGCGGAGCGGGATTGGGCGGCGGCGGAGCGCGAGCGCTATATTCAGCAGAACGGCGCCGACTCCTGGTGGCCGCAGCGGTTGGGCGAAGTGGTCGCCGAGTATGATGGCCAGCGCATCCCGCCACCGTTCACCATGGAATTGCATGTCCTGCGTATCGGCGATGTCGCGCTGGCGTACAATCCCTTCGAGCTCTTCCTCGATTACGGCCTACGCATCAAAGCACGCAGCGTGGCTGGGCAGACCATACTCACCCAGCTTTCCCACGGCCTCGGTTGGTACCTGCCCACCCAGCGCGCCGTCGAAGGCGGCAGCTACGGCGCCATGCCCGCCGTCTCGAAAGTCGGACCGGAAGGCGGACAGGAACTGGTAGAAGAAACCTTGCGAGCCATCGAAGAGTTGTTTGCCAGGTAACTGAACGAATTCACAGGATGTACAGGATGGTTATAAGATAGGCAGGATAATATTTTTAATAATCGCTCAACTGAGTTTGTCGTAGCGAGGCGCGTCTGCGTGAACTATGGGGTGGACGCGCCTTGCTGCGGCTGCGGCGCTACTACGAACTTAGGTGAGCGGTTTTTTATCCTGCTCATCCTAAAAATCATCCGATATATCCTGTGAATAAATCAGTTACGCCGCTTCGCCCAGTGCCTGGCCACCCATTTTGGGCACCACTTCGCGCCACGCGCCGGTGTCCAGCCGATAGTGGATGATGCGGTCGTTGTTGGTGTCGGCGATGAACAGGTCCACCCCCGCTACCGACAGGCCGCCGGGTTCATACAGCGCCAGCTTGCCGTTCGCCTCGCGTCCCGGTTTGCCCAGGCCAGCCAGCGTACTCACATTGCCGGTATACAGGTCGATACGGCGGATTTTGTGGTTGTAGGTGTCGGCCACGTAAAGATCGTCGCCTTGCACGGCGACACCGAGCGGATGCTGCATCAGCGCCTGTTGCTCCGGGCCATCGACGTCACCGAAAGTGAACAAACCCTTCCCCACCAGCGTGCTCACCAGATTCGCGCGCGGATCGTATTGGCGGATGGCGCTGGTTTCCGAATCGGCGAAGTAGAGCTTGTCGCGTCCGGCGGCGAGGCCGGATGGTTGCGCGAGCGCGGCGCGGCCTGCTTCCTGGTCGGTGATGTTCTCCCGCCCGGTGCCGATCACCGCCTGCAGCGTTTCCTGCGCGAAGTCATAGGTCCAGATCTGGTGCAGGCCCGCCATGGCGACATAGAGCGCGCCGTTCAGTACGGCCAGGTCCCAGGGAGAATTGAGCGTTTGCTCGCGTCCGCGGTGCCCGCCGTGGCGATCGTAGCCGATCATGCCGTTGCCGCCCACCGTATCGACATGGAAACTGGCAAGGTCGGCGCGACGGATGGCGTGGTTGTCGGTGTCGGCGATATACAGCGCGTTGCCGAACAGCGCCATGCCTTGCGGGGAGAGAAAACGGGCATCCTCATACGGCCCGTCGCGCAGTCCGGGTTCACCATTGCCGAGAAAACCGAGCACCCGGCCTTCCCAGTCGGTGATCAGCACGCGATGATGATTGGTATCGGCAATGAAGAGCCGTCCACCGGCCAGATCCGCGAGGACTTTACCGGGAAACGCGAGCCCGCTGTAGGAGAGATGCGGGCGCGACGGCTGCGCGGGAATGGGCGCGGAAGCCAGCGTACCGCGCGTCCGTCCGATATCCAGCATTCCGGCGATCAGGTGATCCAATTCGTCGCGATGGCCTTCGCCCGGCAGCGCGGTGACCAGCCGGCCAGTGGAGTCGATCAGCACCAGCGTGGGCCAGGCATTGACGCCAAAACTCTCCCAGACCTGGTGATGGCGATCGACGACCACCGGGTGTTTGATGCCCAGCCGCAGCACCGCCTGGCGGACATTATCCGGGATTGCTTCGTTATCGTACTTGTTGCTGTGCACGCCGACGAAGGCCACCGGGTCACGTGCGTATTTCTTCTCCAGGTACGCCAGGTCCGGCAGCACGTGCATGCAGTTAATGCAGCAATACGTCCAGAAATCGAGCAACACCACCTGCCCACGCAACTCCCGTTGCATGCGCAGCGGCCCACTGGTGTTGATCCAAGTCAATCCCTCCGGAAACTCCGGCGCCCGAATCAGCGGATCATCCATGACAGCATCCCCCATCGCACATCTGCCCGCGATAGGGTGAGAAAAAACCTCTTAGTTTTGACAGCGAGGTAATCTCATGAGTGAATTCACAGGATTGGCAGGATAGTTTTGAAGGATAAGCAGGATGATGATTATTTCGGATCAAAAGACCCAATTTGTCCATTGTGGATCGTCGGTTGAACAAACGGCATCTCTCTGGATGATCTTTAGGCTGGGAAGGGAATGCTGACATGCGGATAGAATTACCTATTGTTACTGAACTACATTAAAAACAATCTCCACAAGGAGTAATGCTATGGTAACCACCGCGTCAACGACGGTGTTGTCAGACTGCTGGACGGACGATGACAAGTTAGGACTAGCAGACTTTCGCGGCATTCTGCGGGACATCCTTACAGACGGTCCCACGCCCATCACCGTTGGTGTCTTTGGCGATTGGGGATCGGGAAAAACCAGCCTGATGCGGATGCTCATGGCCGATGTGACCGATGCGGGACATCGGGCAGTATGGTTCGATGCTTGGAAATTTACCGATGAATCCCTGCAGCGCGCCTTGATCCAGCGAATCATCGATGAGCTTCGGGGTTGTGAAGATCAAAAGTCATCAAACAAACTCGATGATCTCGAGCTGCACCTATACCAGGATACTACCCGAGACCAGGAGGGTGAGATAACCTTAGACTGGCGGCAAGCATTGAAGGGTTCGCTGAAGCTCGGAGTTTCGATGTTGCCAGTTGTCGGGGGTGGTTTGTCGGAGATCGTGAAACAGTTTGATGCGAAAGGTGCAGGTGGTGTTGACGATTTAGTCAAATCCTTGAAACGCGAACAGGTGAAGTTACACCGCGATCGTTATCGTTTCCTCGACGAATTTCAGACGACCTTCACCACCGCTCTCGCTCCGCTCACCCGTCGACAGAAGCGGCTGGTCATCTTCATCGACGACTTGGACCGATGCCTACCTGACGATGCATTGCGCATTCTAGAAACCGTGAAGCTCTACTTTGATGCGGAAGGTTGCGTCTTTGTCGTCGGCATGGATTGCCGGGTGATCGAACAGGCTATTCGTGTGCGTTATCGAAATAATGCTGCCGACCAATTCTCTTGCCCGATCACCGGAGCTGATTACCTGGATAAGCTCATTCAAGTTCCTTTTAGTTTACCGCCTATCGCGCCTGAGGAATTGAAATCATACATTACCGATCTTTGCGCAAATCCTCTCGCCGGCATGGTCGATGTGTGTTGCGCTGGATTAGAACCGAATCCCCGCAAAGTCAAACGAGCGATCAATGCTTTTTCCATATTATGGGGCGTTGCGGAAAAGAAGGGGAATTTCGATCCTGAGTTGATGATGAAGCTTGTGGTTATTCAGTGTCGTCACAACGAGCTATTCCAAAAAATAACTCACGAGCCGTTTGTACTGCAGGTTCTAGAGGATCGTATTAAGCAATACGATTCATTGAATGATGCTGATGACACACAACCATTGAGGGAACACGTAACGAAGATAAACATCCCCGATGAGGGTAAGATTGCAAACGAAGCCATGGTAACTCATTCAGAATCACCACGAGACGATTACACAAGCTATGCGGAAAATGAGGCGATACGCAAACTTATGAAATGTGGTAACGGATACTTTACCGATTTATTGCCAACCCAGTTGCGAAAATATGTATTTCTGGCTAGTGCTACAGCAGCACAGATAGGAGAAGTGAGCCGTAATTTATGGGAGCGCCTTACAAGCGACGATGAAGCATTGATGCGCGGAGCATGTGCCGAAATCGCGGAATTATCGCGGACAGATCAACAGAGATTTCGCCGTCGATTATTAGAAGTGATGAATGCAACGGGTACGCCGGCAAAGACACGTTGCTTGGCTGGCAACGCATTGGCCGGTATAGGCGATCACCGATTCCATGACCACGAACACTGTTATTTGCCTGCTGAAGATGATTTCGGTTTTAGAATAATTCCTGAAGGACCATTCCAGATGGGAAATGATATGAAAGATGACCCTGAAGGATTTGAGAATGAAACACCTCGGCATACAGTAAACTTGCCAACCTATTATATGGCTCGATTCCCTGTGACGGTGGCGCAGTTCCGCGCGTTTATCGATGTCACAGAAGACTTAGATGATAATAAGGATTGTTTGCGTGGTGCGTCAAATCATCCAGTAGTCAGGGTGAGTAGGAGTGAAGCGAATGCCTACTGCGCGTGGTTAAACGAACTGTTGCATATCATAGAGCAGACATCAGGAAGACTTTTCCCAGAAATCACAAGTCAGAGTTGGGTTGTTTCTCTGCCCAGTGAAGCGGAATGGGAGAAAGCGGCGCGCGGTGTCGATGCACGCAAATATCCTTGGGGATTTGAATGGGATGCTAACCGTGCGAATTTTGCCCAGAGCGGTATCAAAACAACCAGTGCAGTGGGCTGCTTCGCGGGGGGGAGTAGCCCATATGGCATTGAAGATATGAGTGGTAATGTATGGGAATGGACCCGGAGTCTCGATAAAAACTATCCCTACGTGTCGGATGATGGACGTGAGAAGGATACGGATGATTGGTCGAGCTTTGCTGTGTTGCGAGGTGGTAGTTGGATCATTGCCGGTCCAAGGTTCCTCCGAGCCGCCACCCGTTGTGGTGGCGGCTTAGGGGGGGATGGTGACATCGGGTTCCGGTGTGTTGTTCGCGCTGCCGAACCTTAATATGACTATCGCAGTTGCAGGTTTTCTGTCCCCGGCATCAATGTCGGGGCGTATCTTAATAGCCTGGCGATTTACCGCCAGGTCGCAGAATCGTTAACTGCGATAGTAATATTAAAGATCATAAAGTCGTTTGGATATCGTTAGTAAGGGGTTTCACGCAAAGCGCCTGTGCGTCAGAAAAGGTTGATCTTACCCCCGATCCTTCACCACTCTTGCCGGCACCCCATACGCGACTTTCCCTTCCGGTACGTCATGGGTAACCACCGAGCCCGCGCCGGTGAGGGCGCGGTCGCCGATGGTGATGGGGGCGACGATCAGGTTGCCGCTGCCGATGAAGGCGTCGTTGCCGATGTGGGTGGGGTGCTTGCGCTGGCCGTCGTAATTGCAGGTGATGGTGCCGGCGCCGATGTTCACCCGTTCACCCAGTGTGGTGTCGCCCAGGTAGCCGACGTGGTGCACTTTGCTGTGCGCGCCGACGTGGGTATTCTTCAGCTCGGAATAGTTGCCGACCTCCGCGCCGGGGCCGATGTCGCAACCCGCGCGCAGGCGGGAAAACGGGCCGACGCGCGCGCCGGTGCGGATCACGCTCTGCTCGATGCGCGAGCTGATCACTTCCACATCGTTCTCCAGCGTCGCCGCGTAGAGCTGTGATGACGGGCCGATCACGCAATCGCTGCCGATCTTAGTGCCGGCGCCGATGATGGTGAAGGGGTGAATGGTGGTGTCCTGGCCGATCTCCACTTCCTCATCGATGAAGGTGGTGGCGGGGTCGAACAGCGTCACGCCGTTGCGCATGTGCAGGCGGCGGATGTCGCCGCGCAGGCGGGCTTCCGTCTCGGCCAGTTGCACTCGGTCATTGATCCCGACGACCATGCCCTCGTCGTCCGCGACCACCGCGCCGACTTTCTTCCCACGCGCGATCAGCCGTTCGAGCACGTCGGTGAGATAATATTCCCCCTGGTCGTTATCGGGAGTCAATTCATGCAATACCTCGAAGATTAACGGCGCTTCAAAGCAATAGCTGCCGGAATTGACCTCGTCGATGGTCTTTTCCGCCGGGGTGGCGTCGCGGGCTTCCACAATGCGCGCCACGGTGCCGGAAGGGGTGCGGATGATGCGTCCGTAGTTGCCCGGGTCGGCCATGCGCACGGTGAGCACGGTGGCGGCGTGCCCTTCGGCATGGTGCTCGCGCAGCATCCGCTCGATCAACGCGGCGGGCAGCAGCGGCACATCGACGCAGTGCACGAAGACGGTGCCGGTAAAGCCGCGCAGGGCTTCTTCAGCGCTCATCAGCGCATGCCCGGTGCCCATCTGCTTTTCCTGCAGGGCATATTCCACCGTGTCGCCCATCGTCGCGCGCACCGCGTCCGCCTGGTGGCCGATGACCAGCACGACGCGTGCGATGCCGGCCTGGCGCGCGGCACGGATCGGATAATAGGCCAACGGTTGTCCGCACAGCGGAAACAGCGCTTTCACCCGGGAGGATTTCATACGCGTACCCTTGCCGGCCGCAAGGATCACCGCAACAGTGGATGGCGTGGTCACGAGTCGCATCTCCTTATCGATAGTCGTCTTCAAACAGCGACTTATGGTACCGATACCTTCATTGGCTGTCAACGCGGTTGCCGGCTTTGCTTGCCACCACCGGCCTGCTGGGTTAGAATGGGATAAACTATCTAACAGAGGCGACGGGCCGACCTCGGCATGCGCGCGTCCTCGCGAACAGAACTGGTTGACCAATGTGCTCGCGAGGATGCTTGCGCGCCAGGGAGATCATCGCCTTCTAGATCAGAGGATTGTTGATGAAAACCATGATTGGCGTGATGGGGTCTGTTTCGGGCTATGATGAACGAGCCCGCGATCTGACCTACCGGCTGGGTGAGTCGATTGCGCGGCATGGGTGCGCGATCGTGACCGGCGCGTGCCCGGGCCTGCCGCACGAGGCGGTGCGGGGCGCGAAGGCGACCGGGGGATTGACCGTCGGCGTTTCGCCGGGACATAACTTCGCCGAACACACCATCAAGTACGATTCGCCGTGGGAAGGCTACGACATCATCATCTATACCGGCTCCGGGCTGATGGGACGCGAGATCACCGGCGTGCGCAGTTGCGATATCGTCGTGCTGGCCGGCGGGCGTTCCGGCACGCTGGGGGAGTTTTCCATCGCGTATGACGAGGGGAAATTGATCGGGGTGCTGAAAGGCACCGGCGGCATCGCCGAGCACGTGTCGATGCTGGTGGACGTGATCCACAAAGATACCGGGGCGCAGGTGGTCTACGGCGACGATCCGGAACACCTGATTGCTACGCTGGTGCAGATGGATGCCGCGCGTAAAACCGCTGACCGAAAACAGTTTCCGCTGGCGCTGAATGCGCAACCCATCGATCCGACGTTGACCACGTCGCTGGAAGGCACCCAGCGCGCCATCGCCATCATGGAAATGGAAGTGCGCCGCATCCAGGCCAACCTCGCCGAACAACACCGCCGTCTCGAAGCCTACCGCGACCTCGCGCTGATGGGCTCCGGTGAGCGCGGGAAGGGGTAGCTCGGGAATAAATGCAGAATGCAGAATGCAGAGTGAAGAATGCAGAATGACTGGCGGTGATACATGGGGAAGCCGTTGACTTTCAATAGCTCATACATGCGGCATTTTTAACTCATCCTGCTGCATTGCGAAAGAGCAACACGGCAAAAGCTAACCTAAAACGGTTACCGATGAGGGAGATGACCAGGGAGCAGAGATAATTGGCGAGAGAGTAACTGCCTGTAACCTGTAACCTGAAACCCGAAACCTTACAAGGCCTTGTTGTCATCTCGATTTTATGGGATACTGCGTTAATACTCCCGGTTTCCCCTGACCGGCTCCCATCGAGCGGTGAAAATGACAGCGCTGCTGATAGCCGGTCGCCGTCGGTTGATGGTCGATCCGGCTTTCCGGCGTTGATGAGTTGTCGATTTCTCCCTCGTTGTGCTATACTAAGATTGAGGTATCGCGCGAATGGCTGCTCCGCAAGGCGTCAAAATGAAGGACCATACGGTTCTTGCCCTCGACATCGGCTCACGTTTTATCAAAGTGGCAGAGGTGCGCCTGCAAAAGGGGACGATTTCGCTGTTGAACGTCGCCGTCAGTCCCACTCCGCCCAACCTGATGGACAACAACCAGATTCTCGATCCGGGAGGACTGGGCCGCGCTATCAAAAGTATGCTGGCGACGAATAAGATCCGCACCAAAAAAGTGATCATCGCCGTCAGCGGTCAGTCTTCCGTCGTCGTCCGCCCGATCGATATGCCGAAAATGAGCGTTAAAGAGCTCAAAGAGGCGATGCGATTTGAAGTGGAACGGCATATTCCCTTCACCGCGGATGAAGTGGTGATGGACTTTGCCGCCATCATCAATCCGGATGAATTGCCCGAGACGGAAAGCAATATGAAAGTCCTGCTGGCGGTGGCGCAGGAAGCGCTCATCAAAGCCTATCTGCGCGTCATCAAAGGCGCCGGACTGCAGGCGATGGCGATCGACGTGGAAATTCTCTCCGCCATCCGCTCCCTCATCGATACCCATCAAGGTGAAGGCAGCTACGAACGCACGGTAGCGCTGGTGAATATGGGCGCGATCAGCACCGACATCAGCGTGGTGCACAAAGGCAACCTCATCTTTACCCGTTCCGTCCCGCTGGCCGGCGATTCGCTGACGGAAGCGGTGGCCGACCAATTAGGACGCAGTTTTGAAGAGGCGGAGGAGCTGAAGAAAGAATATGGCTATATCTTTCTCGGCAATGAAGCCAACGTCGAAGCGGAACCCGCCAGTCCGGCAACCGACGTGACGACCGACTTTTTCACGCCGCATATCGGGGGGGAGACGGCCTTGCCGGATGCCTCCTACGCTCCGCCGCAAGCGGTCTTCTCGCTCGATGAAGACTCCGGTGCCACCTGGGCGCTGACGGGAGGCAGCGTGTCCGCCGATGCGCCCAGCATGTTGGCGCGCCCGCGCGCCGAGTTCGAAGTGGATGAAGATGACGTCGATGACGAATTGCCCGTGTTTACCATCGGGATGGAGGAAGAAGGCGCGGCGGTGCCGGTCTTCAATCTCGACGATGACGCGGTGGATGACGAAGTGGCGATTCCCGGCGTCACCATGATTACACCGCCGCCCCCGGCCGCCGCCGCGGTGCCCTCGTCGCCGATGGCCGGACCGGTCTTCGATTTAAGCTCCGAGCTGGAGAGCCAGATGCCGGCCCCGTTGAAACGGCCGGCCGCGGAATCGCCGTTTGCCGAACCGGCTGCCGCACCGGCCTCGATGTTTACCCAGGAGGAGCCGGCCGCAGAGTTGGCCGTGCCGGTGATGCCGCCGCCCGCTCCCAGCGAGACGCCGGCGTTTGCCGCGCCGTCCGATGCCGTCCCCACGCTGTTCTTCCCGGATGAGGAAGGGGGAGCGGAAGCTCCCAACCTCGATGACGCGCAGCACAGCGAACTCTTCCAGCGCCGGGTCTACGAAGCGATGATGCCGACGCTAGTCGAATTAGTCACGGAAATTCGTCGTTCCTTTGAGTATTATACCAGTCGCGAGCCGGATACCCCGATCGAACAGATCGTCATCTACGGTGGTACGAGCCGGCTGCCGAATCTCGCCGAATTCATCCAGCAGGAGATCGGCGTCGAAGTGCTCCAGGCCGATCCGTTACTGGATCTCGACCTGACAACGTTCCGGCAACCGGTGGAATACCTTCGCGACCTTGCCCCGGCGTTGCCCGTCTGCATTGGCCTGGGATTGCGCAATATGATTGGCTGAGGTGAGCCTTCCATGATCAAACTGGATCTGCTGCCGCCGTTTGAGTTAGAGAAACCCAAAATCGCCGTGATCATCATCATTACCGTGGTGTTCCTGGTGGTCGAGGCATTGGTGTTCTTTAAAGCCTACACCGATCTGCAGTTGCAAGCGGCCTGGTTCGATAAAGATAAAGATTACTACACCGCGCGCAAAGCGGACATCGACAAGGAAGCCTCCGCCGCCAGCGATTTAAAAGGCAAGGTCAATTCCTGGGATTCGTATAAAACCTTCTTCGGGCGCAAAGATACCGTCGAGCATTCGGAGAGCATCGCCAAGTCATTGGCGGAAGTCGGCGACCTGCTCCGCAAAGTCGATGCCGATGTCTGGTACGATAAATTTAGCGTGAAAGGTACCGATGTCACCGCGACCGGCCATATCAATGGGTTGATGAATTTCGTCGAATTCTACTTCAAGGCGAAAGCGGCCGATTTGAAAATCGATCCTCTTGCCACGCCGACGCCTTCACCGGACGCGAAGGATGTGAAGGAGACGATGGAACAGAAGTTCCTGTTGACGATCAAAGGCACGATTAAAACGACCCCGACGAAAGCGCCGGCGCCGCCCGAAGCCGGCGCCGATCCGAAGAGTCTTTGCGTGCCGGGCGCGGCTCCGCCTCCGGCGGCGGCGACAGCGGCACCTGCCGCGGCACCGGCAGCCGGCGCGGCTCCGGGTCCGGCGCCGGCTCCTGCACCGGCGCCTGCGCCGAAACCCGCGGGTGGCGGCGGCGGTGGCGACAGCGGCGGTGGCGGCGGCGGGCTGAAAAGCCACAAAGATGTCGATATGTAAGATCGATCCGATGTCGGCGAACGAGGTAAGCCCGGGAGGGCGGTTGTCCCTGACCGCCCCGGTACCAAGTTCGCTGTCGGGTAGTTGCCTGCCCTACCGATCGGGTGCGTTGTTGAGGAGTCTGCAATGGGACGTGTGAGCCGTTGGTTCAAAGCTATATATTTGATCCCTGTTGCCCTGTTGATGATGATCGGGGTTGCCTATGGGGGGTATTCTTCGCTATTCACCCCGGCGATGAAGAAGGTCACCGATTCACGCACGGCGTGGGATGCCGCGAAAAAAGCCGCCAATGACGCCGAAGGCGGCTATCAAGCGAGTCTCGACGATCAGCCAAAATACGCCAAGCAAATCATCGAAGGCTACTACCAGTTCCATTACATTCAGGATACCATGCCGGAAATCTATAATCTGAAGGAAGTCTACGCCAACAAGGAAAGTAAAACCAAAGACGAAGATGCCATGCGTGAATATTATCACCTCATGGCCACCGGCGAATATATCACCAAGTTGGAGAAATGGGCGAAGACCTTTCACCTGCCCAAGTCGCCGGAGTTTGATTTTCGCAAAGACCTGAAAGACAAAAAACTGCCCCTCGGCGCTGATGTCATGTCCGCGCTGCCGGATAAGAAACTGGTCGAAGTGGCGTTCCCGGATATGCACTTCGAAGCGAAAGGCTATAACGAGCTCTTACAACAGATCGCCATGAGCACCGGCTATGGCTTCTTTCCGTTGATTATCGATTCGAAAGACGGCTCCTACACCATCGAGATGACCACGGAAAAAAATTGGGCGAACAAAGACCCGCGCAAAAACTGGCAGCATAACCCGAATAAACCATTGCTGAAAACCAATGATTTTACCGCCAAGGCCTACTTCTTCACCAAGGGGTGGGATCCGGTCGGAGTCAAAGACGCCGCCGCCCTGATCGATAAAGCGAAAGGGGTGATTGCCAATCCGCCGACGGCGAAAAAGGGTCGCAGTGGTTTTACCGATACTTGTCCGCCTGTGCTGTGGATTTTCCCCATGCAGGCGGCGGGCGTGACACCGTAATCGGCGCAACGTGGTATAATTACCAGAGCATTGAGCACGCGAGGTTAAGCGTACGATGAGTAAAGAGAATCCGACAGATCCGGAAGGCGAAGAGCATCCGCTGGTGCTGCCAACGCCGGATGAGGAAGACGACGATTATCCGTTGACGTTCTCCGCGGCAAGCGCGGGGGTCGATGAGGAGCCGTTCGTCCTCTTCCCGGTCACCGAGCAAACGGACGCGGATTCGCTGGTCTTTTTTAAGCCGGGCGAGGAAGATGACGAGTTACCGTTTACGATGTTCGAGCCGACGGTGACCGATACCGACCAACAAATCGCGCTGCCGAAACCGATGGCCACCGAGGAAGAGCAGCCGTTTACCTTGTCCGAGCCGTTTACCCTGTCCGAACCGGCGCCGGTCAGTGACAACGACCTTCCCTTTGTCATGCCGGAAGCGGCGGCACTCGCGAACGAGCATCCTTTCGCCTTACCTAAACCGGCCGCAGAAGAGACGGTGACTTCACCCCCGGTGGAAGATGAGCCGATCTTCGTATTCAACGATGAAGCGTTCACGCACGACGCGGCTCCGATCGCCGGCGAAAACACGCTGACGGTGGCCGATTTCGCGGTCGATGAAGAGACGCCGTCCGATGTGGAGCCGGCATTCACCGGCGACACTTTCGCCGAAACGATGGGAGCCGCCAGCGACGAAGCCCCTGCCGGCGTGGAAGCGCCGGGCGAGGAGATGCCGGCGGGCGCGGTAGCCATCGCTGCTGCGGAAACGCCGGGCGAAGAGACACTGCCCGGGACGGACACCGTTGCCGCCGAGGGGGAAATGCCGGCGGAAGGCGCCCCACCCGTCGACGGGGAAACCGCTGAAGCGGGAGCCCCCGTGGAAGGCGAAGCGGGCATCGAAGAACAAGCGCTGCCGGCGGCCAAACCGGTCGGCGATAAACGCACGAAATTGTTAATCGGCGTCGCGGGCGGGTTGTTCGTGCTGGCCCTCGGCGCATTTGTCGTCTTGTTTCTCACCGGCAACATCGGCGCGCTGACGAAGCCGCCGCCGGTCGTCGCCACGGCGCCGCCACCGGCCGCGCCCGCGCCTGCGCCACCGGCGGCCACCCCGGCGGCCACCACGCCGCCCACCGCGGGCGCGGCCACCAAGCCGGCCGACAAGCCCGCGGCCAAGCCGGATGCGAAACCTGCGGCGAAGCCGGACGCGAAGCCCGCGGCGAAACCAGCTGCGAAGCCCGCGCCCAAACCTGAACCGAAGCCGGCTGCGCCACCCCCGGCCCCCAAGCCGGCACCTGCGCCGTTGCCGAAACCCGCGCCGGCCGCGGCGGGAGCGGCTGCGGCTGCCGCGGCCCCGAAAGGGCCGGAGTTCCCACCGCCGGCGTTGCCGGAAGTGAAAGGCTTGACGACCGCGGTGAAGGATCCGTTCACCGGCGGTCCGCCGCCGCCGCCGAAGCCAATCCCGCCGCCGAAGCCGCCGCCGCCGCCGTCGCTGATTCGCGTGGCGACCATTCCGTTCACGTTGCCGGCGCAGACACGTATTGTTCGCGGTCCCGGTCCCGGTGGCCGACCGATTATCTTTCCGCGTGAGCCGCCGATTGGCCGCCATGCGGGATGGATCTTCAATAACGACAACGGGCAGATCGTCGCGCTGTTCGAAGATCGCGACGGCATCGCGCACACCGTGCACGTCGGCGATCAGGTCAGCGGTTTCAAAGTACTGGCGATTACCCCGGAGTATTTGTTGATGCAGGATATCAACAAGGGACGGGACATCAAGCTCAAATTGCAGGGACTGGATACCTATCAAGGCAACAAAGGCACCAAGGGGGTACAAGCAACCCCTGCCGGTGGTCCGACGCCCGCAGTCCAGCTGTGGCCGACACAACGATAAATAAGATATGGCGTGCAAGTGCCGTCAACGGAAGTACTAAACAAGTATGTTAGAGCGAGATATGGCCTGAAATCGAAGTTATGGTCGGCTTGTTTGCCGTGTATAAGCTGACGATTGCCAATCTCCGAGAGATGTGGTAAGATTTTAGCGTGGTATGAGGGGTCGATTCCCCGGGAAGGAGATCGTGATGCGACATATCGTTGCGGTGTTCTGTGTGGGCATGCTGTTACTCGGCGGAGCGTGGTCACGCGTATCCGCCCAGCAGATTGCCATCGCCGGCGATACCTTGCTGGATATCAGTCTGCGTGACGCGGATCTGGGTGAAACACTGGCGGCCTTGTTCAATACCACCAACGGCAAATACTCGATGGTATTGGGCCCTGGCGTGGTCGGTCGCATTGGCCGTCTGCAACTGTCACAAGCCACCTTTACCAAAGCGCTCGATGCGATTCTCGGCAACGATTTTACCTTCCAGTTAGATAAGGACGGCGGGAACGTCTATCACATCTACGGCCCGCAAAACGGGCCGGGCACGCTGGCCCCCGCGACGACCACGCCGGGCGCGCCGACGCAGGCGCCGCCGAGTGGGCGCGTGCAGATCGCCGCCGCGTCAGCACCCGATCCGTTTTCCAACTATGCTCCCACCCCCGCCGGCGGGGGTGGCTCCGCGTATATCCCACCGAAGACGGGAGCGATCGGCGGCACGGGTGGCACCACTTCCGGTGGTTCTTCCGCCAGCGAATCCTCGGTCATTCGTCTGATCAAAATCTATAACTGTGACGTCGGGTTATTGAGCCAGTATCTGGGCGGCCAGAGCATCGACCTGACCGGATTGTTGAATAATACCAGTAAAACCGGCAGTTCCGGCGGCGGTTCGACCACGCGGACATTAACCCCGGCGGCAACAACCACGCCGGCGGCGACGCCGGTCGCGACGACGACACCGACCACGACGGCAACCACGTCGACGACGGTCAAAAAGTAACGCGGAAAAATCCATGCATCGCATGACAATAAAGCATTCACTGAACTTGCAGGAACATACGGCGTTGGGAGCGAAAGATATCCGTAGAACCTTGCAGTTGATCATCGCACTTCCATCGGGAGGACGCTAGTATGCGCAATACCCACCTCGTTGCGAGTTGTGGGAAAAGGCTGTTCCTGTTACTGCTGCTTACCCTGTTTTTGCCCGTTTGGGCGCAAGATAATTCAGCCGGTGTGCAGGTTAACCTGGAGCGAATGCCGTTCAAGGAACTGGTTCAAAACCTCGCTAAAGAGAATAATATGAAACTGGTTCTGCTGACCGATGTGAACCCTATGGTCGAGCAGGTACGCATTCCGAGTCCCACTCCGGTCGAGAAGATCATCGCTGGTCTGACGAAATCCGTTGGCTTGGATTTCTGGCAGGAAGGCGATACCTACTATATCGGGAAACGGCAGGATATCCACGCGGATCCTCCCGCAGCCACGATCGATCGCGGTCCCAACACGCCTTTGCGTGCGGTATCCGCCGATCCGTCTCCAACGTCGTCCAAATCCGGGCTAATTCCGGCGGGAAGCAAGATCGATCCGGTCGACGACACGAAAAAGACGACGGTCGTTCGCCGGATCAATTTGAATTTTGCTTCAGCGCGCGATATGGTCTGGGCACTGGGGGTATCGGGGATCGATCCGCCGGAGAAGTCACAGCGGCGAGCGATCGAATCACATATCCGCACCGTACTCGATCCGCAGCGACCGAACATGGTGGTCCAGGATAGTTCACAGGCGCCCACCACCGGTGGGCACAGTTCACCCTGGCTGTCGAATTATCTGGGCGGCTATAATCGCGAGGATAGCGTCACCGATGGGCATCAAGGGATTACCCCTCCGCGCCCGCAACCGCCGGGGGGGCGCTTTGGCCCTGGTGGCAATGCGGCCGGTGGCGGCGCGGCGGCAGCGCCGGCGAAAAAGCTGGGCAGCGGTCCACTCGCCTCGTTTATTCCCGATGGCATTACCGATGTTATCGGTTTGATCGGTCTGAATGCATTGTTAGTCCGGGCTGATTCGGATGACGCCATCGACCAGTTGGAAAGCTTGATTAAATTGCTCGATCAGCCGGTGAAATACGTGCTGGTCGAAGCGATGTTCGTGAAGATGTCCGTCAAAGACGCGTTCGAAATCGGCGCCAGTTGGGAATTTGCCGGCATGCCGATCTCCATCGTCTCCAGTAATGGCGGTGGCCCGGACGGGAACTTTTCCCTGCAATATCTCAAGGGGAGTTTGAAGGCCGCGCTCTCGACGCTGATGACCAATACTCAAGCCCGCGTGGTCGAAGCGCCACGGGTGGTGGTGGCGAATGGCGGAACCGCATCGGTACAGACCACGGATTCCATTCCCTTCATCACCGTGCAGCAATCGGAAGATGTCTTTGGGCGTACGCTGACCGTCCCGACGATCCAAATGCAGGATTTCCCGCAAGGATTGACCGTCAACAACGTATTGATCCATCCCGATGACACGGTCACGATGGATATGACCCCGACCTTGACCGACCCCGGGGTAACCGTCGGAATCCCCGGTGGAGCAGGCGGCGTCGCCGGCGCATCGCAATTCACCGTCCAAACTTCATTACGCGTGAAAAGCGGCGAGACGATGATGATGGGCGGGTTCATCAGTAAGAACGAAACGATGGGCGGCACGCAAGACCCCTTGCTCTCCACGCTGCCCATTCTCGGGCCGTTGCTGTTCCGCAACAAAACCCGCAGCACCAACAATACCGAAACCATGATCTTCGTGACGCCGACGATTTTGAAGAACGACACCACGGATTTTGGTCCGATGCAAACTTTGCCGCCGCTGTTCTAATCAGTAGGCGGAACAATAGAGAACGTCAAAAGAGCCTGTCCCACATTGGACAGGCTCTTTTGTCATCTGTTGCCTATGACGATATGCTTACCTACACTTGCACCTGCACTTACACTTATATACTCATGGATCAGTGTAAGTGTAAGTGCAAGTGTAAGTGCAGGTGCAAGTGCAAGTGTATCGCATGACGCATTTCGCACACGTGGTGTATACTGAATCGGCGGCGAATGATATTGCCGTCGATCTGCCATGGATACACGAACTCTCCGATTATTGGAATACGATAAAATTCGCGCGCTCTTGGGGCAGCACGCAGCGACCGCGTTGGGTAAAGAACTGGTCAGCCATATGCGGCCCTCGCGCGATGCGCTGGTGGTGCGCACTCGGCTGGCTGAAACCGGAGAAGCCTGCCGGATGCTCGCGGCCGGCACGCCGCCCTTCGGCGGCTTTCGCGACGTGCGCGACGCCATTCGCCGCGCGGAAAAGCAAGGCGTGTTGACGGCGGTGGAATTACAGGAAGTGGCGGATGCCGCCGCGGGTAGCCGGCGATTACGCCGTTATCTGCTTTCCCCAACCGCTACCTTCCCGTTGCTGCATGCGCAGGGAGTGCTGTTAGGGGAATTCACTACTCTCGAACAAGCGGTCGACCGGGCGATTTCGGCGAATGGCGAGATTCTCGATCATGCCAGCCCGGAATTGCTGGCCGCGCGGCGGCGCGTCCGCGCCTTGCATGATGACGTGCAACGGGAACTGCAGCGGATGCTGACCGCCCCTCATTTGCAAGAGCTATTGCAGGAGCCGATCGTCACCCAGCGCAACGGACGTTTCTGCCTGCCGGTACGCGCGGAAGCGCGGAATGCCTTCAAAGGTATCGTGCACGATTTGTCCGCCAGCGGGCAGACGGCCTTCATGGAACCGCTTTCGGTGATGGAGATCGGCAACGATTTGCGCGAAGCGCAACGGCGGGAGGAAGAGGAAGTCTATCGCGTGTTGAGCGCGCTCTCCGGCAAAGTCGGGCAGGTCGCCGTGCAACTCCTCGCCAGTTTGGAGGCGGCCGCGCGACTCGACCTGATCTTTGCCCGCGCCGCGTATGCGCGCGCGCTCGATGCCAGCGAACCGGATATGCATTCTAATTTAACTCGTCAGGAAGTTAAGCTGAACATGTCTCCCAATGCTCTCGGAGCAGGAGAAAATTATTTCAATGCTTATCCTTTGATGAATGCGAGAGGAGTTTACAGTTCTCAACGTGAAACCAATCCTGACAAAAGAGTTTTCATCCTTACACGTTCGGCTTTTGCAGGACAGCAGCATTACGGAGCAGCCACATGGAGCGGAGATATAACCTGCAGATGGAGCGATCTGAAAAATCAAATCTCTGCCGGTGTTAATTTTTCCATGTCAGGAATTCCTTACTGGACAATGGATATCGGAGGATTTGCATTAGAAAAAAGGTACGAAAATCCTGATCAGCAAAACCTGGATGAATGGCGCGAACTAAATCTACGTTGGTATCAATTCGGTTCATTCTGCCCATTATTCAGAGTTCACGGGCAATTCCCATACAGGGAAATATTTAATATAGCTCCTGAAAATCATCCGGTTTATCAGTCTATGTTATATTATGACAAACTCCGTTACCGCCTGATGCCTTATATTTATACACTTGCTGGAAAATCTTATCATGACGATTACACGATCATGAGAGGTCTGGTGATGGATTTCGGAAATGATAAAACAGTTCTGAATATAAATGATGAGTTTATGTTCGGTCCGTCACTGCTGATCAATCCTGTTTGCGAATACAAAGCTAGGGAACGGCAGGTTTATCTTCCCGCTTCAAACGGCTGGTATGATTTATATACCGGAAAATACAATGAAGGAGGTAAAAAAATATCTGCCAATGCGCCACTCACCACGATTCCTGTATTTGTAAAAGCGGGTTCCATATTACCTGCTGGACCTGAAATTCAATATGTCAATCAGAAACCGGATTCTTTGATCACGCTTTATGTCTATGCCGGACAAGCCGGGCGTTTTGAGCTCTATGACGATGAAAACATAAATTATAATTATGAGCAGGGAGCATTTACTGTCATCCCTTTTTCTTATAATGAACAAAATGGAACACTTAATATTGGCGAACGAAAAGGAGCATTTAAAGGCATGTTAAAAGAAAGAAAATTCCGGATCATACTTGTGGATAAAAATAATGCCACCGGTTTCGGTCAAGAAGTAAAAGTATTTGCAAGTGTTGATTATAAAGGAACACCCATACAGGTTCAACTCCGAAAAAAATAAATTTTAACAATTTCCGAAATGAAATTTTTTTTGTGCACTCACATATTTCTGATTTTTTTTTTATCGAATATTTTATCACAAGCCCAAAATATATTGTGGTATACTAAACCTGCAGAAGTATGGGAATCAGAAGCATTACCAATCGGCAATGGAAGACTGGGCGGAATGGTATTCGGAAGGATCAATGATGAACGTATACAACTGAACGAAGAAACCATCTGGACTGGAAACCCTTCAAAAACAGATAAAGACGGAGCTTCATTATATCTGAAACAGGTTCGTAATCTTTTGTTTAATGGGGAATATGCCGAAGCACAATCTATCGTTGAAAAAGATATGCAGGGAACAGGCGGCTGGAACACTTATCAGACTTTAGGCGATTTGTAGATCAACTCTAATCATGAACGAAAAGTAACGAATTATTATCGTGATTTTAACCTTGACAGCGCCTTAGCTCAGGTAAGATATAAG
>Ga0118677_10004968_pt1 | contig 23716 bp, 20 predicted proteins | sample AliMusrvi5mmetaG_FD_86154 | JGI IMG/M metagenome (GOLD analysis project Ga0118677, IMG submission 86154)
GTCCAGCTCACCTCCTGATTGATGCGAGTCGCTGTCTCATTCGTCGTGACGGCGCGTGGCCAGTCCGTGAGGAAAGTTGCCGAAGCAGCGCCGGCGTAACGGAAGGAGAAGGGAGTCGCGGTGGCAGTGAATGGCTGGCGGTGTTCGTCCACCCAGTGGACCGAGCCGTTCGCGGTGACGATGCAGGCATCCGCCCAATCAGCCTGGTCGTGGCCGGCGCCATCAGGAGTGGAATCCACCTTCAGCGTGAGTTCGCGCGTGCCGGCGGGCAGCGCGATCTTCACCTCCGCCGGCTCGTTCGTGCCGCGCAGGGTCGGCGTGCGGAAGACTTCGTTGCCGGCGAGCGCCACGCTGAACTGCACGGAGCCGCGCACACCCTCCGTGTCGAAGTTGTTATCAATGCCGACGAACGCCTTGAATTCCTTGGCGTCCGGCGGCAGGTGGAGGACAATCTCGCTGTTCGCATGGGTGCCCAGCCCGTGGTTGAACTTCCGTTGCCCCAGTTTGATGGGCGTCTCCATGCAGGACATGCCGAAACCCAGGGAATTGTGGTCCTGCCGACGGAGCTCGACGTGCACCGCGGATTCGTAGCCCCCCGGTCGTTGGCCAGTAAAAGCGGCGCTGGCCCAATCCTGCGCTTCCCGAAGCTCCGCCGGCCCGGCCATGATGGCGTCTTGCGGCGCGTCGGCAGGGATGTCGGTAACGCCCAATACGGATGCCGGCGCACCGGCAAGCAGAAGGATAAACAGCGAAGACGCGAAGACGCGAAGCCTGTAAGTGGCAATCAAGCATCTGAACATGTGGTCAGGATAGCAATCGCGTGGCAGGAGAGCAACGGATTCTCGACAGCCGATAGCCCAGAGGTGTCCCTGGCGGGTTGCTCAACGGCATAGTTCGCGGCTGGCCGCACCAAGACCGGCCCTGGCTGGACCTGAACCCCGAGCCGAATGCCGACTATCATTCCAACGAGCCGTGGCTGCCCCACAACAACCGGTGGATGCTCCTGATGTCGGTCTGGTGAGGAGTAGCAGCCAACGTCAGGAGGCTCAAGTATGGGCTACCGCAAGCTCTTTACGCCGGTCCTATTTCGCGGCGCTGCTCTGCTGGAGTAGAGGCAGCCTCAGCACGCCTGTTCCCACGGCACGGGCTGGGAGTGTGATGTTCCCGGCATTCTGTCGGCTCTTTTGGAGGTTCGCTGTGCTGGAGGTGGTAAAGACATCTACTTGCTGGGAGAAGCCCAGATTGCAGCTTGCTTCCTCCTGACCCAGGTTGACTAGAACGACCGTAACGTCGCCCCCAGATCCTTTGTAGGCCGAGCTCAGCACGCCATTCGCGTACGACTGTTCGGGTTCGATGCTACACTTCACCCGGACCATGCCTGGGCGAACGAAACGGGCGTAGTTGCCCAACGTCCAGAGCAGCTTGCTCTCGCGCACCACCCCATCATTCATCAGGCTGAGCGTTTCATGCCCCATGCGGCCGCTGCTGCCTTGAGAACCGTCGTCCAGGTACACGAGGCCGTCCTTGAAATCTACTTGGGACAAGGCGGTCCACCACTGCCAGGATTTGGCGCAAGCAACCGTCATGTCCGCGTGAATGATGCGGGCTACGTATAACGCCGTGTCCATGCCCAGGTCGCGTTTGCCTCCACCGCCGACCTCGTTGTTAGGCCCCTCCAGGATGCAATACTCGCTCTGCCAATAGCCGAGTTCGGGATTTACCGCCGTCAAAGCACCGCGCAGCAGGTGCCGGTATTCCACCAGCTTGTCCAATGGCCACACGGAGTGGTAATCATGCGCGGAGATGGTCCGTGCCACATGGGGCAAGGCCCCAACGTAGAAGGGCGATTCCGGGCTGAAGAAGACCCGGGCCTGGTCATCCCGCCCGTCATTGTCCATCACCTTCAGCGCATGCCCGATGGTGCCTGCCTCACCGAGGACCAACTGCGCAGACAGCTTTCGCTGCGACAATTCCCGGGAGAGATAGCAAACCAGCGCGTAGAGCTCGACGTTCAGCGCCGGAGTTCCTTCCTGACCCGGGTCGTCCCAATTCCACTGCGGCTCGTTAAACGGGCTCAGGTAGTCGAAGTGTAGCCCCTGCTGCTCGAAGTGCTGCATGACATCCACCAGAAACGTCGCGTAGTCCTCGAGCTTTCCCGGGCAGATGTTAAGGCAGGTCTCGCCCTTCGGAGCATAGCCCTTTCCATTCCGGGTGAGATGAACCGGGGGCGAGTTCGGAAAGGCGAGCAACTTTTCGACCCCGCGACGGCGGGCTGCCTTGAGAAACCATTGCTGCCCTGCCTGCTTAGACCAGTCGTAACTGCCATCCGGGTTTTGAAAGCACTCTCCTCGACGCCAGGGGTTCACAATATCCGAAGCCTCTCCCTGCTCCGCGGTTCCGGCACTGATGTAGCAACGCCAGATGGATAGGCCAATGCCTTTGGGGTTACCCTGGGCATCAAGCTCGCGACTGAACAGCAGATCGGCAATGCGCTCGCGCTTCTCCAAAGGCCAGTTCTTCCCCACGAACTGGCATTGCCAGGCATCCGAAGCGCCAAAGCCATCAATTGTCTGGTAGGTGATTGCGGGATCAACACGGACCTGCAGGACGTCAGCCGCCAAGACGGGCACCGGGAGCTGCAGGCCCGAGAGCAGGCCATAGGCCAGAAGAGTGATGAGCCGCACCTGCTGGTTCCCGGCTAGGGCTTTCCACCGTTCTGCGGCTTGACCATCAAGACATCCAGCGTCAGGTCGGCCGGCTTCGGCTTCATCGTGTCAAAAGCTTTCCGCTGTTCAGGGGTGAGTTCCTTCTCCACTTCGCCAACCAGGTGCCAGATGACATTCGTGCTGCGGGCAATGGTCTCCAGCCGGATCACTTGCAGATCGCGCACGGCCTGATCAAGATGGACCTGAATGCGGACGCCTTGTTCCGGGGCGGGCCTGACGATACGGTCGAAGGTGCGCGAGACATGTTCGTTCCAGCTCACCGGATCGTTGCGCGCCTCTAACTGCCGCCGCGCGACACGATGTCCGACCAGGGCCCCAACGAGGCCGCTAACCACGACCAGCGCGGCAAGACAGAACGCTATCTTCCAATGAGGAACCCATTTCATAAGCGCCACACCAACTGCGCCACGGTGTCAGCGACGCCGGGTTCGAGCGGGTGCGTGTCTCGCAGATGCGGAACCTCCATCGCCGCCGCCAGCACGAGCGCCCCCAGTGCGCCGGCCAGCAGCCGCAGCGCGAGGCGTTGCCAGACGCTCTCCAGCGACTGCGGCTGGCTAGCGAAGGCGCGCGCAGCAATCCGCGTGGCAAATCCAAACGGCGCGTTCTCGTCGCGCAACACGGCCTGCCGCGCGCGCGCGGCACACTGTTGCCATTTTGCATCAAAGCTCGTCATATTCATTTGCTCATTTGAAGGCTTGGGCCAGCTTCCGCAATTTCCGGCGCGCCCGGAAGGCACGCACTTTCACCAGGGATTGGCCCCAGCCCGTGAGTTCGCTGATCTCTTTCACCGACTTCTCTTCCAAGTCGAGCAGAGTGATCACTAGCCGGTCCTCCGGCGACAATTTCGCAAGCAGCTTGCCCACCAACTCCCGCGCGGACCCGGCAGCCGAATCCGGCGGCGCGCTCTCGTCGGCGGCCAAATAATCCAGCCATGCTTGTTGCTCCTCGGGAAGGTCACCGATCCGCACCTCGGGTCGCCGGCCTTTGGCTCGCAATGCGTCGAGGCACGTGCGCACGGCCAGCCGCGATACCCAATGTTCCAGGGGAATGCCTGCACGCGCCTCGTACTGGTCCAGCCGCGAAAACAGCTTGAGAAAGATCTCCTGCGCCAGGTCCTCTTCGTCCGACTGCTTTGCCCAATGATTGCGCACAATGCGAATCACCTGCGGGTAGAGCGCTTCGACCAGCGCGGCCGCCGCATCCTGATCGTGCAGCCGCACCCTTTCGAGGCACCGCCCTGAGTCGAACTCGCTGTCCGCCATGATTCATGCATTCACCGTCTGCTCAATCCTATTAACGCCTACCCAACACGCTGGTTACATCTTTCTGGCGGTTCCGGAAAGCTCGCATTTCCGCGTAGGAGCCTACGTCGGGAGGCTCCAATGCTTGGGAACGGGACGAACCGCGAGAGCCTCCTTACGTCGGTTGCTACCATTTGAGCGGTCTGGCCAACCCGCTTCGCCGGGAGGACGAACGCCCCCGCCTGGCAAATCAGAGCACCGGCACCTTTTCCGGAACGGCCTGGAAGAAGCGGCCCAGGTCCCGGTCGGTCTTGCCCACGGCCGGTTGGACCACGATCCAATCGTTCTTTGCGGCGATCTGCGCGGTGTTACCCTCACGCCAGCGCCAGGTTTCAACGTGGCCGTCGGCAAAGCTGAGCGTGCCAGCGTTATTGTGCCGTGTGGACGGGAAGCTGATCCACGTCCAGAGCGCGGTATTAAATAGCGTGAGATTGTCTGGCGCGTTGATGCCGAAGGCGCTCTGTTGGATGCTCTTCTCGTTCTCCTCGATGAACACCGCCGCCCGGCTCGGCCCCGGCCGCTGAATTTGCCCCATCCGATGCCAGCAAAGCTCGTAGCCCGGGTCGCTCTGATCCGAGCGGAAGTTCATATACATGCTCATCGACACACTGCGATTGCGAGGGATGAGCCCCTGGTCCCGCACCGTGGACCGGTCCGCCGGGCAACGGTAGATGCCGAGCGATTGGCTGTAGCGATACAACACGCCACGTTGGAGGTTGGTCGGCGTAGTGTCCGCCCAGGCATTGCCCTGCAGCCAGGAAATTGGGTCTGCCGTCCACGCCTCACGAACAGCGATATCTCCGGGATTCATGGCCGTATTCCCCGGCATGTTGTCCCCGTTGTCCTCGCTGTACAACTGCCAGCAGAGTTGCAGTTGTTTGAGGTTGCTGGTGCAAGCCACCCCTTGACCCATGACCTTTGCCTTGCCCAGGGCCGGCAGCAGCAGCGCCGCCAGGATCGCAATGATGGCAATCACCACCAGCAGCTCGATGAGCGTGAAAGCCGCCCCTTCGCAGGCTTCCCGCCTTCGATTCGTCAAGACGTATGCAGGACAAGTTCTCATGTTACAGACATCAACATCAGTAACGCCGCGGACAATGCCGCGGTTACAAGCGACAACCCGTTATTGGCACTCGGGAATTCTTCCAATACATTCGCCGCTGCTATGCGCACACTATCGCTCCTCTTCATTCTGGCCAGTCTCGGAAGCTGGTCTGCACCGGGCCAGGCCCCAAGATTGCTGAATGTCAGAGATCAGCAAGCCGTCGAGGAAACGGTGGCGGGCAAGCGCTCGTTAGCGAATGCCGCCTGGTGGGGCTTTAATCGAGAAGACTCCACGGAAGCGCTGCAAGCCGCAATCAACTCAGGCGCCAAAACCCTCACCATTCCGTTTATGGGGGAACCTTGGATCGTGCGCCCGCTGCAACTACGCGGTGAGCTGGAAATCATTCTGGATCCGGGCGTCTTGATCCTGGCCAAGAAAGGCGAGTTCCAAGGCGGCGGGGACAGCCTGTTCACTGCGGTCGGCCAATCCAATCTGGTCATTCGCGGCTACGGCGCCACCTTGCGCATGCACAAGCGCGACTATCAGAATCCTCCCTACACGAAGGCGGAGTGGCGTATGGGCATTGCGCTCCGAGGTTGCCGCCACGTGCTGATCGAAGGGCTGCGGGTCGAGAGCACCGGCGGTGACGGCTTCTACGTGGATGGTGGCGGAGACACCGGGTGGAGCGAGGACATCACCATCCGCAACTGCACCGCCTACGATAACCACCGCCAGGGACTCAGCGTCATCAGCGTAGTGAATCTGCTGGTCGAGAATTGCCTGTTCGCGAACACCTGGGGCACCGCGCCGGAGGCCGGCATTGATCTGGAGCCCGACATCGAAAAGAACCGCCTGGTCAACTGCGTCATCCGCAACTGCACCTTCGAGAACAACAACGGCAACGAGATCCTCGTTTACTTGAAGCCGCTCACCACCAACTCCGAACCCGTCTCCATCCGTTTCGAGCATTGCCTGGTGCGGATGACCGAGGCGCGCCTGAAGCCGACCGAACCGGGGCCGGGCATTAACGGAGTCGCCGGCATCGCCGTCGGCGAGGTCAAAGACAATGGCCCCAAGGGGCTGATCGAGTTCATTGATTGCGTCACCGAGAACACCGGCAAGGAAGGCGCGCGAGTCTATGACAAGTCCGCCACGAGCGCCCGCGTGCGCTTCGCGAACTGCTCATTCCGCAATCCTTGGACCTCGCCCGCGCTCGGTGATGGTGGGCCGCGGGTGCCCATTATCCTACACCTGCGCCGACCGGAGAGCACCGAGAACATGGGCGGCATTGATTTTCAGGACTGCTACGTCTATGACAGCGCCGTCCGACCGGCGGTGCGCTTGGAAGAGGACAAGGGCGACTTCGGCCTCCGCGACGTCCACGGGCAAATCATGGTGACGGGTCCCGGGACGCCCTGCTTGAAGCTGGGCACGAAACTGCAGGACGTGGACCTGAAAGTCCTGAGGGCTACTGAACCGTCACGGTGAATTTGTTCGTATGGGAATAGGAGCCCATAATGGGCACGCTCCAGGCGCTGGTAGTTTCGAGTTGGGTCACGACCAGGCGGTCGCCGACGACCTGGTAGGATTTCTTGTTCCCTTCGGTCGAATCAAAGGAGATGAAGAAACGACTGCCCTTCATGTCGGTCTTTTCCTCCGAACAGACCGGGATGCCGGCGTCGTTGAGCCAGAGATTGAGCGTGGTCGAGATTGTCTTCACGCTCTTCTTCTCTGATTCGCTCAGGGTGCGATTGAGCTTGAGGACCAGTTTGCGCAAGGGGGCGCCATCCCGGGTTTCCTTGGCATCGCTCTCCAAAGTAGCAGTCTTCAGCTCCCTGAGGATTGGACCGGACTGATCCACGAGGGAGCGCATCAAAGCGGCCTCAAAACTATCCATGGTTTGCCGGAGGATGGGGACACTGTTGGGGTTGCCGTTCTTCTTATCCGCTTCCTCCCGCACTTTCTGGAGATCCGCCTGAGTCCATTTGACCGCAATGCCCGATTCGTTGTGTTCCACCAGGACCTCCATAGTGCCGGCGGCGTTCGATGGCGTGCTATCGTCCACTACATTGGCGCTGACTTCGGCTTTGACCCGGGCTTTTATGGGCTGGGTGGCCTTAAGCTTCTCCAGCACCGACCGTAAATCGGACAGGCCATCGGCCCTGATGGTGAGGGGAATCAAAAGCGTGCAGGCGAGGAGGCTGAGGCGGGGGAATGGTTGACACCACCCGACATGAGCTCTCATTAACACCGCGGCTTTAGCCCGGTGTAACTGTACGCGAGGGATGAAAAGCCGTTTCAACGGCTTCTCGCGCCGGCAGACAAACTGTTGAAACAGTTTGGCGGCAGTCAGCGCGCCAGGACACCGGGCTAAAGCCCCGGTGTTAATGAGAAGCCGCAAGGGAGTGCGAAATGTCCGGGTGAAGCAGGTGGATCTTCTAGTCATGCAAGTTCGTGTTGATCAAACTAGTCAAGGGGGCCTTGGGCATCGGGTGTGAGTCTTTCCAGCGGCGGTATTCCTGGAGGGCGCGGCTGGGCTTGTCGCCGTACCAGCTATAGCCCTTGCGCCGCTCTTTGGAGATTTCCATCACGTCGTCGTGGATCGTCTTGTCGCGGTCGCCGAAGAGCGGACGATCGGTGCCAATCGCATAATACCGAGCCCACAGCGGCCCAGCCCCGGGGACATGGACGAGTTGGCGGTCGTCAGTTCCGACCGGCTGGTAGGCGACATCATGGAGTCCTGTCTTCTCAAACCACGCTGCGGCGGCATGGATAGCCGTAACCGTTTTCGGATCCGGCTTGGGCAGCCGCATGAGGAAGATCATGACGTCAACGCTCTCGGACCCGGACTGGGATGGCATTTCGTAGTTGCGGGCTGAGGTGGGTTGGAGGGTCAGCACGTCGTGTTGCTGGCACCACACGGTGCGGCGGCCGTCAGCGACGATCTGCGCCTGCAGGATGCACTCGAGGCCGCGCTTGAGACTTGCGGCTGCCGCGGTGCGCGTCTCCTGGGACGCCCAGCGGAAGTCAGTTGTGCCCTCCGCTACATCCTTCAGCAGTTCGAGCGCGTGGATCATCGCCCCATCGTTGAAAGTGACGGCGTCGTGGTAGCCGCCCTGCAGGGGCCAAACCTGCGGCCAACCGCCGTTGGGGTACTGGGCGGCAAGAAGGTAGTTTAGCCCGCGCATGAAAGGCAGGCAGTAGGCGCTATTGAAGGGATCGCTCGTTGCCGATATGACTTTGGCCAGGTAACGCAACTGAGTGGTTGTTGCGTCGTTGTCAAAGGTCCCCACGTAACTCCAGTGTACGTCACGCGGCCTGTCGTTGTCCTTCGGGTCCAGGCGCATGGGGGTATTGTCGCCGACGAATTGTTCGCCCGGCGCGCGGCGGTGCTTCGTCATATCGAGGTTTTTGCTCCAACCGCCGGCGGGGGTTTGAAAGGAGGCCACAATATCAGCAATGCGCCGGGCCTCGGCTTGCCCATACCACGCGGCTGGATTCGCCAGCGGGAGACGGCTTTCAGAGGTGCTGTGAGGCGGCAACAGGGACTCTTTAAGACCGGCCTGCTTGAGTTCAAAGAAGAAGACCTGTTGATCTGCCTGCCCTTGCCGCTCCGATTGCTTCAAGTACTTGGTCCAAGTGTCGCGTTCAGCCGCAGGCAGCAAGGCAATGCGTTCGGCGGTCAGGGGCAACGCGGGCGGATTGGTGCCAACGATCGCGGCCGGCAAGCCCAGGCGGCAGCCGAGGGCCAACACGAGCCAAAGCGCGAGTCGCAGGTTCTTACCAATTCGCATGTCCACACACATAACGCTGCTGCGGGCTGAAAAGTAACAGCCTTGTGCAGTTTGTGAGGAATTCGCGCCTCAAAGTAACCTCAGAGCCTCTTCGGAGAATGTAGCAGCCGACGTAAGGAGGCTCTGATCTTTGCCAGAACGCCTGATTATCGAAGGAATTTGAGCCTCCTTACGTCGGCTCCTACACGGCACAGCGCTCTTCAGTCTCTCTCTCAGCGGACCGATCCTGGGCTGCTGCGGGGCACCAACGAGTTCAAATACTCCTCCAAGTGGGTGTAACCCCGCGGCACGGAGGCCTGGGCTGCATCGGCGGGGTTGTGGGGATCGAGACCGTGTTTGAGTTCCCAGTCGTCAGGGATACCATCGTGGTCGGTGTCCACCGGAGCGGGCTTGGAACGGAGCGCGGGCCAGCCGCCCACGGCTGATTGCGAGTCAATAATGCCTTTGCGCCCGCCGGCGTAGGTCTCCCCGTATTGGGCCGTGCCGGTGCGGATTTCGCGGATGATCCGTTGGTCCACCGAATCGCGCGACAAGGAGCATCCGACCTCCGCCAGGACCAGCTCAAACGCCGCCTCAGCCGATTGCGTCTCGACAGGAGCCACGACAAACGGCTCATTCACACGCAAGGTGGCTTCCGTGGCCTCGCCGTCCGGCGCGAAATCCACTCCGCCCTTCCAGTTGTCGGCAGAGATTTTCGGGTAGCCCCAAATGAAGTTGCCGGAGGCATACATCTTGCCGCGGGGGTCTTTCTGCAAGAAGAGCCGCCGCCGCACGTTCGCCGAGGTGGCGGGTCCATACTTGTAGTAGTTGTTGATCCAATTCCTGGGCCAGAGCTCGCCGCCGTAGGCGCTGTTGAAGCCCCAGTTGTAGATGACGTTGTTGCGGAAATCCATCAGGCCGGAATCGCGGTTGCCCGAGGCGCGCGGGTTGCGGCTGGTGTGGTGGGCCAGGATATTGTGGTGCCAGGAACCGCCGGGGCCGCCCCAGAGCCCCCCGTAGCCGTGCTGCCCCTTTTTGTGAAGGGACTTGGTGAGGCTTTCACTGACGAGGCACCACTGCACGCTGAGATTGGCCCCTTTGTTGATCGAAAGCGTCTCGTCCACGCCCCAACTGACGGAGCAATGATCTATGACAATATGGTCGCCCTGGCCGCCGAAGCCGTCCTGCTCCTTGCCCGCTTCATCGCCGGGCCGAAACCGCATGTAGCGGATGATCAGGTCGTGGGTGTCAAAGTTCACCTGGTAGTTCTTGATGCAGATGCCATCTCCAGGCGCGGTCTGGCCGGCAATGGTCAGGCAGGGGTTGGTGATCTTGAACTTGGACTCCAGCGCGATCGTTCCGGACACGCGGAACACCACCGTGCGGGGCCCTTCGGCATAGCAGGCGGCGCGGAAACTGCCAGGGCCGCGATCGTTCAGATTCGTGACCTCAATGACTCTGCCGCCACGGCCACCGGGGGTGTATTTGCCGAAGCCTTCGGCGCCCGGAAAGGCCGGGGCGCGATCCGGTCGGAGACGGGCCAGAGTCACCGTGTGCGCCTGGGGATCGCAGGTAACATCACCGAGCCAGCCGACCGGGAGTTGCACCTTATCAAAGCGGCCCTGCAAGTTCTCTACGCCGGGAGCAAAGAGTGGCAGCACGGAGTTCTCGTGCGGAGCAATCCGGCCCGTGAACGCCACCACCAGCACTCCAGACAATCGCCACCGACCTGACTTGACCGGGTTGAGGACTTCATGGTCGTTGACCTCGAAAACTGTTTGGTCGCCACACGTCTGCCAGGCGCCGGCTTCTGGCGCAGCCGGCGGCGTCTGCGACTGGTCTGCGGCAGCGCGGGCGGAAAGGACAACCAAGGCCAGCCCTGAAAGGAGCAGCAAAATTCGCAGCAGCCTGAATCGCATGTAGTTCCAAGTACCACCCATCCCGCTGACGGGCAATTGGAATCGCCTGCCAAATCCAACGCCCCTACCGCCGTCTGGCGGTGGCAAGCGGTCGTTGCGGGCATCGTGCGTTAACGGCGAGACGCCGCCTTGACTCGCAGTCGGGGACGTCTGCGCCACTTTGCCGCCAGCCGTAATAATGCTGGACCCCAGAATTAGAAACCCCTAGCTTTCGCTCAACATATTCGAACCTGTTTATGAAATCATCTTCCGCCAAAGCCATTATTTGCACCGTCCTTTCTGTCTCCGCCAGTGTGTATGCTGCCAATGTGGGGTCTCCGTTTTACGGTGATCCACCCGATGACCACCATGCCTGGTGCATCCACGACCGCAATCGTCCCCAGCCCGCGGTGGTCACACCCGGCACCTTCAGCACCCTGGAGCAACCGGGCAAGCCGCCCTCTGACGCCATCGTCCTTTTCGATGGCACGGACCTTTCCAAGTGGGAAGCCGACGAGGGGAACGGCGTCCCCACCAAGTGGATCGTGAAGGACGGCGCCATGGAGTGTGTGCCCAAGTCGGGCTATATCCGCACGAAAGACACGCTGGGCGACGTCCAACTGCACATCGAGTGGGCCGCACCCGCCAAAGTCCAGGGCGACAGCCAGGGTCGGGGCAACAGCGGCGTGTTCCTGATGGGCCTGGTGGAAGTGCAAGTGCTCGACAACTACAACAACCCCACCTACCCCGACGGCTTCGCGGGCTCGGTCTATAGCGTGAACCCGCCGATGGCCAATGCGTTGCAACCGCCCGGCCAGTTCCAGGTTTATGACATCGTTTTCCGCCGGCCCATCTACAAGGACGGAAAGCAATTGGACCCCGGCTACCTGACGGTCTTTGAGAACGGGGTGCTGGTGCAAGACCATACGATGCTGGAAGGCGGCACCGGCCACATGGGTCGCAGCAAGCCAGGTCCGTTCCCGGACGCTGGTCCCTTGAAGCTTCAGGATCACGGCAACCCGGTCCGGTTCCGCAACGTCTGGTATCGTCCCCTGCCCCGCCGTGCGATCGAAGGCGGCACCGACGGCTATCTCACCACGGAAGCCGCGACGGCCAAGCGGGCGGAGATCGCGGCCAAACTCAGGCAGGACGCCGAGAAGCTGAAGAATGAGTCGAATCCGGTGCCGGAAATACTGGGCTTGGCCGAATCACTGGTTTACGAGAACAACTCCGACGCGTCCGAACGGCTGGGACAACTGGCGGCGCAATGGTGGGGGGAGATCCAGCAACTGCCGGCGGACAAGCTGGCGGCCAAGAAGGATGAGATCAAACACATGCGCGACGTGGCCAAGTATCTCGTCCGCGCGAAGGTGATCCCGGAAGATGCCGAGGAGTTCACGACGATCAACGACTTCGTCAAAGAGCACAACTGGGACAAGAAGTAGATCAATTCTTTCCATAGCCCGGCAGCGGCTTGCCGTCCGCGCCGAGCTTGTCGCAGGCCCAGAGCAGGCCGCGCGTCACCAGGTCGAGGTACCGTGGGTCTTCGACCGTCTGGTTGTTGTGGCCGATGGTGGTGCTGAACACGCGCGTCTTGCCCTGGTAGAGGTTGGTCCAGGCGACAACGAAGTCAGTCTGGCCCTGCTTGCCGCGCGCCAGCGCGTGAGCGCCGTCGAACACCTTGACGTTGTTGTAGAGCTCCTCGTTGATCGTGGTCCAATCCGCCAGCCCCTTTGTGATGGGGCTATCCGGGTCAACGAAGCTAATCGCGATGGGAAGCTGCGCGCCGTGGCCGCTGGATTGCAGGCCGAGGTATTCGAACCAAAAACCATGTGGCGTGCCCAGCGTGACGGGATCGTTGGGGTTGCCGATGCGATAGCAGTGCATACCACAGTGGAGATTCACGCCGGGGATGCCGCCGCGGTGAGGCTTGAGGACACCCTCGACAACGGCTGGGTCATTGATGTCGGCGGCGCATTCGTCATGGATGACCAGGTCGTAGCCCTTGGCGTAATCGGGGTGGCCGTAAATCGGCAAGGCCGGGTGCGTGCTACCATCCGCAACGTAGATGACGTCCACCACCGAGTTGGCCCGCGCCTCGATGCCCTTCTTCAGGATGTCTTTCTGCTTCGCGTAATCGTGGCAACAGCCGCCGGTGATCAGCAGGACCTTGAGCGGTTTGGGTTCGTCAGCAGCAGACGCCGGGCGGGGAACGAAGATGAGCGCCAGAGCGGCAGCGAGGAGCCAGGTGGTTCTTATAAGCATAGCACAAATAAATGTTTAGGATTCGAGCGAGTGATGGTAGCGCACCCAGCGCGCGAATGCCAGTCAGCCGGGTTTGAAAATTAACAGCAGGCGACTTTGTCTTGCGGTGCCCCCGCGAGGGGGTGTTTCTTGCCAGTAACACCAGCATCGAAGCCTGCTTGGGCCGGAGTGCGCCCGTCCCCTCTGCGCCTTATACGTATCTTCAGCGACGGAGATAGGCTCAGCTCCGTTAGGAGCGCGCCCTGTTTATAGTAACGGCCACCTTGGAGGCTCGGCCAAGCTCCTTTGGGAGCAGCACTGAATGGCATTTTGCATCCCACAGCCCTCCAGTGGTGGGGACGTCAGCGCGATGCCATGCCGCTCCGCTGGAGCTTGGCGGACCCAGTGGCATCTGTGGCTATAAACATGGCGCTCCAAAAGGAGCTTTTGCCTCGTCGCAGTTACCTCGCCGCCTAGTGAAAGATGCGTATAAGGAGCCGCGTCCCCGGGCGCAGCCGCGTGCGTAAGCAATCGAGTCCTGGAACTTTCCAAGACGTTGGGCAAGTCGGAGCTTGCTGCGCCCTGGGACGTGCGCACGCTGGACGACTTGCTGCTGGTCCACTTCGTCGGGGTCAGCCGTGTCGGCGCCACGGCCACGCAGGCCATCCTGGAGGAGGCCAAGGCCCGCGGCCTCGGCGATAGCTCCGCCGGGATTTAGGACCTGCTGGAGCGTCGATGGGGTCGCATCTTTGCAGCAGGATGATGTTGCGGTCTTCGGTCGGCAGCGCGGCGGCGGCGAATCGGTCTAGGACATCAAGAAGCACATTCCTCCGTCCATCAAGCGCGTCCTGAGGCTGCGGAAAGAAAGAACGGCGTCCCGCCTGCGCCGGCCCTGAATCACCGGCCCGGCATGGCGTTCTTCACTGCCTGTGCGCGAGCGAGGTTGTTTTGGGCATCGGTGTAGTCCAGTTTCAGGCGGAGTGCTTCCCGGTATTGGGCGATGGCCTCGTCAGTGCGGCCTTGCTGGAGGAAGGCAGTCCCCAGATTGTTGTGGGCTTCGGCGTGGTTCGGTCTCAAGCGGATGGATTCCCGGAGCTGGTCAATGGCCGCGTCGAGTTGACCTCGCTTGCCGAGGTTAACGCCGAGGTTGTTGTGGGCATCAGCGTGATCCGGCTGCAGGCGGATGGCTTCCTGGAACTGGCGCATCGCCTCGTCCATCTGGCCCTTCTTTTCAAGGGCGCTGCCGAGATTGCAATGGGCGTTGGCGTGATCCGGCTTGAGGCGAATGGCTTCCTGGAGTTGGTGGATTGCCTCGTCGGTTTGGCCTGTCTTTTCCAGGGCGATACCGAGGTTGCAGCGGGCGTTGGCGTGATCCGGTTTCAGTCGGACCGCTTCCCGGAATTGGCGGATCGCCTCGTCCAACTGGCCTTTCTGGCCGAGGACGGTGCCCAGGTTATCGTAGGCAACGTAATTATTCTCCGTGACTTCGACCGCATGACGGAAAAGGGTTTCACTGTCCTGCCAATGCCCGAGCTGTTGCCGCGTCAACGCCAGGCAGAGGAGAGCCGCCGCACCACCGGCCACGGACAACGCCATCACCCGATACCGCCAGCGCCGGGTAAGTTCGCACGCCCCCCAGACGGCGACGACCAGCACTCCTACCGAGGGAATATAAGTGTAGCGGTCCGCCATCGCGTGGCCCCCTGTCTGCACCAATTGAATCACTGGTACCAACGTCCCGCAGTACCAGAGCCAGCCCATCAGCAAAAGCGGATACCGCCGCCGCTGCCGAAAAAGCAGCACCGAAATGCTGACCATCACCGCCCCCGCCAGCGCCACTTTCCACACCGGCCAGTGCCCGGGATGCGGATAGAACACGGCCAGATCCGTTGGCCAGAATAACTTCCCGAGATAGCGGCAATACGAAATCAGGGCATTCTCGCCGCGCGCCCCGAGGGGGAACTCTTCTACTGTCTTCACCGTGTGTTCCAGCTTCTGCACCAAGAAGGTGGCAATACTCGCCGCCGCCGCGAGGGCAAAGAATGGGAGCTTTTCGAGAAGGAGGGAAGCGTGAAACGTGAAACGTGATGCCCGACTTCCAACTTCTGACCTCTGACCTCTGACCTCTGACCTCTGCATTCTCCCCAGCGGCCAGCAATCGAGCAGGAGCATGACGAACGGCCACGTTACCAGCATCGGCTTGCTCATCAAGCCGAGGGCGAAGAAGAACAGGGAGAGGAGGTAGAACGTGGATGAGTGAAGCGTGAAACGTGAAACGTGAAGCGTGGTGCGTGTCGGGGGCCTCGGGATTCTGCATTCTGCATTCTGCATTCTGCATTCTCCCCAGGAGGCTGCCGGTTTCTGCATTCTGCATTCTGCATTCTGCATTCGTCCTTGCGCGTAGCGGACGTAGAAGATAAGCGCAAGAAACCCAAAGCAAGCGCTCAACACGTCCTTCCTTTCCGCCACCCACGCCGCCGATTCCACATGCGCCGGGTGCCATCCAAACAGTGCCGCAACCAACACGCTCTGCCAAAACGCTCCGGTCAGGCCACGGAGGAATAGAAAGACCAGGACGGTGCTGAGCGCATGCAGCAGGACGCTGGTCAGGTGGTGTCCCCACGGGTTCAAGCCGAAGAACTGGCAGTCGGCCATGTGAGACCAGATCGTCAAGGGATGCCAATTGCTGGTTACGGGGTGGAGCAGTGCCCATTTCATGCTCGCCAATGTCAGCCCGGCTTGGACGTGAACATTGGAGGTGACGTAGAGATCGTCGTCGTAGTTAACGAAGTCATGGCGCATGGCCGGCCAGTAAATGGCCACGGTCACCAGCGCAAGCACCACGGCCATCAGCCACACTGGCAAACCAGGGCGGGCTGCCTCAGGGGCACCCCCCCTCGTCAGGGCAGTTTTTGGCTTGGTCGCTGGCTGGCGCATAGAACTTGCCAAAACTGTCGCTCAACCGCAGGACGTCGGGAACTTCAACACCGCCATTTTGTAGCTGTAACGATAGGGCATTGACAAGCACGGTTGCGTTGCCACCCGCGCGTTGAGCTTCCAGTTCCGTAGCGCATTCACCGCCTTTGTTGCGCGGCAGCCGCCAATCAAACAGCCCGGCTCGACCACATAGCCATCTGTTAGCGTGTTGAGATTAGGTCGCTAGCCAAAGGCGAAGCGGATCCAACTGGGCAACGGGCACGAGGCGGAGATTGACCTTAGGCTTGGTCGCGCGCATACCAGTCGATGTTCCGCGTGATGAAGACGACGATCCCCAGCACCACAAACAGCCCAGCCGTCCCGAACAGCAGCGAGTAATCCTGGAGCTGGAGCGAGACATAAAGAAACCCGTAAATGGCCGCCAGCAGACCCGCGATGATGAACGTCCGCCGCCCGCTCTTGAGCACCTTCGCGCTGTAGAAGCAGATCAGCAGCAGGGTGACCACTGCGGCAACGAGATACGCCAGGCCGAATGCAATGAACTCCGAGAGTGACAGCAACCCGAGATAGAAGAGGCAGAACGCCGCTCCCACGATCGCATACTGGAACGGGTGAATCCTGAGTGCAGACAAAATCTCAAACAGAAAGAACGCCGTAAACACCAGCGCGAGGAACAGCACGCCGTACTTGATGGCGCGCTCGACGTTGCGGTAAGCGTCGATGCCGGAGATCAAGTTGACGCCAAAGGCCGAGCTTTGTGCTGAATCGGCTGTCAGCACGCTGGCACCGTCCTGATCCGTCCATTGCTGGGCGTAGTTACGTCCGTAGTAGGAAACCTGCCAGTTCGCCGTGAAACCTTCGTGGGTAATGTTGCGCTCGGAGGGCAAGAACGCGCCGCGGAAGCTTGGATCCGGCCATGGCGATGTGAGCTTCACGCTATTTTCAATCCCGACCGGCGCAAAGGCCAGCCCGCCGCTGCCGCGCACAGTAAGCCCGAGTTTCCAAGGGATGGTTCCGCTGCCTTCCCGCAAACCGCCGACCGGGGCAAATATGCCCGACGAGAAGCCTCTCAGCTTGCTGCCTGGCAAGAGCGGAAGACTCTGTGCGCCCCACTTCAATTGCAGCGTCTCCTTCACCCCGCGCAAATCCGGGATAGCGAAGGCGACCAGGGCTTCCTCCCAGAGAACGTCCTTGTCCTCAATTCGCTGTTCGCTGAAGTCTGGCCGCGCGAATTCGCCCTCGAGTTCCAGTTTTGCGCTATAAACCACCGCACGGTAAATCCCCCGATGCAGTTCCGTGGGGTCCACTGCCCCGTCGATCTTCATCACTGCGGGCAGGAAGTAGGCGTTGGCCACGGCGGTGCTCACTGCCTCGACGCGCTCGAACTTGCCGCCGGCTGCCGGCTGCTCCTTCCACGTCTTCACTGTGTACCGGTAGGGCACGATCAATACCGGGCCGATGATCGTCTGGTCGCTGCCCCAACTCGACGTGATGTTGGCGACCGCCTCGTTCCGCCGACCCAGCCGTTCCTGAAGCACGGAGCGGATCATCGCCAGTGGCACCAGCAGCAGCAGGATGAGCAAGGCGACGCCTGCCATCTTGAACATCGTGGTGCACCGCTTCAGGAAGGAACGCACCTCGGAGATTCCAGTAATTCGGGGCGGCACCGGGCCTGAGTTTGGTTCTGTGCTATTCATAGTTCACTCTTGCTTGTTTGGGTTCGAGTTGAGATTTGCTGGTATGCCTGGAAGACCGGCGCCGCCATCAATAGCCGCGCAATGCCGAACAACGGCCAGTTGAACCGCGCCGACAGCACGTTGCGCAAGGCTTCACCCCCCTTCCTTCATGCTGCCTGGCGATGTTGCAGTTCGACCACGGCGTGCGCCGGTTGCTCAAGGTTCCGCCGGGAGGCCAACTGGTTCAGCCATTGCTCGACTTCATCAATGGAAGCATCCGGTGTGGAGGTGCCCGCCGTGACGCCCACCGTCTGCGCTCTTTCAAACCATTCCTCGCGCAGGTCGTTTGCCGTCTGCACATAATGCACTTGCCCGCAGTAGCGGCCGCAAACCCTCACCAATTCCTGTGTATTGTTGCTGTGCGCACCGCCGATGACGACCACGACGTCCGCTTGCTGCGCTAGCTCAATGGCGGCGTGCTGGCGTTGCTTGGTGGGCCGGCAAACCGTGTCGATAAACCGCACCTCCGCATGGAGAAATCGCCGCCGAATCAGCCCCACCAGCTCGCGCACGTTTTCGATGGGCTGGGTAGTCTGCGCCACCACGCCAAAGCGCCCCCGCTCTCGAAGCCCAAAGACATCCGCCTCGGACAGCACCACATCGAAGTCCTCCAAATCCTCCGTCAGCCCGCGCACCTCGACGTGCTCGCGCTTCCCCACGATGACGGGGTGATAGCCATCGCGGGCCAGCTTCACCACCGCACGGTGCACCAGGCGCACGAGCGGGCAGGTCGCCTCCATGACGTCCAGCCCACGTTCACGCGCACGCCCCAAAGCCCGGTCGGAAGCGCCATGCGCTGTAATCATCACCGCCCGGGTTTCCACCGCGGCAACCTGCTGCGCGATCTTGACGCCCCGGCTGCGCAGTTCGGCGAGGACGGTTTCGTTGTGTACCAGGTCGCCCAACACGGTCAGCGGCTCGGTGGCGGCTTGTCGCACGGCCAACGCGATGGCGTCGCGCACGCCAAAACACATACCCAAATGTTCTGCTCGAATGACTCTCATATATTACTTTGCGTCACAAAGCTTATGACCATGCCAGCGGCCTTCTGTTCAAATTCAAGGCTCACTCAGGTTTGGTCTGCCGGACGATCTGCTCCAGCAGGTTGATGTAATTGGTGAAGGCCTTCCTGCCGGCGACAGTCAGAGCGCAAGTGGTGAGGGGACGATTGTTCTGGAAGGATTTGGTCACCGACAAGTAGCCGGACTGCTGAAGGGTGCGGATATGGGTCGTGAGATTGCCGTCGGTCATACCCAGCCCATCGCGCAGCTCGGTGAACGACAGTTCCGGCGTGGCGGCGAGCATGGACATGATCGTCAGCCGCCCCTTCTCGTGGATAACACGATCGAGCTGGAGAAAGGGTTCCGGGTTCACGGTTCATTCCCGCGCTGCTCGGTGAAATAGAGATAGACGCCGTAGGCCAGGTGCAGCCCGCCGAAGAAGACACCCATGACGCCGTGGGCGTAGTCGAGCGGGCGCAACCCATCCGCAAAGCCCACCGCAAAAAGGCCGCAGCCACCCATGATGAACGCCCAACCAAAGAGCCTCATCCCCCGCGGCATGAAGAACCCCGCGGCATGGAACGCGCACCCATACAGCACCACCCAGATCAACGGCAACCAGAGCATCCCCCCCAGGCTGTCGCTGTTTCCCGGGGCCGAACCGGCTCGCCCGAAAATCACCGCACTGATCATTAGGCCGGCAACCAGTGGCGGCAGCAATGCCAGCGTGATACGCCGCGTAGGCGGCGACCAGAAGGGCTCCGATTCCTTGAGCGCCTGCCGCCGGACGAGCAGGAAGGACCCTGCCAATGCGACCACGCCCACCCCGGCCCAGAACAGGATGAAGCTGCACGGCGAGCCTATGTTCAGCGTCCGGCCCAGCAGAGCCGCTATTAGGCCGGTGGCGCCGTTGAAGATCATGATGGGTGCCAGCGCCCGCCGGTAAAGCGCGGATCGTTCCATCAGGGTGCGGATGACCTGGAGATGTTCGGCGGCCCAATTCGATTCCATGCAATCACTTTGCACTACAAAGCTTAGGTTGGCAACTACAACTTTTGGGGAGGTCTGCCGGAGTTCTCTAAACCCCGCTGTTGGGGAGGGCGAGCGTCCCCATAAGCCCAAACCTCTCAGGCATGCTGCGAGAATCGGGGCTGGCTTGCCATCCCAGGCTTGAGTTTGGGGACGGTCTCTGCGCTCCGGCTCGTTACCACTTCACCGGCACGGACATCTTCTTGCCGAAGCGGTTGTGGTAATGCACCTGCTGATTGTGCACGCCAAATTCATGCACCAGCCGGGTGATTTTCACGTCGTAGCAGCAATACTCGGCGATTTCGAGCAGCTTGCCCTCCCGGTACCATTCAATGGCCTGCAACCCCTCCGCGGTCTTTTCAACGCCGAGGGACGCCGTGGCGATGGAGTCCAGCGAGAGCCGGTGCCGCAACTGCTCTTGCAGATCAACCATCATGTCCAGCGTCGGCAACTGGCGCAGGTCGAACGAGGTATAGCCATGCAGCACCTCATAATCGAAGCGCAGATTGTTGAAGCCGACCACCAGATCCGCGCGCTGCAAATCGGTGATGAGCGCGCTGACCTGTTTTTCGTCGTATATCCTGTAGGCGTCCTGGGCGGTGCTGTAAGTCACGCCGATGCTCATGCCCATGAGGTTGATGTGCCCCCAGCCGCCGACATCTTCGGCGGACTTCTTTGTTTCCAGGTCGAAATAGAGGATGTTCTTCATCTACGAGTCGCATTGGCGGAACACCACGCCCGCCGTCCCGCTACTCTAAGCTACCAGGGAAAAGCTGAAGCCTACAAGGGAAATGCTGAAATTGGGAAAGCAGAAAGCAGAAATCCAAAGGCCCGCGCTTTCCATTCCGCCCCTTCTTATTTCTGCTTTCTGCTTTCCCAGTTTCAGCTTTCTTCTTCGCGTCTTCCCGCCTTCGCTGTTCATCTCCTCGGATCGGGCGTAGGCGCCGCCTTTAGCATTTAGCCTTTAGCCTTTAGCCTTTCCCCTGTAACGTCCAAGGACAATGCAAGCACCTATATCGCGCCGCACGTTCATCACCCGCACCAGCGCCGCCGCCTGCGCGGCGAGCCTTTCGCCGCTGGCCCTGCCGGCAGCCGAGGAGCCCGCTGGAACCGGGTTCGACTTCCCGCTGGTGGACTACCATGTCCACCTCGACAACAGCACCATTGACAAGGTCTTGGAGCTGTCGCGGGAGCGCGGGATCAAGTTCGGCATCGTCGAGCACGCCGGCACGAAGGAGAACCAGTATCCGGTCGTCCTGAGCAATGACGACGCACTCACCGGCTACTTGAAGATGCTGGAGGGCAAGCCGGTGTTCAAAGGCGTGCAGGCCGAGTGGGGCGACTGGATGAACTGCTTCTCGCCCAAGGTCCTGGCGCAGCTCGATTATACGCTAACCGATGCCATGACCTTCGCCGGCAAGGACGGGCTGCGCGTCAAGCTCTGGGACAAGGACGCCGAGGCCCGTGTGGACATGGCGGACAAGCAGAAGTGGATGGACCGCTTTGTGGACTGGCACGTGGAGATCATCAGCCAGCAGCCGATTGACATCTTCGCCAATACCTCCTGGCTGCCGGCCTCGATGGCGGGCGACTACGAACTCTACTGGACGCCCGAACGGGTAAAGAAAGTGGTCGCGGCGGCCGTGGAGCACCGGGTCGCGCTGGAAATCAGCTCGGGCATGAAGCTGCCGAAGCTGTCCTTCCTGCAAATCGCCAAGGCTGCCGGGGTGAAATTCAGCTTCGGCTCCAACGGCCGCTATCCGAATATGGGCAAGCTGGAATATTCGCTGGAGATGGGCCGAGCCTTGAAGCTAACCAAGGCTGATATGTTCACCCCCGCGCCGGAAGGCCAGAAGGCGGTTCAGCGATGGGAACGCTCCGGGCGGAAGCTGTCACGCTGAGATCCCTCGCCAGCATGACGCGCCGCCGCTTTATTGAGCTCGGAGCCCTGAGCGCCGCCGCGGCCAGCATGGGACGGCTAAATACACAGGCCGCTGCGAAAGATCCGCCACAGGCAGACACAGCGGTGGACTTGGAATATCTCACGCGCGAGGAGAACTTCTTCAATGTGGGGCGCGGTAAACCACCTCCGCATGAGCTATCCGAAGAGAAGCGCCGCGCCGTGGGTCTCACCCGCGAGACCTGGCAGCTCGAGGTGGTGCCCGATCCGGACAGCAACGCGCAAGTCGAGCGCCCGCTCTCGAAGGAAAAGGGCAACGCCCTGACATGGGAGCAGTTGATGTCTCTGGCGGAGAAGAAGGCCGTTCGCTTTCTGCACGTGATTTCATGCACCAACATGCCCAAGCCGCTGGGCATGGGGCTATGGGAAGGAGTCCCCTTGCGCGAGGTGATTTGGCTTACGCAGCCCAAGACCAACGTCCGGCGCGTGTACTACTACGGCTACCACAACGACGACCCGAAACAGCGGTTCCAGAGCTCGCTGCCCGTCGGTCGGGTGCTGGAGGAGCCGCTGGGCGAGCTGCCGATCATCCTGTGCTACAAGCTGAACGGGCAGTGGCTGACGGCCAAGCGCGGCGGACCGGTGCGCATGATTGTGCCCGGGGTCTATGGCAACAAGTCGGTGAAGTGGATTCAGCGCGTGGTGCTCACGAACGACCCGCGGCAGAACGACACCTACGCCGATTGGAATAACGACACGGACAGCCCCCTGAAGACCTGCGCGTCGTTCCGCTCGGTGCCGGAGAAGGTTAAGGCGGGCCAGGCGGTGCCATTGACGGGAGTGGCGCAGGTCGGCATGTCCGGCTTGAGCAAGGTGCAGTATTGGGTCGCCGCGCACGAGGCGGCACTGCCGGCTGACGATCCCAACTTCACCAGCGCCGATTGGCGCGATGCTGAGATTCTACCCGCGCCTGACCGCTGGGGGGGCGGGCTACCGGACGCGAAGCTACCCGCGACGCCGCTTCAGTTTGACGCGAACACGGGCAAACCGCGCGAGTGGCCAATACGGGACTCAATTGCCTTCTGGACGGCACGATTGAACGGCCTCGCGCCGGGCAAATATGATCTCCGCTGCCGAACGATAGACGCCAACGGCGTAGCGCAGCCCCTGCCCCGCCCGTTCCCCAAGTCGGGCCAAAACGCAATTCAGAGGGTCTCCCTGACTGTGGAGGATTGAGCAACTCCAAGACTATGACTGACGCAAGAAACGACAAACGAAGTTCAAGAAGGACTGTCGCCATCTCCGGCCTGGGGCTGGCGGTCGCGTTGTGGGCCGCGGGATGCGCGGCACCCAAACCTCGCACGGCTGTCTCCGCGCCCGAGGCAAAGCCGCTCACGCTCTTTCTGATCGGGGATTCGACGATGTCGGACAAGCCGGTGATCCCGGCTTACCCGGAGCGCGGCTGGGGCCAGATGCTGTCGATGTATTTCAAACCGGAGGTGCGGGTTGCCAATCACGCAAGGAACGGACGCAGCAGCAAGAGCTTCCGCGACGAGGGCCGATGGAGCAGCGTGCTCGCGCTTATGAAGCCAGGCGACTACGTGATTATCCAGTTCGGCCACAACGACGAAAAGAAGGGAGACGCGGCGCGCTTCACCGAGCCGTTCGGCGAGTTCAAACAGAACCTGAAGCGATACGTACACGAAGCCCGGGCGGCTAAAGCCGTGCCGGTGCTGGCCACGCCGGTGGCGCGGCGCAGGTTCGGCGCCGATGCGCAGGTCCGGGATACCCACGGTGATTACCCTGAAGCGGTGAGGCAAGTGGCCACCGAGGAGCAGGTGCCGCTGCTCGACCTGGAAAAGCGGAGCCGGGAGTTGCTGTCGAAGATGGGGCCGGACCAATCCAAGCGGCTGTTCGACTGGGTGGAGCCCGGCGAATTTGAGAAGTGCCCTGAGGGGCTCAAAGACGACACGCACTTCAACGCATTCGGCGCCAGCCGGATGTGCGATCTCGCAGTCTTGGAAATCCGGCTGGCGGTGCCCGAGTTGGCGCGACGGCTCGTCAAGTAGCGACGCCTGCCCGGAAAAGCTGAGGAGGGCTGCCCTGGTTTTGGCCCCCTATTCCCC
>Ga0118677_10004969_pt1 | contig 23713 bp, 21 predicted proteins | sample AliMusrvi5mmetaG_FD_86154 | JGI IMG/M metagenome (GOLD analysis project Ga0118677, IMG submission 86154)
TCCAGCTTGGGCGGTATGGACACATACAGCCGCTGCGCTTGAAAAGCCCCGCAACAACCCACGGCGCTCTCGCATCATTGTAAACACTTCAATTTAAAACGCTCTAACGGGTTCTCTCTCGCCTGGCTTCCGCAATCGTTAACCACAGGGCCACAATCAACAATCCCGCATCGCGCCCGATCCATAGCAGATACCCCCCGGGATGGTCGTCCGCCTTGCCAAAACATCCGCAGGAGATGTCCAACCCTCGCACCCACGCCTGTGCGAGAGCCGCTGTGAACGCCAGAAGCAGGGTCGTCAGCAGCAGCAGCGCCCCGGCGCGCAATGGTCGGATGATAACCGCCACGCCGCAGAGTATTTCAAGCCACGGAAGGTAGAAGGCAAGCATCACAGCCACCGCCGGCCAGGGGAGGATGTCGTAGTTTCGTATATCCGCGAAGAAACGAGCCGGGTCCAAGGCCTTCGTCATTCCGGCATAGACAAAAAGCGCTCCCAGCAGATAACCCAACGCTGCCTGGATCTTTGCGCTCATCGCCGTCCTCCCTTCCAATCCTCCCAACCGCCCCGGAGAACAGAAACCGCTTTCAGGCCGACCTGCTCGCGCAACCGCCGGGCCACTTCCCCGCTTGCCTGGCATTTGCGACTGCTGCAATAGACCACCACGGCGCAGTCCGGCCCCCATGCGTTCAGCAACTCGGGCAACAACTCCTCCCACTCTTCCTCTGTCAGCCGCACCGCGCCGGGGATGTGGCCGCTTGCAAAATCCGCCGCCGGGCGCGCGTCCACCCAGAGCACCCGGTTTTTCCATTGCGCCACCTCCGAAAGCGGAACCGTGTCGTCGCGAAAAACGCTCCACTTGCCTTGTTGCCAGAACACCCATGCCGAAACCGATGCCGGGATCATGGCCACGGCCAGCAAAACCGCCAGTTTCCGCAAGAGAGGCTTCATTTTCTTGCATCCACCCGGACATGAACGAAGAACGTTTTCGGGTTCTCCGGCGGGTAATCTGTCTTGATGGTTAATTTAGCCACCGCGGGCTGCACGGTCTCGCCCGGCATTACGATCAGTCGATACTCCTGCCCCGGCTTCACGGTTTCTACCCTAGTCGAGATCAGCGTGTTGGAGGATTCCACGGTGACCACTTTCGCAGGAAAGCCGTTCATGATTTTTATACTGGTCTCCTTGGGCGTGAGCGGTTCCGAGGGCGACCAATAGAGGAAGGTCGGCCGCAATTGCACCACTTCGGGAATGGCCACTTTGATGCGCAGGGTCGTATAGGGACGCTTGGGATCGTTGTTTTCCACCGTGACCGTTTTCTCCTGCAACCCCGTCTTGGAGCCGATCGTGAAGACCACCTTCACCTCGCCCGATTCTCCCGGGGTGAAGCGCTTCTTTTCCAATGTCGGCGTCGTGCAACTGCACCTGCTGTTCACGGCTGTGATCTGCGCCTCCTGCGCCCCCACATTCTTGAACTTGAAATGCGCCACCGCCTCCGCGTCTGTGGGGATCGGGGTGAGATTTACCTCCTCGCTCTCCCACCGGAGTTGCTGGGCGTGGGATGCGGCGGCAAACTCCGCCAGCAAAAGCGCACTTGCAATGGGGAAAAGGAGAGAACGCATCGAAGGGGTGTGCAAGATGAAAGGGTCTCTATTTTTTAACCGGTCTGCCGGGAACCGGCGCGGGGACCAGCGGCCAATCGTCCGTGCGGTAGGGCATCGCGGGCAGGCCCGCGCCGTTGTAAACCGTGCACTCGGGGAAGTTCAAGAAGGCGTAGCGCAGCGCCACGGGTTTGGCCACCTCGGGGGCGGTGACTTCCAGCGTCTCGCCTTTCAACTCCGCCTTCGCCGGGACAAATTTGCGGTCCTCGCCCGCCAGTTCAAATCCGCCCGGACTCTTCAGGACGACTCCCTCCGTGTTGGTCGCCAGGGGAACCACCGCTTTGCCCGCCGAGAAGGCAACCTTCCCGAAGCCGGGCCCCTCGCAGACCACCTTCTGGCCGTACACATGGTTGAGGGCCCAGAGCCCGGCGCGTTCGCCCACGGGCTTTTTGTTGGCGGGATGAATGTTGGTGGGGTCGCCCACGTCCACCGCGGAAACCACGCCGGTATTGGGCACGGTCGCTGCCACCTTGAGCATCGCCTCGCGCACCAAGGGCCAGCTCACGCCTTTTGCGGTCATGGCCGTCGGCTCCTTCTCGCCGCACTCATAGCCGGCGAGCGCCACCATGATCAGGGGAAGCGGCTTGCCGCCCCAGTCTTCCCGCCACCCCTGGATGATCTTGGTCATCAGCCCGGCGTATTGCTCGCCCCGGGTGGCATTGGATTCCCCTTGATACCAAATAAACCCGGCGAGCGGCACCGGATTCAGGGCCTGCATGTCCCGCCGATACAGAAAGCCAAAATCGAGATAGACTTGTGCAGCGCTCATCTTTGCCGCCTCCTCCGGAGTCAATTGGTTGGGAGGCTGGGGAGGAGCCTTTTCATGCTTGCTTTTGGCTTCCATTGCGAGCTTGCGATACTCCCCTCCGGCTTTTTTGTCTGCATCGGCTTTCGCCCCCAGTTTAGCTTTCAGGGCCAGCGCCTCGGCTTTTTGGGCTTGGAACTCCGTATCCTTTTCCATCACGCGTTCGGGAGCGAACCACTCGGCGGGTCTCCCTCCGGCAGCCAGGCAGATCAGCCCTACCGGCACTTTCCGCTCCGAACGCAGTTTCTTTGCGAAGAAATAGCCGACTGCGGAAAAACGGGCGGCGGATTCCGGGCTGCAAACCGCCCAAGACTCTTTGGCCTCACTCGTCATTTTCGGAGGAGTGCTGTTGTTTCCGCCCCCTTGATAAAACCGAATCTGTTCGTCCGTGGCGGCGGCGGCCTCCGCCTCCCCATTCAATACGGGGGTGTAGCCTTTGAGAAGCGTCATCACCATGTTGGACTGCCCGGTGCAGAGCCAGACTTCTCCGGCTAAAATATTCTTCAGGGTGATCGTATTGGACCCGGCGACTTCAATATCCGCCACCGCTCCCTGCTTCTGCGCGGGAAGCTTCGCCCGCCAAGGCTTCTCTTTTCCCTCTCCCACGGCGGTCGCCACGACCGCGCCCCCCTGCTTGATGGTGATCTTCTCGCCCGCATCCGCCCAGCCCCAGAAATTGAGCGGTTCATCCTTTTGCACCACCATGTTGGTGCCAAAAATAGGCGGCAAAACCACGGCGGCCTGCGCTGGTGAGATCAGGCATGCCCAGAAGACGGTCGCTGTTGCCAAACAATAGTGTAATTTTTCCTTCATTGGTTGTTTTCTGTCGAGGGTTTGAATGGAAATGGGATTGCCGCTCAGGTTGGGGGTAATTGTCGCCTTGATATTCATTTTGGGTTTCGTCTAAAAACTGCAGACGCTGCAGGGGTGCTGCATTTATGGGGGGATTGGGGGAACTGTTCCATTTATCCTCGGCAGACTCCACCTTCAAGCCGAATTCCGTTCATATTGTTGACCTGTCCGGAATAAAAAGAACCGGCTTGCGCTGTTTCCATCCTCATCACGGCGATAGGAATAGCCGCAAAAAGGAACAAGAGGCGCAATAAGCAAATCATACCGTCTCTTGAAAATGAGTGGACTATTGGGGTGCCTGTTTCCGCGCCAACGGCGCGGTGCATACCAGCCCATCGGGCCGGGTAGGGATTGTGGAACGGAAAAGGGCAAGGCCCGCACCATAGCCGTGCGTCAAGGGATGGTGCGGGCCTTTGGCCCTGAGCCCACCTTGACCGGAAGACCTAGGCCTTCGCTTCGCTCCGACCTAGGCTGTTATGCGGTCGCGTCTCTGGCGCCCAAGAGTCCTTCTATTGATGCAAGTTGCTCTTTCGCAGCTTCTTCCAAACGGCGTTCCCAGGCCGGAGCGGTTTTGCCTCCATTGTTTACGCGCTAGTGTCCTGTTTCCTAAATAAGGGGGCATTTGTTGCGTTCAAAAAGGGCTGTCGGCAAGGCGCGGCGAGGGAGCATCCCTTAATGGGGCTGTGACCGAGGCGCAACGCAGCCGCCAGCCCTTTTTCAACGCAACCCGAAGGGCTGGGGTTCTTTTTCGATTTTTCCGCGTTGTTCACTCGGGCAAGATCGCAACGGCTATTGCCGCTCGTTCACGCCTTGAAAAATCGAAAAATAACCTCCAGCAAATGCCCCCTTATTTAGGAAACAGGACACTAGTGGCGCGAGGGCGGCAGCGTTCCGTGGTAGAGCGAAAGGATCGGCACGCGCTCCAGAAAGGAGAAGTCGGTGCGTCCGGTCGAGTTGACCACGCAGACCACGGCGGCGACTTGCACTTTTTGTGAGGAGATCGCCGCCATGGCTTCATTGAGCATCATGAAGTTTTTGCACTCGTCGATCACCAGCACCACTTTTTCCTTGGGGATGAGTTGGTGGCGGCCCATCTTCGGGACGCCCTCGACGATCTGGACAGCGGCGAAGCGCGATCCGCAAAGATAAGCCAGATGGGAGGCGAGCACCAGGGACTCCGGGCTGGCTGCCCCGATCGCGCAGCCGATCTTGCCTTCGCCGAGTTGCGCGGGGAACTGCCGCATGAGTTCGCGGACAAAGTAATCCGTGACCCCCGGAAACTGTTCGGCCTGGCTGACGGATCCCCCGCAGTTGGCGAGCGTTGCGGGAATGTCGCCGGGAACGATGATCTCCCGGGGCTTGAGGTGGAGAAATGAACGGATGTTGGAAATGAGATCCATGGTTTGCGTCGCTTACTGCGGAGAAGCAAACCCGGTTTGAGGCCAACAGTAAACCCAAAAAGAAATCGACCCGGAGCGCGGGGTTGTTGCGCATGGTTGCAATTGGAACGCAGACGTGGTGTTATTTCCCTCTGTTATCCTTGAAATTTCCAAATCTTTGCGGCTTTTACCCAAAATCGCGTGGCACGGTGCACCCCGCACGATTCTTTGCCGCCGCCTTGGGCTCGCTGCATTGACCCATGACCACGCCCAATAAAATCACCCTTACCCGCATCCTCATGATCCCCGTGTTCGTGGCGATGGCCCTGTACTATGGGCACGGCGTGAAGAGCGGGCGCCCGCAGGAGTGGCAGCGCGTGGCGGCGATCCTGGTGTTCATGTTGGCGGCGGCCAGCGACGGCCTCGACGGGTACATCGCGCGGCACTACAACCAGCGCAGCCGCCTGGGGCTGATCCTGGACCCCATCGCGGACAAGGGGTTGCTGCTGGCGGGGGTGATCACGCTCACTTTTTCCAACTGGCACTACGAATTCCCCCTCTGGTTTCCCATCCTGGTCATCAGCCGGGATGTGGTGGTGGTGTCCGGAGCGCTGCTGCTGCACCACATCAACGGCAAGGTCACCGTGCGGCCCAGCCTGGTCGGCAAAGCCGCCACCGCCCTCCAGATGCTCTCCATCGCCGTGGCGATGCTGCTCGTCAACCGCCCGGGCTTGTCGCCCGAAGCCCCTTTTCCATGGATGGACGTTTTAGTCATTACCGCCGGGATTTTCACCGCCGTTTCCGGGATCGGCTACGTCATTGACGGCATCCACCAACTTCAATCCGGAGATCACGCATGAGAACAGTAGCAATCGTAGGCCGACCCAACGTCGGCAAATCCGCCCTTTTCAACCGGCTCGCCCGCCGCCGCATTTCCATCGTTCACGATCAACCGGGCGTCACCCGGGACCGTATCTCGACCGAGTGCCGCTGGGACGACGACGAGCCGTTCACCGTCATCGACACCGGCGGCATCGGCAGCGACGTGGACACCAGCTTCACCGACCAGGTGGAAGCCGAGGTGGCCGTGGCGATGGAGACTGCCGACGTGATCCTCTTCATGGTGGACGCGCAGGCCGGGCTCACCCCGGTGGACCAGACACTCGCCAAACGCTTGCGCCGCATCAACAAGCCGGTGCTGCTCGTCATCAACAAAGTGGACCACGCGAAGCACGCCGAGCTCGATTCCGATTTCGCGCGCCTCGGCTTCGCCCACTCCCTCTGCATCAGCGCGGAGCACAACCGCGGCATCACCGACCTCGTCGCCCAGCTCCGGGGGCTGCTGCCCGAAGCGCCCGAGCCCGTGGAAGCCGCGACAGAGCCTCCCGTGGAAATCGCCATCGTGGGGCGGCCCAACGTCGGCAAATCCTCGCTCATCAACGCCATCCTCCAGGACAGCCGCACGATGGTCTCCAACATTTCCGGCACCACGCGGGACGCCGTGGACGTCCCCTACCGGCGCGACGGGCATGATTACACACTCATCGACACCGCAGGCATCCGTCCGCGCGGCAAGCAGGATTCCACGGTGGAAATCTTCAGCGTCATGCGCTCGGAACGGACCATCCGGCGCGCGGACCTGTGCGTGCTCGTCGTTGATGCCACCGCGGGCGTCACCGCGCAGGACAAGAAAATCGCGGGCCTCATCCAGGAAGCCGAAAAGCCGTGCCTGGTGGCCATCAACAAATGGGACTTGGTGAAGGAAGCCGCCGGGTTCGGCACGCGCAAGGAACAGCTTGAGCTGCTGCTGGAAAAAATCCGCGTCGAGTTGTTTTTCGTGGATTACGCGCCGCTCATCGTCCTCTCCGCGCTCAAGGGCGAAGGGATGACGCGGCTCTTCAAGCTCATCGAGAAAATCCGCGCCCAGTCCCAGCAGCGCATCAGCACCGGCGCGCTCAACCGGCTGCTGGCCGAGGCGCTCACCGCCCACCCGCCACCCGCGCGCAACAACAAGCGCTTCAAAATCGTGTACGCCACCCAGCCCCAGCGCCACGAGGCGGAACGCAACCCCATTCCCAACCCTGGCATCCTGCTCTTCGTCAACCAGTCAGACCTGCTCGTGGCCAACTACCGCAAGTACCTCGACTCCAAAATCCGCGAGGAAGTCCCGTGGACGGGCCTCCCGCTCAAGTTCTACTTCAAGGAACGCGAAGCGCGGGGACGACGCGCGCATGTGGAGTAGCTCACATTATGTGGTGGAAGGGGTCAGGATGGAAGCCTGCGGCCCCCACCAGAAAGAGCGCACCAGACCCATTCCACCGAAATTTCCGCGTAGGCTGCCCTAATTTTCGTCGGCTTCCACGATTTCAATTTCTTTGGGGGTCAGGCCGTAGAGTTCGTAAACCAAAGCGTCAATTTTCTGGTCTATGGCCTCGCACTTGTTCGTATAAAAATCCTTATCCTTGTCGGTCTGAGCCGTGGCAAGTTGTTTCTTGGCTCCCAGCATTTGCTCGACAAGGGAAACCATTTTGTCGTGCCGTGATTTATCAGCGGCTTTTTTAAGGTCAATTTTCGGGAATGGAAGCGATCGGGTTTCTTTCAGCACAATCTTCGGAAAGTCGTCTCGCTGGGCGATGTTCGACTTTTGGAGAAAGAACCAAGACAACAGGCGGCTATTGAAACAACCAAGAAGGAAGTTTGCGTCAGGGCCACCTGCTAGCGGCAATGCACTTTGCATTGACTTATTCGTAACGAAATCGCTGGTAACTTTTACCGCCTGTATTTGGAACTTTCGGCTAATGAGTTCACGAATCAAAAGTCGCGATCCTTGGAAGTAGCGAATAGGCTTTGGTTCGGCAAGCGTATCATCGAAACGAACATATCGTATGGGTCCCACATCAATCAGATAGCGGCGCACTGAACCATCAAAGGCTCGAAGGCTAGTTGCGTGCGTTGGTTTCTCTGTAAGGTTGAATGGTGTAACTCCCCGCTGAATGTCTGCGTAAGTGGCAAATGGGACTCCATTTTTTTCGATTCGCTGCATTAGGGCCGTCGTTCTGGAATCAGCGTAGGTAAGAAATGTGTCGCCTCCGTTTGCAAACCATTCGGCGAACTCTGTGGTTCGAGTATCTTGGCCAAACTCAGAAACACTTTGGATTTTGTGCCTCTTTGGAAAGGTTTTTAGTAAAACTTTTTGTTTTTCTGTTCGGGGCCAAGATGTCGGCTCTTTCCGTTTAACCGCTGCATAAACGGTCGTGTCCACCCAAGCATCAGCAAAAATGTCATACGGCAAGTTTACAAAAACAATGGGATTGGTTTTACAGGCGATGAACCGCCGTAAGGCGGGAAATCTCGCTCCGCTATACCACCCTGTGGGCACAATCATCGAAAGGTAGCCGTTTGGACGGGCGAGTTTTATAGATTGCTCCATAAAAAGGGCGTAGGTGTCCACTTCACGCCCAGCGACCTCATATTTCTGTCGGAGATAAGCCAACGCCTCGGCACCGCTGTCAGCACCATATGGCGGATTACCCACAATCGCATCGAATCCCCCCCGCTTCATCACTTCGGGAAAGCGTTGCTCGTAGTCCATCGGGTTGAGTTTCTTTTCCTCTATCGGCTCGAAAAGTTCCCCGCTCATAATATCCGAACCAATCAGGGAATTGCCGCACACAACATTACCGCTCAGAGAGGGTAATATTGCTTTTTGCTCGAAATCCAAGCGGTATTGCTGGGCCGAAGCGGTGGTTTCCTCCTCCAATAATTTGAGGAAAAGGGAGAGTTGGGAGACTTCGACGGCTTGGTTGTCAATGTCCACGCCGTAGATATTGTTCAGCAGAATCTGCCTCCGCTGGCTTAGGGACAGGTGCCAACCGCCGTCTTCCCTTAAAACGCACCCCGCCTTTTTTGCCTTGTCGGGATTCGCATTGAACCAGTTGCCGTGATACCGCAATAGGCAGTCATACACGCCTAGGAGAAAGGAGCCGCTGCCGCAAGCGATGTCAGCAAAACGCAGTTCGGCAATCTGGTTGGGCGTTTTGCCCTCAATCGCCTTGCCCACCGTATTTTCCACGATGTAGCGGACAATGTACTCAGGCGTGTAATAAACGCCGCCCGCCTTGCGAACTTCTGGCTTTTCTTCGATGCGTGCCCGCTTGTCCGTGGCGACGATTACCTTCCCCAAAAACCGTTCGTAAATGCTGCCGAGAATGTGAATGGGGATGGTGTTGAAATCGAACGGGGAATTGACGTGCGAGAGTTCCTTGCAAATGTCGGCGAAGGCCGTTTCGTTCACCTTGAAAGCGGGTGCGTCGAGAATGGCGTGTTTCTTGAAAACGATGCCGTTATAAATGCCGTCCAACCGTCTTGAAGCCGCAATGAAATCCTGCCAGGCGGTCCCCTTGTCCCCGAAATTGGAAATCAGGTTGTCGGGGTGAATCAACTTATCTTCAAGAAAACGGATGAAAACAAGGCGGTCAATCGTGCGTTGCGTTAGTTCGGTGAGCGTGTCTCCGTCAAGGTGCGGGTTGTTGTTCTTGAAGGCACGGGCGAGGATGTCTCGGTATTCGTCCAGTTTTTCAAGGAAGGTGTCGTCAATGCTTTGATACCCGCCCTTAAACAAGCCCCGTTGAACGGCCTTGCCCCGCTGCTTGGGCAGGGTGTCTGCAAAGTTATTTAGTGAACTGCTGGCAATGGCTTCCCGTGAAAACAGGTGGTAGATGCAGGCGAATGTCTCGTTGTCGGTGTATTCGGAGTAGTGGAACTTTCGGAGAATGCGATGCTGGGCGGTTCCAATGTCGGGCTTATATCGGCAATCGAGCGTCACGAACTGCTCAAAGTCCGTGAGCACGGCGACGGGGGTTTGCGAGTTCCACCCGTAACGGATGGCTTGGAAGCAGTTATCCGCAGTCGCAAGGTCGCCAAAGGGCTTCTTGGCTTCCGCATAAAACTGAACATCCCGAAAGTTAGGGGCGAGGTAAAATGCGTAGTCGGCCCGCCGCTGGGAACCGTGCATACTCACGCCCCGCTCAACCTTCACTTCCTGGGCAAAGGGGTTCTTCTGGTGGTCGTGGTTCACATCCCACCCCAGGGCCGTGAAAAACTTGTCTATGAAATCCTTGCGGGCTTCGCTCTCCTGATAGGCGGGGGAAAGATAGTGCCTTTCGTTGGCTTGGAAAGTTGCGACAAGGTTTTGGACTTCCCGAAACGCTGCGTCAAAGGGTGTCATTCGGCGGGATGATAGCAACCTTGCCGCAAGTTGGGAACGAGTTTCTGAGGGACGGCTGCGTGCCCAAATAGAGTTTGGGCACGAGAGAACACGAAGCGAGGGGACGCCACGAATTTGAGTTTGGGCGCGCGCGAAAAAACGCGTATGCTGCTGCTCCATGAACCTCGCTGACGTACGCTCCGACTACCGCAAAGGCAAATTGCGGCGCGAAGACCTCAAGCCCGACCCGATCGACATGTTCAACTTCTGGTTGGACGAGGCGATCGAGGCGGGGGTGATCGAGCCGACGGCCATGAGCCTGGCCACGGCTTGGGCGGACGGGCGGCCTCTGCTGCGCACGGTGTTGCTCAAGGGACTCGATGCGCGTGGGTTCGTCTTTTTCACCAATCTGGAGAGCCGCAAGGCCGAGCAATTGAACGAAAACCCGGCGGTCTCCCTGCTCTTCCCGTGGCTGGCGCTGGAACGGCAGGTGGTGGTGACGGGCCGCGCGGAGAAAATTCCGGCGCTGGAGTCGCTCAAATACTTCATGTCCCGCCCGCGGGAGAGCCAGCTCGCGGCCTGGGCGTCCCGGCAGAGCAAGGCCATTTCCTCGCGCAAGGTGCTGGAGATGGAGTGGAGCAAGATCAAGGAGAAATTCGGCGCCGGGAAAGTGCCGCTGCCCTCGTTCTGGGGCGGCTTCCGGGTCAAGCCTGAGACCATCGAGTTCTGGCAGGGCGGGGCGAACCGGTTGCATGACCGCTTTGAATACAGCGCGCAAGCGGACGGCGGCTGGAAGATCGAGCGTCTCGCTCCCTGAACGCTACCCTTTGATCCGGAACACGCACGCGTAGAGGCCGGAGGCCACGGTCTGTTCGCGCTTGACCGGCACGCGCAGGACGCGGCCAAACATTTCCTGTTCGAGCCGGTTGAGGAGCACGGGGTAGGCGGCGAGCAGGTCCGCCACGGGCGAATGGTGCTCGACGATGCGCAGCTCCGCGCCGTCCTTTTCCACCCCGGCCATGCACCCCTCGGCTTCCCGGATCGCCGCAAACTGCGCCGCGCGTTCTTCCACGGTTTCTGCTTTGACCCGGGCGAGGTAGCCCTCTGTTTTGCGCTGGAAAACCAGGAAAAGGAGCTTCTCCGCCGCCGCCGGCCCGTAGAGGGACTGGGCGGCTTCGAGCAGCCGCAGCGTGGTCTCGTTGCTGGCCACGGGAAAAAGCTCGTGGGCTTTTTGGGTGAGCCGGTAGAGCAACCCGGGCCGGCCCGTCTCCATGTCCGCCTTGGGCCGCCGCCAGGTGTCGAGATAGCCGAGCCGTTCCAGCGCCACGCAATGCTGTTTCACCCCCATGTAGCTCATGCCGAGCGCCTCGGCGAGTTCGCCGACGGAAAGCCCCTGCGTGCGCTTGAGCTGGTTGACGACGCGGAGCCGCTGGCTGTTGCCGATCTCCGCGATGAGGCGTTGGTTCACAGGGAAACGCTTACAACGGGGAGGGCGGATTGGCAATATTTGATCATCCGCCCACGGCCTGGTAATGGCGGATGCCCCGGTTCCAAACCCACTGGGACAACGCGAGGAGGACGAGCACCCAGGCGGCCTGGATCGCCAGGCCCATCCCTAAATCCGCCCCGCGCACCCGTTCCAGGAACACCTGCACGGGAAAGAAAAGCTCATAGGGAAAGGGCAGCCACCGCAGGATGGCCTGAAACCACGCCGGCATGATGTCCAAGGGGAACGTCTGCCCGCTCAGGAAATACTCGAAGGAGTAGAGGATGAACACGATGGTGCTGATCTCCAAAATCCAAAACGCCAGGAGCGCGAGGGTGTAGGCGATCAGGAAGGAAATACACGCCGCCATCCCCGCAGAAAGAAGGAAAAGCGGCCAGGTGAACAGGGATTTCGGCAACACGATAAACCCCCGGAACCAGAAGAAGGCCAGCCCCACGGGCAGGAGGGTGACCACCGTGTAAACAAGCCGGTAGGAGAGGAAAAGCGAGAACCGGTAGCCGAGGTAGTTGAGCGGCTTGATGAGGAATGCGCTGATCTGCCCCTCGCGGATGTCCGCGGCGATCTGCCATTCGTCCTCCGTGGGGGTCACCAGATTATCCACCAGGATGACCAGCAGGAAATACCAGATCATCCCTGCATAATCGTAGGTGCCCACGGTCCGGGTTTTCCCGGCAAAGATCGCCCCCCAGATGAACACCGTGCCCGCCAGCGGGATGAGCCCAAAGAGGGAGCGCAGGAGAAAGTTCCACCGGTACACGAACGTGTTTTGGAGGCCGATGTCAAAAACTTTCCAGTATTTGCGCAACATGATGGGAGCGCGCATCATCACGCCTGCGCCCGCCGAATTCAAGCCGCGCCCGCTGGCGAGGGTGTTCCCGGGGAAAATAGGACGCGTGGTACCAATGGGACTAAGGATTCTTCCCGCCCCCCGAGGCACCCCAGGGAAGCGCTTTCGGCATTGCAACCCGCACCGGTTCAAGGGAGAATAGAAACATGGCAGGGAAACAACATGAGGCAGGCCCCACCCCCATCCGGGTGCTGCTTGTCGAGGATAACCCGGGGGATGCGCGGCTGATTCAGGAACTGCTGCTCGAAGCGCGCGGGGGACTTTTTGAGACTGCCGTCTCCACCCGGCTTTCGGAAGCCATGGAGCGGATTGCCGCAGGCAATTACCAACTGATCCTGCTGGATCTCTCGCTGCCCGACAGCCGCGGCATCGATACCTTTCACCGGATGGTCGCGCATGCGCCCCAGATTCCCTTGATTGTCTTGAGCGGCCTCGACGATGAGACGCTGGCGCTGCAAACCGTGGAAGAGGGCGCTCAGGATTACCTGGTCAAGGGCCAGGTGGATGCCCGCAGCCTGGAGCGCGCCATCCGCTACGCGATGAAGCGGGTGGAGGCGGAGCGCGCGTTGGCGGAAGAACGCACCCTGCTCCGCAGCGTGATCGATAATCTGCTCGACTCCATTTACGTGAAGGACGCCAGCGGACGCTACCTGCTCGACAACACCGCCCACATGCGCTCGCTGGGAGTTGATTCCCCCGAAAAGGTGGTGGGCAAATCCGTGGACGATTTCTTTCCGCCCAGCATCGCAGCCAAATTCAAGGAGGACGATGAAACGGTGCTGCGCACGGGCAAACCGATCGTGAACCGAGAAGAGGTGCTCGTTTCCAACACCTCCACGGTGCGTTGGGTTGCCACCACCAAGGTGCCGCTGCGAAACCGGAAAGGGGAGTTGGTGGGAGTGATCGGAATCGGGCGCGACATCACCGAACGCAAAGCTACCGAGGAACAGATCTTTCGCTACAACGCCGAAATCCGCCAGCGCAACACGGAACTCGAAGACGACCTGCACATGGCACGGGAGATCCAGCAGGCGTTCTTACCCCAGCAATACCCCACCTTCCCCCGCAAGGCGTCCCCGGCCGAAAGCGCCATCCGGTTTTGCAGTCGCTACATCCCCACCACCGCCGTGGGAGGGGATTTCTTCCACATCCTGCCCATTTCCGACACCGAGGCGGGGGTGTTTATTTGTGACGTGATGGGCCATGGCGTCCGTGCCGCGCTGGTTACAGCCATCCAGCGGGCCTTGGTGGAAGAGATGCTCCCCTCGGCCGGCGATCCGGGCCGTTTCCTCACGGAGATCAACCGCGCGCTGCTTTCCATCCTGCGAAGGGCGCGCACGCCGATGTTCGCGTCCGCATTTTCCCTGGTGGTGGATGTGGGCCGGGGGTGCGTTCGCTATGCCAATGCAGGCCATCCGTGGCCGGTCCACATCAGCCGCGCGACAGGGGAGGTTGGTTCGCTTTGCTTCGACAACGAGCGGCCCGGGCCGGCCCTGGGGGTGTTCAAGGACGCGGTGTATGAAATGCGCTCCCGCCCCATCGAACCGCGCGACCTGTTGCTCCTTTTCACCGACGGCCTTTGCGAGGTGGAAGGAAACGACGACACCTTTTTCAACCAGGAAATGCTGCTGGAGATGCTCCGCAAGGGTCTTGCCAAACCGGCGGAAAAACTCATCGATGAAACCCTGGGGGAAATCCGGGAATTTGCCCTGGGCCACACCTTTACGGACGATGTGTGCCTGATTGGGGTGGAAATCGAGCGGATCGATGTTAGAAATAAGTAAAACCCTCGCCGTGCCCCCCCCTCCAAAGTTTATTCGCGTTTTTCTGGTGGAAGATAATCTGCCGGACGAGAGACTTCTCATGGAGATGTTACGGGAATGCGGCGGGGGCCAGCTGATCCTGAGCGGTTCGGCCCGTCGCTTGAGTGAAGCGGTACGGGCGCTGGAATGCACCGATCGAGTGGATGTGGTCTTGCTCGACCTCGCCCTGCCGGATTCGCGCGGCATCGACACGTTCCTCAACCTCTCGAAGGCCGTGCCGGACTTGCCGGTGGTCATCCTCAGCGGCTATGATGACGAAACGCTCGCCATGTTGACCGTTCAGCAAGGCGCGCAGGACTATTTGGTGAAATATGAACTGACGGGCAAGCTGCTGGTGCGCAGCATTCATTACGCCATCGAGCGCAAACACGGGGAGGTGGCGCTCAAGGCCGCCCGGGAGGAGTTGGAACGGCGCATCCAAGGGCGGACCCATGCGTTGCTGGAAACCAACCGGCGTCTTTCCGAAACCTTAAACCAGCTGAGCGCCGCGCAGAATCTGGTGATCCAGCAAGAGCGAATGAACGCCATGGAACGCATGGCCAACGGCATCGCGCATGATTTTAACAACGCCCTTTCCCCCATCGTGGCTCACAGCGAATGGCTCCTGAGGAAACCGGACGCCCTGACAGACGAGGCGGGCCTCAAAAACGCGCTGACGAAGATACACCAATCCGCCGAGTCCTGCGCCGAAATCGTCGTGAAACTACGCCACTTTTGCCGCTCAGACGCTGAGAACGGCGCCCTCGAACGGCTCGATGCCGCGGAGATCATCCGCGACGCGATCGCTCTGACTCAACCCTGTTGGAAAGACCAAGCTCAAATAAGAGGTTGCAACATCACCATGGAGACGCATTTTTCACCCGTGCCCCCTATTTACGGAATCCGCGAAGAATTGCGGGAAATGTTCGCTGATCTTCTCTTGAACGCCACGGACGCCATCCGTGCGACGGGCGTCATCACCGCAAGCGTGGTTGCGGAGGGAGGGCGGGTGACGGCGCGCATTGCGGACAACGGGGTGGGGATGAGCCAGGCGGTGGCCACGCAGTGTATGGAGCCGTTTTTCACGACCAAACAGAACAAGGGCACCGGCCTTGGCCTGGGCGTGGTTCAAGGCATCGCCCGGCGGCACAGCGCGGAAATCGAAATCGAGAGCCAAGAAGGAGCAGGGACGACCGTGACGGTGCGCTTCCCGGACCCGCAAACCGGAGGGGAGCCTTCCTCGCCGGAGATGCAGGCAGCTTCCGCCCCGTTGCCGACGACGGTGACAGGACTGCGGATTCTGGCGGTCGAGGATGAAGCGAACATCCGCGAGATTCTGGCCATCTACCTCGCCGAGGACGGCCACCAGGTGGAGGTCGCAGCGAACGGCACGGAAGCGTTGGCTAAACTCACTCCTGGCCGGTTTGATCTGCTGATTACCGATTATTCCATGCCCAACATGAACGGAGATCGCCTGGCCGCCACCGTGCGCACCATCGACCCGGAGGTGCGCATCGCGCTGCTCACCGGTTTTGGAGCACAGTTGCCGCAACGCTCCCCCTTGCGTTTGGATGTCGATGCGATCATCTCCAAACCGTTCACCTTCGAGTCCCTCCGGCAAGGCATCGCCGAAGCAATCGAGGGGAAAAGATAAACGGGTTGACGAACCTGTTGACATCGGTCAGGGAGCCGCTAAAGTTTTCGCTCTTTTTCCAAACGAACTTCGAGGCTTATGAAACGCACTTACCAACCATCCAAACGCACGCGCAAGCAGCAGTTTGGTTTTCGCGCACGCATGAAAACCAAGAGCGGGCGCGCCATCCTTTCCCGCCGCCGTCAGCGCGGGCGCAAACGCCTGTTGCCAAAGGGTGTGGAAATTCATTTCGCGCGCCATACGCAGGCGTAATACTGGCTCAGTGCTTCGCGGGGCGTCCCCCTGGCGCTTCGCGGAGAGATTGCAGATTGCTCACTTGTGGCGCTGACTTTTCCAAAGTCGGTCCGGCTCACGCAGAGCCCGGAGTTTCTCCGGGTGAAGACGGAGGGGCGCGCTTATAGTGGAAGGTTCATGACCGTGGGAGTGCTCAAGGGGTGCGCTTCCACCAAGGCGGGTTTCATCACCTCCAAGCGGGTCGGTGGCGCGGTGGAGAGAAACCGGGTCCGCCGCAGGTTGCGGGAGTTGGTGCGGCTGACGAAGCCGCTCTGGGCGCCCGGGGTGTGGGTGGTCCTCATCGCCCGCAAGGCGGCTGTGAACGCGCGTTTTGCCGAGTTGCGAACGGAGTGGCTGCGGCTGGGGGAACGCGCCGGGGTGGTGCCACGGCAGTCCGGTGAACCTGCAGGCGTCGAGGAACAGGCCCCGCCCCGCGAAAAGAAGGAGAGCCGGGCATGATGAAGTGGGTTGTGTTAAACCTCATCCGGGTGTATCAGGCTGGGGTGTCGCCCGTGTTGAAGGCGCTCGCCGGCCCCGGCGGGGGGTGCCGTTTTACGCCGACGTGTTCGCGCTATTTCGCCGAGGCGGTGGAACGGTTCGGCGTTTGGCGCGGGGGCTGGCTGGGCCTCAAAAGGATCGCCCGGTGCCATCCGTGGGGAGGGCAGGGGGAAGATCCCGTGCCGCCGAAAGATTCAATTTAAGATTTTATGGACCGAAAAAGTATCATTGGGATCGCACTGGCCGTGGCCGTGTTTGCCTGGGCTCAATATAAATCCCAGGAAGAGATGAAGCGGTATAGGGCCGCGCAGGAAGCCATCGCCGCCGAGGCGGCTGCCAAGGCCACGCCCGCGCCTTCCCCCACGGCTGCGCCTGAAGCGGCCCAAAAGCCGACTCCAGCCCCCGCCACTCCGACTGCCGCCGTGCAGGAAGTCAAACCGGCGGTTCCGGAGGAAAAGAAGACGGTCACGACAGATGCGGTGGACTACACGTTCACCAATCTCGGCGGCGGCATTTCCTCGCTCAAGCTTTTGAAGCACCAGGGGGGCGATCCCAAGGAGCGGATGGTTTTGAATGGCTCCGCCTCGCACCCCATCGGCGCGCTGTTGTCCAAGCCGGATGCGGCGGTCGAGGACGGGTATGCAGTCACGGTGGAGGGAGACCGGGTGGTCTGCAATAAGACCCTGCCGACGGGAGTCGAGGTCAAAAAGATTTACACGCTCAGCCGAAAGAAGGGCGAAGAGTATCGTGTCGGCCTGGAGGTGGTTTTCGAGAATCACAGCGGGGCTCCGGTGGAGCAGCCCGGCTATTATTTGTATGCCGGGGCGTCCGCGCCGCTCCATGCGGCGGATTTTGCGAATTATATCGGGTTTGATTGGTATGACGGGCGGACGAATTCCTACATCATGCCGACGTGGTTTGACGCGGGGAAGATTCCTCTGGTGGGCGTCGAGACCTCTTCGGGAAAATCCATCTACGAGGAAAATCCCGGCAATGTGCTCTGGGCGGGCGTGCGGGACCAGTATTTCACCTCCCTGCTTTTGCCCGAGGGCAAGGGGCAGGGCGCATGGGCGAGGCCGTTGAACCTGAAGATCGAATCCAAGGATGTAAAGGGGATGGAGGGGGGGCTGAAGATGCCGGGGTTCAAGCTGAACGCGGGCGAGAGCGTGAACAAGAAGTTCACCATCTACGCCGGCCCGGCGGAATACAACCAACTTTCGGCCTTGGGGAACGGCGCGGTGCAGATGATGAACCTCGACCGCTGGTGGATCACCCGCACGGTGGGCATGGTTCTCCTGCGCTCGATGAACTTCTTGGAAAGGTTCCTGCCCAATTACGCGTGGGCGATCATCGTGCTCACCTTTATCGTGCGTGGCGCGCTTTGGCCCATCCAGGGACGGGCGAACAAGTCGATGAAGAAGATGCAGCTTTTGATGCCCAAGCAGAATGAGCTGAAGGAGAAGTACAAGGACGATCCCGCCCGGATGAACCAGGAGGTGATGAAGCTCTACAAGGAGTATGGGGTGAACCCGTTCGGCGGCTGTTTGCCGATGCTCATCCAGATTCCGATCTTCATCGGCTTCTACTCCATGCTGGGGACGGCGGTGGAGCTGCGCAACAGCAGCTTCCTATGGGTGACCGATCTTTCCCGGCCTGACACGATATTCCATCTCGCAGGCATCCCGGTGAACATCCTGCCGCTGGCGATGACGGCGACGATGATCTGGCAGATGCAGTTGACGCCGAAGACGGGGGATCCGGCCCAGCAGAAGATGCTGATGTTCATGCCTCTGGTGTTCGTGTTCATCACCTACAATTTCGCTTCCGCGCTGGCGCTCTACTACACGGTGCAAAACCTCCTCTCCATCATACAGCTTTACGCAACGCGCAACGCGCCGATGCCTTCGTTGGAGAAGGCTTCCGCCGGGTCCAAGAAAAAGAACCGCTGATTTTTCACCGATGAAACAAACCCCCAAGGAAATTCTCGATACGATGCTCGGGTGCCTGGGCTTCGTGTGTGAAATCAAGGAAATCGAGTCGGACAACGGCTTGACGTTGCAGGTTTACACCTCGGAGAAGGAGGAGTTGACCGGGCGCAACGGCGAGACGATCGAAAACCTGCAATATTTGGTTAACCGGGTGTTGCAGGCGCAGGACGCGACGGCCCCGAAAACGCAAGTGGATGTGGAACACTACCGCGACATGCGCAACGATCAGTTGATCGCGCGCGTTCGCAAGCTGGCGGAATCGGTGCGCCAAACGGGGCAGCCCTTTCACCTGGAGCCGATGAACTCCTACGACCGGCGGTTGGTTCACAACGCCTTCAAGGACGATCCGCAAGTGATGACCTGCAGCCCCGTGGACGATGCCCGCATCAAGCGGGTCGTTTTGAAATTACGCGAACCTTTCTCTCACCCTTCGCCTTTTTCGCCTTCCCAATAAGCCAAGATAGGCTAATGCTTCCCGGACATGAATACGTGGGTCCTTAATCCTCCTTTTTTGGCAAAGTTTTCGCGCTCGCAACGCAGCCCCGCGGTGACAAAAAGCGGCACGATCTACTTTCCCACATGGCTTGCCTCCATCGTCGGGGTCCTTGAGAACGCAGGGCACAACGTCCGCTTCACCGACGCTCCGGCGCGCGGGCTGACGCTGCAGGATTGTCTGGCGATGATGCACGAGTTTTCGCCCCGGCTCGTCGTCGTGGACATGAGCACGCCCAGCGTGGATAACGACCTCGACGTGTGCCGGGCGATCAAGGAAAAGTTCCCCGAAGCCTTTATTGTGGCGGTGGGAACCCACGTCTCGGCGCTGGCCGGGGAAACGCTCTGCAACGGCCCGGCGCTCGACGCCGTTGCCCGTCGCGAGGCGGACTACACGGTTCTGGAACTCGCCGCGCTTCTGGAGAAACTGGGAGACACCCGCCCGGGAGACCAAGAGCTTGCAAAAATCGAGGGCCTCTCCTTCCGCAACCAAGCCGGGGACGCCGTCCATAATCCCGACCGCGCGTACATTGAGAATCTCGACGAACTCCCCTGGCTGAGCAAGGTTTACCAGAAGCACCTCAACATCGAGGATTACTTCAACCCGAACGCTCCGCCCCCCATGGTGACGCTGCTCACGAGCCGGGGCTGCCCCTTCCGCTGCACCTACTGCGTTTACCCGCAGACTTTCACCGGCCGCCGCTACCGCTTCCGCAGCATCAAGGACATCGTCGATGAAATGGAATACGTCGCCCAGGCGTTCCCGCAGGCGCGCTCGATCTTCTTCGAGGACGACACCCTCACCGCCAACAAAAAGCGCTGCCGCGAACTGGCCGAGGCCATTGTCGCGCGTGGGGTGAAGATGGATTGGGTCGCCAACTCGCGCATCGAGGTCGATTACGAAACCATGAAAGCGCTCAAGGCCGCCGGGTGCCGCCATTTGTGCGTCGGTTTCGAGAGCGGCGACCCCGGTTCGCTGGCCTACATGGCCAAAGGCACCAACACCGGGCGCATGTTCGAGTTTATGAAAGACGCGCGCCGGGCCGGAATGCTCGTGCACGGCTGTTTCATGGTGGGCTTCCCCGGCGAAGACGCCGCGGCGCTGCAACGCACCATGGACCTCGCCTTGAAACTCAACCCGGACACGGCGCAGTTCTACCCGATGATGGTTTATCCCGGCACCGAGGCCTTCGATGACTACAAGCGCCGGGGCTGGATCACCGCCTCCTCCTACCGCGACTGGCTCACCCCCGAAGGGCTGCACAACTGCGTGGTGCAAAACGAGCATTTCTCCTCCGCCGAACTCGTGCGCTGGTGCGACACCGCCCGCCGCCGCTTCTATCTGCGCCCCGGCTATTTCGCCTTCAAGCTCTGGCAGATGGCGCTCCACCCGCACGAACGCCGCCGCACCTTGAAAGCCGCCACCGTTTTTTTCCGCCACCTGCTGCGGGGCTCGCGGGTTTAGAGCATCTGCCGGAATTTCTTTCCGCAAAGAGAGGGGCGCCACTCCGTGCCGTCCCTGCCATCCCTTCCGCTTCGGATACTTCGCCTTTCCGTCAGCCGCGTGCATTTTTTCCAAAGAAACTTGCCTCCTCGCACGTTATACCCATTGATAACAGCACACCCGCGAAAGGAAACTCCGTCACCAGCACTTCTATGAAACCGATCACGCTTCTCTGTTTCTCCACCCTCCTCGCCCTGGCATCCCCCGGCTCCGGGCAGCCCGCGCTGACCATCTACAACCAGAACTTCGCCGTCGTGCGGGACTCGGTGCCGCTCGATCTCAAGGCCGGGGTCAACACCGTCCGCTTTACGGAAACCACCGCCCACGTCGAGACGGACTCCGTCATCCTGCGCGATCCCAGCGGCAAGACCGCCCTGCAGATCTTGGAACAAAACTACCGCAACGACCCGATCTCCCAGGAGCTCCTGCTCTCCCTCAACGAAGGCAACACCCTTGAGTTCCTTGTCCGCGAAGCGAATAAGCCGGACCGCACCGTGCAGGGCAAAATCATCCGCAGCGGCTACGTTCCCCACGGCCAGAGCGCCATGCAGCGCTACGGGCAGCGCTATTACCAAGGGCAGATGGCGATGGCCTATTCTGGCGGCGGCAACTTCGGCGCCCCGGGCCAGCCGATCATCGAAGTGGACGGCAAACTGCAATTCAGCCTGCCCGGCCAGCCGCTCTTCCCCGCGCTCGCCGACGACACCATTCTCAAGCCGACGCTGGAATGGCAGATCCGCACGGCCAAACCGGCCAAGCTCGATGCGGAGATCGCCTACGTCACCGGCGGGATGAGCTGGGAGGCGGACTACAACGTCCTCGCGCCGGAAAAGAGCGACCTGCTGGAGATCACAGGCTGGGTGACCGTTGACAACCAAAGCGGCAAGACCTTCAAAGACGCAAAGATCAAGCTCATGGCGGGGGACGTGAGCAAGATTCAACCCGGGGAGCCGATGGATTATGGGTTCGCCCTGCACGCCAGGAGCGATGCTCTTGGAATGTCACAGCCCGTCTCAGAAAAAGCCTTCGACGAATACCATCTCTACACGCTGGAGCGCCCCGCCACGCTGCGCGACCGCGAGACCAAGCAGATCGAGTTCATCCGTGCCGCGGGCGTAAAATCCCAGCGCGTCTATATCTATGACGGGCTCAAGCTCGGCAACCAGTATCGCGGCTGGTCGATGGAAAACATCCGCAACAACGAAAACTTCGGCACCGAGTGCAACACCAAGGTCGCCGTCGTGCGCGAGTTCAAGAACTCCGCGGAAAACCACCTCGGCATGCCGCTTCCCAAAGGCAAGGTGCGCTTCTACAAGCAGGATGACGACGGTCAGCCGGAGTTCACCGGCGAAAACGTCATCGACCACACGCCCAAGGACGAGATGGTCAAAATCTACACTGGCAACGCCTTCGACCTCGTCGGCGAACGGAAACGCACAAACTGGAGGGTCGACAACTCCAACCATTGGGCAGACGAATCCTTCGAGATCAAACTGCGCAACCACAAGAAGGAAGCCGTGGAAATCCGGGTCGTCGAACACCTCTACCGCTGGACGAACTGGGAGATCGTGAAGCCCTCCGAGCCGTTTGTGAAGAAGGCCGCGCAGGTCATCGAGTTCCGTGTCCAGCTCGCGCCCGACGAGGAAAAGACCCTCACCTACACCGCGCATTATACGTGGTAGAGCGTCTGCCAAAAGAAATTTCCGGATAAAGAAGGCGGCGCGCAAGGCGCAAGCGCAGCGGCTGTATTTTCCATACTGCCCAAGCTTGCAACGCCGCGCAATGACACGTGCCGCCCCTCTCTTTGCGGAAAAATTTTTGGCATCCGCTGCCACGCTCTCAGCAAATCCGGGGCAGTTGCTCCCCGGTTAGCATATCGAGGATGCGGCGGACGCCGATGGCGCTTTTCACGGTCACCAACCCCTTCGCGCCGGGTTCCGCGGCTCGGACCGCGCCGATCTCCACCGCGTGCGCGCTCACTTCGTGCTGCCGCATAATGGCCAGGGCGCGCCCGGCGTCCCCAGCGGCGACGAACGCGATGAAGCGGCCTTCGTTGGCGACGTAGAGCGGGTCGAACCCCAAAATCTCGCACGCCCCGCGCACTTGCTCGCTCACGGGGACGGCGTTTTCGTCGATGTCGATTTGCATCCCGGCGGCATGGGCAATCTCGTTGAGCGCGCTGGCAAGACCGCCGCGCGTGAGGTCGCGCAGGCAGCGGATGGCGATGCCCTCCTTCAAGAGCGCCAGAACGGGGGCGGCGAGCGGGGCGCAGTCACTCTCGATCGTGCTCTCAAATTCCAACCCCTCGCGCACGGACATGATCGCCATGCCGTGCAGACCCACGTCCCCACTCAGTAGGATTGTGTCACCCGAGCGGACGCTCGCTGGGCCTATGGTGAGATTGTGTTCGACGATGCCGATCCCGGCGGTGTTGATGAACACGCCGTCCCCCTTGCCCTTGTCCACGACCTTCGTGTCCCCGGTGACGAACACCACGCCAGCTGCTTCGGCGGCTGCTTTCATCGAGCCCACGATGCGCCAGAGCGTCTCCATCGCGAGGCCTTCCTCGATGATGAACCCCGCGCTCAAATAAAGCGGGCGCGCGCCGCACATGGCGAGGTCGTTGACGGTGCCGTTGACGGCCATCGCGCCGATGTCGCTGCCGGGGAACTCCAGCGGGAGCACCACGTAGGAGTCCGTGGTGAAGGCAATGCGCTGGCCGCCAACCTCCAGCAGCGCGCCGTCGTGCCGCTGGGAAAGGAACGGGTTGTCGAAGGCGGGCAGGAAGATTTTTTCGATCAACTGCTCGGTCAACCGCCCGCCGCCGCCGTGCGCCATCAGCACCTGGGGGTAGTCGGCGAACGGGATGGGACAACTCGCGGGGAAAGAAGCGTTCATGGTGAAGAGGCGCCAACTAGAACATCCGGCGCGGCGGATTTCCAGCAATCAAGCGGGAAAAGAATCGCCCTGCCAGGCCCGGTGCACCCTGCGGCCCTGGACAAACGTGGCGACCACTTCCAGGTCGTCGCTCAGGAGCACCAGATCGGCGTCGGCCCCCGGCGCGAGAACGCCTTTGCGCGGGAGTCGGAGCGCGCGCGCGGGGTTGAGCGTTGCCATGCGGATCGCCTCTACGAGAGGCACGCCGCCCTCGCGCACGAGCGTCCGTATGAGGTGGATCATGGACGAGGTGCTCCCGGCCAGCGCCACGCCGTCGGCGGTGAGTCCGACGCCGTCGCGCACCATGCAGT
>Ga0118677_10004971_pt1 | contig 23701 bp, 14 predicted proteins | sample AliMusrvi5mmetaG_FD_86154 | JGI IMG/M metagenome (GOLD analysis project Ga0118677, IMG submission 86154)
CAACCATCACCAGTGGTGCAAACAGTATGACAGTTTCAACTTTCACCAGCAACCCTGCCACAACAGGTACCCTGAGTGCAACAGGTTCACAGACCCTTAACGTAGGCGCAACCCTGAACGTAGGTGCAAGCCAGGCCGCCGGATCGTATACTTCAGCCACACCGTTTACAGTAACCGTAAACTACAACTAAAAGAATTAAACCCCTTCCCCATGAGGGCGAAAGTGGGGCTGATCCAAAAAACCCTGTGAACGTGAGTTCACGGGGTTTTTCATGTGCGCCCGGCTTGGTGGTGAAAAGGGACCACCTAACCGCCCTCTGCCGATTTTCGTTGACCAAGATGTTTTCTCATCAATCAACAGAACAGGTTGGTCATGTTAATCCGGCGAAGGAAGAGAAAAAACCTCACTTCTTATTTGTGCTTTGAGCATCCGATTTGGGCTCTTTCTTCAGGATTTCCCCAGCAACTGAGAAGTAAACATCATATGCTTCTTTCCCTTTTTTAATCACAAGGTGATATTGCAGACTATTGTCAGGAGCTGTAATCAGTTCAGCATCTGATGATCTGAAACCTGCGAATTCTTTTGAAACGGTTGCTTTGATTTCTTTAGGAACTTTGACAGAAGAGATGGACATTTTCTTCACGAGCCATTTACCACTCTCATCATAGGTCACAGAGTTCTTAATCCCGTTTACAAAGAATTCGACTTTATAATTATCATCAGACCTTGACCATTCCGGTTTTACAGCTTTGGAATAGTCTGTCGCAAATGTTTTTTTAACTTCCTTCGGTACTTTTCCTTTAGAAATGGTCTGCGAGAAACTTACTGAACTGACTAAAAATAATGCGATCAGCAGAAAAATGGTCTTTTTCATGTTATCAGGTTTAAAATTGTTGCTCAACAAATATAATTCATTGGGAAATTAGAATTTACTATCTCTAATAAATTATTCAGGATTCAATTAGGTTTTACACGCTAATTGATGAGCTGTCATTTCCCGAAGGTTTTTGTATCCCGGTATCATTGGGTTTTCTTATTCAGGCCTGTTATTGAGCTCTTGTGCCTGAACTTCTCTTGCTTTCTTTTCCAAATCTCCTTTGGTGTAATTCTCATTTTCCGAAGCTGATATCTTGTCCATGGCATTGCCCAGCATTTCGTTGAGTTTCCTTCCCAGCAGCACACACAGATTGTCCATCTTTTCCTTGCAGGTCTTACCCCCGTTCTCACCGCAGACACACTGATCGACAGTAACCTTTTTCAGGGCTTCCAGAATGAGATTTTTTGCTGCGTCTTTTATATCAGAACAGTGCTGCCGTTCATGGACTTCCACGCTTTTCCTGTCAACCTTTTTCCAGTCTTCCTTGTTTGCAAGCCTATCCGGCAGGCTGTTCCCTTTCCTGGTATGCTCATATTCCTTTGAATCCTTATTCGTATTGAGCCAGACTCCTTTATTCAGTGCGGCAGTATCGTAAGTGATCTGGAAGGTGAGCTTTACTTTGAGTGTTTTCAGCCTGCAGCAGCAGTTGCCTTCAATCCCGTTGCAGCTCTCGCAAACGGCATCATGGGTCAGGATCTCCACTTTCAGCAGTTCCGATTTACCATAAGGTCCGGATTTTGCCTCCTTACTGTTTTCAGCAGGAAAATCCTTGTCATCGTTGTTCGAAACAAGTTCAAGTTCAGTGGCAGGACAATCTTCACAGGCCTTTACAGCACCGGCTACTTTAACCTTTTCCCTGGTCGGGCCGGCAGCAGCAGGTTTGAACCCTCCCGGAGGGATACTTCCGCCCGGTCCCCCGGGCATAACTTTACCGCCAAATCCGAAGTTCCAGGAGATACCGCAGCTGATAGCCAGGCCTGAGGCAGGTTCTTTCAAAGCAAGTTCCCGGGAAGGTTCATCGGGGCCCCCAGCCGATGAAGGTACATCCCTTACAAAATCCGTCTCTTTCTGGGATGTAGTAAGAGTGGATGTGACATCTTTTCCGTTTATCGTCTCAGACGTTATCTTCTGCTTTGATGGTAGTAAAGAAAGCGAGCTCAGCCTTGCATCAAGGAACACAGAAAAGCTTTTTGACAGGCAATATTTAACACCCAGTTCACCATAGATATCCAATGCCGGCTTAAAGGTAGTTGTGGATTTTGTTTCTGTATTCACCGATGTGCTTCCTGTGGTTTGTAAAGAATTAATGGAATTCTTCACTCTTGATCCTAAAGCAATACCAAGTCCGAAACCGACATATGGTATGAACTTATGGCAGATGCCCGTTTTACTTCCCTTATCATTATACAGGTGGATCTCGTACCTTCCGCCTGCAGTCAGTAATACAGGTATCCATATTTTAGAACTGGTCGACTGGTCGGTTGACGATGTTTCAGTTGACGACAGTGACGAACTTTTTACTGCCGGCCCGAACAGGGTTCCTGCTCCCAATACAACATGAACCCCTTGATAAACCTTTACTGAGAAATCAATCGCCGGAATTACCCCTTTGCCCCATGAACCATAGATGCCTTTGGTTGCTCCGTTATCATTGCTGGTGGCAAGTACTCCTGTTGCAACCGGCAGGTTATACCCAAACCCGGCTCTCAGGGAGAATCTTGCATCATCGCTAATCACCTGGTTTTTCCCGGCCAGGGCAGGAGAAATAAAAGCAAAAATTAACAAGATTTTTTTCATGATTTCACATTTGTACCAAAAATAGCCATCCTGAAATCATATGGCAAACCATCCATATATTATTTTTATTTTGATTTATTTGTTGTGGTGTTTATCACATCCAAAAAAATCAATGTTTACCTTTGGATCCCTCAATTATCATTTAAATAAACTTTCTATCTTTAATGCATGCAGGAATCCGAATTCCAGATACCATACCGGGACGGAAAGACATTCTTCGCCTGTGAATGGTCCCCGCCCGGGGAGGCCAAGGGCTTGATAATCCTGGTTCATGGCCTTAGCGAGCATGCAGGCCGGTACAAACATGTTGGTTCCTTTTTTGCCGCCTCTGGATATTGCTTGATACTTGCCGACCTTCGCGGTCATGGCAGGTCATTCGGCAAAAGGGGACATTTCCCTTCCATTGGGGTTATCATGGATGACATCAGCCTGTTCATTGAAGCGGCCCGCCGAAGACATCCCGCTTTACCCCTGATCCTTTATGGCCACAGTATGGGGGGTAACCTCGTGCTGAATTACCTCATCAGAAGGAATCCCCTTGTTTCAGCTTGCGTTGTTACCAGTCCATGGCTTCGGCTTGCATCACCCCCCCCGCTTATTAAAGTTATCCTTGCAAATCTGTCAGGCAAACTTTTTCCTGCACTGACTGAACCGGATGGATTAAATCCTTCTTACCTCAGTCATGATTCAGAGGTATGCCGTACATATGCCTCTGACCCCCTTGTCCACAGCCGCATCTCGGCAAGCACTTTCCTGGAAATCTCCAGGTCCGGGAAATATGCCATAAAGCATGCAAATGATATTGACTGTCCGCTATTGCTTATGCACGGCACGGCCGACAAACTGACGTCGTATGATGCAAGCACCGAATTTTCACTAAAAGTAACGGCCCCCAATACATTTAAAGCCTGGAACGGTCTCTTCCACGAACTTCACAATGAATTCGAAAAAGAAACCGTGCTGGAGTTTATCAGTGAATGGCTTGCTTCCTCAAAATAACCCAGGCCTGCAAGATCGATTTTTTTGATTTACAGATTGTTCCACGGAACAACATAACATAGGGAATCTGCCCTTTCTGAAAAAAATTTATATATCTTTGACCCTGCATGCTATAAGACTTTGTCTACGGAATATTTGGCTAATTCCCATAATATAAACTACCTGCAGTAAGCTGCAGGGAACTAAGCCCTAAAACAGTTAAGAGTAGTCTTTACAAAACAGCCATTTTACCTCCATTTACTAAGTTTTCGCGTACAACTACTTATTATAGCTGGTGAAGCTTCAGAATCGACTTAACTTTGTAAAAAAAATTCATGAAAACTTTTTTCCGTTATATAAACAGATATTGGTCAAATGCACTGATCATTTGTTTTATGCTTGTTATCACTGTTTTAAGCGGGTGCCGCAAACAGGATACCAACTCCGGTTCTTCCGGTGGGAATACGCTTGACCAACTGGTCATTTCATCAAATTTCAGCTGGGCAACAACGCATGATGTAAGCATTTCAATAACTGCCAAAGACAATCTGGATGCTCCCATTGAAGGCGTAAGGTTTACCCTTTACACAGCCAATCCTGATTCAGGGGGTATTTACCTTGTAAGCGGTATCACCGGTACTAACGGGATGTGGAATTCAACAGCCTCCCTTCCAACCTCTATGACCAAAGTAACCGTATTCAATAACTTTCTTGGCCTGATCCGCCAGATAGAATTACCCATAACCGCCAACAGTGTTACAGGCCAGTTTGGCGGAAAACCGCCAGCGCCTGGAAAATCAGGGTCTTTAGGTGGCGGAGGGGAAATTAAAAGCCCGAATTCCACTAAATGGGTTTATCTGAGCGGTTATGACTCACAAGGAGTCCCTAAAAATCTGATGGCGGTAAATGACCCGGTTGACCAGGTATTAATGCATGATATCAATACGGCTCTTCCCGAATATAAAAACGAAGTCGCAGCCCATCCTGAATGGTTCTCAGGCAGCCCGCCAAACAATATCGACATCCTTACCCAGAGCAATGTTTACATTACTTATATTACTGAAGGTGCAGGCTGGATGAACTCACTTGGATATTTTACATTTAACACCAATCAGCCTCCTGCTTCAGCTGCGGCGATAGATACAATACACATCATTTTCCCGAATGTAAGCAATTCGGGTAGCGGTGGCGGGCTTAACCCCGGGAACAAGATAAACCTGGGCAATTTCCCTGCAGGTAAATCGATTGGTTTTGCCCTTGTCCCTTCAGGATGGAACGGCAATCAAACCTATGTCGGCCCAAACACTAACGTATGGTATTCCATCCCCTCATTCAATACAATTGATCCTACGATGATGAAGCACCTGCTTTTTTTCAAAGACCCTTCGCGACAGCAGATCCTTTTTACCCTCGAAGACCAGGGTAAATACCAGGGATCGGACCAGGATTGTAATGATAACGTCTTTTATATAACTATAAATCCGTCGATACAAAATATCAACACAACAAATATGCCGCTTCTTGCCACAACCGTGGTCGACTCAGATCATGACGGGGTTCCGGATGTTTCTGATGATTATCCTAACGATCCAACCAAGGCGTTTAACAATTTCACACCTTCAAAAACAGGATACAGTTCCCTTGCTTTTGAAGATCTTTGGCCCGCAAAAGGAGATTATGATTTTAATGATGTAGTTATATCTTATCGTTTTAACCAGATCACCAATGCACAAAACCTGGTGGTTGAGGTGGATGCGAAAATTATCCCCGAAGCCTCGGGTGCAGGACTTCATAATGGTTTTGCTTTCCAGTTGCCATTTACACCTGATAAGGTCCAGTCGGTAACAGGAAGCAGTTTGCATCACGGATATATTACCTTGTCTTCCAATAATACCGAAGCTGGGCAATCCAAAGCAGTGGCCGTTGTATTCGATGATGCGTTCGATCATTTGCCAATGCCGGGGCAGGGTCTCGGCACAAACACCACCTTAGGTGCACCTTACATTACACCAGATACCCTTAACATGGTCATATCCTTGTCCACACCGCTGACTTTAAGCCAGGCAGGCCTTCCTCCGTTTAACTCCTTTATTATTGTGAACGGAAACCGTAACAGGGAAGTCCATCTCCCCGACCAGCCGCCTACCGATAAAGTCAATGGCTCCGACTTCGGAACTTCTAATGACAACAGTATCCCTGCCCAGAACCGCTACTATAAAACGGTCAACAATCTTCCCTGGGCGTTGAATATTACTGGAAAATTCAGTTATCCCATCGAAACAGCCGCTATCAATACAGCATATCTCAAATTTGTCGATTGGGCCCAAAGCTCCGGTGCCTCGTATCCCGACTGGTATATAAATAACACAGGATACCGCCAGCCAGCATTCATTTACACCCATTGACTTTAAATGAATTCCTGCCGGGATTATTACATTAACAGAAATTCCTGACGCATTTGTTTAATTTTAAAAAGCGTTCAATCAGCCGATTGAGCGCTTTTTTTTATATTTCAGGCATAACATTGGTTTAATTTCCTAATTTTATCCTGTGAGTATAATGACCTTCTTCAAGGAATGTCAAGGCACATCTCACAACAAGTGCTAAAGGGAATTAAACCGTGAAAATCGCTGATCTGATCAGGCTTTTCCTGATGCTGGTTTTAACAGCATCTGTTCTGCAGATTTACCCGCAATGCATTGTGGCCGACAGTGTAACACCTGTATGCCAGGGATCTTCGGCAATACTGAATGCTTATCTTCAGCCGGGCTGTATGAACGGGACCGACAGTTATTCATTCGAGCAGTTTACTTTCAATCCCTATCCCCTGGTCAAAGACACTGCAGTCGATCCCGAGTTCAGGAACAACGCGGGACAGCTCAGCGGGAACCACGATGATACCTGGGCAGGACCCTATCCTATCGGGTTTGATTTCTGCTTCCTTAACAGTGTTTTTTCCCAGTACTGGATAGGCTCAAACGGATGGATCACCTTTTCAAACCCTCTCAACCAGGGCTGGACCATATTCACGCCTTTTACTATTCCCACCACCAATGCTGTTGTTCCCAAGAATGCCATCTTCGCACCCTACCAGGACTGGAACCCTACCATCGGAGCAGGAGGGCCTAACCGTTCCAAAGTGTTCCGTCATATCATATCCGACCCTCCCAGCAACAGCAAACTGGTGGTATACTGGGATAGTTGTGCATTATATAGTTGTGCGACAGCCCTCGGCACTTTCCAAATCGTACTGAACCAGTCGGATTATTCCGTTGAGAATAACATCACCAATAAACCCTCATGTTCGTGGCAGACCAATGCGGCAACCCAGGGGGTTCATAATTCCAACGGTACCATTGCGTTTATTGCCTTTAGCAGGAATGCCACCTCCTGGACCACGTCCAACGAAAGCACCAGGTTCGTCCCCAATGGAATTACCTGGTATAAGGACAGCATCACGGGTGCCATAGCAGGCTATGGACCTACGATAACTGTAAGTCCCCTGTATACTACAAAGTACTATGCTGTAATTGCCACCTGTACCGGCGACATACAAAGTACCTGGGTTGTTGTGCATGTGAAACCCTTACCAACTCTGAACGGTCCGGCAACTGCCTGCTTCAATTCGATCCAGAAATACACCACTGAACCTGCGATGACAAATTACATTTGGACTTTTACCGGTGGCATACCCGCCGGTGGAGGGACTTCAACATCCGACAGCATACTGATGCAGTGGAATACTTTTGCAGGTCCGCATAATGTCAGTATTAAATATACAGACCCTGTTTCGGGCTGCTCGTCAATAATTGCCGTAGTAAAACCGGTCAGCCTGATTGCCTTGCCCGTACCCACCATTACTTCAGGCATTACTCCCGTATGCCCCGGTGACACCGGGAACCTCTACACTACCCAGGCCGGGAAGCTCAATTATGTGTGGACCCCGTCAGCAGGAGGAGTGATCACTTACGGAGGAGGGACAGGAGATAATTTTGCCCATATAACCTGGAATAACCCGGGTGCAAGCCAGGTCGGAGTCATTTATACCGATCCTGCCACTCTGTGCACTGCAGGTTCTCCCGGCACATTTAACGTTACCGTCAAAACCCTGCCTGATGTCATTTTTACTCCCTCCCATGTGTCGGGCAAATGGTGCTCACAGGACAGTGTCAAAGTCTTCCTCAGCTCAGGCGCGCCTGGCGCGAATTTCACCTGGAGCTCCTCGGCCAACCCTCTTACCGTAATCCCATCGTCAATCACCAACCGAAGCGGCAACATACTCCAGCCATTTCAGAATACCGGGTTCAATATGGAAGCTGTGAATTTCGAGGCAAAAGCCATGGCCAATGGCTGCACTTCAAGTCCCTATCCCTATTCTGTACAGATCTACCCTGTTCCTGATGTCAGCGCCACTCCTCCTTCTCAGTTCATCTGCTCGGGAGGAAGCACCCAAACTGTTTCACTTACTTCCAACGTCAGCGGCACAGGGTACAACTGGTCTTATCCCTGTACCGGCTTTATAACACCCTGCCCTGGCAATGGCACAGGATCAACAATACCTGCATTCACCCTGGCCAATTCATCAACCACATTGGCAAAACCGTTGACATTCATCATAACCGCCAACATCGACAACTGCCCCGGAACAGGAACGACTCACATTGTCACGGTCAACCCCAGGCCCACAGTGACCAACAGCACTATGAGCCAGGGCGTTTGCCTCGGAACGCCGACACAGCTTGTGAGCCTTACCTGCAGTGTCAACCCCGCCCTGTACCAGTGGACTGCATCCCCTTCACATCCTTCCATTACAGGATACCCTGCAGGAATCCAAACTACATCATTCATCCCGGTACACACCCTTCTTGACCCCACAAACACAGCCGGGTTTGTCACTTATGCCATCATCCCTCATTTTACCATGAACCAGCTTACCTGTTACGGGGATGTTTCAAACTACGCCATCAACACCTGGGTCCTCCCGGTGGTTACCATCACAGGACCCACTCCTGCGCTTGCCTGCGAGGGGCAAAGCAATTCATTCAGCGTTCCTGCCGATCCCGGGACAAGTTTTACCTGGAGCCTTGTTCCCCCCTCTATAGGAACCCTTACCTCAATCCAGGGCCTGCCAACTTCTACTTTCCTCTGGAACGCAAGCGGGAACAATATCCTGGCAAAAACAATCGGCCTTACCGTAAACGGATGCTCCGCAACTGGTTCGGCTTCCTTTCTTATCAGGCCCAAGCCAACGGTAAGCCTGAATCATTGCATTGACCCGGTTACAACGCCCGAGGCCAGGCCTTATGTCCTGAAAGGCGGGACTCCCCTTGGGGCTACCGGTATGTATTCAGGCACAGGAGTGAGCCTTGTTTCCGGCCATTATGAGTTCAACCCTGCCTCTGTTCCGCTTCCGCTTCCGAAAACGATCACCATCTCTTATACGTATAATAATATGTACGGATGTCCGGGCACCGATGCAATCCAGGTGCAGGTTATCAGTCCACCCCCCTTCCAGTGCGGGAATATCATGGAACCGCTTCAGGACGTTCGGACCACACCTCATCGGAACTACAGCACTTACCAGAAAGGAGGCAATTGCTGGATGACAGTGAACCTTGACTACGGAACATCCACCTTATTCACCCAGGCTCAGACCGATAATTGTATTCCCGAGAAATATTGCGCACCGGGAGATGCAGGCTGCACGTCGTACGGAGGGTTTTACTCCTGGGATGAGCTCATGCAGTACCAGGGAGCAGAAGGCGCCCAGGGACTATGCCCCCCGGGATGGCATATTCCAACTAAAACCGAATGGCAGGCCCTTATTGATGATCCAGCAAACCAGGGCAATGGCCTTGCCGGCGGCTACCTTAAAGATGTTCAGTTCTGGGCTTTTACCGGCGGGATGTTGTATATGAACAGCACCTGGGCCTTTGTTCCTCCTGCCAGCCTCACCGGTGCAATGTTCTGGACTTCTACCATGAACGGAACGCTCAGGGCAATTGCCAGGGGCATGAACCTTCCGGCCACGAGCACATCATTCTACTCTTCAAGCCGCGCCAACTCTTTCAATGTAAGGTGCGTTAAAGACTAGGCGACAATATTTGCGCCTTGTCGGGAAAGCCATTTCATTTCACTACTGCAATTTTTTTGGTTTCGGTGAATTCACCGGCTTGCATACGCAGGTAGTAAATCCCCGGGGATAAGCCATCCGCAGAGAACTCAATTCTGAAGAGTCCTGCACTGAATTTCCTGTCGAGCAGGTTCATGACCTGCTTGCCGCTGCTGTCGATGATTACCAGGCTTACATGCGATTCGGAAGGCAGTGACAATTTCACCGAGGTGCTTTCCCTGAAAGGATTGGGGTCGTTTTGCGATAATGAAAAGCCAGGAACCGCGGCTGGTTCAGCAACACCAACCACTGTTGTGCTTTGCTTAAGAAGGATATTCCCGTTAGGGTCAAATACCAGGCTTGATGGCTGTTTCGAATAAGTAAAAGAATATTCCTGGGGGTTGCTGATGTTTTCAACTTTAAAAGTCGTATCCGTGGCATCGGCAAACCTCACTTTGATCTCAACAGGCATCCTGAAAAAGAGGGGATCGGACTGTACCTGTTTGAGTTCAAGATCCACTCTCCATGAACCTGAACCCAGGTCCCTGATGTTATAAGTATTGGAATAAACAGGATGGTTGGGCTCATACACCCATTCATCGAAAAACCACTGGTAATCACTGCTGCTGACCTGGTTCACTTTCGCAATAAAATCCAGTGTTACTGCATTTTTAAACCTGAAAGCCGTATCCATGGCATAAGCGTTCATTACAGCAAAAAAGAGGCTGTCGCCAAGAACATATCGCAGCTGGTGCAATACACAGGCGCCCTTGTTGTATATCAGGGCGGTGCTGTATAGTAAATCAGTGGGAGGAGTATGAATGGCCCATGAAGGATTGTAAATGGGAAGCCCCGGATTATGGTTAAGATAATACCCGGCAAGGATATTCATTGAACCCTTATAAGTGTAATATCCCATGGTGTATTCGGTATACAGCTTGTCGCAGTATGTGGCAAACCCTTCATTTAGCCAGATATCAGCCCAGGTGCCGCAGGTGATCATATCGCCGAACCATTGGTGGGAATGCTCGTGGGCCATAAGACTGCTGTTGCTGTACCCTCCCGGCTGGAGGTTGATCATGGTCTGGTTCTCCATCCCTCCCCAGGGGAAGGAGCTGTTTAAGGTGGCAAAACCTATTTTCTGAAATGGATATTCCCCGAATTTTGTCGAATAAAAGTTCGTGACCTGCGGAACAACGTTCAATGCATTGGCTACATCCTCCCCTATTGAATAATAAAGACGAACCGGAATACTGTCGTTGGGATTGTCAAGATGATGCCAGTACTTTTTTGCAATGGAGAAACCCGCTTTGGAAGTTATGGTAATAAGATAGGTTGATACAGGATCGGTGCTTACCCAGTGATAATATATGGTATCGGCAATGATGGTGGAATCGCTGAGCAGGCCGTTGGATCCAAGCCTTACATTTGACGGGACCTTTACCGTGATATCCGTTGAAGCCTTGTCACTCGGGCGGTCCCAGCAGGGGAACCATTTGCGTGCACCTTCGGGAGGCGCATCAGTGAACACAAAACCATTACTCACATAAAAACCATTGTCGGCAACATTATTATGATGATAGCTTATCCTGATATTGATCACTTCCCCGACCTGGTAAGTCCGGTCCAGCTGAATGGCAAGAGTATCATGGACATGGCTGAACGAAACCCCGGCCAGCCTTACCGAATCGATAAGAAGCGAGGTATTTACCGCATTGAGCTTAATTGAATTAAGTACGCTGTCGGCTTTTATCGTGACGACCTCCTTTGCAGAAAAATTCCCGGGAAAAGGCGCAGCATAACAGCTGTATACATCCAGGTTCAATTTATAATTCAGGACATCATAGCTGTGTTGCATATACCAATGGGCCGTGTCGGAGGTCACAGCAACTGCATGCAGTGCCAAAGGCAGAAACGCCAGGCTAATAAAGATTGACAAAGTGAGTTTTCTCATGACTCAAAAATACCGGAAAATTATACAGCCGCTGCAGCCGCATGGCAAAAAGAATTTTTATAACTTGCCTGTTCAATTACATCCTGATGATCCTGAAGATAAGCCTCTCACTCAGCCCGGTTTTTCTCTTGTTGTTCCTCTTTCTTTTCCTCGACAGCCTAAGGCTTGTAAACAAAACCATCCTTCTGGTCTGCCTTGCATGGGGGATCTGCAGTGCAGCCCTGAGTTTTTACGCAAACACATTTCTTATCAGGGAATACTCACTGAATTTTGAATTATTTTCAGGGTATATAGCCCCGGTGGTGGAAGAGATGCTGAAAATGCTTCTTATCCTATGGCTGATCAGAAGGAACAAGATCGGTTTTATGATCGACGGGGCCATTTACGGATTCAGCGTGGGCGCGGCATTTTCTTTTGCCGAGAATATTTTCTACCTCATGAATTTCGCTTCGGAAGAATCCAACATCATGGTCTGGGTAACCAGGGGTTTCGGTACCGCTGTAATGCACGGAGGCACTACGGCGGTTTTCGCTATCATTGTAATAAGCAGCCTTAACCGCCAGGCTTTTTTCGGTTTTGCGGTCCTCGCAGGAGCCCTCACCGCCATCCTCATTCATGCCAGTTTTAATGCCCTCACCATCTGGCCTGTGGCTGCAACCGTTTTCATTATTGTTATTATCCCCCTTGCCCTTATCCTCAGCTTCCAGTTCAACGAAAATGCCATCCGCAAGTGGCTTGAAATGGAATTTGACACTGAAGTTTCAATGCTTGCTATGATCAGGAAAGGCAAATTCGCCGAAACACGTACCGGGCAATACCTCCTTTCGATACGAAGCCATTTCCCGGCCGAAGTAGTCTTCGATCTCTACTGCTTTATCAGCCTGTACACCGAACTCTCAATCAAAGCCAAAAGCCTGATGATGCTGAGGGAAAATGATTTTGCCGTTTCACCCGATCCTGAAATCCCTGCAAAACTCGGGGAACTTAAAAGCCTGAGGAAACAGATCGGAAATGCTGCTTATCTTGCCATTACACCGGTTTTACGCATGAACCGCAAGGATTTATGGAAACTTTCGATGCTTGCCTCTGAAAAATAATATGCCTGGATGCAGGTAAACCTGCCTGATTTTTTTGTAAATTTTCCAACTTTTCAACGATTCCGTTGTATTTATGATAGCGAAGGAAGATAATGAACTTGTTTATGAGGCCTTGCACGGAAGCAGGTCGTCCTTCGAAGTACTGATAGAAAGGTATCAGAATAAAATATACGGGATGATACTCCAGATGACCAACGACAGCGAATTAGCGAAAGATCTCACCCAGGATGTGTTTATCAAAGCATACACCAGCCTGGGGAAGTTCAGTTTTAATTACAGGTTCTTCAGCTGGCTCTACCGTGTTGCAATCAACGAGACCATTAACAAGCTGAAAGGCAGGAGGCATTTTGAAAGTATTGATAAAGCACTGAACATCGCTTCTGAAGAGGATGCACAAAAAGGAATTTCCGAAGAAAGCCTCAGGCTTAAAACTGCTTTACTGGGACTCAAAGACTCTTACCGCTCGGTCATCTTATTGAAATACTACTTCGGACTTTCGTACGAAGAAATCGCTGAGGCCATGGGAATGAGCACTGCCAAAGTAAAGGACAGGCTCTATAATGCCCGATTGACCTTAAGGGATAAACTGATTGGAACTGGATTTTTCGGCCATGATCAATAAAAAACTCATAGAAAAGATTCACGAGGATCTGGATGGGAAACTGGATGCCTCCGGGCAGCAGGAACTCAGGGAACAGCTTGCGCATGATGCTGAAGCTGCTGCTTACCTGAAGGATTGGCAAAAAATCAGGGTTTCTATAGAAACTACAAAAGAACATACACCTCAAATACAATTTGCACAGGATATTTTAAACAAATTACCTATGGAATCACAAACTCATCACAAACCTGAGCCCTTGCTCAGAACTTCTATCTGGAACAAACCTGCTTTCAGGTATTCTATCGTTTTCATTGCCGGGGTATTTCTCGGGTTCCTGACCTTCAGCATCATCATGCCGGGCAGTAAAAGCACCAAAACACCTGCCTTCCAGCTCAAAGGCGCCATGTACGATTCAAGGTCCTTCGACCAGATGACGACAGCTGATGTCCTGGTGTTTGAAAACCCAATGGTGAAAGCTTCGTTCAACGTGAAATACTCAACAAGTGTCGTTGAAGCAAGGATCACCCTTTCATCCCTCTATCCTGTTCAGTGCGTATTGGTGTTTGACTATAACAGCCTCCAGGTCATGAATGTTCTGAATGTGAGTGTGAATGACCAGTCAAGTATTTCGGCTTCATCAAATTTTGTACAGATCAACAATTCGGGGAACAACCAGTACGTGGTGCAGCTGATCAATAAGAACAGCCTGCCTCACCAAATCAGCATCAAGATCATGCAGAATGAGTCTCCTATTTACCAGAATGCAGTTACCGTAAATAAGGAATAATACGAGCACGAAAATCATCAGCATCCATTAAAAATATTAATACCCAAGGTCATGAAAAAGCAAAATAAAATAGTTATCGGTATAATGCTGGGCATTGCAGTAGTTATTATTCTTATCTCATTCCTCTTCCCTTCGGTATACAAAGGCTTGACTTCAGGATCATTCGGCAAGGCAGATAAATACAGGCAGGAACAAATGAGCGAAAATGACATCCGGCTCAGGAGCGAATTCGTTCAGGATACGGCCAAGCTCAGGCAGATGATCACCGGGCTGATATATTATGCCTTGTTTACCGAGAACCTGTCGATGACGATCGACACCTGTCTTACGAGTTTCCAACTGCAGGGTTTCGATAAAAATCCTGCCAACACCGAAACCATTCATCTGCTGACCGACTACAATTCCTTCCTTAAGAACAACAACCCTACTATAGCCAACACCACACGGATGCTGGCCGCATTCCTGCTGAGGGATACCATCGCTCAATCTATGGATATTGAGAAAAACCTGAGAGATTTCTCAAATTATGTGAACCAGGTGAACCAGAAAGATTCGGTGCTTACCATGTCGCTGGCCAGGATTGACAGCTACCTTGTAGGTAATAAAACCCTTCAGAAAAAGGATGCAGAAATCAGGAATCTCAAGGCCATCAGGGACCAGCTGGTGATCAAATCAACCCAGTTCATGGCTCTCACTGGCAACAAGCAGGGACTTGGAGCCATGTTATCCTATACCATTCAGTCCCAGTCGCAGTTTTCAGGAATAGGAGCCCTCAACATAGTTACCGATGGAAGCAAATTAGTTCAATCAAAACTTGGAATTGAAGAAATTGTTCCTGCAAGGATCAATTCTTCAATCCTTTCCTCCGGTTTAAGCGCTTCAACCTCTTTGCAGGGAAGCATCAATGCCGAAAACAAGCTAGGCAATAACGGAGGTTCGGCCGTTTCAGCGAAAATGAACCTGGTTTACGTCTGCAGCAAAGAAAATCTGAGTGTTATTTTATATGATAAACCAAGCCTGAGTTTTATACTTGGTTCATCCGAAAAGATGATAGGGATACTGGGAATGGAAAAAATGAACGGCATCCTCTGTGGAACCGACCCCAGCCTTGGTGTACTTTGCGTTGTTTACGGGAAAATTTTATCCGTCACTTTGAATGCCGGCCTGTTAGCTAATCTGAGCAGCTCGCCCACACTCTGCGCAGCACTTTCGGCAGCAACCCTTAATGTAATTATTCCTGCAAAAGAACTTTCGGCTGTCGGCCTCAGTGCAAATGCTTTCGGCATCAATGCCCCTCTGCAGATGGGCTTTGGCAGCACACCAATTCTTGGTGCGATAAATGCAAACGTGAATCTTAAATCCCTGTGCAGTTCGAATGGATTTTACTCGGGCTTCGGGGCACTGCAGGCCACTTCTCTGAATTCAACTATGAATGTCAGATAATTTAACAAAAAAGACTTTCTTCCAACCCATATCCGAACCTGCAGCTCATGACCTAAAAAATCCTTGATGAAACACTTCTACGGATGCATTGCTGCCCTGTTCCTTATCTTGCAAACCCTGTCACTCTCAGGCCAGCATATCAATGTCACGCAATTCAAGACCGGCCGGCTCAGGCTGATTTACCTCGATAAAAACACATCCTATTTAGTTCCTCATACCGTGCGTTCCTTCGAGAACGCACTTTTGTTTCATAAACATTTCTGGAATTACGTCCCTTCCCAGGAAACCAGTATCCTCTTCAATGATTTTACTGATGTGGGTAATGGCGGCACCAGCGTGATCCCTAAAAATTTTCTGAACATTGCCGTTGCCCCTTTTGATTATACTTTTTCGGTCGTTCCTGCAAATGAAAGAATGCAGTGGCTGATGAGCCACGAACTTACCCACCAGGTGATGTGCGACAAAGCCTCCACCACCGACAGAGTGGTAAGAGGCATTTTCGGAGGAAAAGTTTATGTGGATGACCGTGACCCTGAATCAATGATCTTCAGTTATTTCACGACCCCCAGGTGGTATTCACCAAGGTGGTACCATGAAGGCATTGCAGTGTTTATGGAGACCTGGCTCTCGGGCGGGATTGGACGCGTAATGGGTGGTTACGACGAAATGGTATTCAGGACCATGGTAAGGGATTCCGCTTTTTTTTATAATGTGATCGGATTGGAGACTGAGGGGACTACCATCGATTTCCAGGTTGGCGTGAACTCTTACCTTTACGGCACAAGGTTCGACAGTTGGCTGGCTTATACCTATGGAGTTGACAAACTGAAGGCTTTTTATTCCAGGACCGATACCAGCCGGCGTTTTTATGCTTCCCAGTTCAGGCAGGTTTACGATATCAGGGTGCAGGATGCATGGAATCAGTGGATAAGCTGGGAGCACAGTTTTCAGAAAGCAAATATTGCAGAAATCACTAAACATCCACTGAGCAGGTACAGGCCTATCGGTCACAAATCCCTGGGCTCGGTCTCCTCCCAGCATGTCGACATTAAAGCGGGTAAGATGTTTGTGGCAGTGAACTACCCCGGCAAACTGGCCCATATCGCATCTATCGACCTTCGTACAGGTGAGGAGAAAAAGATATCCGCAGTCCCAAGCCCTTCATTATACTATGTGACTGCAATGGCATACGATGATTCCTCGAAAACCCTCTTCGTCTCAACACACAACAATGACTGGAGAGGGCTGAGGTCGGTCAACGCGGAAACAGGCGAAATCAAAGACCTCATCAAGTATGACCGTACGGGAAACCTGGCTTTCAACAGCCGCGACCATTCTCTCTGGGGTGTGCAGACCATGAGCGGCAGGACTTCACTTGTGAGGTTCATCCCTCCGTATAAAAAATGGGAGGAGCTGTATTCACTGCCATTCGGGAAAGACCTTTGCGACCTGGACATCTCGCCCGACGGCCGTTTTCTCTCGGGGGTAATCTCAGATGTGAGGGGCCGGCAGAAAATTGTCCTGTTCAACACCGGGGATCTCTTGCTGGGGAAGAAGGAATACACTGAGATCTATGAATTTGAAGATAACCCGGCAATGAACTTCGTGTTTTCCCCCGATGGGAAATATCTTTACGGAACATCATATTATACCGGTGTTTCAAACGTTTTCAGGATAGCGATCCAGACAAAAAAGCCACAGATCCTGACTAATGCCAGCAGCGGTTTTTTCAGACCTTTGCCGGTTTCGGCCGATTCCATGCTGGTTTTCGAATACACGTATAAAGGAATGGTCCCCGGAATGATGAAAATCGACACAGTGCCGGATGTTAATCCTATAACTTACCTGGGGCAGATGGTTTACATGAAGAACCCGGTTGTGAAATCATGGATGCTGCCGCCGCCTTCAAAGGTTAACCTGGATACGATAAAGGTCAGCGAAACCAAATACAGCCCGGTTAAAGAACTGAAACTTGCAGGTGCCTACCCCATATTCCAGGGCTATAAAAATTATATAGGATTCGGTTACCGCCTCAATTTCATGGACCCTATGATGCTGAACAGCCTGATCATTAAACTGAGTTTCACGCCTTACAGCAACCTGCCGCTCAAGCAGACCATTCATTTGGCAGTTGATTATACTTACTGGAACTGGACCTTCCAGGCACATTACAACTATGCCGATTTTTATGACATCTTCGGCCCCACCAAGTTCAGCCGGGCCGGGTATATGTTCTCGGGTAAATACAGCCATGTGTTTATGCGGATGAGCCCGGCCAGGACCGAATTGTACGTCAAACTCGCTGCCTACGGCGACCTTGAGACTTTACCCGGTTACCAGAATATCGAGTCTTCATATAAAGATATGTATATAGGAACCATCAACTTCCACCGCTCCTACCTGCGCAAATCCCTTGGGGCCATTGAGCCCGAACAGGGCTATGACTGGATGGTTTACGCATTCACAAGCTTTGCAAAGCAGACTTTTTATCCCCAGCTCATCAATAATTTTGACTTCGGATTTCTTTTGCCCATGAAAAATTCAGCCCTGTGGTTCAGGACTTCAGTGGGTCAGTCCTTCGGCGAAACCGATAAGACCAACAGTTACTTTTATTTCGGGGGATTCGGGAACAACTGGGTTGATTACAGAAACCCTCAGCAATACCGCGAGATGCAGAGCTTCCCGGGGGTCCAGATAGACCAGCTTTCGGCAATGAACTATGCAAAGCTGACCACCGAGATCAACTTCCCTCCTATCCGCTTCAGGAAAGTCGGCCTCCTTGGTTTTTATTCAACCTATGCAAGGTTTTCGGCTTTCGGCATGGGTTTGTTTTCAAACCTGGCCAACAACCTTCCCAACACGAATTATTTCTCAACAGGAGCCCAGCTAGACCTTGAACTGGTTTTGTTTTCTCTTATCAAATCAAATCTCTCGTTCGGCTACTCACGAGCCTACGGCCCAATGCTGCCTGCCGACCAGTTTATGGTATCATTGAAATTATAAGGTATGTGGATGAGGGATCCCGGATAAAATCAGATATCCCGGTATTTAAGAAAGATCTTACGTGAAATCTCGCTTACCAGCCCGGTTTGCTGCTTCACATCCCTGCCCCTGGTCATAATGGTAAGAAGGTAAGGCTGGGAATTGTAATAAACTATGGCCGATTCTGAGAAATCCATATCGTAATTGATTCCCCTCTCACCAAACTTGTGGGCGACTGTAATGCCTTTTGGAATTTCCTTTACCATGCCTTCTTTGAAATTACATCCCGAAAGAAGATGCAGGCCATATGACGAGAGCTGCTCGTTGAGATAAGTAGCGTTGTAAAGTACCCTGAAAAATTTCGAATACTGCCTTGCCGTAATGGTGTATGTATTATTTTGCACCTCGTAAGGAGGGATGTCCAGATCCAGGAACAGCTTGCGATACCTGTCCTGGTCAATATGTGTCGAAAGAAGGTAAGTCGCATTATTGTCAGATTCATCTATCATGTAACGCAGAAGTTCCGCAACAGTATATTTCTTGCCGGGGGTTATAGAATCTCCCTTGAACTCCTGGGAAGGGAATCCGTTCTTAGGTTTCACATACAGGTATTCAGTTTTTAATACGCCGGGGTGTTCTTCTTCGGCCTTGAGATAATAAATCATTATAGGAACTTTCATAAGGCTTCCTGGCAAAAATCCGGCATCAGCGCCCAGGCACATCCAGTCGGAAGTGTTTAGATCTTTGAGGTAAACCGAGACCATGGTGATTTTTCCCAAATTTGCCCATTCGTTAATGGTCCTTGTAAGTTCCCATTTGAGGGATGAAAACCTGGGGGATTCAGCATTCAGTTCGGCAAGTAGCAGGGGATGAATAAGCTGTTTGCCGCTATTTTCCCTGAGAATGGTTAATTTTGACCCGGGTTCGGTGACAGATCCGATGGCCTGTTTCTTTGATGCCGAAACGTTTTTTACTGCAAAAATAATATTCAGGGCCAATGATATAATTAATATTATCAGAAGAGTGATCATACTAAATTTAAGTATGAACTTCCTTTTAAGACCATTAGAGGCAGCAGGGTGAGTTTGTACAGTTTTTTTCATACAAAAAAGAGGCAGAAAACCGCAGTATAATATAACATAACAGTAAAACTGTCTCTTTTATTACAATAGATAATAGAAAAGGTTGCCTGGTGTTGATAAATTTAATCTCTACGGGTCCATTCCCCCCGAGCCTGCTCAGGTCAGAATCTGATCCCGGTTGTTATGCTGTAACACTGCCTGTTAAAGTCGGCCCAGTAATGGTATGCCGGGGAGGAGGAGGTGACCTCGTTAAATGGTTTCACCCCCGGATCGCCGGTTGACAAAAAACTATACTGCACCCTGATATATGCATCCTTCCCCGGGTTGAACTCCAGTCCTGCAGAAGCGCCGAAAATGATAAAATCGGAGGTTTTCCCGGTATATTTGCTTCCGATTAAGATCTCTTTAGGATCATAGTACACTTCCCCTCTCAGGGCAAATGCAAATTTCGGCAGGAAATAATACTTTGCCCCGACCAGGCCCGAGACCATGGTTCCCTGCCTCACCGAATCCTTTTCTGTGCTTGAAACTTTCTGAAAAGCCATGTCACACTGCCCAATCAGGTTCCATTTCGGAGCAGGATTCCATGTTGCGTACAGGTTATTATATACAAGGTATTTGTAATAGGTTGCTCCGCTTTTCGCCATATTGCCCATTAAATTGTTGAAGCTTACAGTAAGATCTTCCGACGGATTATAATTTACATCCACGCCATACTGAACATGGATGTTTTTACCGTTTGGAAGTGAAAAGGAATTTCCCACCCAGCCTCCTGCGCTCCAGGCCTCATCGGGTGTTGTATAGGACAGGTAACCGCCTAAAACCGAGCTTGGTTCGAAGTATGTTCCAACCGTACAAGTACTTAAAAGGTTATTGATCGGCATGCTGGACTCCACGCCCAGGGGGCTGTCGAGGTAGCCAAAATCAATCCAGACTCCCTTGCCAAAGGTGAAGCCCAGTGAGGCTTCGGTGAGATAATTGGTCCACTGCGAGGTCGAACTTGAAAGGAGCAGCGGCTGGTCCCCTATCCTGAAATCCGCAGTCATCCTCGCCCAGTGATTATTATAGTTCATGGTGATGTCGAACATATTCACCCTGGCTTCATTGATATACGGACTGTTGGTCTGAAATTCGTAAGTATGCGAGGTGGGAATTGTCCCACCGATGTTTCCGACATAATACGCGTCGAGGTAAACCTGGAGGCTGAGCCCTGTCATCATGTGTTTTAACTTCCATTGTTCGACCTTGCTGAGAAGTGAGTCGAGTTTCTGGGACCTGGCAGGGCAGGCCATCAGAAGAAGCAGCAAAGGGATCACCAGTATCCTCATCGCCTGAGAGCAAAAAGCTTTGTTCATGCAAAAAATAATTCGGTTATAAATATACGAAAACGATCTTCCTGCAAACCGGTTAACATGACAATTTTGCCATTACTTTTGCATGGCACGGTAGTTGTCGAGATGAGCCTCATGCATTCAAATTAACTATGTTCATAAGCAAAACATCATACTTTCTGCTTTTTTTGCTCCTTATCATAAGAACTGCTTCAGGCCAAACCGGCGAAGTTAGGGGTAGAATTTTTGATCACAAGAATAACCAGGGAATACCATTTGCCAATATTATTGTCGATGGCAAACCTTCACTCGGAACGACTACCGATACAGGCGGGAATTACATATTAAAAAAGGTTGATCCCGGCTATATCAGGCTCCAGGTCTCGGTATTAGGCTACGAAAGAAAAACCACTGTGGATTTCCTCGTTACGAAATCCCATCCTGTTTTTTTTGATGTTGCACTGGAAGAAACTTCGGTAAACCTGGAGACTGTGGTGGTAAGGCCTTCTATCCTGGAGCGGAAAGAGGAAAGCCCTCTGTCGGTGCAGTCCCTCAGTATCCAGGAAATAGAAAAGAGCCCCGGAGCGAACAGGGATATCTCAAAAGTCATTCAATCCCTCCCGGGGGTTGCTCAGACTGTATCTTACAGGAATGATATCGTCGTCAGGGGAGGCGGCCCCGGCGAGAACAGGTTCTACCTTGACGGGGTTGAGATACCTAATATCAATCACTTTGCCACCCAGGGATCCTCGGGCGGCCCGGTAGGGATCATCAACGTGGATTTTATCCGCCAGGTAGACCTGTATTCAAGCGCATTCCAGGCCAGCCGCGGGAATATGCTTAGTTCCGTCCTTGAAATGACACAGATCGAAGGAAACAAAGACAAGTTCGGGGGACGGTTTACCATCGGGTCAAGCGACATCGGCCTTACCCTGAATGGTCCTATTGGTAAAAAATCCACCCTGATGGTTTCGGTAAGGCGTTCGTACCTGCAATTCCTTTTCAGTGCGTTGAAACTCCCTTTCCTGCCCACCTATAATGACTACCAGCTCAAATACAAATGGAATATTACACCTAAAGACCAGATCTCCCTCATCTCAATCGGTTCGCTCGATAATTCAAAACTTAATACCGGGATAAAAAACCCTGATGAAAACCAGAAATACATACTGGGTTACCTGCCCGATTATTACCAGTGGAGCTATACCATCGGCCTTGTTTACCGTCATTTCCGCAGAAGCGGGAACGATACCTGGGTGCTGAGCAGGAACATGCTTAACAATGAGGAAACAAAATATTCGGGGAACATTGAAATTCCCGACAGCCTGATCCTGAGCGTAAAATCACAGGAAATTGAAAACAAATTCAGGTATGAAGGGGTTACCGACCTTCAAAGCTGGAAGATCACTTACGGAGGGGGACTGGAATATGCCAAATATACGAATCACACCTATCAGAAGCTTTACCTGCTCGATTCAGTAAGGCTGCTTGATTATAATTCCTTTCTTGATCTGTGGAAGTACTCGGCTTTCGGCCAGGTCAGTAAAAGCATGTTCGATGAGAAACTGCAGCTTTCACTGGGATTGAGGTTCGACGGGAATACCTATTCCCCCAAAATGAGTAATCCTCTTACTCAGTTTTCGCCCAGGTTTTCAGCATCCTGGCAGTTTTCAAAAGGCTGGTTCCTGAATTTCAATACGGGCCGGTATTACCAGCTCCCGGCATACACTACACTTGGGTTCAGGGATAACAAGGGCAGGCTGGTGAATGACTCTTTGGGGATAAGATATATTTCCTGCGATCACGTGGTCCTGGGCATGGAATACCAGTATAAATCCAATGCGAAAGTCTCACTGGAAGGTTTTTACAAGTATTACCAGCATTATCCCCTCTCGCTATATGATTCGGTTTCCCTGGCAAGCAAGGGCAGTGATTTCGGGATCACCGGCGATGAACCTGTGGTACCCGATTCCAGGGGAAGGGCTTATGGTATTGAAGTCCTGTTCAGGGATATTAACCTTTTCAAATTCAATATTATCCTCTCCTACACCTTTGTCCGCAGCGAATTCACCAATTACAGCGGGGCATATATTCCTTCTTCCTGGGACAACCGGAACCTGTTTAATTTTACCGTAAGCAGGAAATTCAAATACAACTGGCAGACCGGTATTAAATTCAGGTATGCAGGCGGGGCTCCTTACACGCCCTGGAATTATGAAAAATCAAGCCTGGTCGCAGCATGGAACGTGCAGGGCCGGGGTTACCTTGATTATTCCCAATACAATTCGCTGAGGCTGCGCGATTTTTACCAGCTGGACCTGAGGATTGACAAGGCCTTTTATTTCAAAAAATGGTCTCTTATGTTTTACCTCGACATCCAGAATGTGCTGAATACAAAATCCCAGCAACCCGACATCCTGGTCAACACTCAACCCGACGGGAGCATTAAGACTTACGTTGACACGCAGGGGAACCTCAGGTATGACCTCAGGACCATTCCGAGCTCGGCCGGAACTATTGTTCCTGCTATCGGGATCATGGTCGACTGGTGATCTCTGTTTGTCTGTTTTAATTTTATTTCGTAGTTTGGCCGGTGAAATTAAATCCGGACCCTATGAAAAAGATGTTCATTATCATTTTTGTGCTGATGGCTTTAATC
>Ga0118677_10004972_pt1 | contig 23700 bp, 24 predicted proteins | sample AliMusrvi5mmetaG_FD_86154 | JGI IMG/M metagenome (GOLD analysis project Ga0118677, IMG submission 86154)
GCCTCAATGGACCATCAGCAGTTATATTGGCTTTGCGACCTTCACGCTGCTCGGCTTCGGCTTGATTTTCGAATTCCCGGTGGTGCTGGTTATCCTGGGCCGCATCGGTCTGATTAGTTCCGCGCTCTTGCGTCGTTCGCGCAAAGTGGTGATCGTTATTTCGCTGGTGGTGGCCATGGTCATCTCACCCAGCCCGGACATTTTCTCCATGCTGCTCATGGCCCTCCCGCTTTACGTGCTCTTTGAGCTTTCCATCTGGTTGATCTGGATGGGCGAGCGCGAAAAAAAGCCGGAAGCGCCAACGGATTGATGGAACCGTAGCACAGACCTGTCCAAGGCTTGAAACAAGGCCCCTTAACGATTCATCCACTGGTGCGCGGTGGCGCAGATGATGCTAATGCCCACCGCAATTACCGTGACCAACACACTCAAGCCCAGATGGTAACGCCATTCCAGATCATAGGTGCGGTAGGCATAGATAGCGGTCGAGATCAATCCGCCCAAGAGGAGCAGAAAGAACGCCGTCCACCACAATCCGCTTTTGGGTCCTGCATTCGGTGTCATACGCAATCTTCATCTAATATAATAGCCGGGCAAAGTAAAGCGTGGACTGCGGATGCTTGCCTTGTGCGCAGACCTGCTTTAGCCTCGTGGGTGATGTGGGCTTTTCTTTTAAGTTGGCAGCGCGATGCGCCGCCGATATTGGGTGCGTCGCCAAGTTATGGGCAGATGCGGAAATTCTGCCGCTGGCAAGCGCGTCAATTCCGGCAGCTCGTACGCGCCGCCGATGCCGCTACCGCCCAGCGGGCCCAGGCGCAGGCTGAGTGGATTGACGATGTATTGGGGCATCATCCGCTCTTGGATGATTTACAACGGACCATCCAACAATCGGCGGACTTGCTGCACGCGCTGGTCCCGGATAAGTTTACTCCCAACTGTGAAATCACGAAAACATAGCCATCCGACTGTGCCGTTCCCGGTGCCGTTGGGCGCACAGGTGGTACGCGACGGTGTCCAGTTCACTCTTTTCAGCCGGCATGCCACGCGCGTCTGGCTCATGCTGTTCAATTCCGCCGAGGCGGCGTATCCCGATCAGGAATTTGAATTAACCGCGGAGCAGAACCGGATTGGAAATCTTTGGCATTTGCACGTGCGCACCGCCAAGCCGGGGCAGTTCTATCTCTACCGGATGGAAGGGGTGGCCGCCTCCGGACCGTATAATTATTTTGATCCCGAACAATGGCTGTTGGATCCCTATGCACTCGCCGTCGCCGGTGCATCCCACTGGGGTAATAAAGCCTGGTTTGAACCCGGTGTCTATTCCAAGCAGGGCGCGCATTTCCCCAAAGGCATTATCATGCGCGACGATTTTGATTGGTCGGACGACACCCCGCCGCGCACGCATCTCAGCGATACCATCATTTATGAATGTCATCTGCGCGGCTTCACAGCCCATCCGAATTCGGCGGTGCGTCATGGTGGCACCTTTGCAGGCCTGACGGAAAAAATCCCCTACCTCGTGGATCTCGGCATAACCGCGGTTGAGTTGCTGCCCATTCAGGAATTCAACGAAATGGAATTTTTCCAGGAAAACATGGGGCGTCGTGAGTTGCGCAATTTATGGGGCTATAGCACGGTGGCTTTTTTTGCGCCTAACGGTCGCTATGCGGTGGGTGGGGTGCGTGGGCGGCAAGTGCGCGAATTTAAGGAGTTGGTGGTTGCGCTCCATCGCGCCGGGATCGAGGTCATTCTCGACGTAGTGTTCAATCACACGGCCGAGCAGGGCACTGGCGGACCGACGTATTCTTTTCGGGGAATTGATAACGACATTTATTATCTGATGGACGGCAATGGCCGTTACACCAATTACTCCGGATGCGGCAATACGCTCAATAGTAACCATCCCATCGTCCGTAACTTTATCATGGACTGCCTGCGCTACTGGGTGTTGCATATGCATGTGGATGGATTTCGCTTCGATCTGGCGAGTGTACTTACCCGTGGGCCGAATGGCCAGATTCTGCCGAATCCGCCGATCGTGGAGCAAATTGCCGAAGATCCGGCTTTGCGCGATTGCAAAATTTTTGCCGAAGCTTGGGATGCGGGCGGGCTTTATCAGGTTGGCAACTTCCCCAGCGGACGCTGGAGCGAGTGGAACGGGCACTATCGCGATGATATCCGCCATTTTTGGCACGGCGGTCCCAATCCGTTGGCCACCTTTGTCACTCGGCTCGCCGGCAGTCAGGACCTCTATGGCTATAACGGGCGCACCCCGCTCAAAAGTCTTAACTTCATCACCTGCCACGATGGTTTTACGCTGGCCGATCTGGTCAGCTATGAGCGCAAACACAATGCGGCCAATGGCGAGAATGAGGCGGATGGTGAGAACAACAATTTGGCGTGTAACCATGGCGTCGAAGGCACCACGGACGATCCGGCGATTCTTGCGTTACGCCGCCGGCAGCAAAAGAACTTCCTCGCCACGCTGCTCTTGAGTCAGGGCGTGCCCATGCTGCAGGCGGGCGATGAATGTGGCCGCACCCAGCAGGAGTAGTATAAGTTCCGCCAGCGGTATTAGTAAGAACTTGTGGGGCGCGAATAAGTGTGCCTGTCACAGAGTTGGAAAGTGCAACTGAGGCCCAAGTCGTACCATTGCTTTGAAGTACGTTACCGCTTGTGCCGGGGGCAACAAACTGGACTGCGCTTGTGCCATTACCCAAAATGACATTATTAGCCGTTAACGAAGCCAGCCCCGTTCCGCCGCTCGTAACCGGAAGAACTGATGTAATTAGGCCATCGTCAGCCTTTTTGACGTTTGTGCCATCGCAATAAACAAGAATACTATAGCCTTGTGGGCAAGAAACAGTGGTTCCCGCCGCAGCATTACTGCCATTGTTGGAGCCAAATGTAATCGTAAATGAACCGGACGTAGAATTAGTCACAACCCACATACCCGCAACGCTTTGCGGTAAAAGAACGGTTTGATTTGCCGCTAAAGCGCCCGTAAGATTAAAACGCATAGCCTGAGACGTAGACCCCGCCGCCGTAGCACTTGGTGCGGTAATATTGGTGTAAGTTGGAGTTCCGCCAGTGTTTACGGATACACTGGTGGTATTGCCAAACATTTGGTCAAGAATGGTAGCATTATAATTAAGCGGCTGGTCCCATGTCGGGGACGTGCTATTATACGCTGGTTCGTTGAGGGCGAGATTGGTAGTAACACTCATGGCTTATCTACTTTCTGCTCTAAACGGTCAAAAATCTTGGTCAGCATGGCCTCAATCCGGTTTAAATGAACGATTAAGTCATCTTTGCTGACATACTTTGATGGTAAATCAACCCGCAAATCGTTCAGCATCTGGCGGTCTTTTTTTGCGTCCGCTATAATTTGAGCATAAAAATATCCCACGCAAGCAAAACCCGCCGTGACGAGAAGGTTAACGATCTGCTGCCAATCAAGTGTCATAGTACGTCCCCTTATGCGTGACTTGCTTTGTATGCGTCAAATTCAGCTTTAAGTTCTTGGATGGCTTTTACAAGCGTTGGGATCATGTCGCCCATTTTAAGGCTCTTTTTTGTTTCTGTATCATTGTATTTTGCATCAGAAACAAGGTCAGGCAACACCGCTTCAACTTCTTGGGCAATAAACCCAGCAACATTTGTGCCATCTCCGTTGATCCAATCAAACCGGCGAGGTTGCAATTCCATCACTTCTGCAAGACCAGTTTCTAAAGGCTTTACGTTTGTTTTAAGAGATGCGTCCGAAATGGCGGAAATGGATGATGCAGTTGCGTGAATTGTTCCTGCCCAATCAACATAAAAACGATATGCAGCAGCAGTAGTAGAATACATTGAAAAGTTATTTAAAGCATTTGTAGACGCCGTAGAAACAGTTGCAACCCATTGACCTGAGTTAGTAACTTTTGTTCCCGGACCAGTCGTAAGACCTGAGTCTGATGTAAGAAAAAGCACATTGCCGCTGGAGTCTATGCGCATACGTTCGGTGGAAGCAGTTATAAAATTAATAAAACTGCTTGCAGAAGAGCCGCCTACATAGGTTGTAAGCCCAGCCCACCCATATCCTGCACCGTCTTGAATTGAAGTATTGCCCGCAACGGTTAGTTTAGAAGTTGGCGAACTTGTCCCAATCCCCACATTCTGAGACGTATCAATTGTCATTGCGGTCGTACCCGCAGACTGAATCGTCAGGTTAGTCGCAGCAGGGCTGGTGATTGTTGTAGCATAATGAATCGGCGACGTAATTGACGTGCTAAACGTTGTTGCAGCAGAAACAGTATTCGTCCAAGAAGGTTGTGCCGCAGAACCACCCGACACAAATAACTGACCTGACGTGCCGTAGCTAACCGTTGCACCCGCTACCGAACCAATACCAAATGCGCCTGAAGTATTAATTGCAAATTGACCGAAACCGTTTGTAAAGAACGACAGTGGCAAATATGTTCCCGTGCCGTTAATACCCGACACCAACTGAACGTCCGTGGAGCCGTTTGTCGCGATCAAAACCTTGGATGCATTAGTCGGATCAGCCGCGTTTGTTGCTTGCCAAGAAGCAGCCGTGGACGTGCCATTAGGCAGGGCATAAATACCAGTCGTGCTGTTCGTCGTGCTTGTCTGGAAAGCCAAACGGTTCGTAATCGTTGCATTGGTAAAGTCAGCAAGGAAACGCGAACCCGTGCCTGTGTTTGTCGTATTGCCGCTGTTGCTGATGCTGCCCGTGGTTAACGCTGTGACCGTAGGCGAAGCAGACCAAGCGGGTGCAACACCCACGCCGCCCGACACCAATACAGAACCAGTGGCAACGTCAGCCAATTTGGATAGAGTGGTGGAGGCGGAGGCGTAAATAAGATCGCCAACCGTGTAAGACGTTAAACCTGTGCCGCCATTGGCTACCGGAACCGTACCAGTCAGCGTAGAAAGTGATACCGTTGTCCATGATGGAGCAGCAGACGCGCCGCCAGACGTTAAGAACTGACCTGACGTGCCGTATGTTCCCGCGCCAATACCAAACTGACCAGCCGGACCAAAGCGGAAGGCTTCCGTTGGTGAGTTAGCACCCGTGGCGGTTGTGAAGACAGACGCATATGTCCCTTGCGCTGTATCCGTAAAGTTTTCAGCGGCTGATACGGAAAAATAACCCGTAGACGCGGTTGCAAACCCAGTCGCTCCATAACCACGGCCAGTAAATTGCGATAAATAATCACCGGATTGCGACGCTGTTGGCGATGCCGCCGTGCCACGAGCAGAACGTGCCGTATATACGCCGTAGTTGCCAGTTCCATAAGCGTCCTGCGTAATACGGGTGTTGGCGGCGTTAGCGCCCATGATGTAGAAGTCCGTCCCAGCCGGAAGACCTGATGATGGCGGTGTCGTTGCTTGAGTGTTGGAAACAACCGTTAACGTAGCATTTGGCGAACCCGTATTTACGCCAAGCCGGTAATTTGTGTTGTCCCAGAAGAACTTGGCATTGTTTTGGCTGTAAACACCAGATGCACCCGCAAATACGACCGATCCAGTAGTAAATGTCGTGGCCGTTCCCGTGCCGCCATTGCCGACAGGAAGCGTACCCGTCACACCCGCCGTCAACGACAACTGACCAAAGGCAGGGGCCGTTGAAGCACCCGTGGAAAGTAATGGGTAGCCCGTTGTGGATGGCGATATTTGGCCCACAGATGATGTGCTTGCGGCATATAAAACAGCATACGCCGTTAATGACGTTAAGCCCGTGCCGCCATTTGCAACGCCAACCGTGCCAAGGCCGATGGTATTACCCGTCTTGGTAATCGGGGCGGTAACGGCAATATTACCGGATGAAGATGTCTGCACCCACACAAGTGACGTTGAACCAACCGTAATTGTGCCAGTTGTGTTCATAACCCATGAGGTTGAACCCCACGTCGTGCCGCCGTTAACAAATGTTGACGCGCCCGTTTCAATGTAATTTGGGCCAGTTCCAACCGTGTTAAAGTCAGTTGCGCGGGTCAAAACCCAGTTGGTTGAACCGGAACCAAGCGTTGTAACCGTATAAATACCGTTTTGTGCGCCCGTTGTTTGGTCTTTAACAAGAATACGATCATTTAACGAAGCCGTGTAACCATCAACCGCAAATGCCGCCTGTGCGCCACTATTGGTAAGCGTAGCGCCAACACCCGCCGTTCCGTTATTATACGTGGCGGTTAAATTGGCGGTCGTAGCAGCAGCAGAAGCCGTATGGAATGTCGTGTTAGAAACCGTAGCAACTTGGTTATCAACATACTGCTTAGTGGAAAGTTGCAACGAAGCAGTTGGGTCTTGCGTAACCGTTACTGTTGTCAAACCTGACAACGTGGACGTAGACGCGCCCAAGGCAACAGATGTTGATCCAATTGTAATGGATGAATTGGTTAGCCCGGCATTAGGAATTGTAGAGACAGCCGTGACTGCGCTTGTACCATTGCCGACAAGGTAACCCGTCAATGTAGTTGCGCCCGTACCGCCATTGGCAACAGGCAGTGTGCCGCTTACATGAGTAGCAAGACCAATCTTACCCCAAGACGGAGCAACACCGACGCCCCCAGAAATAAGAGCATTGCCAGTAGCCACGTCATTAAGACGGGCCAAGGTGGAAGATGACGAAGCATAAAGAATGTCACCCGTCGTATATGACCCATACCCCGTGCCGCCCTGTGTTTCTGACAATGGCGCAGTCAAACCAGTCAGACTTGTAATGTCACTATTTGCGCCTGAAGCGGCAGCACCAAGATTAGTACGCGCACCAGAAGCAGTCGTAGCGCCCGTGCCGCCATAAGTAACAGCAATAGGCGTTCCATTCCATGTACCAGATGAAATGGTGCCTATAGCCACCGTCCCAGTGGCCGTAAGATTGGTAAATGTACCCGCAGCGGCAGTTGTTGCACCAATCGTAGTCTGATCAATTGTGCCTCCCGTAATAGCAACAGAATTTGCATTCTGCGTTGCCATCGTTCCAAGGCCCGTAATTTGGCTGGTTGGAATCAAAATATTAACGCGGGAAGCGGATGTTATCTGACCTTGGGAATTAATAGCAATTTGAGGAACAGCGGTTGCTGTACCATAAGTCCCCGAAGTAACGCCCGTATTGGAAATAGAAATTGTTCCGGTGGTCGTAATTGGACCGCCCTGCAATCCCTGCCCAGTGTTAATTAAAGAAACCGTACCACCACCAATCAGCGCCAAAACTTGCGCCGCTGTAAGATCTTGCGGTTGTGCCGTGCTACCCGAATTGTTGCCTTTAATTGTCCCCGCTGGCATAGTGCCAAGATAACTATTGGTAATGCTATTAGTATTTAATCCAATCGACCCCGTAGTCGTAATTGTTCCGCCTGATAAGGGCGAGGTTGCCGTGATCGACGTTACCGTGCCGCCATTGGCATTAAGATTGGCAATTTGCTGGGCTGTTACGCTAACGGACGTGCCTGACTGAACCGCCATAAGCTGGGCAGAACCGCTGACGGATGTGGCTACTGGAAGATTTGTAACGGTAATATTGCTCATGTCAGTGGCCCAGTTAATGGTATCTGAGTGTAGCCATAAGGCAGTCCGACCAGAGCCGTGACAATCAATGTCGATCCCTGAAGCAGATTACCTGATGGTATAGCACTATTCGTTTGATAAGTGAACGCTACGCCAGTTGTTACGGTAATGCTGTAAAAACCATTGGCGGCGTTGTTTGATAAACCTTCAATTGAAACTTGCGCGTTGGTAGAAAGCCCATGAGCTGCCGAACAATTGACCGTTACGGTACTCGTCCCATTAGCAAGAACAGATGTTGGATTAAGATTGACCTTATACGCAGTCGACAAAAATTGAGGTTGCACAGCGTTTGGGTCTAAACCTGTAGGCGCACCAATAGGTTGCGTTGTAGACGTTTGACCATCTTCAGTAATTAAACTTACGGATGGATAAATTGGAATACCCGTAGTTGGATCTGTTTGAGCGCCTTGCGAAACAACAAGTGTGCTTGTTTCGGCGGCATAATAATCCGGTACGCGTGGATTTTGAATTGGAATAGGATCTGAAGGAATGACAATTGAACGTAATTGGGCTTGAGGCGTGTCATAGCAAGGATCACACACCAAAATACGTTTATTGATTAAACCGGCGCCGGCATAATCAAATTGCCATTTAAGTTGAACGTGATTGTAGGTAAACCCGCAACGGTCGCATATAGCAAACGCTTGCGGGTTTTTGCTACTTGTTCTGGCTCTGCCCGAAGTCGACGCATATGCCATGATTTTTACCTAAAATAGCCGGATATTTGCGGCGAAATGTATTGTTGGGCTGTTTCTATATTCTGATCAGCAGCTATTGTATAAGCTTCATCAGCCATTGGCTTCAAACCAACCATTAATGGTGGCGCCCATATTTGAGCCAAACGTAAAGCAAGCCCATAAGCAAACGCATCAAGCCAAAGATAAGGCATATCAACCGTCTGACCATTAGACAAACTTGAATCTTGAAGCTGCCGAACGCGATAATACTTCAAAAGCTGAGATGAAGTACCGTCTGGTGATGGCCAAAGGGTTACCGATGGACCAGGCGAGCCGGCAGACCGCGATGCGCTAATTAAACGATCAAACCAAAATGTGGTTGGGAAGCCAGTTTGAAGCTTGTTTGGGTAAGAAGCATATTCAGTGCGCGAAACAGGCAAAATAATGCGGTCAATTGGCTGTGCCGAGTTGTTTGTTGTTTCGCAATAAGCATCAAGGATTACAACAGTGCTTGGATCAACCGAATAACTTGGCATTGGAACCGAAGTTGAGATTGTTCCAGCCACCGTTTGAGCGCCAGTAGTTGTGTTAGCGTATGAAACAGACCCATTTGATGATGCTGTTACCGTATAAGTTCCATTATAGCCAGAAGGCGTAATGCCTGACACTGTAATAGAGCTTCCAACATAATAAATAGGCGTATTAGGCGTACTATAAGTCAAAGTAGCCGTTGTACCCGTGCCTGAAGCCGTCAAAGTAGCTGGCGTTTGATTAAAATTGACCGATTGAAGGTCTACCGTCCAAAGATTAACGCCTTTATTGGACCAAGACGAAAGCAGCATATTACTGGCAGTTCTTGCAACTGACATATGCTCTTGCGTTAGTTCTGTCGGACGTATGCCACACAATTGATAGGCATAAATCGTCAGATCGCCAAGCGACGGGTTGTAATTATAAGTGCCGCTCGTGGCCATTAGAGAGTTCCGTCATTAGCAACCAACACGCCTTCGCCAAATGTACCGACTGCATACGTTCCTGTGCTTGTATTAACGCGGAATTGAATGTCAGTTTTTTCCGTATAAATCAGTGGGTACTGACGATGAATATCCAAAATGCTGGTAAATGGTGACTGCGCTACGTTAAATGCAACTTTTGTGGAAGGATTTTGCTGCCAATTAATAAAGGTTAAATTATTGGAAGATGTATACGGATTAGACGCAAACACATCAATGCGGTTTAGGAAGAACGAATAACCCGCTGGAACCGTGTAAATTGCCATCTGCGTCTTACCGACACCAATAGCAATTTGGGCATAAGTAGTTCCGCTATTCTTGGCAGTGATTGTTCCAGCGTTTGTCCCGCCTAGTGTTGCTACAGACGTTACAATCATACTGTTAATGCGGAAAAATGCCGTTCCATTAGTTGCGGTACCAGAAGTGCCCCCCGAAAATGTTACTGTATCAGTAACAACAGCGTAGTTTGCATCCAATCCCGTAACCGTCATGGTCAGGGTTTCAGATGTTGAACTAGCGTATGTCATCGTCAATGCAGACGTTGGATATGTATAAACCGATGCGTTTTCCCAAACTGGGATACTTGTCGTTGTTACAGATGATTGATAACCAAAAATATTAACAACATTGTGGAATGATATTTGGCTACGAGCAACTTGAAGCTCAAATGGTTCATTGCGCCCAGTGCGAGTGATAGATTGATTAACAACACCGACCATGATTACTTACCTTTTTTCCGTGCCGCAGCGGCGTTGTCGACTAGATTAGGATAAGGCCGTCCCGCAGCCCTCGCCCTAGCTTTAGCACTTTGTTCTTGTTTATGCGACAAGTGCTTTGTGTGGTGGTCCTTGGGTAGCTCTTTATCCCAAAATGGCTTGTCGGACATTAGCAGCCCCACTTGCGAAGTGATTTATTAATGCGACTATCTGGATCCGCGGCTTTAGCCGATCCCGTCATTTTTCGCTTCATTCCGGTCATTCTACTACAAAAATTTTCATGGCGCGGATTATCCGCATCTTTGGTAGGCGCTTTTAAATGATGCCCTTCGGCACGGGCAGATTCCCTGCCGCGCTCATTAAGCCCACCAGAAGGGGACTTACCTTCGGATCGTGTCCAAGCAGCGGTCATAAGAGGCTCCAAAAATTGGAGGAAGGGGGGCCGAAGCCCCCCGTCCTATTAGATACAACAGGCTAACGATTAAACGTCAGATCCCATCGTTTCTTTTTCGAGCTTGTGGCCCTTTGGCGCAGTGCCGTGATGAGCTGACGTAAATGGATTTACATCAGATCCTGCACGACCACCAGACTTGCGAGGTTTGCGACCTGCATGGTGATGAGCGTGTTCGCCGTGCATTGGAACGTGCTTGTGAGCAACGTGACCGCCGTGCTTACGTTTTGCACGACCACCGTGCTTGCGCTCACCCATAGCCTCGGCTTCCTTTTCAGGATTGCCGTGGTTGTACTCCATAGGGTTTTCGTGGAGGTCCATTTCGGCCTCGTTGACGCCCTTCATTGGCGACTCTGATTTGCCGCCATGTTTACGGTGCTTGACAGCGTGGTGAGCCATGCCGCCATGTGCGTGGTGATGTCCTTTGTGACCCTTCATGGCTCACTCCTTAGAAGTTGTAGTACTGGGTTAAGCCAAACAAGCCAGTCGCTGACTGAACATTGTAGGCTTGCGGTATCTGGCGGAACACATACTTGTTCGTGCCAGTGGACGGCGTTAGATTGACACCCGACGCATTCGCAAGGTCAATCGTGCCACGGACATCGCCCGTTGTGGCGGACGGTGTAGTACGGTCAGCAGGTAAGAAACCGTTTGCTGCAAATGCCGTGTTGACTGCTGGAGTAGTCTGAGAATTACCAGAGTTAACAACAACTTCAGCAGCAGTATCTGAGCGGATTGGAAGCCCAACAATAGCAGTCGTACCAACGGAATAAGCGTGAGTCGTATCAGCCGTACCGCCCGAAAGCACTACAGACTTGATATATTTGAACGCCTTTTTACCGTTAACAGCGTTACCTGCCGAAATCGTAATGGCTTCCGACATTGGATATCCGTAGACATCGTAGCCGTTAACCGTTGCGGTTGCGTAGGTAGCACTTGCTGCCGCAGTAACGCTTACTGCGCGACCAACCATAGCCATTGGGTTCCACAACCAGATCGAAGGGGTCTGAATGTTCGTTGGAATACCGCAAGACTGCACAGTTGGATAGGCCAAGGTGACCGTTCCAGATGTGAAAGTTACGTTCTGACTTAGCTGATAAGTACCAGTTTGTCCGTTACCAACCGTTGATGAAGTTCCAGTCGTCGTAATCTGAGAACCGATATAGACGCCAGAAGATGCACCAAGAGTTCCACCCGTTACCGTAGTAGAGGCCGAGAGGAGAACCATGCCGGGTCCGATTGGCATGCCGCTGTTTGCCGTAACCGTCAGAACGCCGTTCGTTGCCGAAGCGGTAACTGAAGCATAAGCATCAAGGGCAAGAACCGTATCCGTAGCGCCTGTATCCGAACGGGTAAATACCGAAGAATAATAGACGCCAGTGGTCGCGGAGTTAGTTGAAACGAGTGTAAGAGTTGCACTCGTAGGATTTGCCGATGCAACGATTGCAGCAGCCGCGTTTGTATATGGGACACCAGTGAACGAGACAATGTCACTGAAGCCATACCATCCAAAATCCTGCGCCGCCTGAGATTCACCGGGAATGTAGGTGAAGGGAGTGCGTGGATCAAGGATGCCGCCCCCCGCATAAAATAGCGAGGAGCCAAGGTCAGGATTGTTTTCCGAGCTAGCATACGGAGACTGCCCAAATACAATCAGTGGACCGGAGAATGCGGTATCAGCCATTTAAGATTCCTTTCTGAGAATCGCCGAACCGTTTTACAACTTCTTCTTCGGCAGAGTGTTTATCAAGATATTGTATTGCTGAAATAAAGATACTGCGATCTTCCTTCAATTTACCAATTCCTTGATTACAATCTGCACAAAGTAAGCCCCTAACTTTTCCAGTTTGATGGTCATGATCTACAGCCAAAGCTTTAATCTTTCCATTTCTGGTTGCAGTTTCGGGTTTTGAGCATATCGCACAACCACCGTTTTGAAAATGAAACATTTCTGCATACTCATGACGAGTAATACCGAATTTTTTTTCACGTTCTCTGTCACTTAAGACATCTCGGTTTTGTTCGCGATATGACGCTTGATACGCACGAATGGCTTCAACCTTTTCAGGATTTTGCCTTGCTTTGGCATGAGAACGTCGGTTAATTTCACGGATTTTATCCCGATTATTTTCCCGATATTTTGCAGCCCTTAAGCGATTTTTTTCACGCGCATCAATTGCCATAACTCATCACTTACGAAGTTGGGAACGATCCGTAGATGCTCCTCCAATTGTAATAGCCAAAAGAGTACCGCTCGTAACCCTTAACCAGCAAGTTATCAGTCACGAAATCCACTTGCATATCGGTTTCGAAACGAACACGCTCCATATACGACAAGCCATCAATGTTTGTGAGCAAGAACCAGGCATATGCAGAGGTTAAGAAGTCGTTGACCATATAACCTTCAGACAAGCCACCTGCCGTTGTAAGAATTGCGTTAACGTCGTTGTCCGCAGTACCTGGGCGCAATTCAGTCTTCGTAAGACGAATAGCAACAGGTTCAAGCTGCGGTGGAACAATCAACTTGCGAGCGCGAGCAAACACCTTCAAGCCAGCCTGATCGCGGAAGTTAGTGCGGACTGCGATCATCGCATTCAGCAACGTAGCTTCGTTAAGATCAACTTGAACGGTTGGGGTGTTGGCAACCGAGCCACCATCAATCGGATGGGCAGTCGAGCAAAGAGAAACGCCATCACCGCCAACAGCATTGTTGTAAGTGGTTGCGTTGTTCAATACTGAAGCGCCATAGATTTCCTTCGTCTGTTGGAAAGCTTCAACAAGACCAAGGTTTGATGGATGGAATTGCGTCTTGTAGATGTTGTCATCAATCGCCTTGCGGGTGATGGCATATCCCAAACCAATTTCCGTATGCTCCTGATTGTAAACAAAACGCTCACCAGCGCCTGAATCAAAAGCAGTTTGGCCACCTTCAGTCTTTAACTGAGCAAGACCGAGGAACCGAAGTTCAGCGGTACGTTCCAAGGCAAGCTTGGAATCATGTTTCGTGAAAATTTTGTCGTACTGAGATGGGATCATCTCGTACTTGCCTTCAATACCACGGAGACCGGGAAGGAGAAGGTCTTTGATCTGACTAAGATTAACAGCCATGACTCATTACTCCTTACGAGATACCAGTGTTTGCAGCGTTCGAGCGCCAGACTTCGTTGTTGAAGCCGACAATCAAGTTGCAATACTGAGTGGTTTGATCGCCACCATTTCCAAGGGAAACGGCATAGTCGACGATGATGAACGGCGAAGTGTTGGTTGTTGCGGTAGCATTGACATAAGCCGTTGAACGGCCAGTCGAGTTGTTACCACCCGTCGAGTTGCCCGACGTTGCGCCAGTCGTGGAGTAAGCAAACGTAACAAGCTGACCCTGAACGCCAGAGGTCTGAGACGTGGCCGTACCCGTGACAGGGAAGCCCGAACCAGAAGACTGGACAACAAAGCGAGCGTTTGGATCGTCGATAACATAAGCTTCGACGTCGCCCGTCGCGCCCGAACCAGGCCATGATGCGGACCAAACAACGCGGTTAAGGGATGAGCTGAGATATTTGCAACCAACAAAAATACCTGCAAGCTGAACCGAGCCGCCAGCAGTTGCTTGCGTGATGTACCCGTTAGCTGTCGAGGTTACTGGTTGTACTGGGTCGCCAGTAAAAATTGGCGTTGTATTACCGGAAGCAATACGGCGGACGGATTGAGCGAACGTCGGAGCGCCACCTGCACCACCCTGATATTGTAGAAAGCCGCTGGGCGCGAATGTGTTCGCCATGACGGGTTCTCCTCTCAGAGAGTTCCATCATCGCACACCGGGGCGACTAAGAAACGGGAAATAGTTTAATCTCCGCGCCGAGGGAGATTGGATGAACATAGAAGAAAATTCAGAAATGTAAAGAGGGGGCTTTCGCCCCCTCAACCCAAGCCTCAAGTTGGAGGCAACATAGGCTCATAACCCTTTGAAATCTTTGGAGCAACACGAGAATCTTCACGCCCCAACATACCTTTTGCCGAGTCAAGCGCTTGTTTACGGGACTCAACCGCATTACGAGCATTTGTATTGTCTTTACGGCGCATTTCATCCGTAATGACGGCAGGACGTTCCATTAAAATCATGCCCTTACGTTCAATTGTATTGCCAGACCCTTCTGGAACCATGCCGCGATGCCGAGAAGCCGGAACAGGCTCCCAACCCATTTGGATAAGCGACAATTGATATGTAGGATCTTCTTGGCCCATAATAAATTTGCGTTTCCATTCATATGACCATCCTTCAGGAATAGAAGAAGGATCAACATAAAATTCATCAACGCCATGATCGGTTATACCGCCGGCATTTTTAATTTCGGCGGCACGACGAGCTGCGCGAGCAAGCGGGCTTTCTTCACGCATATCAACCCGCATAGATGGACGCGATGAGGCTTCTACCGCAGCTTCTTCAACGGGAGAAACCGTTGGTGCTGCGGCTGGTTTTGGTTTTTCAGCGCCAAAAAGAGCGCTTTTACGGCCACGACGGCTAACAGGTGCATTATTCGTTTCCATATTTCATTCTCCTCAGAGTTTTCCTTCGCGCTGAAGCGCGACTTTGTGGCGGGCATATTCTTGGTCGGTCATCTGCATCATTGACGCCATTTCTCGCTCTGCTGATGTTAAACGAACGACATTTGGACGTGTTGTTCCCGTGCCTGTACCACTACGTGTTACAGGAGCAGCAGGAGGAGCAGACCGCCGTGCAATTGGCTTGGCAGCTTCTGACATTGGGTTATCATATTCCTCTGTTGGAGCGCGGTTAATGCCCAAACGGTTTTCAATAAACCGGAAATATTCCGGCGTATCGGCAACAATACCGTCGTCAAGAGCATCGGCATGAGCCCGCATGGCCCGATCAAGCTTCTTTGGGTTATTAAGCTGATTTTTGTTTTGGCGAAGCCATTGAGCAGACTCCGGCGTTACTTGTGAAGCTAATTGATCAACCAAATCAACGTGTTGAGGCGCAACAGGAGCAATTTTAGGAGCTTCTTCTTTTGCTTTTCTGCCGTTTTCAAGCGTTGAAAGCTTAGATTGGTTAACAATCATCTGCTCTTGTAGTTCAGCGGCCTGATCATAGTCACCAGTTGCCAAAGCATCACGATAATTGGCTTTTAATAGCTCATTATTGTGCTTTACTTGATCAATTGCATTCTTGATCATGTGCAATTCGGTTGAATCAACCTTGCTTTGGGCCTGATTAGCTTGCTCTTGCGCTTCTCTGGCTTGTTTTTGGGCTTCAATACGCGCTTGACGCTCTTGTTCAAGCTTTGCTTGCAGCTCACTAATGCCTTCTTCGGGGGACAAATCAACTTTAGTCGTAGGTCGAGGCGCTTCTTCGGCCTTTTCTACAATAACGTCGTCTTGTTTTTCATCTTCAATCGGATCAAGAATAATCTCAATCTGATCTTCGTCTTTTACATCGGATTCTGACATTTTGTTTCCTTAGAAAATTGAATCAGGATGAGGAATTGTGCTGCGAATAAAGGTGTCATCAATCAAACGACACAATACTTCATCGCCCGTCTCACGATTGTTGTAGGTCAAGCTCCATCCATCGGACGGGCGGGATACAACCCAATCGCCAACTTCGACTTTCATGTCCTTAAACCATTGATTTGATTCATCAACGAACGCAGACGGTCCCTTTTTAAGTACAAGACCGACTTTGCCCTGCCATTTGTCTTCATCGCGAGTCTTGTTGGTAATGATAATACCGCCAGCCGTCATTTCAGGCCGAATATAGATCGCGATCAAAACTTGATTATGGAAAACATTAAAGTTGGATATGTCTCCAACCGCTTTTAATATTTCCTGCCTAGCATCAACTTCATGCTTCATTACATAAGCCATAAAAAACCCCTTTAGCGTGTCTGTTCAACGATAGTGCGAGCTTCTTCACACCGCTCAAGAGCGACATAAAGACCCTGCATAGCGCCAACGTAATACCGATATTGAGCAAAATCAGAGACACCATTGTTGGTTATAATCTCTTGTATCCGTTCAATTTCCGCCTTTAAAAGTTTTCTAAGCTCTCGCTCAAATAGATCGTTAGTTGTTAACATTGTATCCTCTTATCCCCCTTTCCCTCTTGGAAGACGGTCGGCAAAAGAGGGGATTGCCGACCGTCCTGTTATGAAGGCGCCGTAGCGCCTACACGAACTTCTTATCTTGGTGGCTTCAAACCATACGCCTTAACTTTTTCAAGACGCCCAAGACCGCCACCGGCGGCGTGATCAATAACGTGTTCCGTCATAGCGCGACCACCATGCTTGCGAGCCATTGCCATGCCGCCTTGTGGTGGCATCTGCGGAGGCATACCTGCTGGCACACCCATTGGCATACCCTGTGGAGGCATACCCTGTGGCGGAGGAACCGGAACAGGACGTGCGCCACCAGCAGGAGCGCCCATCATAGGAGCTAATCCTTGGCCAGCACCTTGAGGATGTTGAGCGATCACAATGTTGACGTTTGTTTTGCCCTTGGTGCGACCGCCAGTTTTGCGACCAATACGACCGCCGCGCATTTCGCCCAAATCTTTCAAAGTCATTTCAGGCTCAGAAGCGCCTTCGTGATAGATAGGCTGCGCATTTTGATCAGGAACCTGACGGCTAAATACCATGCCTGGTTGGCCCGCTTGACCTTGAAATAAACCGTAATCAGTACGCGATGGAGGCAAGCCGCGACCCATCATGTTTTGCTGTTGATCTGGCCGCAACGATGCAGGAACAGCCGCATTATCCGCCCGCATAGCACGATTAAGATCGTTTGCCTGATTTTCAGCATACGTTTGAGCGTTATCGGTCCTCATCGCACTCTGAGCATTTTGCTGTGCTTGAGCTGCAATTTGCGCGGCTTCAGCGCGTTGTTGCGGATCTTGCATTGAGTTGGAACCTATACCGCCAAGGCCCGTTGTCGATGGCTTAGGAGCAGCTCTATGCTTTGGCACAACCGCACGGCTTGGACCCTGTGCAGCCATAGCTGATTGACGATCTTGTGGAGACATAGCCGAAATTTGATCAGGCGTTGCCTTATCCAGATTATGCCAACCCGTAACCAAATCGTAATATGCACCGCTAAAATCAGGAGAACCTGCTCCACCGCCGCCGCCTTTATGCAAACGACCGCCATCTTTTCTGGCAGTGCGACCGCCTGTAGGACGAACACCCGTCACTTCCATAATGTTGCGACCGCCATCTTTGCGGCCCATACGACCGCCGGAGCATTTGGCGCAACCGCACGACTCATGATGAACTTCGCCGCCATGCTTCAAGCCTTTCATGCTTTGCTGACGGTCATGCTTCTTGTCTTTGGCCGACTTTTCCCAAGCCCCCATTGACATCCCATATTTTTTTGCAAGCTTTTTGTCTTGTTCAAAATCCTTTTTGGAATGCTCCCATTCCGTTTTGCTGATTTTGCCGCCAGCTTTGCGAGGCATAGCCGCTGCCGCGTTCTTGGACATTGAATCAGCAACTGGGTTCATGCCGATAGGACCGCCGCCAAGCTTGTGCTTTGCAGCCCCGCCGCTCTTCATACCGCCAATATGCTTTGTACCAACGCGCTTTTCATTGGCCATTTTCTGATCGCGATTAAGCAAATCATCAACCGACATTGCACGACCGCCGCTCTTGCGAGGCTTGCGACCTGCATGGTGAATGGCGTCTTTACCGTGGTGCTTGCCAATAACTTTGCCGCCCTTTTTAAATTGGCGCGGCGAAAGAGGACGCATACCCGTCTGTACGGTAGCGTCTTCAGCGTCAGGAGGCGTATAGCCAGACGCATCAATCGGCGTTCCACGGGGATCTGGCCCTACAAGCCTTTGGGCTTTACTTTTTAACGCTGCGCGAGCAGCTTTTGCAGTTGACGACATTATACTCTCCTCGAGGGGTTATTACGGGCGTCCCCGTGTGTGCTGCTGGGCAAGTGTTACGGCTTCGTGCAGCGGCGAGCCGGATCTCGGAACAACAGAAAGGGCGCGATCAATTAGATCACGCCCTGCGTTGGAAGGTAAACTTTTGGAAGTGTTTACTTTGTGTGGTGTTGCAGCTTGCTGGTCATCACCACCGCCTTCGACAGCACCGTCGGTAGCATAACCCTTGCGGGCAAAATGCTTGGCAACCATTAGAAAATGATGACGATTGTAGCTCATTAGCCAGCCCTTACATCATTAGGATCAAGAGGTGCTTCATTGCCTTCCAACCGGTTCAGCATATCCGGCTGGATTAAAGAATTAACCAACGGCATTATCTGCGGATTCTTGGCCAGTTCTTCGGCAAGCTTGATTGCCGCCAACCGTTCACGGCTTTCACGATCCCGCTTACGGTTTTCGGCATCAAGAATCGCATCTTGATTCTTCTGCTCAATCTCTTGTTTGCGAACCATAATGTCCGCAACCTTGAGCTGATCCGCTTGAGGATTTCCGCCAATACCGCCTTGCGCGCCCTGCTGGACCTGCGCAACTTTGGCTTGCGCCGTAATCATTTTGGCTTGAGCCGCCATTTGATCCGTCTGAATCTTGGCCTGAATAGCCATAAGTTCAGGAGGCGGAGACTGCTGCGCTTGAGGCGGAGCCAAAAATTGCTGTGGATTAGTCCAGCCAATGGCCTGAAGAGCCGCCGTATCAATCGCAATCGGATCATACATCGACGGATTAGCAGCCTGAAGCTGCTTCAATGCCATAATTTTCATCACACGCTGGGCATGACTTGCTGTGTTTGGATCTGCCTGTGGCACAAGGTCGCAGTTTTCTAAAGCCCGCAAAAACGTCTGCTCATCCCACGGTTTGGCAGGACGTTTGTTGCGCTGCCAGAAACTCTCAGGATTTTCCTTAAACAACCGCGCCAGCATCTGAAACTCTTCAGCCTGTGCAGCGTGCATCCGTTTGTGAACCGAGTTCATAACCTTTGTGGCTTGCTCGATCATCGCCAGCGTTGTGCCAACCGGTGCATCAGCACGGCCTTCACCAACTTGCTGTTCTGACGTTCCGCCAATCCGCATCCCCGTCTCAGCCATTGCCGCCGTTAGGTTCATAAGACCTGGGCCGACATCCTTATAAGGCAACGGCATAATTGCTTGGTTGATAGGCATACCGCCAGTCTTGACTAACGCACCACCGCCAGGCGGTACACGAAAGATGTTCGTATTTTGCCGAGCGCCCGTATCAGACATTAAAAAACCTGGGAAGTTGGCATACATCCCCGCGTCCAACATCTCACGCCAAGCAGCCGTCAGCGCATTCGTCGTGTTGCCTAAGATGTGGAGGAGACCCAGATCATAAAACCCCAACCCTGGTACAAACGTGTACTTAACAAAATTGACGCGAGCTTCGGGCAGCTCGACATCATCTTCGTCGTAGTTGCGAACGATAGAAAGGATTTGCTTTGATGATACATCAATCGTAACGCGGTAAGGAATTTCAAGACCGCTCTCCTTGCCTTTGTATTTATGCTCAAAACCGGCAAGGTCCAGCTCGCAATAGCACTCGTATATCTCACGATCCCTATCTTCTGGATTGCTGGTATCAGGCGAAATGCCTTGCTGCGATTTCTTTTCCAATTGCACCGCGTCAAGTTTGGCAGCACTAGGCGCCGGCAGATCAACGTCGCGATAAACGCCAAGGATCTGCAACCGCTTAACCACGTTTGGCCGCATCATCGACCGATGAGTAATCCGCTTGGCGTTCCTAAGATCGGTCGCTTCGTTGTTTACAATCAAATCGTCGGCATCCACCGACTCAATCACAGGCCGATTGCGAAGCGGGCAAAAATAACCTTTTTTAAACGCCGTGCCGCCAAAGCCCAGCATTAACAACATCCGGTCAGTGTCGGGGTAATATTCCGTCGCTACCGCCGTGAGATAATGGTTCATATCTTCTTCAAGAGCGTTCGCATCCTGATCTTCTTGAAGATTTGCGTTGTTGTTGTCGTCGCGAATCTTTACCGGCCCGTCAGTTGGCAATAATTCGGATCTCGCATTCGCCTGAAACCGCAATACAGCTTCGAGCAGTAACGGATGCCTGACCCGTGACATACCCTCGACTGGAGCGCCGTCCGCCGCCCCTGCCAACCCAGGGACTTCGATCTTGAGGCCGAGGAGCTTGAGCCCTTGCGTTCGGTCTTCAATCCATTCTTGGCGGCTTTGGATGTCTTCTCTGATGCCACGAAGCAGCTCCTCAGATATTCTGGACAGCTCATCGTCCGTGATGTCGTCAACCAGATTGTCAAACCAACCTTGCCGCTTGCGTTCACCTGCTTCACCTAATGGTCGACCGTCAAGGCTAACCGTGACCGATCCGTCGCCATGCTCAATCTTGAGAATAGCGCCGTTCTGATCAATTTGAGGCATATCAATGCCCTCATCGGCCATTTGAACGATGATATCGGCGCCTTCAGGCTGATCGGGATCTTCCGGCGCAGCTTGGCGGATGTTCGGCATAAGGCCTGGCGTTAATGGCATGACGGTCGTCCCAAATCAAAGAAGCCTGAAAATAGCACAATTCAGGCAGGATACAACGGAGCAGGTTCTTTTGTCGGTATTCTCTTAATCTCATCAAGCTCAGATTGCCGTTCAGCAGCCCGTTGAAGCATACCCAAATCACGCAGATGACGCAGCGCCTGACTAACAGTGTCAACCAGATCATCATGCTTTCCTTTCGGAAAAACGCTGACTTGCTGAATAACCATGTCGGCCCACACCTTGTCCGGCGCGTAAATCATGCCTTCGTCGAACAAGTGCTGAACAGAATAAAGGCGAGCCATCTTGTCCAACCGCCCCACAGGCTGAAGCTGAACCGCAAAGTTCTCATGGCTGTAAAGACGGCGAAGCTCTTGGCTAACCGAGATCCCCGCCGCTGTCGATTCAATCAGAAGCTTGTCCGCCTTTCGTAGCTTGCAGGTGGCGGCAACCTTTTTGACCAGTTCGTGGATCGGCAGTTTTTCTTGCCAAGCATCAATCAGCATTACCTTTGGCAGCATTTCGCCATAGGTGCGCTCGATCTGAATCGTCTTACCGTCAGATCCAAATAGCTTGTTGCCTTGGCTGACCGAATCAAAGCTAAAAATCCCCCAAACCGTCAAAGCCGAATAATCGCCCTCCGACTTTTCGGTATAAGCCGTATCAAGCGAGGCCAAGATATAGTCAAACTCAGGGAATTGCGTATCGGTGTCGTCCCATTTGAGCCAAGATTCGTTGCGAATAATACCGCCACCGCGAGGCGCCGGCTCCTGCTGCATCTGCCCAGCAAAAGCATATTCGCCCATAATTTTACGGTCGCGGGTAACGACGTCTTGCGGAAACCGATCAGGGAATAGCAGGTCGCCAACTTCAGTTCTGATGTCGCTATAACCAAGCTTGGTGGGATAATCGCGCAAAGGATCATACAGCATCGGCAACATGATGTGGTCATAGCCAAGTTGACGGTCGAGGATCTCACCGCTGATATCGCCTTGATGGAGCCGCTGCATGACCACAATGATTGAGCTGCGATCAGGGTTGTTGACGCGGGTCGGAACGGCTTCGAGGAACCAATCAACCGTCGTTTGCCGTTGTTGTTCGGAATTGGCGCCTTCGACCGAGTGCGGATCGTCAATAATGACGAAATCGGCACGGGCGCCGGTAATTGCGCCGGCAGACGTTGCTTGCCGCCATCCCGTCGCGGTATTTTCAAATTTGGTCTTTTGGTTCTGATCGGACGTCAATTGAACGTGAGGCCAACGCTCTTGATACCATTCGGACATGATCAAACGCCGCATACGCATATTATCGCGGATGGCCAGATCTTGGCTATGCGAGGCGCAAAGGAAGCGCGTCGACGGCATATTGCACGGCCCCCAAACCCACGCCGGCATAAAGACGCCAATGAGGAGCGATTTCATAAGGCCAGGCGGCACGTTGACCAGCAACCGATTATACGGCTTGCCGTCAACCTCTTGGCCGTCAACCATTGCCTCAAGATGTTCGGAAATGAAATCAATATGCCAACCGTGAACGTAAAGTTGTCCTGGCTCGACTTGATCCCACGCCATTTTGACGAACGTCGCTAACGACGCCTCGCACTCGATCCGGTCGCTGTCCAGCAGCTCTGCGTCGATATCGATCAATTGACCGCCGACGTCAAGGAAAGCCATTATTTGCCGCCCTTGGCCGCAAGAAGAGCCTGGCGAAGCGTTTCACGCTGATCGGGGTCAAGCTCGCGCCAGTCGATCTTTGACGTGGCTTCGGTCTTGATTGCACCACCATCAGCGCCCGTCAATTCAGTTAGCGTCTTGTCGCCATACTTCTTTGGAGCGATTTTGGACGCAGCCCACTTTCGAGCGTCCATTTTGAGCCGTGCAAGGTTTGCGTCGGTCGCAGTGTCAGCAATCGTAACGATTTCAGCAGCATAGCGATCAGCTTGCTCCTCGCGTGCGCGGGCGTATCTGTGAGCAAATTCGGGGTTTTTTTCCAACCACTGATAAACGACACGTTCGACGGGAAAACCATCTTTTCCGCAAAATTGATGCAAAGCGCGACCATTTGCGAGCTCATCGCATATTTTGTCAGCCATTGCTTCGGTATAAGTTGACGGACGACCGACAGGCAGTTTGTCAGCTTCAGCCTTCTTTTTTGTCATGGATTCCCTCATAAATCGCCGAGACGACGTTAATCGCCCCGACGATTAGCACAAATTGCAGTTTAATCAAAGTCAGGCTTATGAGCTGGCGCTAACTTGGCGCTACGCATGGCGGCTTGACCAAGCGGAGTATCGGCAAGCATACCGAGAGCGTGGAGATAAGTGTCCATAATGGCCTGTTCCGCTTGGCGTTCGGCATCGGACTTTTTGCGTGATGCAATGACTTTGCGGAGGATTTTGACATCAAAGCCGGATGATTTTGCTTCGGCATAGACTTCGGTAATGGCTTCAGCAGCCGCCGCTTTTTCCTGTTCCAGATTCTCAATACGTTCGACAATAGCTTGTAATTGATTGTTAGACATAAGTATTTCCTTCGTTTTTATGGCACGATTGCCGCGATGACATTAGCACAAAAATAATTTTAAAAAAGTGCATTTTTTTCTTTTTTATGTGTTGACAATGTGAAGAACCTGCACTATCTTATTTTTGTAAGGTTGATTTGGAAAACAAAAGGAGATTGAGAAATGGCTAAAATAACCATCGCAACCGTTAAAAGTTTCATGAAGAAGAACGAAGGCAATCTTTTTGTAAAGGCAAAATCGGGCTTCGACGGAATGGTTGATTGTGTGATGCCAAT
>Ga0118677_10004973_pt1 | contig 23697 bp, 20 predicted proteins | sample AliMusrvi5mmetaG_FD_86154 | JGI IMG/M metagenome (GOLD analysis project Ga0118677, IMG submission 86154)
AAAATTTTCACAAAAATAAATTAGTACGTTTACAATGAATATTGTAGATTTAAAACATGGTAATCAGCATTGATTGGGAAAAAACACGAGATGGTGATAAGAAGATGTTCGACAAATCGTTTGATCTTCATTATCTTCCTTTATGTACATTCCTCTCAAGATATATCAATGAAAAGACGATTATCGAAGATCTGGTGATTGATTGCTTTGCCAAGCTATGGGAAAACCGTGAGTCGTTGAATATTAAATCATCCTATAAGAATTATCTGGTTACCATAGTGAAAAATTCCGCCATTAAGTAATGCGATAAATAGTAGATGCATTGTTTCAAGTATTAAGCCGGACTACTCTCTTAATGGTTTTCGTCATCCCCGGGTACCAGAAATCTATTTCTACAAGGAGTTTATAATGTATGATAAATATACAGTATTAATATCATAATTAGGGAATAGAGTCGGAATATTCAACCTCCATGGTAACCGATTGTGATTCATTCCATCTCACTGAAATAATAATTTGAATAATTCAAATATTCAATTAATCCAGCAACGCCTTGATCAAATCCTTTAAATCAGTGTAATATTGGATATCGATTTTTGTGATCATATCATTCAATAGATCAGTTAGTTGTTACCGGAAGGATAGTGGGATAAGTATGGAAGTTGCACCTTTATCAACAGCTATTTCTGCCAGATTTACGGCATTGTAAACCAAATCAAGTGATCCATCCAGATTGAGTGGCCCTACGATAACCAGACCGCCTTTTGTGTTTTTTTCAAGCAGGGCATTGCATATCGACATTAATACGACCATGCCCATTCCGTTTCCACTTTTTGATGAATCAAATGATCTTAAATGTATGGAAAATTCGTGCGAACGTGGGTCTTTGTCACCAACTATTCTTTGGTTTTGCTGTATAAATTTTGCTCCGCATATTTCACACTTTCCTGAAATTGCAGTGGTACTCGCCTGTTTAATATTTTCACACCGATCCGGGGCTAACATTGACTTCGATTTTGTATAAACCGGTTGAATCTACCTATATACCTGCATTCAATGCCAAATCTGTCCGGGTGGTAGTGGATCATCTCCAATCGTGTTTTCGCTATGAATTTCAGGAGTTGTCACAAATGTTTCCACTCCTTCTTCGCCAATCAGATAGCTAAAATGTGTGTTCCGAAACTCTGCTGAACAAATTCTCTTTTGCTGTGGCGAAGAATAGATTTTTCGGTTTCTGGGTTATTTTGCTTTTTCATTTTGCAATGTCTTTAAGTAATATCTTATCACTTTTAACAAAAATGATATTTTACAGAATAAATGACTACAACAGGGCATCTTCAATTGGGAGCGTGAAATGAAATACACTTCCTTTTCCCTCTTCACTTTCAACCCAAATTTTGCCGCCTTGCTTTTCTATAAATTCCTTGCACAGCAATAGTCCAAGTCCTGAACTGGACTCACCTTCCGTACCTTTTCTGTTGGTTTTAACATTAAGTTCGAATAAATTATTCAGTATAGCCAGGCTCATTCCGATTCCGGAATCCTTAACAGAAATTTCAACGAAATCATTCCCTGTGACTTTTGCTGAAAGATCAATTTTGCCACCTCTCGGGGTGAATTTTACCGCATTTGATACGTAATTGCGGATGACGGTTTGAAGCATATTAGTGTCAACAACAACCCTGATATCATCCGGTATATCGATAGTAATTTCAATTTCCTTATTTTTAATGGATTCCAACAGCATTTCCATACTTTCGCTAACTGTTGAAACCAATGTAACAACTACCGGGTTGAAAGGAATTAGTCCCCTTTGCATTTTGGCCCATTCCAGAAGGTTCTCGAGCAAACGATATAAATTTGAAGCAGATTTTTCCATGCTTACAGCCATCTCCTGAAGGTCAGCCTGTTTCATGGAAGAAAGATCTTCTGCAAACATCTGCGTAATCCCAAGAAATGAACTAAGCGGGCTGCGCAGGTCGTGGGCGATTATTGAGAAAAATTTATCCTTTTCGGCATTGACTTTCAGGAGTTGTTCATTTTTATCACGGATTTCATTTTCTATCCTTTTTCGGTTGGTAATATTCATCACAAATACGGTAGCACCTATGACATTATTCCCAAGGAAAATTGGATTCCAGTTCAATTCGTAATAAATATCCTGGTCTGGCTGGAGTTGAATTTCGGAAAACACTTCTCCACTCAACGTACGGTCAATACTGATTTTTGCCAATTCCTTCAATTCGGGATTATGCATACATTCCAACAGATTGGTCCCGATTTCAATATCTGCATTCCATATCATTTTCATCTCCAGGCGATGTCTGTTATTGAATACAGTGTAACAGTAATTTCTATCCAGGGAAAAAACAATGATATCACCGGAACTATTGATTAATGTATTAAGTAGGGCATATTGAGATTCAAGTTTTTCGGTCCGTTCTTTAATCAGCGATTCCAGGTTCTCATTTAAATATTTCAATTGTTCCTGGGTTTGAAGAAGCTTTGAATTCTGCTGAATAGCACCTTCGTAAATATTGAGTAGTAGTTTAATGGTTTGCTGCTTGTCAGACTGAATAATTCGTTTTTTCCCCTCGAAGTTGATTTCTACACCAAACGACTCTTTTTCAGTCATAATTCCTGACTGATCTGCCAATATCTTTTCAATGTGTGAGGTAAGATAATCCTGATCATAGGGTTTGGTTATAAAGCTATCCGCCCCCGATACTAATCCTTCAATAACCTCTTCAGTGCCGTTAAGGGAAGTCAGCAATATAACCGGAGTATTTTTCGTGGATTCCTGTATTTTGATTTGCCGGCAAAGTTCATAACCATCCATACCCGGCATCACGATATCAGAGATAACAAGTGAAGCTTTATTTTCTGAAAGCCATTTCAATGCACTTTCCCCATCATCGACAAGGGCTACCTGATAGTTTTGGCCCAGAAGAATATTTTCTAAAAGCATGGCCTGGGTCCGGCTATCTTCGACGACTAAAATCAGTTGATTCATAGTTCATTCTTTTATTTTCTGACACAGCATTGACATAACAACTGCAATTTTCTCCGGAGAGAGAACATGATCAACTGCTCCGATCCGGACTGCTTCGCCAGGCATGCCAAATACTACGCAGCTGGCTTCATCCTGGGCTATGGTAACCGCACCCCTGTCTTTCATGTTTTTCAATTCCTTTGCACCATCTTTCCCCATCCCTGAGAGTAACACACCAATTGCATTCGGACCCACCACTTCAGCAGCCGATCGAAAAAGAAAATCAACCGATGGACATAGGTTATTCTCCGGAGGAAGTTTATCTAAAGTTATCCTCAAACCCGGCAATAAACCCATCTGAAGGTCGTCTGGTGCAATATAAACATACCCGGGTTCAAGCAATACCCCGTCTTTTGCAATATTTATGGGAAGAAGGGAATAACCTGACAACCAATCTCTGAATCCATTCAGAAAGCCCCTGGCAATATGCTGAACAATAAGAACTGGAACCGGAAAATCCTTCGGTAAATTTGAAAGGATGGTTTGCAGAACTACCGGCCCTCCGGTGGAAGCACCGATCACAATAAGCTGAATATTTTTGTTATCCCGATTCACTGACTTCAAAGGATGGGTTGGCCTGATCCGGTAATGCATTTGTTTGGGGAACCGCTGGACTACCTTGATCTCTGACATGAGTTTTACATTTTGGATCAGCACTCTGCGGCCTTCGGAAAATCCGGGATCTTCCATCCCAGGCGGTCGGAGAACCACTGCCAGTGCTCCGGCTTCAAGCAATTTGAAAGAGTTGGATGCCTCATTTACCCCTAAACTTCCGCTAACAATCACGACCGGCATTGGAATCGTTTCCATAATGGTTCGTGTGGCCTCATATCCATCCATCCCGGGCATATGAATATCCATAGTGATCAGGTCTGGCCGTTTTTCTTTGGCTAATAAAATGGCTTCCTCACCAGAACCTGCAACTCCTATAACCTGGATGTCAGGATCTGAAGTAAGAATATGGGTCATAAACTCCTGTATTACCTTAGAATCATCAACTATCAATACTTTGATCATATGTTGTTTGTATATTTGGTCTTTCCTTTGAATATGTATTTAACTATCATTTTTTAATACCGAAGGATTCCAGCCTTCAAAAAGGGATAGAATCCCTTGCGCATTTTCCTACTTTCCTTTTCCCTCATTCCTTTTTCTATATCAACTTCTTTATTACATCAAGCAAATTACCCTGATCGAATCTGCTTTTTATGATGTAGGCATCTGCTCCTGCTTCTATTCCCCGCTCGCGGTCTTCGTGCGATTCAAGCGAAGTAACCAGGACAACCGGAATTTCACTGAGCTTTTTATCCTTTTTTATTTTTGTGGTTAATTCAAAGCCATTCAGTTTTGGCATGTCAACATCCGAAACAATTAAATCGAATTCTTCGCTCTTTGCACGACCGAATGCGTCAGCGCCATCCACGGCAGTAATCACGTGATATCCGGCAGTCTCCAGGATATTCTTCAAAAGAGTTCGGGAAGTAATCGAATCTTCGGCCACCAGTATTTTCCGTGATTTTGTAAGTGGTTTTTCTTCGCCGTGCATTTCCTTTTTTCTTTCTGCTGCACGAACAGCTGATTTCATCAAGTCAGAAATATGAAGAACCGGAACAATCTTTCCTGATCCCAATATAGTAACGCCTGAAATATTCCTGACACGTTTCAGTAATTTTCCCAGCCCTTTAACCAAAACCGGGTGTTCGTCAAGAACTTCATCCACTTTGAATGCCATACGGTTTTCGCCTGAAATCATTACTACGATCCGGATATTTCCGGAACTCTGTGAATCATCGGATTGTGAATGGAGAACTTCCTTCCGGCGTTCCGGCAAACCAAGTACATCGGCAAGGCTTAATACTGAGATGACATCTTCACCGATGCTGATTGTTTCATGATTTTCTACCGGCTTCAGTTCCTCAAGCATCACACGCATCACCCTTTCCACATTCATGGTTGGAAGAATAAATTCGAATTCGCGCAGTCTAACTAAAATACCTCTGAATGCGGCCAATGTCATGGGGATAAGAATACGAAATGTTGTTCCGAAATTTTTTTCTGTATCCAGAGTTAATCTTCCGTTCAGTTTATCCACTTTCTCACTCACAATCGGAAGACCTAATCCACGACCCGATAAATCTGTGATAATCGAACTGGTAGATACTCCCGACTGGAAGATAAGTGAGAAAATTTCATCTTCATTCAGTTTTTTCGCAGCATCAAGTGAAATAGCCTCTGCTTTAAGTGCAGCTTTCAAAACTTTTTCCTTGTCAATGCCTTTTCCGTCATCGGAAACCGATAACTCAACCAGTCCGTTTTCCTTAGCGGCAAAGGACAAAGTGATTCTTCCATGGGGATGCTTGTGTTGAAACTGGCGTTCCTGTGGAGTTCCAATTCCATGATCGATGCTGTTCCGGATCAAATGGATCAGTGGATCTTTAAGTTCTTCCAAAATTCGTTTATCAATTTCCAGGTCTGAACCAAGAATGATAAATTCTATTTCTTTGTGTTGCTCTCGCGAAATTTCCCTTACCATTCCAGGAAAAGCTTCGACAAGAGACGATACAGGAAGCATGAGTACCTGTTTCATGGCATCGAGGTGATCGGTTACGAGGCGATCTAGGCTAAATCGTTCATTTTCCATGGAACGGGTAACTTTTGCCAACTGGTTTTCCAAATTATTTAGGCGCACTTCATTTTTATCCTGCCATTCGTTCCATTGAATGACAGAGGCAGTGGACTGGCGCTCCCGCCATTTCATCGTTTCTGTTTTCCATTCATCAACATCCCGAAGAATCTGACCAAGTTCATTGGTTTGTTGATTGAAAGTTATTTTCGTTTGCATAAACTCCTCCGCCTGTTGCAGAAGCGGATCTAATTTTGAAATAGGAATACGAACCATTTCCGCAAATGCCGGTTTTAAAACCGGCAGTTCATCCACTGCGGGTTCATCAGCTTTTGTAAAATTGGCTGGCGATTTTACTTCAATTGATATTACTCCTCCAGGTTTTTCTTCACTTTTCAGCTTTGATTCTTCCCTGTTTCCATTGATAATTGGTTCAGTTGTCAATTGCCTTAATTGTTGAATCATTTCTCTCAGAGATTGCCGTTCAACAGCTGTTTGTTGCGCTCCTCCGGAGAAAACAAGTATGGAGAGGTTTTCACCGATTTTATGAAAGAGATCAAACAACTCAGGATTCATTGTAACCTCATTTTTCTTCAATGAAGAGAAGAGCGACTCCAATGGCTGGCATACCGATTCTATATCCTTCTGACCAACAGAACGTGCAGCCCCTTTCAAACTATGAATTTCGCGAAACAGGGTTTCGATCATGCCGGTCTGAATTTCAATGTTCTGAGTTTTCTCCAGTTCGATTATGCCATCAGAAAAAGATTTGATATGCTCTTCGGCCTCGATCCGAAACGTCGTCTGTATTCGTTTTAGAAATTCACTGTCTTTGGTATCCATCTTTTTGCTCCTTTATTCCATCATTTAAAAGGCGATTTTCATTACGTCCGAAAGTATCTGATAGTTTTGTTCCGATTCATTCCGCAAATCATAAGTATCATTTTCTGTATCTACAAATCTACAGATCATCCAAAGCTTTCCCTCTTCTTCTTTCCATGTTCCATTTTTCTATCCCTGGAACTTTTCGATCATGGTTTTTAGTTTCTGCCCAAGGTCATATAGACTTTTGGCTGATTTCTCGGCCTGCACCATGCTGACTGCCGTTTCTGTACCTGCCTGGTTGATGTTTTGCATGGCCACTCCAATCTGATCCATTCCGACAACCTGTTGCTGGCTGGATACTACAATTTGTGTGGCTGCCTGAACCGCTTCATTGCTGCTTTCTGCCAGAATCCGGATTGCTTCACCTGCCTGTACTGATTGTTTCAAACCAGTTTCAACAGCTTTACTACCTTGTTCAGTGGCCATCACAGCAGCCCCTGTGACTTTCTGAATATCATTCAGGATATTCCGAACCTGTAAGGTGGCTTGCTTGGACTGTCCTGCCAGGTTCTTAATTTCCTGAGCAACAACCGCAAAACCCTTTCCCTGGTCACCGGCTTTGGCTGCTTCGATAGCTGCATTAACAGCCAGTAAGTTTGACTGGTCGGCAATATCGGTCACAGAAGCAATGATTCCTCCGATGGATTGACTTTGTTCACTCAGACGGACTATCGTCTGAGAAATAGAATCCATTTGCTCACGGATTTTATTCATACCGCTGATAGTTTCTTCCATAGCCTTTTGTCCGTTCTGAAAAACCTGAACTACACGCTGTGCACTGTCGGCAACATTCTTCGCCTTTTGCGAAGACTGTCTTGAAGACTGCTGCACCTCTTCCACTGTAGCTGATGTTTCACTGATAGCTGTGGCAGTTTCGGCAGTACCAGTTGCAACCTGGGTAGTTGCTGCCAGAATTTCGGAAGAGGAACTCACAAGGATATTGATTGTTTCTTTTACTTCATCCAGTACCTTTGACAAGTCAGCGGTGCGTTGTTTAACCATATCTTCAAGTTGGTCGCGATAAATTATGAGTTCTTTTTCCTGACGTTTACTATCAGTAATATCACGAGCAGCAGCAAAAACCCCCTGCACTTCACCGGATTCGTTCCTATAAACACTGGCGTTATAAAGCACATCCATTGTTTGGCCGTTGGAATTTCTTAGTGTCAGCGGATAATCTTTCACAATCCCATCAGAGAATGCCAGTTTATAACCTATCCTTGCTTTTTCGGGTTCGGTAAAATAATCCGCAAAATCACTGCCTATCAGTTGCACTTTCGAAACACCAGTTGCTTTTATTGTTGTTTGGTTCACATCGGTAATCTTTCCATCAGCATTTATAGTTACCAATGGATCAAGGCTGGCCTCGATTAAGTTACGGGCATATATAGAGGAAGCACGCATGTCTTTCTCCATTTTTTTACTTTCAGTAATATCGCGTGCAGCAGCAAAAACCCCCTGCACATCACCGGATTCGTTCCTGTAAACACTGGCGTTATAAAGCACATCCATTGTTTGACCGTTGGAATGTCGCAAAGTCAGCGGATAATCTTTCACAATCCCATCAGAAAATACCAGTTTATAACCTATCCTTGCTTTTTCGGGTTCGGTAAAATAATCCGCAAAATCACTCCCGATGAGTTGCTCTTTCGAAACACCAGTTGCTTTTATTGTTGTTTGGTTCACATCGGTAATCTTGCCATCAGCACTTATAGTTACCAATGGATCAAGACTGGCTTCAATAAGGTTACGGGCATAAAGTGCTTTGACCCGCATTTCTTCCTCCAGCTTTACACGTTCAGAAATATTTTTACGGAAAGATTGAATCATGAACCCAAATTCCCCGCCTCCGTTTTGATATGCAGATAAATCCATATTCAGGTCGCGATTGAGAACCAGGTTGGTTGCAATTTTTAAAGGGTTGGTGATACTCTTCGTTAATAAGATAGCTATCACCAATGAGAAAACTATGGTTGTAAATCCAAGAATCATCATAATGATATGTGCGCTTGCCTGCGATTCTACCGCCTGATTGTAACGCAAAGTATTATAATCCTCATTATAGAATACAAGAGTGTCTGCCTCTTTGATCCAGCGTTTAACATTTGGATAGGCAAACCCGAACATGAGATCGGTACCATCATTGACCTTGTCTGCCATGACAAGTCTGATTACTTTGTCCTGATAATTACGGGCAGTATCTGCACAGGCATTCACCTCGCTGAGCATCACAAGTCCTTTGGTGTCTTCCTTGGGGAAAAGCGCTTCAAGTTTAGCGGCTGCTTCATGATATGTTTTCCTGTGTTGGGTAAGACCGTCAATCTTTTTTTGGAGATTATCATTGGTCTGTTTCTGGTATTTCGCCAACAGAATATTCCTCACGTCAATGGCAGTTTCCTGGGCTTTATTAATCATTTGATTAGCCAATTGAATGCGGACATTATTTGTTTTTACAATCCGGGTAAGTTTTTCATGACTCTTTTTCATCTGATTTAAACCTACCACGATTATGGTAATCATAAATGCAAGTATTAAGCTAAAACTCAATACAAAACGCAACCAAATTTTCATATTTCTAAACATCTTCATTCCTCCTGATTTATATTTTGATTTTCATATTCATTTTCAAAGACGGATTCACAGTCTGACGACCGGCAAGTATGTCCTTCCTGCAGCTGGCAGGATTCCAAAATGGTGTTTCAATTTTAAAGAACGTTTCGCAGTTGACAGGTTTTCCCATTTTCCCATTTTCTTTTTTCTTTATGTTACCTCCTCATTCACAATTATACTCTTATCAGATAGCAGGTTCTCCGCACTTAAAATGATAAGGTGCTCCTTGGTTACTCCAATCAGATATTTTTCGCCGATGCCCGTAACGATTTGAGGAACGGCCTTGATATCTTCAACTGCAACGATTTGTATACCGTGAACGACATCAGCCAGGATACCAAACTCCATTTGTTCATTGCGTAGAATGATGACCTTATTCAATTCTCCAAATCCTTTATCAGAAAGATTGAATAGTTTTTTAAGATCAATTACCTCCAGTATTTTTCCCCGTACATTGATGACACCCAGAAAATATGCGGGTAAACCTGGCAAAGGAGTGAATTCTTTAATGTGATAAACTTCACTCACAAAATCAGTTTCAATTCCATAGTTTTCATCCGACAGAGAGAAAGAGATGATTCCGGTATATCCGGAGCCATCTGTTCTACATTCAGGTTCCCTGGCCATCTCTACAGCACGCTTCTTAAGCAATACTCGGTTTTCTGTTTTCATAGTAGTGTAAGTTTTTGGATATTAGGTAGAATGATTTCGAGCATGTATTTTGCTGATAGTCCTTCTGATTCAGGCAGAATTTCATCATCAGGGCAAGTGCTTAACAAATCACGCACATTAGTAAAATATTTTCTAGCCTGTTTTAATTTTCCTTCCTGAAGGCTGATATTTCCCAAAACAAAATGCCCCATGATAAAATCAGGATCAAGGTAGATCGCCTGTTTGATAGAAGCTACAGCTTCACTGGTCTGGCCAAGTTCCTGCAGAATAGACGACCTCAGGAAATACAATTCTGTGGCCAGCTTATCCGAATCAATTCCTTCATTACACAAAAGGAGCGCTTCCGAAAGTTTACCCCGGTCGGCCAGAAAACGGATTCGATTAGAGATTGCTGCAATTGGTTCTGTTAAGGGAACAACTTCTGTCTCAAGTTTTAGATGAAGATCCTTTTCTGTATCTATAAAATTTGAATTTACCTGAACAATTTCGGGGTATATTTCAGGAACAAAAACAGGATATTTTGTTCCGTAAGTTGCCTGCCTGTTTACATCTTTTGGCAGGAAAATATCACGATTGTAATCGAAATATGGACCTTCAATTAAAGACTTAAATTCCTTGTCTGATTTTTGATAGATAACTGCACCCGGGAAATTAACTGCACTGAATTGGTGAAACAGCTGTGAAGAGAGTTCACACGAAGAGACAACAAACCAACCGTTCGGGTTGAGCGAATGAAAAAGATTACCTGAAATTTTACTGAGCCAATCCTCTGTAAAATACATCAGAACATTACGGCAAAAGAGAATATCGATTGCATAGGTATTATTTGTAAATGATGGAAAGATATCTTCAGTCAGGTTCAGGTTTGAAAAAGTCACCATTTTTCTGATCTTTGGAATAATCTCGTATTTCCCGTTCCCCAGGTCATTAAAATAGTTGGTTTTTATCCAGCCCGGGCAATTACGAAACGACCACCGGCTATAGACTCCGCACTTCGCTTTAATCAGTGCTTTTGGATTCATATCGGTGCCCAATATCATGATTTGCCAATCCTTAATGTCAGGAATTGTTCTGTGCAATGCAATTGCCAATGAGTATGCTTCTTCCCCGGTAGAACAACCAGCGCTCCAAATCCGGATATTTTTCTCACCTTTTCTTTTTGAGGCGATTAATTCTGGCAAAACAGAATCAGTTAATGCAGAAAAAACAGGTTCTTCTCTCCAGAAATAGGTTTCAGAAATGGTCAGGTACGATGCCAGAACTTTGATCTGCTCCTTCTCAAGTTTAGCCGATAACAACCAATGAGCGAATTCATCGAAATGTTGAAAGCCAAACTCAGCGGCAGCCATAGTGAGATTGCGGGTAAGCATATTCCACATGTTCACTGGAAAGTGCAATCCCATACTGGCAGTAATCACCTCGCATACTCCTGCTAATCCGGTTTCTTTTGAATTCTGTTTCATTTACTTCTCTTTGATAATGCACGTTCCAACTCCAGTTCCTCATTTAAGTTAAGAAATTGTTCAAGGTCGTATATGAGAATGAGTTCATTCTCAATCTTTACAACTCCCATGATATATTCAGCAAAAGGCATAATCTCTTTAGTATCTATCTGTTGCCGTGATGAAATATTCTGAATCCCGTTCACCTGATCAACCAGAAGGGCAACCTGCCTTTTCCGTGTATCTGCTATAATCAATTGATCATCAGGATTAAGCTCCCGTGGAGTCAATCCAAATCGTTTACGAATGTCAACCACCGGGATAATCTGCCCCTTCACATTAATGATACCGGAAATGATATTTGGCGCTTTGGGTAAGTTTGTGATTTCCACTGCATGTATAACACGTACGACAGAGTTCAACGGAAGGGCATAATCCTGATGATCGAGCGTAAAAACAACCAGTTGTTCCATAATTAGTCTCCTTTCGTTTCGTTGGCTATCCGGGTAATTACTTCAGTTAACCCGGCGATATCCTGGTTTTTATCAAAGAAATAATTAGCTCCTTCCGCCAGACAACGTTCGCGGTATTGTTTATAGGGATAATTGGTCAGGATGATAATTTTCAGAAGTGATCCGCCCTCTCTTATTTTTTTCAACACTTCGATCCCATTCATTTCAGGCATTCGGATATCAAGAATCGCAACATCGGGATGAGTTTCGAGAATGAGTTTCAAGGCTTCCGCTCCATTTTCTGCTTCTGTCACAATGGATACTGAATCAATTTTTTTCAGTAATCCTTTAAGTCTGTCTCTTAAAAGAGGAGAATCATCTGCGATTAATATTTTCATTTTATTGAATATTAGAAATTTCTGGTTTACATTCTTATATTCAGGTTTGAGAATTTGACCATCGGCGTTATAAAATCAAAGAACAACTAAGCTTAAATATTTTTTTATCATGACCATCAACTGATCTCTTTTTATGGGCTTCGGGAGATAATCAATACAACCCGCTTCAATACATTTTTCCCTGTCGGCGCTTAAAGCATAAGCCGTTGTGGCTATAATGGGCAATTGTGGCCTTCTGGCTTTAATAATGCGGGTTGCCGTTATTCCATCCATTTCAGGCATTTTAATATCCATGAGTACAAGAGAGATGTGCTTATTTTTTTGACAATGCTCTACAGCTTCAAGTCCGTTGACAGCTGTGATAATGTTAATCCCTGTTGGTCTCAATACAGTTTGGAGGTAGAATAAGTTAATTTCTTCATCTTCAGCCAGAAGGATAGTTTTATCCTTCCAGGAAACCTCTGCAATTTCCTTTTCTATATTTATTTTCCTTGATAATTCAATCGGAGAAGTGATTAACGGAACCATAAATGTAAAAGTGCTGCCGTTTCCGGGAGAGGAATCAACACGAATAGTACCTCCCAACATTTCAACATACGATTTTGCCAAAGAAAGGCCCAGACCTGTTCCTCCATATTTTCTGGAATTGCTTAATTCAGCCTGGCGAAAGCGATCAAAAATAGCCTCATGAAGTGAAGAATCAATTCCGATTCCCGTATCCGAAACAATAAAGATGAGTTGTTCATCATTTTTGTCTACCGATATTTCAACAGTTCCATTTTCCGTAAATTTCAGCGCATTTCCTATGATATTGTTCAAGATCTGCCTTAGCTTTGTTGGATCACTACTTATGGATGCAGAATCGATCGAAATTTTATTATTCATCACCAGCTTCAGATTCTTCTGGCTGGCTTGCAGTTCAAAGTCGCTATTGATTTCTTCCAGAAGATTATTCAGATTAAAGACTTCGTGATGAATGACTTCCTGCCTTGCTTCAATCTTTGAAATATCCACAATATCGGTGATGATGTGTAATAACTGATGAGTAGCGTGATTGATCGTAGTTAAATATTTTTCCTTATTTGCCACATCCAGATCAGGATCATTCAGCAACTCCGAAAAGCCAAGTATCGCATTCATCGGAGTGCGTATTTCATGAGACATGTTGGCAAGGAACGCAGATTTGAGCTGATCGCTTTCAACCGCTTTTTCTTTTGCCATGAGCAATTCCTCATCAGCAATCTTACGCACTGTTATATCTCGGATAATTGATGTAAAAAACCGGTCAGTCGATGTATGCCATTCTGCCATGGAAACTTCGATCGGAAAAATTTCTCCGTTCTTTCGTTTGCCATGAAATTCAACTGTTTTCCCGATTACATGTGGCAGATATCCTTGATGAATACGGTTGAATCCGGCCAGGTGCAGTTCCAGGTAATTATCCGGGATTAAGATGGCAATTGATTGCCCGATTATTTCATCTTCCTGATAACCAAAGGTTTTTATCGCACCTTGGTTCCAACCTACAATGATTCCTGCATCATCAGCAGTAATAATTGAATCAACGGCTGAGTCAGCCACTGCCCGGTATTGTTCCTCACTTTGTTTTAACTCTTCCTGAGCCCGCTTAAGCTCGCTTATATCCTGAAGTACACTTCGGCTATGTATGATATTTCCCTGATCATCCCGAACAGCAGTGGAATTAATCAGAACAGGAATCTTTCCTCCAAGTGCTGTTATCAGGTCTGCTTCAGAATTTTTTATTTCGCCAACCTCTTGAAAGATTTGAAAATTTTTTATCGCCGTTTCCAGACAATCCGGATGATATCGTGAAATGATCGATTCACCAATTACTTCTGAACGTTTAAAACCCGTTTTTCGCATCAGTGTTTCGTTGCATTCAATCACCTTTCCAGTTAAATAATTAACCGACATAAACATGGCCGGAGCATTATCATACAAATCCTGGTATTTTTGTTCATTTCGCTTAAGTTCCTGAGTCCGCTCCTCTACCATTTCCTCGAGGGTTTCATTCAGCGTTTGAAGTTCCTCCTGTGTATTGAGCAGTTCTCTGTTCCTGATAACTGCGGCCTCATATGTGGAGATGAGCAGGGTAAGCATCTGTTGCTGATCGGCAGTAATAAACCTGCGTTTACCAGCAAACATAATTTCGACCCCTATGCGAACACGTTCGGTTTTATGAAGTTTACGTGTTGCAATAATTTGTTCGACATGGGATAACAAATAATCCACCGGATAGGGTTTAGTGATGAAATTATCAGCGCCACATTCCAATCCTTCGATTACATCTTCAGGATTAGATAGCGAAGTCAAAAGTATTACTGGTATTTCCTCATTCAGATGCTGATTTTTGACCCTTCTGCAGAATTCATAACCATCCATTTCGGGCATAACAATATCTGTGATAATGACTTTGGGTTCATACTGCTCGAGAACCGACAATGCATGCAGCCCATTGTTAGCGCCAATAACTGAATAATGATGTTTTTCAAGCAGGTAAATCAATTGTTCTGCCTGTGTCGGACTGTCTTCAACGATAAGGATATCGATCTTTTCTTTAACTTTGACTGGCCGCTCATCCATGACAATTAAATTAGTTGATTTAGGAATAAAGATAATACAACGCTAACTCTATTAGAGTCAAGGGAAATGCAATCGATGTAGGAGAAAGTATGTTTTTTTTGTAGGGGAAAGACTACATTCTGTTAAAAGCAAAGAATAGTTATGAATGTGTTTATTCAATCAGTCTATTCTTCACTGCATATAAGGTTAGTTCTGCATTTTTCTTCATGCCCATTTTCGCCAGCAGCCTTGTACGATGAGTGCTTATCGTTTTGTCGCTTACAAAAAGTTTTTTTCCGATTTCAGTGACCGAAATGCCCTGGGCCAGCATATACATCACTTGGAACTCACGTTCCGAAAGCCGCTCATGAAGCGGGGCTCCTGCCTGATCAGTATTGAATGCCAACTTTTCGGCAATGACCGAGGATATATATTTCTGGCCAAAAGAGATTTTATGAATTGCAGATTCAAGTTCTTCAAACGCGCTTTCCTTCGAAAGATAACCAGACGCCCCCATGCGCAATGCCCTGATTGCATATTGCTCCTGTGGATAAACGCTTAAAATCAATATATTTCTCTTAATCCCTGAATCTTTTAATGACTGAAGAATATCAAGTCCGCTCAAACCTGGCATTGCGATGTCGAGAATCACAAAATCGAAAGGCTCCTTTTTGATTTTCTCCAATGCTTCACACCCATCCTGTGCCTCTTCAACATTTGAAACCATGCTCAAGTTTTGAAGAATCTGTTTTAGTCCCTGTCGCACAACAGAATGATCATCGGCAATAAGTATATTCATCTCGGTTATTTATTGTTGGTTTCAGAACTGTCCCCAACCGGGATGCTAATCCTGATTTTGGTTCCGGGATTTTCACCACTTAAAAATTCGATTGTACCACCTGCTTGTTTTACTCTTTCCTGCATGCCGATCAAACCAAGCGAATGGATTGATTGAATTTTTTCAGCAGGGATTCCGATTCCATCGTCAACAATCTTAAGAATGATGTTCCCTGCGGTTTTATGCAGGGTAACCTTTACCCTTTTTGCATGGGCATGACGGATGACATTGGTGAGTGCTTCCTGTAGTAATCGAAACATAGCCAGGTTTTTTTTGTCATTTTTAGTCTGTACTTCATCCAAATCCATAAGAACTTCCAATCCTGTCCGTTTTCCGAATTCTTCGGTATACCATTCAATCGCTGCAGATAAACCCAGATCGTCAAGAATCCCTGGCCGGAGTTCCGATGAAATTCGTTGAACGTCTCTAATAGTTTCAGTGACGAGAGCTACCATATTTGAAAGTTTCTCTTTTATTTCAGCATTGGCAGTCAAATTTACCTGAAGCCAGTTCAGATCAAGTTTAAGCGCTGTCATTGATTGTCCCAATTGATCATGGATCTCCCTGGAAATTAGGGCACGCTCATCTTCCCTGCTTTCCTGCAACATGGTTGCATAAGCCAGTAACTTTTCCTGAGCTTGTTTTTTTTCCTCCTCTAAAATTTTTCGTTCAGTAAGATCTATATGAGTAGCATGACAGTAAAGCAGATTTCCATCATTATCTCTAACCTCACCAGCCGAAACAAGGACAAAAAACCGGTGTCCATCACGCCGAACCACTTCAACTTCCATATTTTCAATCTTTTTGTTTAAACGTAAAATCCGTAAAATTTCTTTTCTATCTTCCGGTTTAGCATAAAACTGACCAATATTAATCACTTCAGCTAATAACATTTCCTGATTTTCATATCCATACATCCGGGCATAGGCATTATTAGCATGCAATAGGCTGCCATCAGGACCTGCCACTGAAATTCCAACTATTGAATTATCAAAAAGACTTCGGAATCTGGTTTCACTTTCCTGTAGTGCTGTTTCTGCCTTCTTACGCTCTGTGATATCGATGAAAATATGAGCGAATTGTCCGCGCCGGGGTGAAAAAACGCGGGTTTCGTAATATCGCCCCAATGTTTCATTATATCGCTCATACTGGATTGATTCACGAGTCAAGGCGACCTTATAAAGTCGCTGAACTACCTCTGGAGGCCAACCAATCGCAAGTTCCTTTCCCGTTTTTCCGATCTGTTCATGTACCGTAAGACCAGTCAACTTTTCAAAAGCCGGGTTACCCTGTATAAAACGATGGTCAATAGGTATCCCTGCCTCGTTGAAAATAAGCTCACAGACCATGAGACCGCTGAGCATATGATCAAAGAGCTTCTGATACTGCTCCTCGTTATTCCGCAAGGAAATCTCTGCAAGCTTTCGTTTACTGATATCAACCGAAGTAACAAAGCACTGTTCTCCATTAGCGGCAGCTATTCCGGTAAGGTGAGCATATGTTGAGAAATTATCAATTGTTGACAGCAATACCTCGCATTCTTCTTTTGATTTGCTGTAGAATACTTTCTCAAGGAAATGATTGAAAATTAGTCGGGTATCATCAGTAACAAAAAAACCAAACCTGCTGTTCTTCAAATGCAATCGTTCTTTACCCAGCATTTTTGCACCGGTAAGGTTCAAATCTAGAATTACACCTTCTCTGGAAAGAGTATAATAACCCGATGGCGCGAAATCATAGAGTTCAATATATTTTTCTTTGGCAAGATCTGCTTCCCTTTCCTTTGCCAGACCTAGCTCTTCGTTCTGTAGTTCGAGCTCAATCTGGTGCACCTCAAGTTCATGAATAAGCCGGTCAAGGTCAGCTTCTGACCGATATGAACCTGCAACTGAAGCTTTGTTCTTCAATATCTCTTCAGCTTTTTGACGAAGATTTGATGAGTCCATTGAAAGATTGCCTTGCTTCTTCATAAAGCGATTGATAATGCTAAGGATTTACCCGTTAAATGTATAAAAATATCTTTGAAAAATTTGAACTGTTCTGAACATTCGAAAAGTTTACCGGCTTACCGCACTTAAGTAACCAATAAATCGACAATGGTTCACTTAAATGACTTAAATTCCGGATAACCGGTCAAAACCTCCCTACTACCCTCCTGTCTAAATCTGCTTTTTATCTGCCTATTACTACTCTAATTGAAACCATTTAATTTCTTTCATTTGATTAATTTTTTCCTTCTTATAAAAAATTTTCCAAGAAGTTTAAAAATATTTATATCACGTTATTAAAAATCTTCATGTTAACCGATGGGTCTAAATTGCTGATCTTAAAACCCATCAAACACATAAAAAGTTGCGTAAGAAAATTTCCAAAAATAAACCCATTAAACAGTAATTAAAGAATCCACCATCTTAGAAGGTGGACTTGAAATGCCCCTATAAGGGGCCAAAATCGAGACTTTGTTGCTCTTCTAAGCGTTGTTGTTTTTCTTATTAAATGACATATTTCTTGATTTTATCTTCGTCAAGTTCAATTGTGTCAACACAATATCCTCTAGCCCAAAAATGATTGCCCCAATATGGCTTCTTTTTCAATTGAGGATAACTCTTGAAGATTTTGATTGCTGTTTTTCCTTTCAAAATCCCCATAAGTTGTGATATCGATATCTTAGGTGGAACACTGACAATTAAGTGAATGTGGTAGATTTACATATTCATTTCTATTAATTCACAAGATTTCCACTCTAACAACATTTGAATATCTTTTGACAACAATTCTTTGACCAGACCTTCAAGAATGCGGAATCGATACTTCGGTGTCCAGACTATATGGTAAGTACATCGATATATGACATGACTTAATTTTTTATAATTACTCATGTCACGAAATTAATAATTTTCAGGCAAAGCCAATTTATACATGACTACCACCAAAGGAGGTGGTTTTAATAGTTACAATAAAATTATCTCCAAATCCACTCAAAAAATCTAATTGGGCACTCAAGGGCACTCCAGAAATTAAAAAAGACCCTGTATTGCTGCAAAGTATTGATAATCAAAGTGAAATTATTGGAATCGAACCGATGATCTTTTGACTGCCATAATAACTGAATCAAATATTGACAATATTGACAAAAATGATGGCAATTTGATTACTGATTTATGGGAGTATTCATTTTTCTTGTATGCAACTTAATATTCGAACCAAATCAATTCCGGTGGGTTCCCTGACATTTTCTTTGTCGAGTTGATATAACGCCTACTCCAGGCAAATGACCTCTTAAAACCCACCAAAAACTAAAACTCTGTCTTAAGAAAATTACTATAAGAAAACCCATTTAATAGTAAACAAAATCATCTAGAATTCCACTCAAAAAATCAAAAAGGGCACTCCTGATGGGCACTCCAGAAATTAAAAAAGACCTTGCATTGCTGCAAAGTCTTGATAATCAAAGTGGAGAATATCGGAATCGAACCGATGACCTTTTGACTGCCAGGGAAAAGAGCAAACTTGTATAGTATTGATTATGTGATAGATAAAAATTTGTGAGTGCGCAAAATATAGCATTTTATAGCATTCTTTAGCACAAAAAGGGCACTCCAGTATTCTGCTTTAAATTTTGTCAATATTGACAAATATAAAGTATTAACTAGTGAAAAATATTTATTTGCTCCAACTGATTATTTATTTTCATTTTGTCGATTCTTTAATTTAAATAAAGGAAAAGAAACTCCAGCAACACATATAGCTAAAATGGCTCATGCAATCCAATTACTTGAAAATATGATATATATATACTTATTTGCATGAATTAGCACAGATAGCAAACAAAGAGGCATCAAATTATAGCGAGCAGGTAACAGGCGTTTGATGACTTGACTTTTCCGTGATGTTATCAATAACTTTGAGAGAAATCGTAGGCGAGAGAACCCTCTATATGTTGAATTAAGAATCAATGAAGTGGGAGAGAAAGAAAAACCCCCTTACCGTTTCCAGCAAAGGGGCGAATCAAACCTAACATCGAACTAAAACCTCTTCCAAAATCATATCTGATGATGTTCAAAACATTTTTTGTAATTCTATTTTAACTTAGATCGGCTTCCTCCTATACTTTTGGATTTGATTCCAAATACTTTTTTATTGATGGCGGAATTTAATCTTTGCTGCTTATAGAGTTTTATAACACGATTTCTAATTGATGCACCATTTGTTTGCAATTGAGGTGTACTTAATGCATTTGCATCAATCATATCAATCCTTTTTTTGTGGCATCCTCCTTCAAATTTTGTTGTTAGAAAAGCCTCTGTTATTGCAATTGCCTCAATAATATTTAGAAAACGACCAGGCAAGACTAAAATATTAGCGTTATTATGCTGTCTGGCAAGGATAGCAATAGTTTTGTTCCAGCATAGGGCAGCCCTTATTCCTTGGTACTTATTTGCTGTAATTGACATTCCCTGTCCACTTCCACAAATCAAAATACCAAAATCGCATTCGTTATTTTGAACAGCTACAGCAACTTGATGTCCAAAAACAGGATAATCAGCTGACTCTATTGAATATGTGCCAAAATCTTTAGTTGATATTAATTTTTGTTCCAACCATTTTATCAGTATTTGCTTAATTTCATATCCACCATGATCTGCTCCTATACTAATTTCTATTCCCATCTGGTTTTTATTTGTTTTTTATTATCAGATAAAACCCGCCTATAATCATTTCTCTGAGTGAGAAGCAATCTATATGTCTCGTTTCATCATATTTTATTAAAATATCAAATAATATAAATGTAACTAACTTAAAAACTTCTTCCGAAGATCTTCAACCTGATCAGAATTGATCGGAATTAATTTTCCAAGAGAGGTTGCCATGGTCAAAGATTTGGCGCTAAACTCTGCAACTTCAAGCCGGTCAAAAGTTCCAAGCAGTTTATCTCCAGTAACTAATACCGAATCGTTATTAATGATTATTGCAGGTGTATTTTCAGACAACAAATCAAGTATCACATTTGAACCAGCAAAATGTGACCCAAAAGGAACATTGGGAATATCTTGTAAGAAAATCCAACTTTCAGGAATGGTTCTTACATCTATTTTTTCACCAGTAACACTGTAAGCCATTAAATAGGGTGTTTGTGTCAGGATTATTGAATTTATCTTTGGATAACGTTTGTAAATTTCCTGATGCAACCAGGTTGAACGACTCGGAAGTTTCCCTGGCTCACGTTTTCCGTCTTTGATCTGCACGATATCTTTATTCTGAATATCCCATCGGGCTACATTGGTTGGGGTAATCAAAAAGTCATTACCTCTCCAGCGTACTGAGACCGTTCCATAAGAACTGATCATCAATCCTTGGTCGCAGGCACGGTGAACGATTTTTTTGATTTGCTCACGGATTTCCCTTTCATCGGAAGGATATTCGGGGTTTTCCATTTCAGGCAACAATCGTGGAATCTGATTCTCAAATTCCTCGATTTGTTCGTCATTCAAATAGTTAGGCGTGCCAATCGTATTCCCGTTAATCAATGTTCGTGCACAAAACTCCATAGTTTCAAACCGTTGGTAAGCATCACTTAGATTTGATCCTCCAACAACAGTACCATGGTTTTCCATGATAACAGCATTGAATCCTTCATTAAATTCTTTGGCAATAACATCGCCCAACTTGTCACTACCTGGAATTTCATATGGTGCATAACCAATTGGCCCGCATACATATTTTGCCTGAGGGATAACATTGGTATTTGGTATCTGCCTTACAATACTAAATGATACCAACGCCGGTGGATGCGCATGAATAATTGCTTTGATATCAGGTCGGCATTTATAAATGGCAATATGGAAAGGATATTCTGACGATGGTTTGTGACGTCCTTCGATGGTGCCATTTTTGCGAACACATATTATATCAGTAGGCCGTAAAGTGCCTTTATCTATGGCCGAAGGGGTAACCCAAACATCACCACTTTCATCAATAATTGAAATATTTCCGCCAGAAGTCGTTGTCATCCCACTACGATATATCTTGTCGATGATCATCGTGATCTGATCACGAGGGTGCATCCATTTTGTATTTAATTTTTTCATTATAATTTTGATTAACAAATCGTTATTAATAATATTTGGGATAAACAGCTTCCTGATATAGAGAACATCTTTTCCATTCAAAATATATATTATCTAATGTTTTAAAGAAAAATAAAGTATTTATTCTTCGATTCCCAAATCAAGTTTCATCAAATTTATGTTTGTAAATGTATCTGCAATGACCAATGCTGCACCCAATGCGCTTGAATTGTCGATATCAGAAATCAAAACCCTTTTATTTGGAAAATGGGTTTTTAATAGCTGAATAAATATTTCATTTCTGGCAAATCCACCTGATATATATAGGACTTTTGTTTCATCGTTTTCAGAGATAACCAACCCAATTGCTTCAATGCACAAAGCTGTTAAATCAATGATCAGTTTTATATATGCTTCCTCATAGTTTTCAAAGATGCCCAAATCCACTGTATTCAAACCTTCATTAAAGCTTTCTTTCCCATGAGGAAAATAAACCTTTGAATCGTTGAATTTTTGCATCACTTTACTTACTAATACTTCATCATTTTTTACTTTTTTATAACTATTTTCTTCAACATGATAGAATGTTGCAAGTTTTTCAGCCCAAACTTCATGGGAATGACCCATAAACAAGCGTGACGATTTTACCTGTGATTTACCTGGACTTAAATAGCATAAACAATCCTTTTCCATCTGAGCTGCAGTCAATGGCTCCTTGTTAAAAGGGTTCATGTTAATACACCAGGTTCCGGTTGATACCAGGATGAATTTTTCGGAACTTCCTTTCAGATATGGAACAAGTGATGCAGAACTATCATGAATCCCGGTTCCAACTAATAATTTATGACCTGAAATTTCTATAGGCAAAACGACATCGTTGGTAATGGGTTCTGGCAGTGAAAATCCTTTCTGAGTGACCCATTGGTGATAGTCCATACGATCAAAATCCCACATAAAAGTATGACAACCAATAGAGGTAGGTTCTGAAACTATTTTATTGGTTAAAATATAGCTAAGATATTGCGGAAAATGCAGGATCGATTTGACCTTCTTGAATACTTCGGGCTTTTCTTTATTGAGCCATAACATCTGGATACCTGAATTTAAGAGCATCCCTAGCGAAGGACTGGCGGTTTTTCGGCAGAACTCATCCTTACCACCATATTCAGCAAAAATAATTTCAGAAATGTAAGGAGAAACTTCTTTGAGGTAATTATATACCGGAGTTAATCGATTTCCATTTTCATCCAGGAACATTAGTGAAGCTCCGTAGGTCGAAAAGTTTACTGCAACAACTTCAAACTCTTTATTTGTAATTAAATCATTCAGACTTTGATTAATCCAGTTTGTTATTAAATCAATATCGTCACATTCAAACCCATCTTCATCAATGATAACTTGAAATTTTTGCTCCTGTTGAAAGACAACCTTAAACCCATTATCAAAGAGTAAAAGTTTCTTATTAGTTTTTCCGATATCAAAAACAGCTACAACTTGTTTCATTATTTAATTAAATTTAAACGATATTCCCGATCCATTTTCATGCTGGTATTTGGTTTAAAGCCAGCAAAACCATAATTAGTATTGTCAATCTTAAAATATTTCTCATTTTAGATTGGTTAGTTATAAGGAAAATGTCATTAGGAAAGAGTCATTAGTTTTCTGATGACTAATGAACTATATTCCTGTTTCTTCAGGTTATTCCATATAAAATATTTCTTCAAGTGGAATTGAAATCGGAGAATTGTCTGGATTGGTCTTCATGACGTCGGCCATAAAAGCCCACCATTTCTGAACAATTTCGGTTTGTCCCAAATCCTGAGAACCGCCTTCACCGCTTACTTTTTGAAAAGCAAACAGAATATTGGTTTCTTCATCAAGGAAAATAGAATATTCACTAACGCCAGCGCCTTTAAGTAATTGGCGTAACTCTGGCCAAAGCTCATTGTGCCTTTTCCGATATTCTTCTTTCTGACCTTCGTTCAGGTACATTTTAAAAGCTAATCGTTCCATTATCCGAGAGCATTTAATTCCTGTCTCTTATACACATCTGACGCTGCCGACGATCTACTCT
>Ga0118677_10004976_pt1 | contig 23687 bp, 17 predicted proteins | sample AliMusrvi5mmetaG_FD_86154 | JGI IMG/M metagenome (GOLD analysis project Ga0118677, IMG submission 86154)
GCCATCGCCATCCCCGCCACCACCGTGCTGCTGCTGCTCGCAGGCGACCTTGTCCCCAAGCGCCTCGCCATTGCCCACGCCGAAGGTCTGGCGCCATTCTTCAGCCTCCTGCTGGTCTTCTGGATGCGCGCCTTCGCCCCGCTCGCCCGCCTGCTGGAGATCTGCTCCCGCCTGCTCCGGCGATTCCTGCTGCCCGAGCGCAAGGCGTTGAACGACGCCGAGCTCCTCACCATGATGCGGGTCGGCGCTGAACTGGGAGTGCTCGACGCCGAGGAGCACTCCATGGTCGACGGCATCATGCGCCTCTCGGAACTCAAGGCCAGCGACGCCATGACCCCGCGCGTGGACCTGGTCGGCATCGACCTCGATGACCCGCCCGAACGCCAGCTCGCCGCGGCCCGCCAGGCCCGCTTTCTCCACCTGCCCGTCTACCGCCGCACGCCCGACGCCATCGAGGGATTCCTCGACGTCGCGCGCTACCTGCTCGACATTGCCCACGACGTGCGCAAGGCCACCGCGCCTGCGCTTTTCATCCCGGAGAACGCTACGCTCGATGACCTCCTCATCTCCTTCCAGCGCACTGATCGCGAAATCGCCTGCGTGCTCGACGAATACGGCGGCACCGCCGGCGTGGTCACCCGCGGCGACGTGCTGGAGTTCGTGGTCAAGGGCGTGGAACGCGAAACCTTCGCGCGCCGGCCGCTGCTGGAGCCCCTCGGCGAGAACGCCTGGCTCGTAGAAGGCACCGCCGTGCTCGACGAGGTGAACCACGAACTGGGCACCCGCCTCGAGGCTGAGGGCGCGGACCGCATCGCCGGGTGGGTCGCCTTCCACGCCGGCAGCCTCCTGAAGGCCGGCGAATCCGTGGAAGCCCAGGGGTGCCGCGCCATTGTGCGCCGTTTGCGCAACCATCGCATCGTGCAGGTCCAGCTCGAACGCCTGCCGTCCGCGCCGGCGCCGGACGCCGGAGGTGCGTTCCTGTGAACATTCCCGTCGAAATCCCGGTCATCTGCGCCTGCCTGCTGGCCCAGGCCTTCCTGACCGGCATCGAGATCGGCGTCATCTCCATCAACCGCCACCGGCTCACGCACCTGGTCCGCATCGGCGCGCGCGGCGCCAGAATCGTCGAGGAGTACCTGCTGGATCCCGCCCGCCTGCTGAGCACCACGCTGGTGGGCTCCTGCCTGACGCTCGTAATCATTTCGACCCTCGCGGAAAGCCTGGCCGAGCGCAGCCTGGACCGCGCCGGCCAGGCCGTCTCCGCCGCCGTGGTCTCGCTGCTCCTGCTGGTCATGGGCGAATACCTTCCCAAGATCTGGTTCAACCGCCGCCCCATCGAACGCTGCCTGCCGTTCGCCGACCTGCTGCGCCTCTTCGAGCGCGCCCTGCGCCCGCTGGTTTGGCTGGCCATGACGCTCACCCGCTGGGCTTCGCCGCGCCTGGCGCATCCCGAACGAAACCTGTTCGTGACGCGCGAGCACATCCAGACGCTCGTGCAGGACAGCGCCGCAGGCGGCCAGATCTCCGCCTTCGAACGCCTGATGATCCACCGTGTGCTGGACCTGCAGCGCAAGACCGCCGCCGATGTCATGACCCCTCTGGCACAGGTGATCCACACGCACGCCGACACCCCGCTTTGGGAATGCGGCGCGCTCGCCGTCCGCTCCGGCCACATGCGCCTGCCGGTCCTCGACGCAAACGACGGCGCCTGCGTGGGAATTCTCCACCTGGTGGAGGTCCTCGCCCGCGCCGAGAACCTCGCCAGCCGCACCGCACAGGAGTGCATGACGGCACCGGCCTTCGTCCCACCCGGCACCCCGGCCGACGACCTCCTCCCGTTCATGCGCCGCCACCGCCAGCCCATGATCGTCGTTCGCGCCGAAGATGGCGCCGTGCTCGGCGCCGTGACGCAGGGGAGCATCGTCCGCTTCCTCCTAGGCGATCTGCCGGCGGGTATGTAGGCTGTCAGGCAAGACCGGAAGAGCCCATCCGGCTGAACGCCCTTCAGCACAAACCACTAACAGCCTAGATCGCGGTCGGCACAACCGCGGCCTTCCCCTTTCCGCCTTGCGGTACCTCTGTCGCCGCAGTATCGTTGCCCTCAGTTTTTCATAGGTTTCCGTATGGCCGATGCCTCCCTATCGCTCCTGCTGCAGCAGCGGCAGATGATGATTCTGGCGCCCCAGCTACGTCAGTCGCTGGAGATGCTCCAGCTGCCCATGCTGGAGCTGCGAGCTGTCATCCAGAAAGAGATGGAGACCAACCCGACGATCGAGGATGTGACCGATCCGCACGAGGTCTCCGTGGATGCCGAGAAGGCGGCGACAGCCACGGCTGAACCGGACGCCGCGCCCCTCGACTTCGACAAGGACAAGGACATCGACGCTCTGGCCAAGCTCGACGAGGAGTGGCGCGACTACTTCCTGCAGGGTCTCGAGAACGCGCCCGCCGCGGAGGACGCCGAAGAGCGACGCCAGTTCCTGCTCGATTCCGTCCGCCAGCCCGTCTCGCTTCAGGACCACCTGCTCGAACAGATCGCGCTGACGGACCTCTCCGACGCGGACAAGCAGTTCGCCGAGACCCTGATCGGCAACGTCAACGACGACGGCTATTTTGCCGGCAACCTCGATGAGCTTGCCGGCCAGATGGGGTGCGACCCGCACCACCTCCACGACATCCTCGAGGTCATCCAGGAGTTCCACCCCACCGGCGTCGGCGCGCGCGATGTGCGCGAGTGCCTCCTGCTGCAACTCGAGCCGCTTGGCGATTCGCCGCAGGTCCGCCTCGCCCGCCGCATCGTCGCGGAACACCTCGACGACCTCGCCGCCCGCCAGCACAAAGCCATTGCCAAGGCGCTCAACGCCTCCGTCGAGGACGCGCAGGAGGCCGAGAAGTTCATCCGCGCCCTCGACCCCCGCCCCGGCCGCATCTTCGCGCCCGACCTGGCCGAGTACGTGACCCCCGAGGTCGTGGTCAAGCGCATCCGCGGCCGCTACGCCGTGCTCCTCGACAACGACCAGCTCCCGCACATCCGCATCAGTGCGCACTATCGCCAGCTCCTGCAGGATCCCGACACCTCCGCAGAGGTCAAGTCCTACATCCGTGAGCGCATCCGCGCCGGCGCCTTCCTGATCAAGAGCATCCACCAGCGCCAGCGCACCATTCAGCGCATCGCCACCGAGATCGTCGACGCGCAGCAGGAATTCCTCGACCGTGGCATCGCGTTCCTGCGCCCCATGACCATGTCTGAGGTCGCCAAGAAGGTCGGCGTGCACGAGACCACCGTCAGCCGCACGGTCTCCAACAAGTACATGACCACGCCGCGCGGCGTCTTCGAGATGAAATTCTTCTTCACGCCCGGCCTGCGCACCGCGGACGGCACGTCGATTTCCAACAAGACCGTGCAGAACTGCATCGCGCGCCTGGTGGCGGAGGAGTCGCCCGCCGAGCCGTTGTCCGACCAGGCCATTCTGGAGAAGCTCGAGCAGGACGGCATCCACGTCGCCCGCCGCACCATCGCCAAATACCGCATCGTCCTCAAGATCCCACCATCTCACCAGCGGCGACGGACGTAACGATCCCAGGTTCCTGATCGCAACCCTTCAGCAATCGATACTCTGCTATTCTGCGGTTTTGCGGTTCATCCAAGCTGTTTCCCGGCGCAAAAACAGGCTTCACTGCGGCGCGGGAAAGTCCGACGGGCCCAGGAGAGGCCGCATCAATCGCGCGCGGATGGCGTGCCCCTTGGCGCTGTTGTGCAACCTGTCTTCCAAAAAAAGGGTCTCGTCCGGCTTGCCGTCCGGTCCCAGAAACGCGTCGAACAAATCCAGATAAATCAGGTTTTTACCGGTCGCGAGATAGGACTTGAGCATGACGTTGAACCGCAGTCGCTCGTCCCGGCTGCTCCAGCGCGCCGGACTCGGCGTGAGACCGTCAAACACAATCGGCACGTCCGGCATGACCTCGCGCACCCGGCGGACGAACGTCTTCACGTCAGCCAGCAGCTCCTCCGGTGTCCGGCCCGACTGGAGATCATTGCCGCCCTCGTTCACCACAATCATCCGCGGCCGGTAGGGCAGCACGAGTTTGTCCATGTAAACCAGCAGGTCGCTCATCATCGATCCGCCGAACCCGCGATTGATGAGTTGGTAGCCGGGGAGATCCTCCCGCACCGTCTGCCACTTCCTGAACAGAGAGTCTCCCACCAGCAGGATCGCTCCCGCCGGCGGCGGATTGGTCCGGTCCTCCTCCGCGAATCGGGAAAAGCTCTGCTCGAACAAATTAGTCTTCGCCGCTGTCTGCGCCCATCCGTGCGCGCCGGCAAGCAGACCGATTGCCAGAACAAACAGGAATCGCTTTTCAGCCGAAAAGGATGGAATTGTGCGCATGGAGCATCTCCTGCCTTGGTATGGGGCCAAGCTTTTTTCCCGGCAGCCGAGGCTGGCCGCCCTCCAGAAAGTCCTTCTCCCCATTCGCGCCCGCTTCTCCGCCTTCGTGTCCGAATCTCACCCGACCCTGGGCTTCTTTTTGCTGACCGCTTTGATGGCTCCCGGCTTGAGATGCCGGTCGTAGACGTCCGGGCGGCGATAGCCCCACCCCATCCAGCCAAGCGGTCTGGAATGCACCTTCGCGGCCAGCGTCAGCACCGGCAACGCCACAGTCCGCACTTCCGGCCCGGCGCCCAGCTGTACCACCTTCTCGCCTCCCGGGCCGACCACGAAACTTCCGCCGTTGAACCGGCCCGCGTGGTTGATGACGGCGATGAACAGTTCGTTCTCCGCCGCCCGGCAGCGGGTGATCATCTCGTTGTGCGCGTAGTCGAGGTTCTGGTCCATGCAGACGGTTTCGCAGGCCAGCGGACAAGCGACAAACTGCACCCCCATGGCGCGCAGGCAGCGCACGGACTCCGTAATCTCCCGATCAAAACAGATCATGGCTCCCATGCGGAACGAGAGGGAGGTCAGCTTTAAGTCGGCCGCCACAAAGCGATCCCCCGGCGTAAACACGCCGGTATGGGCGAACTGCTCGAACGTTCGGCAGTGTACCTTCCGGTAGACATCCAGAATCTCTCCCTGCGCGGAAAAGACAGCGGCGGAGTTGTAAAAAAGACCGTGGGCCCCGCGCTCGGCAAACCCAAGCACGATCGCCATCTTTTTGCGTTTGGCCAGCTGGCGGATCGCGGTCACGCGCGGCCCGTCGATCGACTCGGCAACCTTCGCCAGCCGGTGCTTTGTGTCCTCCTGATTCTCACCAAAACCGTAGCCGTGCAACACGCACTCCGGCGTGATCGCCAGCTCCGCCCCCTGTGCAGCCGCCTCTTCCAGCGCCTGCAGCGTCCGCTGAAAATTGCCGTCCACGTCCCAAGCCTCTGTCCGCACCTGACAAAGGCCAAGCTTCAGCCGGGGCTGGCTGTCGGAATAGATATCGGGAAGTGCGGGATTCATAGGTCTGGCGCCATGATTTGAGTCTGTCACACGACGATTCCGCGATGCAGCGATGGTAGGCGGTTGCGGAAAAGCAGACAAGCCCCCTCTTTCGCCGGGTACATGTACATGGTTTGGGACACAGAGAACGCAGAGGGTGAGATGAGGGCACAGAGGAATACTCCTGGCGCTCCGCGCCAACCACCCCCTCTGTGTGCTCTTTCTCCCTCTGTGCCCTCTGTGCCCACACCCTTGCTCGTGTGAAACCTCCGCCGCCGCAGGACGAATGTGGTACAGTTTTTACGCCATGCACCCGTCCGCCATGCCGCCCCTGGTGGATCGCTTTACCGAAGCGCTGCGCGCCGCCCTGCCCGTCACGCCCACGCTGCGGCTGGCTGCGCCGCACCTGCCCGGCGCCGCCGCGGCGCTGACCGTGCTGGCGTTCCGCCGCCTGCATCCGTACGCCACCATCCTGGTCGTGACAGCCGGGCCAAACGATCTCGAGGCGTTGCATGCAGACCTCCTGGCCTTCGCACGCGAGGCCGGCGCCACGCCGCTCTTTTTTCCCGCGCTCGAAGGCGAAGGTCAGGCGTCCGATCCCGAACTGGCCGGCGTGCGCTTTGCCACGCTTCGCACGTTGTGCGTGCGTGGCGAGAAGTCAGACTTCAGAAGTCAGAAGTCAGAATGCGCCGCAAAAGATTCCCCCTTGCAGCCTGCAGCCTGCAGCCTACAGCCTATACTCGCCACCTGCGTCCAGGCGCTGCAGCAGCCGGTTCCGGATCCGGGTGCGATCGAGCGAGCTTCGGTGCAGCTTACGGTCGGCGCGGAATATGCCTTCGAGGAATTGGTGGCCGGCCTGGTGGCGGCCGGCTACAGCCGCGTGGCCGAAGTCTCCGCCAAGGGCGAGCTGGCTGTGCGCGGCGGATTGCTCGACGTCTGGCCGCTGACCGCGCCGCTGCCGCTACGCGCGGAGTTTCTCGGCAGCGCGCTGGAGTCGCTGCGCGCGTTCGACGCCGGCACGCAGTGCTCCGTGGAAAAGCGCGACGAGGCCTGGCTGCCGCCGTGCACAACTGCCGCGTTCGAGTCCGTGCACCTGCCCGACCTGCTGCCGCCCGACAGCGTGGTGGTCTGGCTCGACCATGACCGCCTGCGGCAGGCCGCGGAGACGCGCCTGCTGGAAACAGCCGCCGAGGGCGTGGACAACACAACAGATCTGCTCTCGTGGGAGGCGCTACAGTCCCGCCTGGCTGCGCGCCGGCCCGCGCGGGAACTCTTCTGCGGCGATCCGCCGCCGGCTGCGACGCCGTCGCTGCCGCTGGAGATCGCGCCGATCCCCGGTCTGGCGGATTTGGGCGACTGGCACCATCCGGATGCCATCGCCGCGGCGCGGCAGCGTCTGCTGACGGACCTCGCGCGGCGCGGCGCGGCGGGAGAAACCGTAGCGCTCTGCATGGACACCGCCGGCGCCTGCGAGCAGATCCTGCACGAGCTGGGGGCTGGCGCGCCAGTGCACGTGGCGCACGCGCGGCTCTCTGGAGGCTTCACGCTGCCGGCGGCGCGGCTGACAGTCGCCGCGCAGCCGGACCTCTATGCCGTGCGCAAGCAGTCCGGCCGGCGCTACCTGCCGGAAAACATGGCGGCGCGCGGCACGCGCGTGGAATCGCTTGCCGAACTCCAACCGGGCGACCTCGTGGTGCACATCGACCACGGCGTGGGCCGCTACGCCGGCACGACCGAAATCGAGATGGACGACCGGCGCGCTGAGGTGCTCACGCTCGAATACGCTGACGGCGCGCGCCTGCACGTGCCGGTCGCGCACAGCCACCTGCTCAGCCGCTACGTCAGTGTCGCGGGGCAGCAGCCGCCGCTGCACCGGCTCGGCAGCCGGCGCTGGCTGCGCGAGAAGGCCGATGCCGAGCGCGCGATCCGCGATTTGGCCGCCACGCTGCTCGAAACGCTGGCGCAGCGGCAGCTCCAGCCGGGGTTTGCCTTCCCGATCGATCCGTCCTGGATGCACGCCTTCGAAGCGGCTTTCCCCTATCGCGAGACTGTGGACCAGGAGCGCGTCATTGCCGAGGTCAAGGCCGACATGTCGTCGCCACGCCCCATGGACCGCCTGGTCTGCGGCGACGCGGGGTACGGCAAGACCGAGATCGCGATGCGCGCGGCGTTCATTGCCGTGATGAACGGCAAGCAGGTGGCGGTGCTGGTTCCCACCACTGTGCTGGCAGAGCAGCACTACGAGTCGTTCCGCGAACGCATGGCCGCCTACCCAATCCGCATCGAGGTGCTCAGCCGCTTCCGCACCCCTGGCGAGCGCCAGCGCGTACTGGAGGCGCTGACGGACGGCGGCGTGGACATCGTGATCGGCACGCACGTCGGCGTGGCCCATAAGGAGCGCCTCAAGCAGGTGCGGCAACTGGTGGACGTGCTGACGCTCACCGCCACGCCGATCCCGCGCACGCTCTACCAGAGCATGACCGGCACGCGCGACATGAGCCTGCTGCAGACACCACCGCAGGAGCGCCTAGCGGTGGAGACGCGCGTGGCGCGCGACACCGACAGCGTCATCCGCGCCGCCATCCTGCAGGAGCTCAACCGCGAGGGGCAGGTCTTCTTCCTCTATAACCGCGTGCTGACGATTGACCTCATGCGCGCACGCCTGGAACGCCTGGTGCCGGAGGCGCGCGTGGCTGTGGCGCACGGCCAGATGTCGTCGGGACAGCTGGCGCGCATCATGCGCGACTTCGAAAGCGGCGCCTACGATGTGCTACTCTGCACCACGATCGTCGAGAGCGGCCTCGACATCCCGCGCGCCAATACGATCCTCATCCACCGCGCCGATCGCTTCGGGCTCGCGGATCTCTATCAGCTCCGCGGCCGCGTCGGCCGCTCGTCGCACAAGGCCTTCGCCTACCTGCTGCTGCCGGACCAGGGGCACGTGGACGACGACGGCCGGCAGCGGCTGGCGGCCGTGCAGAAGCACAGCGCGCTTGGCGCGGGCTTCGGGCTCGCGTTGCGCGACCTCGAGATCCGCGGCGCAGGCAATCTGCTCGGCGCGGCGCAGAGCGGGCACATCGCCGCCATCGGCTTCGGCCTCTACTGCCAGCTTCTGCGCCGCACGGTCGCGCGCCTCAAGGGCGAAGCGCCGCCGCGGCTGGTGGACGTGGACCTGCGCCTGGACTTCCTCGACCTTTCGCCCGGCACGCCCGATCCCGAGCGCTCCGCCTGCCTGCCGTACCGCTACGTGGAGGACGAGCCCCAGCGCTTCCAGCTCCACCGCCGGCTGGCGGAGGCGACGAGCATGGACGAGGTGCGGCGACTGCGCGCGGAGCTGGCGGACCGCTACGGGGCGCTCCCGCCGCCGGCCGCGCGCCTGTTGCGCCTGGCGGAGCTGCGCATTCAGGCCACCGGCCGCGGCATTGCCCGCATCGAGACGCGCGACGGCCGCGTCTGGGTCTTCCGCGCGCAGTCGCGCGATCCACTCCTGGTCCGCGGCGCGCTGCCGCAGCTCGCGGGCCGCGCGGCAGACCAGAAACTGGATGCGCTCTTCCGGCTGCTAGAGACGGCTTCGCAACAGTAGCGGGGTTCGGGACACAGAGGCCACAGAGGCCACAGAGCAAGATGAGCTCACCGAGGCGGCCAGGGATTCCTGATTTTTCGCGTTCTGAAATCGCAGGGTGTCTCCAAGAGCCGTGGGAAGTTTTTCGGGGTTGGGGTCGCTATCGGAATCGGTATCGATTGTATATCCGACCCCGATACCGACCCCAATGCGATTGTCACTTTTATTAAGGAAATGCGCTAGAATATCCCCATGCGCCTCTGGAGCCTGCACCCGAAATATCTCGATGCCCGCGGATTGGTCGCCCTCTGGCGGGAGGCGCTCCTGGCACAGGCTGTGCTCCGCGGACGGACACGCGGCTACCAACACCATCCACAGCTCGCGCGGTTCCGCGCGCAACCGGATCCCGTCGGCGCCCTCGCAGCCTACCTGCGCCTCATTCGCGACGAAGGCGCGACGCGCGGCTACCGTTTCGATGCCCGTAAGATCGCCCGCGGCGGCATGGTCGAATTGCTCACGGTCACGCGCGGCCAGTTGCAATACGAATGGCGCCACCTGTCGCACAAGCTGCGCCTGCGCGATCCGCAGCGGCTGGCCCGGCTGGCAACCGTGCGGAGGCCCTGCCCGCACCCGCTGTTCCGGGTCGTGCGCGGTGGCATCGCGCCGTGGGAGAAGGGTGCCGCGCCACGGCTGTAGCGGGGTTCGGGACACAGAGGCCACAGAGCAAGATGAGCTCACCGAGGTGGCCAGGGATTCCTGATTCCTGATTGTTCGCGTTCTGAAATCGCAGGGTGTCTCCGGCAGGCGGGACGCCTGCACCACTTCCTCTGTGCCCTCATCTCCCCTCTGTGTCCTCTGTGTCCACAACCACCTGCCTGCTTTCCACTCGCGTGCCAGGCGCTTTCTCCTTGCGTCAGTCGCCGATTCCGGCAAACCTATTCCCATGGTGACACCCCAACTTGCGCAGCAGTATTTCGCGCAGCATCGCGAAGCCATCCTGGCGGACTGGTTCGAGCTGCTGCGCATCCCCACGATCGGCACGGACCCGCACCGCCTGGGCGATTGCGCGCGCTGCACAGCCTGGCTCAAAAAATACCTGCGCAAACTGGATTTCGAATCCGAGGTCTGCCTGACCAGCGGCCAGCCCGTGCTGCTGGCAGAGCGTCCGGGCAAGCCGGGCGCGCCCACGGTGCTCTTCTACGGCCACTACGACGTGCAGCCCGCTGATCCGCTGGAGCTGTGGCAATCGCCGCCGTTCGAACCGCAGCTGCGCGACGGCCGCGTTTATGCCCGTGGCGCGTCCGACGACAAGGGGCAGGTCTTCGCCTTCCTGCAGGGCATCGCGGCGCTGCGCGAAGCCGGTGTCGCGCTGCCCACCATCCGCCTGCTGCTCGACGGCGAGGAGGAGTCCGGCAGCAACGGCCTGTTTGCCAACCTCACCGCCTGGCGCCAGCGCGTGCAGGCCGACGTGCTGCTGGTCGCCGACTCCGGCGTGCACGAGTCCTCCGGCCGCCCCGCCATTGTCGTCGGCCTGCGCGGCATTGTGCATATGACGGTCACCCTGCGCGGCGCGCGCGGCGATCTGCACTCCGGAACGCATGGCGGCCTCGCGCCGAATCCCGCCGCCGGCATGGCGCACCTGCTCGCCAGCCTGCACGACGACCGGGGGGGCATCGCGGTCCCCGGGTTCCTGGACCCAGTCCACCCACCCTCGCCGCGCGAGCTTGAACTGGCCAATGCCGAGCCGTTCGATGCCGCGAAATACGAACAGGAAACCGGCGTGGCACCCGTTGGCGGCGAAGCCGGACTGCCGCCGATTGTGCGCAACAGCTTCCGCCCCACGATTGAGGTCAACGGCGTCCATTCCGGTTATGGTGGCCCGGGCAGCAAGACGGTGATTCCCGCCGTGGCCGTGGCCAAGCTCAGCGTGCGCCTCTGCCCAGGACAGACGCCGCGCACCTGCGTCGAACAGATCCAGGAGCACCTGCGCGCGCACTGCCCACCCGGCTGCACAGTCGAGTTCTCCGAGATCACCGCCGGCGCGCCGGCCCTGCGCCTGCCGCCAGATTCCCCGCTGGCGCGTCTGGCCGAGGACGTGCTGCGGCAGATGGATCCGCGCGGCCCGGTGTTCGTCTGGATGGGCGCCTCGATCCCCGTGATCGGCGCGCTGCGCGACATCGCCGGCGCCTCGCCGCTGCTCGTGGGATTCTCCCGCGAGCAGGATTCCATCCACGCGCCGAACGAATCGTACGGCCTGGATCAGTTCGAGCAGGGAATCGTCTTCGCCAGCCTGATTCTCAACGCACTGACCGGCAATGCCTGAAGCAAGTTGCGAGTTTGGGGCCCATGGCAGGTTTACTGCGACAGGAGTTCGTTTTGTAAAAACGCCTTTTCAGCTGCCGCAGGAGGGAGGCGATCCATCGGGGAGGCCGGGGCTCCCGGATAGGTAAACATCCATAAATAGCTGCGCCGAAATTGGTTATACGTTTAAGACAGATTGCAGTTGTTGCAGTTCGTGCAAGTCGCGGTGGAATAACTCCGCAATCGCTGCGCTGACTTTTGCGACCTTTCTTTTGCATAACAAACTCCTTTCGTAGAATGACGCAGTTATACACCCTGTAAATATAAAAAGGAACGTGGGCCGGCCGGTGGGGCCGAAAATGCAACACGGTGAAACGTCCCGAAACGTCACGAAGAGCCACAAGGGCGATAAATTTACTTGGCACTTTTTTTGAGGAGGCGGGGGAAGCAGTGGGCCGTGATCGTGACAGAATAGGGGGCGAAGCGGCGTTTCAGATCGGCCGAAAAGATATTTTCAATCGACACTCCCGCGCATGCAGGCCCGTCTCCAGAGGGGTTGGCGCATGCGGGCGAGACACCAGCGAATCCTGCGGGCACTAAGCGATCAAAAGGGAACTGACTGAATGTCTGTTTTCCAAATACGACACCTCATCCCCTATACCCCTAATAGGGAAAACGGCGACGGGATAGAGGTTGCAGTCCCGGATAGCTCGGGCGTGCGCGTGCTCGCCTATATTTATTTTGGCAACAGGGCAGGATTTATTGCCTCATCTGCACCGAGATAGGGGTGCCCGATTCGCGCTGGTAACCGCACCGGGGGCAGACTTGCGGCAGACGGGGGGCAACAGGGTTTCCAGCCACGGCCGGCTATTTCAGATGCTGATCAAACCAATCAGCCAATAGTTCCCAATCTTTGACTTCATTGGGCCAGCCATGGTCCCCTCCGGGTTTGACTACCAGTTTCGCATCGACGCCTGCCTTTTTGAGTTTCTCGATCATGGTCTCCGCCTGCCGGATCGGTACGCGCAGGTCGCTATCGCCATGCATGATGAGGGTCGGGGCTGCATTCGACGACACATGATAAATCGGCGAGATGTCGATGCCAATTTGCCGTATACGGCTTGCGTTAGTAATTGTGACAAATTTGGCCACGTTTGTATTCAATTCCCGGAACTCAAACAGAGCGGCGAGGTCCGCTAATTTGCCACACCCCAGCGCGATTTCGCCCGGCTGGCCCCAGTTGAAGAAATCTGTGGGCGGGTAGAAGCAGGCTACGGCCTGGACACTGCTCGACATGCGATCGACAGGATCCTTGGCAGCGGGATCGCCATCGGAGTCTCCGGTTCCTAGCATGAGCGCCAGGTGGCCGCCAGATGACGCGCCGGTTATGCCGATGTGTGCCGGATCAATTCCGTATTCAGCAGCATGAAACCTAATAAAGCGAATCGCACGATCTACGTCTGCAATGATTTCCGGAATGGTAAACTTATCCGCGCTGCCGTGGACAACCGCAAAAATTGTGTATCCGCGTTTGAGGAAGGGGGCGAAAAACTGGCTGTACTGATCGTCAATGCGCTGATGGGACGAATACCATCCGCCGCTGATCACATAGACTACGGCTAACCCATTGGTCTGTGCCTTTGGCTTAAACATGTCCATTGTCAGAGCCATGCCGTATTTACGGCCGTAGATAAGGTCTTCCTGCCGAGTATAGGTCGGTAGCAATTCGCCAGCAGGCCTTTGCAGGAAAAGCATGGTCGCTGCAAAAAGCATGGTCGCTGCAAAAAGGACTAATAGGTTCCTTCGCAACACGTGATCCTCTTGGTTGGCGTGGCAAATTGAAACGTAACGTGAATGGCGGTTGTATGGCAACCGATTTTGCAGGGGTTGTGTCAGGCAGGGAAGCAACCGGCCCGCAAGGTCCGAGTGTGCGCGTGTGTGAACATGCTCAGGGGTAAGGTTTCCATTCCGCCACCGGGTTGACGCCCGCAGAGCGAAAATCGCAGGGAGGCGAGACTCTAAAGGCGGCGATTTCTCAGCGTCGTGTCAAGACCGATGTAGGACGCCACTGAGCCCGGTGAGCCAGTACCTCCGCAGTCAAAACCATTGTCAAGGAAGCGAAAACTATTTGCAGAAACACCGAGTAGTGATAAATTTCAGCCAATAAGCCCAATGGCCGAGATGGTCAATGGCTACAGGTCAAATGAGAAAACTCTTGTGAGACCTGCGCATTCGGCCTCCCCGCGCTAGGATTTGTCTTGTTTATTCACGCAACATTGTTTGTCGAGAAGCTTGCATGAGTTCGATCCGCTATCGGCCGGAAATCGACGGGTTACGGGCGTTAGCAATCATCCCGGTACTACTGTTTCACTTGGATTTAGGTTGGATACGGGGAGGTTTTCTTGGGGTTGATGTTTTTTTTGTCGTATCTGGATACCTAATCTGCTCCATTATTCTCACGGAATATGACGCCGGTACGTTTACCTTCGCTCACTTCTGGCTGCGAAGAGTGCGGCGCATCATGCCTGTGTTGCTGGCAATGGTGACAGCGACCTTGGTGGCAGGTCGTCTCCTCCTGTACTTGCCCGACATTCCCACCTTGGGCCAACAAGGCGTGGCGGCCTTGCTTTCGCTTTCCAATATTAATTTCTGGCTTCATGCGGGAAGTTATTGGGGCGCACAAGCGGCTGATTCCCTCCTACTGCACACGTGGTCCCTGTCAGTGGAAGAACAGTTTTATCTATTCTTTCCGCTGTTATTGTTCACATTATTGCGATTTTTCAGCAGCCGGCTTGTCCCGATTTTGCTTTTTCTGTGCGCCGCCAGTCTGCTTCTGTTTGTTTATGGCGCGCCTCGCTTTCCGGCCTCCACATTCTATTTCTTACCAACCAGGGCTTGGGAGCTCGGAAGCGGGTGCTTGCTGGCCACGTTAAATTATCGGCGTCCGGGCATGTTCCAGAACAATACCGGCTTGTCCCTGTTTGGTCTTATCGCGGTCGCGATTTCGTATGTCTGTGTCCGGAGCGGCAGCGGATCGGCCCCGTTTCTTGTCCTTTCTGTTGCGGGCACCTGTCTCATTATCGCTTTTGCGCGTGACAGCGCAAACGCAGTCAACCGGATGCTTTCCATTTCTCCGATCGTATATATCGGCAGAATATCCTATTCCTTATATGTTTGGCATTGGCCCGTGCTGGTTCTGGCCAGGCAGGCACGGACAAGCGGCCATGCGATGCCGGCATTTCTATTTTTCATACCGCTTATATTTGCCCTCGCAACTGCATCCTATCATGTGATCGAAAGGTACACGCGGCAAAACACGAGAGCCGTACCTTTCATTCTTATCGCTTTTCTCGCCAGCGTTGCGTATTCAGGCCATCTGGCAGTGTTAGATTTGCACGAAGACATTTCCGCCTATTCTGAAACCGTATGGGAAGGCCAGTACTACAACGTGGCGCCACACGAGCCGTCCCCAGACTTGGTCAAGAAGCGAATGGCGGGCATCACCTTTGGCGTTCCGAGCCGTTATTCTCCAGATGCCTATCTCAAAGGTGGAATTCAGCATTTGTACGGCAAGGCGACCCCCGAAATCGTGCTTCTTGGCGACTCCCATGCGGTCATGTGGGCGGGCGTTCTTGATCAAATTGCGAGGCAACTCGGTAGATCCATATCTTTTTATGCCGCCGATGGCACAACACCTTTTTTCGACATCCCGACTCGGAAAGGAAATCGAACCCAGCTCTTTAACGCCGATGAGAAATTCGCCTTCGACACTGCCCGACTGACTTTCCTCCGAAACTGGAAACCAAGGGTAGTGATTATTGCAGCGCGCTGGGCTGGTGAAGAGGATTTGCATGGTTCACGGGAGCTTCTGAAGTTTCTGGGGGACATTGGTGCTAAGGTATTTTTGATCGAACAACCTCCGGAACTATTATTTGGCCCCAAAAACGCGCCCCAGTATTTGTCCTTTATGAAACTGAAACCAAACGGAACCCGGCAATATATTCCGGGTTTGAATAGTGAACAATACCGGAGAGGCAGGGAACTGATCAGACAAATAACGAACACCTGTCCCAACTGTGTTGTTATTCCAGTAGCGGACATCTTCTTGAATAACAACAACGTCTGGGTGCTGAACAATTCCGATGTGCTCTACATTGACGACGGCCATCTAAGCGATCAGGGTGCGTTACAGGCAAAACAAGTGCTCTTACGAGGACTGCAGGACTGTTTCGCTGATAAAGAAACGGACATTTCTCAAGTTCCATTGCGGGTTTTGAATCCATGATCGAAAACGAAACAATCACGGGTAAATAACACCGCAACGGGCTTGATTCTGACGCGGTTACCGCTTCCAAAAACCATTCAACAGATGTGGAGCACGATTACGATTAGGAGGAGAAGATGCGTCAGCACCCCTCCGATGGAGGGGATCGGCGCGGCAGGTAGCGTCCAGAATTTTTCGCACAATTAAAATGGGCAGGGGCAGACTTCCAGCTGGTTTTGTTACGTTCTCTCCTTGGCCTTAACTGAAAACCTGTCTTTTCTGGGCCGCCCGCCGGGGCTGGTCCGTGTCTTATGCGGCATCCTGTTCCACGGCGGCATTCAGCCGCATGTACAGTTTGGTGCCCCACCGTGAGCCGGCGATGTAGCGTAGCCGGGCCGCGACCAGGAGCATGGCCGAGTTTCCGTCCGGGAAGCATCCGACCACACGCGTGCGGCGCCGGATTTCCCGCATGATGCGCTCCAACGGGTTGTTGGTGCGGATCTTCAGCCAATGCTCATGCGGGAACGCCATGTACGCCAGCGTTTCATCCACGCCTTCCCGGACGATCTTGGCAGCCTTTTCAAGCCTCATGGCCAGCAACTTCTTCTCCACGTCATGGGCTTTCTGCCGCGCCGCTTCCCGGTCCTCCTGGGCATGAATGGCCTTCAACATCGCAGCCACAAGGCCGACCTTCTGGCGCGGTACGACCGAGAACACGTTGCGATACCAGTGAACCACGCAGCGTTGCCAGCGGGCGTCCGGGTAGACTTCGCCAAGCGATTCGATCAAACCGGCACACCGGTCGCTGGTAAATAGTTCTGTGCCGGCCAGCCCGCGCTCCTTCAGGTGCCGCAGGAATCCCAGCCAGGACTCCTTGTCTTCCTTGGCGCCCTCCAGGACACCCAGAACATCCCGATACCCTTCCGCGTTGACGCCGACAGCCACCAGCACCGCCACGTTGCGGACTTCGCCGCCCCAGCTGCGCTTCAACCAGATCCCGTCGAGCCACACGTACGCATGCTTGGCGGTGATCGGCCGGTTCCGCCAATCCTCGATGCGCACAGCCAGCTTCTGGTTCAGCTCGCTCACCGTGGACGGGCTCACTTTCGAACCCCAGAGTGCCTCCGTGATGTCTTCCACCCGGCGCACCGAAACGCCGGCCAGGTACATCTCGATGAGCGCCTCCTCCACGGAACTCTCCCGGCGGCGGTAGCGTTCGATGATCTGCGTCTCGAACGGCAGGCTCCGCAACTTCGGCATCCGCAGCGTTACCTCTCCGGCTTTGGTATGCAGGGATCGGTCGTAACTGCCGGCACGGGTGTCCGCACGATCCGGCGTGCGCTCATATCGCTTCATCTGGCAAAGCCGGTCGACCTCCGCATCCAGCATCCCGTTGAGGGTGTCCTCCACGGACTGCCGCACCACCTCGTCCAAGTGCGATTGCACGACGGTCTCGTCCACCTTCAGAATCTGCTTCAAACCAGTATCCTTCTTAGCTACTTTCTTCATGGGCAGCGCGCTCCTTGCTAGGTTGAGGTTGTCCTTGTCAGGGGATCAACCAATGTCTAGCGGGACGCCTGCCCTTTCGTAAAGTGCGAAAAATACTGTACGTTATCGGCGCGCAGCGATGTGCGCGTCGGTTGTCAATTGCAGGATGGAATTGATAGTATTGGCGCTGGTTGTCGTCAATAACCAGAAACCATGCAACCCCACCATCCACCGCTTTTTCCTCTGGCCCCTGACGCCACGCGCTACCGCAAGCTTTCCAACTGCGTTGTGCAGGTGCGCAAGGAAGGGAACCGTTCCGTGTTGCGCGTGCCGCCGGCCACATTGACCCGCCTGGCTGAGACCGCGTTTCATGACGCTGCATTTTATTTCCGCGCAAGCCACCTTGCGCAGCTTGCCGCCATGCTCACGGATCGCGCCGCGTCGGATAACGATTGTTTCGTGGCCCGCGCGCTGCTGCGCAACGCCGTTATCGCCGCCGAGGGGGTCCTCCCCTCCTGCCAGGACACTGGCACTGCCACCATCTTCGCGCACAAGGGCGAGAACGTCGTTACCGGCACGGATGATGCCCGCGCCCTTTCCCGCGGCGTCGCAGCCTCCTACACACGCCTGAACCTGCGTGCCTCGCACCTCGCCCCACTCGGCATGCTCGACGAGCAGAACACCGGTAACAATCTCCCCGCGCAGATCGAGATCGAGGCTGTGCCCGGCTATGCCTACGAGTTTCTCTTCGTGGCCAAGGGCGGCGGCTCGGCCAACAAGACCAGCCTCTTTCAGGAGAGCAAAGCCCTGCTCGGCAGCGAGAAACAATTGCTCGCCTTCCTGGAAGAGAAGATCCGCGCCATCGGCGTGGCGGCCTGCCCACCCTATCACCTCGTCATCGTCATCGGCGGAACCTCGCCGGAGCTCACGCTCAAGACCGTGAAGCTCGCCGCCGCCGGCTACCTCGATACACTCGTCACCCGCCCCACTGGCGCGCCGCACGCCTATCGCGACCTCGCGTGGGAGAAGAAGATACGCGATGCGACGCGCCGCCTCGGTCTCGGCGCGCAGTTCGGCGGAACCTGCTTCGCGCTCGACGTGCGCGTCATCCGCCTGCCGCGCCACAGCGCCTCGCTTCCCATCGGCATCGGCGTGAGTTGCAACGCCCACCGCAACCTCCGCGCGAAGATCACCCGCCGCGGCGTCTTCCTAGAAAAACTCGAGACCAACCCCGCGCGCTTCCTGCCGAAGGCAGACGCCGGCGCGGCCGACGAAGGCGGCGTAGCGATCGACCTCGACCAGCCCATGAGCCGCATCGTGGCACAGCTTGCGAAATACCCGGTCGGCACGCGCCTGAGCCTCAGCGGCACGCTGGTCGTAGCGCGCGACCTCGCGCATATCCGGATGAAGAAACTGCTGGATCAAGGCAAGAAGCTCCCCGCCTACTTCCGCGATCACCCGATCTACTACGCCGGACCGGCCAAAACCCCGCGCGGCTTTCCGTCCGGCAGCTTCGGTCCCACCACGGCGCAGCGCATGGATGACTACGTGGCGGAGTTCATGCGCCACGGCGCCTCGCGCGTGATGCTGGCCAAGGGGAACCGCCGTCCTGTCGTGGCCGCGGCCTGCCGCAAATACAACGGTTTCTACCTCGGCACCATCGGCGGCGCCGCGGCGCTGGTGGCACGCGAGAACATTACTTCGTCCGAGGTGCTCGCCTTTCCTGAGCTCGGAATGGAGGCCGTGCGCTGCATCCGCGTGAAGAATCTCCCGGCCTTCCTCCTCGGCGACAATCGTGGCCGGACACTGTACTGATTCGAAGAACTCGGACACGAAGCCGGCGAAGGGCGGCGAAGTTACGAAGACGACGCGCCATGTGCGCAGAAACGGAAAACGGCGGCCACGGGACTGGCCGCCCTTGTCGTTTGCCAACGCAAGGTTGCATTCCGACGCACCCGTGTCGATAATACGCGCCACATACAAAGGAGTTTTCATGAATCCTGCTGATCTGCGTTATACCAAAGACCATGAATGGATCGCGATGGAGGGTAGTTTGGCCGTGGTCGGCATCAGTAACCACGCGCAGCAGGCGCTGGGCGACATCACCTTTGTGGACCTCCCCAAGGCCGGGAAGACTCTCAAGAGCCACGACGTACTCGGCGTGGTCGAATCCGTCAAGGCCGCCAGTGACATCTTTGCGCCGATCGCCGGCACCGTGGCCGCAGTGAATGAGGCGCTCAACGCCTCGCCGGAGCTGATCAACCAGGACCCCTGCGGCCGTGGCTGGATCTGCAAGCTCTCCGGCGTGAGCACCGTTGATCTGGGCAGACTGATGACCCTCGTGCAGTACGAGGCGCACTGCGCCCGCGAGAAATAACGCCCGCTTCCGCGGCGAGAGGCAGACACCACATGACCGGCTACATCGACATCCAGCTCAACGGTTCTTTCGGCGTTGACTTCAACCGAAACAACCTCTCGGCCGAACAGTTCCACTTTGCCTGCGAGAAGCTGCGCGCCGCCGGCGTGCAGGCCTTCCTCCCGACCATCACCACGGCCAGCCAGGCCGACATCTGCACCCGCCTCGCCAACCTCGCCCGCTGTGTGGCAGCCGACCCGCTGGCGCGCGCGATGGTCCCCGGATTCCACGCCGAAGGGCCTTTCATCAGCGACATTGCCGGCTACCGTGGTGCGCACCCCGCACAGCACGCGCGCACCGCCAATCTCGACGAGGCCAAGCAGCAGTTCGCGGCCAGCAACGGCCTGCTGCGGCTCGTCACGCTGGCGCCTGAGCGCGACGCCAGCTTTGCCGTTACACGCTGGCTTGTCGGCCAAGGCGTCCGCGTCGCAGCCGGTCATTGCGATCCGTCGCTCGATCAGCTTCAGGGCGCGGCTGACGCCGGCCTCTCGCTCTACACCCATCTCGGCAACGGCGTCCCCCTGCAGGTGCACCGCCACAACAACGTCATCCAGCGCGCGCTCAGCCTGCGCGACCGCATCACCCCCTGCTTCATCGCCGACGGCGTGCACATCCCGCTTTTCGCGCTGGGCAACTACCTCGCCCTGGCGGGCGTCGACCGCGCCGTGGTAGTGACCGACGGCGTCGAGATCGCCGGGCTCGGCCCCGGTCACTATAAGACCATGCAGGGTGACGATGTCCTCGTGGGCGAGGAACTGGCGGTCTGGTCGCCCGACCGCTCGCACCTCTGCGGCTCCGCCGCCACCATGCCGCACATCGAGGCCAACCTGCGCACGCTCGGCTACAACGAGCGCCAGATCGCGCAACTCCTGCGCGATAACCCCGCCCGCGCCATCGGATTGACCTTGTAGGCTTTTAGGCTGTAGGGGTTAAGGCTGACAAAAACAACCGTCGTATGCTTGGCCTGACAGTCTTCAGTCTAACAGTCTTCTCCGCTGGTAGTGAATTATACACAGCGCCATAAGGACTTGCGCTTTCCGCACGGGTAGGGATGGCTCTCCGAGCCGTCTGCGGACGCCCCGGAGAGGCGTCCCCACCTGAGCCGGCGCAAGGATTTTTGGCGTCAGGTATAATTACGAAAAAAGCGGCTCGCGAGGACGCTCGCCCTCCTGTTTTGAGCCAACCGTTCGCAATCGACCGGGAGGACGACGCGCCGCCCCTTGCGCTTAACCTCGAAACGCCGTATGATCTAATTTTGTAATCACTGAACGGATTGTGTATGCCCAGCGAAGAAGCCATAGAAGTCATCGGAACGGTGGTCAAGGTTCTCCCCGCCACCATGTACAAGGTCAAGCTCGACAACGGGCACGAGGTGCTTGCGCACATTTCGGGCAAGATGCGCAAATTCTTCATCAAGATCGCGGCAGGCGATAAGGTCACGATCGAGATTTCACCCTACGACCTTTCCAAGGGGCGCATCATCTACCGCCACAAGTCCTGAGCGGCTCCTTCAGCCCTGCGAACACGAAGGGTGTTCGAAGCTCACGAAGAGACGAACGAGGCGTTGCGCGGAATGTCCGCACAACGCCTCGTTCGTTTTCCGCTTTCTTCGTGTCCGGGTTGAATTAGAGGTTGAACAACCGCAGGCAGCGGCGGAAGTCTGCCGGCAGCGGGCTGTGCGCCCGCAGGTTTCCGCCGAGCAGCGGATGCGGCAGCTCGATGTCCGTGGCGTGCAGCATCTGGCGACCGACCTGCTGCAGGCGCGGGTCGCGCGCGGTCTTGAGACCATACTGGTGATCGCCGACGATCGGGTGCCGGATTCCGGCCAGGTGAATACGGATCTGGTGCGTGCGCCCCGTCTCGATGCGCAGGGCCACATAGGTCGCGTCGGGACACGACGACAGCGTGGTGAGGTGCGTCACCGCCGCCTCGCCGTCGATCGCCTCGTGGATCGTGGACGAACGCCGCTTGATGTGCCCCACGCAGATCGCGTGATAGTTTTTCAGCACGCGCCGCGTTTTGAAGACCGACACCGCCGCTTCGCACGCCGCCGCCGTGCGCGCCACCATCAGGCAACCGGAGGTGTCGCGGTCCAGACGGTGCACCACGCGCAGTTGCGGCAGAGCAAGCTGCGCGCGCAGCCGCTCCTCCGCGCCGTCCGGCCCGATAGTCAACACGCCGGCGGGCTTGTCCACGAAGAGATAGTGCGCGTCCTCGATCAGCACGCGGATGTTCTGCGGCCGCGGCGGCAGGGCCTCGGCCACGCTGGTCTGCACGACGTCGCCCCGTCGCACGGCGTGATGCGCCATCCAGACCAGTTGGCGGTTTACCCAGACCTGGCGCTCGTCGAGGAGATTCTTGGCGGCGCGGCGCGACAGCCCCAGCCGCCGCGCCAGAAAGGCCTGCACAGTCTGGCCGTCCTCCGCAGCGGCCACCTGCAGAACGGGGGGGACATGTCGATTCGCATGCATGGCTGGGATCGGCTGCTCAACTTTCCCGGACTTCGACAAACGAGCAAACGAGGCCGACGATCTCCCTGGTCTCCTGACTGCGGTCCGCCTCCATCGCCGCGCCGACATGGAACCGGCGGCCATCCTGCGCCGCGGCGTGCAGCGTACCCAGCCAACGCTCGCCGGCCAGGGCGCGCCGCAGCGGCGCATCCGCCTGCGAGTCGCCGGTCCACAGGCCGGAGAGCGGCTTGCCGATCAACTGCTCGTCTTTCTCATACCCCCACAGGGTCAGCAGCGTCCGGTTGACGTAGGAGATCTGTCCCGCGGCATCGCTGACGGCCACGGCGGAGAGGTCGTTCGACAGGGCATTCTGGAAACGGCACAACTGCTGCGACTGGCGCTTGCGGCGCTCCACATTGCGCACCGAAAAGACCATGTCGCCTTCGTTGATGAGGTCGATTGAGCTGATGGCCACTTCGGCCGGAAAGGCGGAGCCGTCCTTGCGAATGCAGCGCGCATCGATCAGCACGTGGCGGTTTTCGGCTAGTCCCTGTCGCACCCGCTCCAGCAGTTGCGGGGAGAGCCCGGGGATCAGCTTAAAGATATCCATGTCCCAAATTTCGGCCGAATCGTACTGGAAGGCGTTCTGCACGCGCCCGTTGCTGTCGAGCACATGCCCCTTGGGGTCGGTGACGAGGACGGCGTCGTACAGTCCGCGCAGCAGTTGCTTGTACAGCGACTTGTGGTCCTGCCGGAAGGCTGGCGCCCTGGCGGGAGCGGCCGCCAGTTCAGATGCAGGCGCTTCCACCGGAGCGGGGGGCGGCGGCGCGATCACGGCAGCCGGCGGCTCCGGCCGTTTGGCCGCCGATACCGGACTGGGCGGAACCGTAGGTTCCGCCGACTGTTTGAATAGAGAAAACATCGTCCCATCTTGCCCGAAAGGGCGTCACAAGTTGTAAACCAAACCCCCCGGGCATGCAATGGCAAACCCGCCCGGAGGGCTTCTTTGCAATGGAATTGTCCGGCCTTTTCGGGTTATCCTGAAACAACATGGAGGTGGACCATTGCCATGAGCGAGACGTATACCAAGGCAGACCTGCTCCGAGAACTGGCGCAGGCGGCGCACATCAGCCGGCGGTGCGCAGACGTCGTGCTGGAAACTCTCACGCAGATCGCCTACCGGGAGGCCCGGCAGGGATTCGCCGTGCCCGGCATCTGCCGCCTCGACGTCGTACACCGTCAGGCGCGCCAGGTGCGCAACCCGCAGACCAGCCAAACGCTGGTGATCGCCGAGCACGACGCCCTGCGCGTGCGCCCGGTCAAACGTGCCAAGAACGCCATCGCTCCCACGCCCCGCGCATTAGTCCAAGTCATCCCGGATCCGCAACCGCCGTCTCCCACGCCGACGACAACCACCGCGGCGCGCCCCGCCGCACCCATGCCAGCCGCACTTTCCCGCGCCCCGACCGCACCGGCAGACGAGGGAATCTTCGTCTCCTTCCGCTGCCAGCACTGCGGCCAGGAGATCGAAGCGCCGGTCGAAATGGTTGGCGCGCCCAACGAATGCCCCTCCTGTGGTGAGCCGCTGCTCGTCCCTTACACTTCCGAGGAAGGCACGATCTGGCACCAGTCGCGCACGACCAGCCCCGAGGTGCTGCCGCCTTCGCCAGATGCCATTGCCGCCATGAAGGGACGGACCATCCGCATCGAATTGCCAGACGACCTGTAGCCATTGGAGAATACGACATGCTGCCACCCTTCCCGCCCTGCCTGTGCCGTACGC
>Ga0118677_10004977_pt1 | contig 23687 bp, 19 predicted proteins | sample AliMusrvi5mmetaG_FD_86154 | JGI IMG/M metagenome (GOLD analysis project Ga0118677, IMG submission 86154)
GCGTGGACCGCGGTGATCTGGGCACCAGTATAGCGTTTGCCGCGTGGGCAGCGGCCTTAATCGCACCTTCTGCTTCTGGCCCAGCCCGGATACTGAAGATGAACACCTATACTGGCATCGGGGGCGACGACGAGACTGACATGCTACTAACTGAACTGAGAGAAGCCGTTCTGGACGCGAACCTTGAGCTTCATCGGAAGGGGCTTGTTCTGTACACATTCGGGAATGCGAGCGGGATCGACCGCGAGCAAGGCCTGGTGGCGATCAAGCCCAGCGGCGTTTCCTATGACACGCTCAAGGCCGCGGACCTGGTGATCACCGACCTGGACGGAAGAATCGTTGAAGGGAAATTGAACCCATCGTCGGACGTCGCGACCCACCTGCTGCTCTACAAGGAGTTTCCTTCGATTGGCGGCGTCGTGCACACCCATTCGGAGTTCGCCACTTCCTGGGCGCAGGCCGGAAGGCCGATTGTTTGTTACGGAACGACGCATGCCGATTACTTTCGCGGCGATGTGCCGGTAACCCGGCCGCTCACAGTTGATGAAATTCAAACGGCCTATGAGCTGAACACAGGCAAGGTGATTGCAGCCCGTTTTCGCGAACTCGATCCCGTGGCGACACCGGGGGTTCTGGTGGCCGGCCATGCTCCATTTGCCTGGGGCAAGACGGCGGCAGACGCGGCGCACAATGCGGTGGTGCTTGAATATGTGGCGCGGCTCGCGTTTCGCAGCCGGCTCATCAATCCGGAGGTAACCGAGGTGTCGCCGGCGCTGCTGCGGAAGCACTACGAGCGCAAGCATGGACCCAAGGCTACTTACGGGCAGCGGTAACTTGGATCATCGCTCCTGTCGGTGCAGAGTGAACGTGGGCCGGGAGGCCAGCGCTACAAAGTTTCCTGGCAGATATATCTCAGATGTTAAGCGCACATCCCGGGCGGGATTGCGTTTTCATTTTCTACGCCAGCCTGCGTTCGGTGTCGGTGGGCGATGGAACAGCCACTGGGCCGGGACGGCTCGGGTCTGCGGCGCCTGCGTTCTCGATGCGCAGTTCGCGCAGGTCGCCAAGCAAAGTGGCGGCCCAGCGATAGACGTTGTGTTCCATTACCTGGCGGCGCATGCGCTGCATCCGTGCCCGCCGCTCGGCAGGGGGCATCTCAAGCCCTTGATGGATGGCATCGGCCACGCCTTCAACGTCGTAAGGGTTTACCTGCAGGGCGTCTCCCAGTTCAATGGCTGCGCCGGTGAACTTGCTCAACACAAGCACGCCGTCTTCGTCGTCGCGCGCTGCTACAAACTCTTTGGCCACCAGATTCATTCCGTCGTGCAGTGAAGTAACAAGGCACAGGTCTGCCGCGCGATACCAGCGCTCCACTTCCTCGTGGCTGCACTGGCGTTCAATCAGCAGCACAGGCTTCCACTGCGGTGTCTGGAAGCGCGCATTCATGCGTTCCACGGTTTCCGCCACGCGTTTTTCGAGTTCGAGGTAGCTGGGAATCCGGGTGCGGCTGGGCGCTGCAATTTGCACCATGGTGAGCCGTTCGAGATACCACGGATGCTCTTCAAGCAAGTGCTCGATGGCCACCAGCCGTTCCACGATTCCCTTGGTGTAGTCGAGCCGGTCGACGCCGATGACCATGGTCTCGGCCTGCAGGCCGAACTCTGACAGGAGCGATTCGCGCGAGGGTCTTTTTGCCGCCCGGTCAAAGGCGCCGGTGTCCAACGACACGCTTACGGGGTAAGGGCGCACGGTGCTGACGTGCCCGTTCCGGCTGGCTGTCATGTGTTCGCGATCGGTGCGCGACTCAAGAACACGGTCTACGGTGGAGAGGAAGTTGTTGCAGTGGAGCGGGATGTGGAACCCGATGAGGTCCGCTCCAAGCAGGCCATCGAGCAACTCCGACTGCCACGGGCAGATGCCGAATGCCTCGGGATTGGGCCACGGAATATGCCAAAAGATGGCCACGCGCGCCTCGGGGCGCGCGGCTTTGATGAACCGGGGCAACAGCGCCAAGTGGTAGTCCTGGACAAAAACCGTGGGGTTGGGGCTCGACTCCATTTCTTCAAGCACGGCTGCGGCAAATTTCTCGTTGACCTGCTGGTAGCAATCCCAGTCCGAGGCGCGGAAAATCGGCCGGGTATGCGCGATGTGGCAGAGCGGCCACAGCCCCTCATTCGCAAAACCGTCGTAGTAGCCAGCCTCCTCTTCGGGCGATAGCCAAACCCGCCTGAGGGTGTATTGCGGATCGTCGGGCGGTACGCGCAGGCGGTCGAACCCATCCACATTCGCGGGGTCCTCGCTGCCGCTGCCGTGCGCTACCCAAACTCCATCGCAAGCGCGCAGAACGGGCTCGACGGCCGTCACCAGGCCGCTGGGCGGAACCATGCAGACCGTCTCGCGGCCTTTGCGCCCGTGAATATACGGCTCGCGATTCGAAACCACAAATATCCGGCTTGAGCCGGAACGTTCCCGCATGTTTACGGCCAGCCGCTCGGCGGTCCAAATGTGCGCTCCCTCATCGCGCAGGCGCGCCTCTGAGGCAGCGGCCGCACGAGCTTCAATCAGGCTCTCGGCCATGGTTTCCACTTCACGCGCCAGGGGCGAGAACAGGCTCAGCTCCTGGGAACTCTCTTTCCCCACGTCGTCGATGTGGCCCATGCGCAAGCGGCGCAACCTTTCCGCAACGCGCGTCATGGGCTTCAAGAGGAACCAGCGGATCATCAAAATGGTGACGCCGACGATGAGCACCACAAAGGCGGCGATGCGCAGAAAGCTGCGCCACCACACCTCTACGCTTTCGGTCCGGATGTACTCTGCGTCCTCAATCAGGACCAGCGCTCCGGAGACCCGGCCGCCGGTGCTCAGCGGGGTTGCCTGCTCCAGCCACTGATCGTCTTCGTCATGCCCAAATGCCGATGAACCGATGCCGCGCTGCGCGGCCTTATCGACCAGAGCGTGGGGCAGCGCATTGAATACGTCGGCGGGACCAGCGGAAGCCAGCAACCGGCCCTTCAGGTCGTAGACTCCAAGGCCCAGCGCTGCCTCCCTGGTGCGAAGCCGCGCTGTCTCGGTGGAGAGCCGCGCTGTCTGTCCGCTTGCAAGCGCCTGCTCAATCTCAGGCAGAAGGCTGGTGGCTTTCTGCGCGGTCCGGCGCTCCAGATCCTGGCGCAACATGCGCTTGTGCGCCAGGACCTCAAAGTAGGTTGAGGCAACCGACACCACCGTAACCCCGGCAACAAGCGCAAGGATCAACCGCATGCGAAAGAAATGCATGTTACCCCCTTGTAGTGTTCGTAACAAATCCGGCTCGATTTCCCTGTGCAATTGGGAACATCTACCCCTTCATCGCACCAGGCATGGCTCTCATCGTTTTTGAATTTTCAAGGCGGAACAAGCAAGGTTCAAAGGGCGAAGACAAGCCCCGGCAAATGTCTCAGATATGCAGAATCGGATCGGTGGAACTTTGAACTGGGCTTGCCATGGGCGCGGCACTCCGTTCATTGGAGCGTTCCGCGTGGCTCTCAAGTGATCGGCTCACGAGGTCGCGTGAGCCCAGCCCGACCGCGAGAGAGAGAGTCAGTACGATGCCGCCGAATAGAATGCCGAATGCCAACTCGACAACAAGCCCGCCAATCTGCAGATGGTCGAGAACCATGGCAGCGGTGAGAACCAGCACCAGCCACTTGACGCCGAGCGACAGGAATCGCGCGTATTGAAGCTGTTCATTCACGGCCCCGATCAGCACCGAACGGGCCAGGAAACGCGCGACGACGTTGCCGGCAACCAGCAGGAAGACTGCGCCTACGATGCGCGTAAAGTAGGGCAGGAATGAAATGGATGGCGCTGCGGCCGTGGCATAAGCCGCGTCGAAGGCGGAAACGCCGATGATGAGTCCAAGCAGGACGCAGGCCCAGAACGAGACCCTGGCAATCAATTCGCTGAGCGAACTCGACGGCGCCCAGGCAACGCTGTTTTGACCCCGGGCAAAACGATCGTCGAATCTGAATGCGACAAGCGATCGCCTCAGCAGCGCGGAAATCACCACGCCGGCCATGGTAAACACCGCCAGCGAAACAACGAAGGCGAGCACACCGGGGAGAATCGTGGTAAGCAGCGTGACGACGCGGTAAAGGGACTGATGGAGTGCGCCGGACATGTGGCTCCACATTGAGACGTTTTCTGCATACAAGGGCTGCGAAGCCTGGTATGGATCAGCCTGCAGCATGATCGCAAGAACCTGTTGCATAACTCTCACTCCTTGAATCGAACCTCTTGCCCAGTGCCGGAAAATGCTTTGATCATGCGATTCCTCATGGATTGAAACGATCGGGCCATCGCCAGCGCGAAACGAGATAAGTCTTGTCGGCCTCGAAGGCGGCTGCAACGCTTTCGATATGCACCTCGGGGTTGATGCCGGAAGAGATGATGTTCAGGTGGCTTGCCAGCCACGCGAGGTAGAGCGGAATCAGTGCTCCCAGAAGATGGCCGCGGTTGATGGTGCGCAGCCGGTGGGCAAGCAGAAAATCGTACACAATGCGAACCCAAAGACTGTCGGGCATGCGGAACCCCGCGCCATCGGTTGTGGAGATGCGCTTGAGCCCCACCAGCGAACTGGGCGGCAAGACAAGCTGCCAGATTTCCTGAAGGTTTGTGTAGGCCAGTCGAAACGCCTGCAGCATTTGATCAACCTCCGCCGCTGCCTCGAAAGGGGGCTCTTGCGGGGCAGGAGTGATTGAGGGAAGGTGATCGTTGAGAGCCCGCAGCGGACGCGACCTCTGCCAGAAGGCTGCCTTGGCTTCAATATCCGCAAAGAGCGACCCGGTTACCTGGGGAAGGATGGTATTGAGTTCATTTCCAATGGCCTGCGGCTGAGCGCGCGGGCCCACTTCGAGTTGGTTAATTGCGAATCCGGCGACCGCGGCTTCATTGACCGGCCAAAGAAGTGTGTCCTCCTGCCTGAGCCCGTTGAAGCTTTGAGCTGCTGCGGCCAGCCGCTCGGCCATGCGCAGCGAGAGGCCGAGATCGAGGGTCACGGGAAGCCGCACACGCGAGGCGAATAGCGTGCGAGTCAGCGGGTAGAGAATTGCAGAGGTGATAAGGCCCGCGTGCGGCTGCAGATCGTAGCGGGGGACCGCAAGATCCGTTGAGCCTGTGAGGACGGCGCCGGCCAGGTCGCACATTGCTGGGCTCGCGAGAGAGTCGGACTCCTGGCCCAAAATGAGGATGCCGTGCGCTTCGTTCTTCACGGCCAGTTGGTAAGCGGCGACGAAATCGGAGGCGGTCAGAATCCAGGAGCCGTTGGTCGCGGGAGCGCGCACCATGCGAAGAGCAGAATCTCCGTCGGTCTGAAGCGATTCCGGCACGGCAACGATCAGGTCCTCGGACTTGAATGAAACCGTCAGCTTGGCGAGGATGTTTGTGAATTGCTCGTGCGGCATATCGGCCAACACAACGAGGAGTCCCGCGCTGCTGCGCACGGATGGAGCGGTGATGTCCGGAATTGAGTCTGCTGTCGCCATTGTTGTTCGGGATGTTCATCCTAAACGGGCCGCACACGCTGCACTGTTCCAGAATGACCATCCTCGCCGCGGATGGACGCTTCTATAGAAATTAGGATGCCGATTTAAGAGATGCCGAACCAGCGCAGCAGCGGCCGCGGTGCCTGACCTTGCCGCGCAAATTGGCAGGAATGGCCGGCTGAATTTGCGTATCTCACGCCGATCGATTGGCTTGCGGCTCTTTGGGGGGCTCCTTCCCCACGCTGGGTGGCTGCAACTCAAGCCAGAAGAAAGAGTAGGGAGCGAGGGTCAGCACATAGGGGGCCTCGGTAATGGTGGGGAACGGCACGTAGCCGAGCATCTCAACGGGTTCGGCCCCGGTGTAATCGGCCATGTTAAGCGAGACGGGCTGCGAAAAGCGGCTGAGATTGGCCACGCAAAGAACCGTCTCGTGTGAGCCGTCTCGGCGATCGAGTTCGCGAAGATAGGCGAGAATTTTGCGATTTGCGGGCTTGAGAAACTTGAGCGTGCCGCGGCCGAAGACCTGGAAGAGTTTGCGCAGCGCAATCAAGTTTCGGGTCCAGTGCAGAAGACTTGACGGGTCGCTGAGCTGGGCCTCCACATTGATTACCTGGTAACCGTAGATGGGATCCATAACCAGCGGAAGGTAAAGCCGCGCGGGGTCGCATTTTGAGAAGCCGGCGTTGCGGTCAGAGTTCCACTGCATGGGAGTGCGCACGCCGTTGCGGTCGCCGAGATAGATGTTGTCGCCCATGCCGATTTCGTCGCCGTAGTACAGGATGGGCGTACCGGGAAAGCTGAGAAGCAGTGAATTCAACAACTCGATGCGGCGGCGGTTGTTGTCTAAGAGGGGCGCAAGCCGGCGTCGGATGCCGCCGTTGACGCGCATGCGCGGGTCGTTGGAGTAGGCGATGTGCATGTAGTCGCGCTCGTCCTCGGTGACCAGCGCAAGGGTAAGCTCGTCGTGATTGCGAAGAAACAAGCCCCATTGGCAATTGTCGGGAATGGCCGGCGTCTCGGCAATGATATCCGTGATCGGCAGGCTGTCTTCCTGCCGCAATGCCATGTAGATGCGCGGCATCAACGGGAAGTGAAAGGCCATGTGGCACTCGTCGCCATCGCCGAAATAGGGACGCACATCGGCGGGCGACTCATTGGCCTCGGCCAGGATGAACCGGTTGGCGTATTCGGCATCGATGGCGGCGCGGATTCTCTTCACGACGAGATGGGTTTCCGGAAGGTTCTCGCACGATGTTCCATCGCGCTCTACCAGGTATGCAATCGCGTCGATGCGCAGCGCGTCGACACCCAGGTCGAGCCAGAAACGCATCGCCTTCAGGACCTCGTCCATCACCGCGGGGTTGTCGAAGTTCAGGTCCGGCTGGTGCGAAAAGAAACGGTGCCAGTAGTAGGCGTTCGCAGTATCGTCCCAGGTCCAGTTGGATTTCTCAGTGTCTGAGAAGATAATGCCCGCGTCCTTGTAGAGTTGATCGGTGTCTGACCAGACATACATTTTGCGCGCAGGCAATCCGGGCGGCGCCAGGCGTGCCGCCTTGAACCATGGATGTTGATCGCTGGTGTGATTGACCACCAGTTCAATCAACACCTGCATGCCGCGCTGGTGGGCCGCATCGAGAAACAGCTTGAAGTCTTCCAGGGTGCCGTAGGCGGGGTTTACGTCGGTGTAGTTGGCAATGTCGTAGCCATCGTCACGCAGCGGCGAGGGGTAGAACGGCAGCAGCCAGATGCACGTGACTCCGAGGTTCTGCAGGTAGTCGAGCCGCGACAGCAGGCCAGGGAAATCCCCGATGCCATCGCCGTTCGAATCAGCGAAAGCGCGCACATGAAGCTCGTAAATAATTGCGTCTTTGTACCACAGGGGATCGGTTGCACTGGCAATCTTCTTCACTCTTTAACTCTCCAACGGGATTGGATGCGCGCTCTTCTCCTCTCTGTGCGGCGCGCGGGTTCGATTCCGCGCGCACTGGGATCAGAGACGCCCCTCTGCCCCGGGACGCGCGACGCAAGTGCAGCAAGATCAGCGTGGGCGGTGACCCCCTGAAAACTGCTCTCGCGGCGCGAAGCTTGCCGAACCGCTTGGGCGAAGGTTCCTGCGGCCTATCGAGACATCTGGTCCACTTCGCGCGCATCTGCTTTGTCGCAAGCCGCGTTGTGCCGCATCAGCCAGCTGAGCGCCGACCCTGCCGCGATGCCCGCAGCGAACGTGGCCACGATGGTTTCAACCGGATAGCGCTGAATGCGCCGCCTAGCGTCAAGCAGCAGTTCTTCAGCGGCATAGGTACCCCGCTTGGCAGCGCGCCGCGCAGTTCCGACGCCATCTTCAATTGCTTCCGCTGCTGCAGACGCCGCCCGCGACGCCTTGTGCACGGTATCGGCAATCTGCTCGCCCGTCTGTTCAAAGATTGATTGCGCCATATTCTCTCCATCTCTCGTTTCTGTTTTCCGGTTCATGGGTTTATTTCCCTACTGCTTTTTCGATCTTGCCCGCGATGCTCTGGACTTTTCCCGCGACCTTCTCAACTGCGCCATCGGCTTTCAGGTCTGGGTCCTTGGTAAGCTCGCCGGCCTTCTGGCGGATTGCTCCCCTGATTTCGTGGATCTTGCCGGTTGTCCTGTCTTCTGTGCTCTGTTTCATTTTTGATTTCCTTCCTTTTTCGGTGGTTTTCCGCGGGTTGAACGAGGTCGCTCGATAAATCGCCTCCGCCCGATGCGCAGGCGTCTACGGACCAATATCGCGGAAGCGGTTGCTGGAAAGCTGGTCGCAATTGCTCTGCGCGGTAATTGATCCAGCGCCGGGCTTTGTGGCCGGTGCTGTGACAAGGTGGGTGGATCGTGGCGGGCATAGGAGGGAAGCACGGGGAAACAGGCTTCCAGTGGGGTGCCTGATCTCTTGAGTTGGGAGTAGAGCTTCAGACGGCGGCGGAACGGGCTGGGGCCCGTCTCTTTGTTTCAAATTCCAGGTAATTTATATTGAGCCACTTAGTCATGGTGGAGGCGGCGGGAGTCGGTCGGACTCCTGTCCCTCAATCCACGTAACTTATTGACTCTGTGAAGTGCAAATCTGTCATGATTGTCATCATTTTCAGATCTTGGCACAATCCGGTCACAAAATGGGTTCAACTCGGACCCTGCTCACTTCTCAGCACCTTTCCACACTTCCCAATCTGGGTTTCATCATTCGAGCACTCTGAAGTGCTCTGGGACCCTTTATACATGATTCGCCCCCGGTCAGTATCGGCCGGAAGCAAATGCGGCGCTTCGGATCTACCCGATGATCTTGATGTTTGCCGATTGAGCAATCGCAAACACTTTGACAAAACCGCTTCCCGAATCGATGTCGGTCGGACCGGAGGTGACAGTGAGAGCTCCTGGGGCGCAGCGATCCCCGAAGAGCATGTACGCCAGCCCGGCGCCGCCGAGACGTGGACGCCAGCAGAGACCGTGAAGCGCGGGGAGACTGTCGTGCAGGAAGCGAGCCCAGGTGCGAGTGTGCGGGTATTGGCTCGGCGGAGTGTGAATCAGTTCTTCCTCCTTCAAGGAGGTGCGGCGGCGCGCGATAGCGAGTTGGCGCAGCTGAGGGTTCGTCAACTCAACGACAACCAGGTCGTCGTTGACCACGAGCTCGCTATAGCTTGAATCTTTGAGGCCGATCCGAGGGAAGGTCGGTGATGGAATGTGCTTCACGCCGTGGAAGATGCTTTCGAGTGCCGCCGCGGTGAGGTTGTCGGCAGCGTATAGCGTAGGCACATTGGCGGCCGGAGCTCCAGGAAACGGATTGAATCGAGCGCCTTCCTCCTCGATCTCGATGCGTTTCCCGGTGTTCGGGTTATAGATATTACCCGCACGCGATTTGCTATGGAAGCGCGTCAATGCCGAGCCCGCCTTTAGGATTGCGGTCTGGATGACGAGTGCGGGATTTGCCGCGACAGGCGCGGGCGGGCATTTAATAGGCATCGGCGGGACTGGCCGCGGCGCGAGCAAGCGAGAGAACACGTTGGGGATCAGACTTCAGTAGTTCGAGAGGCTTCCGCCCTCCGATGTTCGCATTGGGAGTAGCAAAGAAGTAAGCGAAGTCCCATCCATTGGCGTGGCTCGGATACGCCTGGATGACCTGCCCAATTGTGGTCAGAGGCTCTCCATCCTGAAACTGGAAGCGCGGATACCAGAGCTGCCCCTCGTATTTCACCGCGAAGATCTTTCCTTCTTGAGCCCAGCGCGAGGCGAGCGCAGCTCGATTCTTCGCAGTACTGGTACTTTGATCCGCAACATCCTTCGCGGTCCAGCTCGGATTGTTCTTCATGAATTGGCTTCGCCATTCCACCGTATCGCGGTCGATCGTTTCCTGGGCTGCAATCTCATCGAAGGTGGCTTTGACGAAGTTCTCCCATCCGGGCAACGTTTCATCGTTCTTTTGTTCTTTCTCTTCTACCTGCATGACGAGAGGCATGTTTCGGAATCGCTCGGGAAGGTGAGGCAGCCTGAGATCGTCAAGCAAAAGCGTGTCGAGATGGGCCGTGTTGATGTAGACGCCAGGCGATGGCTTCGCTTCTTTTTTTAGAGCGCTCACCGCTGCCTTGCCCGCGAATACCTTTACGATGTAGCGGACATTGCTGTGTTCGAGCACACCGATAAGAGCGTTCCCTTTTTCTCCAGCGCCCACCACTCCGACTTCCATCTTCGAGAGAGCGGTCCATCCTTTCAGATAGGCTTGGACGAACCAACCGGTCGCACTCAGGATGTTGGGTGCCGGGACCCTCTTGGCGGCATGGTAGATCACGACACCGTAAGCCGCGTTGGCATGGCTTTGCTCGGGAGAGACCGCTGCAATGAGTTTGTCCATGGCATGGCGAACATCGAGCGTATGAATGCCGCTAGGCTCAAGGAGGGCTGCAGAAGCTGTTAGAGATTCCGACATGACCGCACCATCCATGATCTCCATGATACCAATGATTACCATGATAGTCAAGCGCTCCTCGACATGATCTCTGCTCGCAACCCCAATCGCGAGGTGGGTCCCCCAAGCCAAGTTCTTCCGGAGACAAGCGAATAGTGGGCGACTCAAGTCGTATGGTCACCTCATGGAAGTTGCTCATTTTAAAACTCGCCGCAGCCCAAAGCCCGAGGAAGGGAACAAGAACAAGGCGGAATAAGGCGGCCGACCGCAACCCCGTGAATGAATTGCTCACAGATTTCAACTGTCGAGCGGCTCGTGTCAAACCATTCGATCAACAATCTGTGCCCTGCATCCTCTAATCAGGGTTCGGCTAGGCGATGACGCTGAGCCCTGAGATCAACGAGAATGAATCCATGCGCGATGTCTGGTTCACGGCCGATTTTCATCTCGGCCACTTCAACATTATTCGGTATTGCAATCGTCCCTTTGCGAGCGTGGAGGAGATGGACAACGCGATCTGCGAGCGTGTCAACGCTTGCGCCAAACCAAACGATATTCTCTATTTCCTCGGGGATTTCTGCCTCGGAGGACCGGAGCGCGTGACCGCCTATCGAAAGCGGCTGGCCTGCCGGACAATCCACTTTATCGAAGGCAACCACGACAGAACTGCGCGAAAGCTTCAGCATCTCTTTGCTTCATGGAATCTGTTGTCCGAGGTCCACGCAGCGAAGCAGAGAATCGTGCTTTGCCATTATGCGATGCGAGTGTGGCCACACCACGCCCAAGGCGCGTGGCACCTCTACGGACACTCGCACGGCAACCTGCCGGACGAGCCTCTGGCGCTCTCTCTTGACGTGGGCGTTGATACCCACGAGTTTCGCCCGTGGCACTTTGACGAAATCCAAGCCGTGATGCAGCCGAAGGCTGTCGCCCGAGAAGCGAAAATCCAGACCGAACGCAGGGCGGCACTCGCTGACCTCGCGGCCTACGACCAGGAAATTGAGATCTGAAACGCGATCCAAGTTTTCGCTGCGCAGTGGGGTGTTTGTCGAGATAAGTGCGCACTGCTAGCCAGTCTGTACTCATTTTGAGTACAATTGTTCTCGGAATGAGAACATCTCTCACGTCCGTTGGGGATCTGCTCTTTGGCCAGACCAGAGGTAGAGTTCTGGCGCTTCTGTATGGTGCGCCCGACGAAACTTTCTTCGTTCGCCAAATTGCCCGCCAGGTCGAGACGAGCGTGGGGACTGTTCAGCGCGAACTTGCATTACTCGCCGACGCAGGACTGATCAAGCGCTCAGCTGTGGGTAGTCAGGTGTTTTACCAGGCCAATCAGGAGCATCCGGAATTCCCAGAACTTCGGGCCTTGCTCGCAAAAACCACCGGTGTATTTCAGATGCTCAAGGCTGCTCTCGCCCCGCTTTCGTCCCGTATCAGCGTTGCCTTTGTTTATGGTTCGGTTGCCCGCGGCGAGGAGAAAGCCGCGAGCGACATTGACCTGATGGTGATCGGTGCGATTACGCTCGACGAAGTATTGGACGTTGTGGGTCCCGTCGAGAAGCAGTTGCGGCGTCCCGTGAATCCAACCATATACTCACTCGAAGATGTGAGGGCACGGCTTCACGAAGGCAACCACTTTTTGCAATCATTGAAGAAGAGTAGAAAAGTGTTTCTGATCGGCGACGAGGATGAGTTTAGAAAAGTTAGTACAACTCGGTTGGTACAAGGCTGAGCCTAGCAGTTCGAAGGAGATTGCGGACCTCTTCAGCATCGTGGACCGTTCGCAGGCGGACCTCAAAGTGGAGGGCATCTCCGACGACCTTCGCTTTCAGGCGGCCTACAACGGCGTTCTCACGCTCGCCAACATTGGCCTGCGGGCCAGCGGCTTTCGTGTCTCTCTGGGCCAAGGGCACCACCGGCGGGTGATCGAAAGCCTCGAACATACCCTGACGACTCAGGATGCCACAGCGCGCGAGAGATGGGTGCGCAAGATCAAATCTCATTCGCAGAAGAGAAACACCACGAGCTACGATTTGGCGGGCGGCGTCTCGCCCACCGATCTCGCGCAGGTCATAAGGGACTTGGGCCTTTTGCGAGAGCAGGTGAATGAGTGGTTGAAGGCAACCCATCCCGAACTTCTCAAAGACGATTCAAAGCAAAGTTGATCCATGCCGCCTGTCCGCATTGTGTGCATTAGCGACACCCACGGCCAGCACGCCAAATTGAGCGTGCCGGCTGGGGATGTGCTCATTCATGCAGGGGATTTCATGGCATTCGGCGACACGCCGAAGGAGATTGTCGATTTCAATCATTGGCTAGGCAAGCAGCCACACCGATTCAAGGTCGTTATTGCCGGAAACCATGATCTGATGTTCGAGCGCCACCCCGGAGCCGCAAAAGAGCTGCTCTCCAACGCAATCTATCTTGAAAATTCCGGTACGGAACTTCTGGGTTTGAAGTTCTGGGGATCCCCTGTTCAGCCCGAATTCAATAATTGGGCATTCAATGTCGCCCGCGGCGCTGCAATCCGGCGCTATTGGCAGATGATTCCCGAAGGCACAGACGTCCTGGTCACACATGGACCGCCGTTCGGAGTGCTGGACAAATCGCTTTCTTCTACCCCTCATCTTGGGTGCGAGGAACTGGCAAAAGCGATTGAACAGATCAGGCCTAGACTGAATATCTTTGGGCATATTCATGGCGGCCGCGGGCAAATGACTGCCAACGGTACCCAATTCGTGAACGCGTCCGTGGTTGACGAAGCCTACCGGCTCGTCCATGAGCCGCAGGTTGTCGAGATCGACGTTTCCAGCGAAATTGCGTGACGTGGTCGGATTCTCAAGCTGCCCGTAGTGAAGCGCAAATCTCGAAGAACCAGGCAGGCATCGGATAGTCCAGGTCCCAGTAAATGCTCATCGGGCGGCTCCCCGAATGAGATACGTAGTGCAAAGGTCCGAGGAATAAGAATGCGTCTTCCCTCTTCGGTCGAACGAACAGCAGAAACCTGGCACCGTTTTCCTGTTGGTGAACATACCGCTGGCCAGTCGGAGAATTCTCGCTCGTAGTGCTCTGGGATTGCCAATGGAATCGGGTCGGACTCAGCGCGAAGTCCTCGTATCGAGTGGATGGTGAGAAAGTTTTCTCTGATTTGTCCAGAGTCACAAAGAAAACTTCGGTATTCAATGCTTCGATCCAAAATCGGCCGGTTTGCGTATTGAATGCTCCGACAAGCTTCGCCAGACCCAATCCAACGAGAATTTCATCGCGAGTATATTGCCGGTGGAGAAAGACTGGGCAGTCACCCAGCGTTGGATTTTCGTCGCTATGCAGTTTCACTGAATCAAGCAAAGCGTCACAAAGCTCTTTGAACTCTGCTTTTGCTCCGCCGTGCTGTCTGAGCCGCGTCAATCCAGCTTCCCATTCGTCCCTTTGCTGTTTCGCCTCACCCTGAAGCAAGCGAAAGGTCAGCATCTGCACCATACGCCTCTCGGAAACACTGAGAGTTTCGGCTCCAACTCTCGTTCCGCTCAGCAGATCTAGGTACAGTCGCAGCCGTTGGATCGAATCGATATGTAATAAGTGCCGAAATTGCCTAATTAACTTTATGTCGGGTTCCGCCGGAGGCTCTGCCAGGAATTGCGCTTCGTTGAGAAGGGCATACCAGCCTCCAATCGACTGCTTGTAAACATCCGAAAGCTCATAGCGGGTTTCGGCAAGATACTCGATCAGAGTGGGGCGCCGTCCGAGTTGGCTCGCGAGCGCTCTGAGCTCTGCGACCATCCTTGCGCGGTTTGCCTGCAACTGTGCTTTAAGATTCTCCAGGATGACTTTCCGGGACTCTTTATCGAGCCGGAAATAGCAATTTCCCGGCAGACGCGTGATTCCGCTCTCGATTTTCCGGATCACCTGCTGTCTCGTTCCACCAAATAATGCAAGGAACCTCTGGTCAAAGCGGAACTCACGTCTTTGGTTGCCGATGAAATCCAGCACAAGACTGCTAGTCTTGCCCGTATCCAGCCTAAGCCCGCGCCCCAGTTGCTGGAGAAAGACCGTCGAACTTTCGGTCGGCCGGAGAAAGAGCACGCAATCAGCCTCGGGAATGTCGACGCCTTCGTTGTAAAGGTCGACTGTGAATAGAACATTCACTTCTCGATTGCGCAGCAGGCTCGTAGCCTGAGCTCGTTCCTCCGCTGGCGATTCACTGGTGATGGCCAATGCAGGTATTCCCGCCTGTCGAAATGACTCGGCCATGAATTCAGCATGTGCGATACTCACGCAAAACCCAAGTCCCCGGGCCAAATGCCAGTCACCATAGAACTCGCAGAACTCCTTGACGATCAGATTCGCGCGGCGAGTGTTGCCGAGGTAGTGCTGTTCGAGTTCGCTGACGGCATACGCACCACGGCTCCATGAAAGCCCGGACAAGTCAATGCCATCGTGAACGCCGTAGTAGTCGAAGGGCACCAGATACTGGCGTTCAATCGCGTGCCAGAGGCGCATCTCATCAGCGATCCGATGGTCGAACCACGGCAATATGCTCTCGCCGTCCATGCGCTCTGGGGTTGCCGTCAGCCCCAAAAGAATCCGTGGCCGCAGAGAAGAGACGATCTCGCGATAACTGTCCGCGGGGACGTGGTGGGCCTCATCGAGAACAACATAGTCCCAGTGATCTGCACCTTGGGATTCGAGTAGACCCCGGCTCCGGAAGCTCTGAATGGTGGCGAAGAGATGGTCGAAACTGCTGGGCTCTTCTCCGCCACCCAACAACTCGCCAAATGATTCGTCGCGCAAAACATGGCGGAATCTGTCGCGTGCCTGGCGCAGGAGTTCCTCCCGATGGGCCAGAAAGAGCAAGCGTGGCCGTGGGCCGATGAAAGGTTGGCGGTTGTAGTCGAATGCCGCAACCAACGTCTTGCCGGTGCCAGTTGGGGCGACCACCAGATTACGGAAATGGCCCCTGTCGACTCGCTCAGCTTCAAGTTGATCGAGCGTAGCTTGCTGATAGGGATGCGGCCTCAAATCGAAGAACACCGGCGGTCCAGAATCCCGGCGACCGGGACCCTGCCGCGCATATTCCAGAGACTGCTTTACACGACGACAGAAGGCTTCATCATCGGGCCGGAATGTTTCAAACTCTTCATCGCACCAAAGGGAATCAAACGCACCCCGGAAACGCTCGACAATATGTGGCGCTTCGACTTCGCTGAGCTTGACGGTCCATTCGATTCCATCTTCGAGAGCGGGCCCGGAAAGATTAGCCGAGCCAACATAGATGCTGCTGAAGCCATTGTCCCGCTGAAAGAGCCAGGCCTTGGCGTGCAGACGGCGCCGGCGGCCATCGAGGGAGATGCGCAATTCAACGTTGGGAAGCCGCGACAATTCTTCAATTGCGCGGAAATCTGTGGCTCCTATATAGGTGGTCGTCAGCAGCCTGATCGGAACATTTCGTTCGGCGAGCAAATGAAAGGCGCTTTTGAGACGCTGCCAGCCACGCCATTGGACGAAGCTAACCACCATGAGCACCCGGTCCGCGGTTGCCATTTCGCGTTCAAGTTCAAAGCCGAGACGAGGTTCGTCGAGCGCATTCATCAACAGGCTTGTAACGCTAAGAGGAGTGGACGGCGGCACCGGAGCGACCGCACCACTGTAAATGGCGCGGAGGACCTGGCCAGCCTGATCGACGGCATCTGTTTCGATGGAGGTTTCTTGTGTGCGCGCAAAGTCCAAAAGAGTATTCGCTAGCTCAATTTGTCTTCGCTTGCGATCTTCCGCCGGTACGGATCGAAGGACAGCCTTGATCTGCCGGATGAGGTGGCGAGCAAGATAGTCTGGGTAGTCGTTCTCTTCAAGCTCTTCGATCGACGATTTCAGTCCTTGTGCGGCTTGCAGGTCAAGGAACTCCCGGACATGCCGAGTTACCAGCTGATCGTATAGACCCTCTTTGAAATCGCTCATGCGGAACGAGACTCTCCAAAAGCGAAATCATCTCATAGACCAACGGCTTCCGCCTATGTAGATACCCCTCGGTATTTTGCGGGTAAAGTGTGTGCACACCATGCGGCCAATGGGCTGATCGTGTCGCAGTGCGCCGCTTGTCAATATAACACTTGAAATGCACGATCACATGTGCTATGCTATCGTGCATATCCATTGTGGCGGAGTCGCAGGTGCAACCCGAACTCCAGGAACTCGAGCGCTATGTTCACGACGCCCTGGGCGCCACGGTGAAGACTGCGCCTTGGCGAGGAGCAGGCAATTTGCCGCCCGTCCTCAGGGAGAGGTACAAATTCGCGCAGGCGGAACTGCTCGGACTGCGCGCCCTTCTCATCATTGATTCCAACCCCGAGGAGCAGGCGCCGGCAACGGTACGCAAGCACATGGACATGCTCCAGGCCAGGCAGCAAGCGGACCTGATCTATGTCCGCGCGCAGGTGACGGCGTACAACAGGAAGCGGTTGATCGAACATAAGGTTCCGTTTATTGTTCCAGGCAACCAGATGTACCTGCCCATGCTGGCGATTGATTTGCGCGAGCACTTCCGCAGAATCCGCGAGGAGGCTCCCACCTTCAGCCCGTCCACGCAGGTTGTGGTCCTCCATGCGTTGCTCCGCGATGCAGGGCAGGTGCTGATTCCTGCCGAAATGGCCCCGCGGTTGGGATACTCGGCCATGACGATGACCCGCGCCTTTGACCAGTTGGAGGCGGCGAACCTTGCTGAAGTCACGGTCCGCGGCCGGGAGCGTTGCCTGCGTTTCGTTGGAGGCCGAAAAGAGATATGGGAGAAGGCTCTGCCCTTTCTCCGCAGCCCGGTGAGCAAGCGGCTTTTTATCCGCCGCGCCTCAGGCTTGGAAGGCGCTATGCGAGCTGGACTCACAGCATTGGCGCGATTCAGCATGCTGGCACCGCCAGAGTACACGACCTATGCGCTGAGCCGTGATGATTGGAAAGCCCTTCGGCAACGGCACAAGATCAATGAGGTTCCGGCACAGGATCCGGATGCCAGTGAGGTTGAAGTCTGGTGGTATCCGCCAGTGCTCTTCGCCGAAGATGGCATCGTCGATCCGTTATCGCTCTATCTTTCCCTGAAGGAAGACCGCGACGAGCGCACTGAAACCGCGTTGGAAGAGATGATGGAGAAATTCAAATGGTGAAGGGGTTGGAGGTCTTTCGCGAGCACTTCCGGAATTTTGCCGATCGCTATGTACTCATCGGCGGTGCCGCATGCGATATTGCCATGAACGGCGCCGGCCTCCCATTCAGGGCCACCAAGGACCTGGACATCGTTCTCTTTGTCGAGGCGTTGGATAGCGCCTTTGTCCGGGCATTCTGGGAGTTTGTGCGCGCGGGCGGCTACGAGGTCCAAGAGAAGTCAACCGGCGAAAAGCAGTTCTATCGTTTCCAGAAGCCCGCGAACGCGGACTATCCTTTCATGCTGGAATTGTTCTCACGTCAGCCCGGTGTATTGCAGGTTGCCGAGGGCAGTCATCTCACGCCGCTACCGGTTGAGAAGGATGCGTCCAGTCTTTCGGCGATTCTTCTCGATAACGACTACTACAATTTCATCCGCGCGGGTCGGCAGGAGATCGACGGGCTCCCCTGGGTGGGTGCCGCGCAACTTGTTGCTCTGAAGGCCCGGGCATGGCTTGATCTCACTGCGCGTGCGGAGCGCGGTGAACAGATCGCCAGCAAGACAATCAAGAAACACAAAAACGATGTCTTCAGACTTTACCAGATCCTCGATCCCGCCATTGATCCTATGGCTCCGGAGGCCGTCAAGAGGGATATTGGCGACTTCATCGCCCGAATGCGCGCCGAGGAAATTGACCTCAAATCCCTCGGCCTGCGTACCGGTACACGCGACGATGTTCTGGCAGAAATCGCCCGCGTCTATCGTCTCGCTGAGAGTGAATAATTACCGGCCTCCGTTTTTGTCGACGCAACCTGGTAGCTGTGAGAGTGCTGACAGGGCAGTGATGACGGACCGACTGCCCTTGGATTGTTGGCATCCTTCTGCGTCTTGACCATGACTGTTGGCAATCAGCAACCCCATCCCTTCACTCCCTAGGTCGTTCACCGCAGATTCAGGATGCAGAAGAGGCTGAGAGGTGCTAAAACAATGGTCTATGACCAATTCGAGCACCATGCTGACACCTCGGGAAGCCGCCCGCTTGATCGGCATCAGCTATCCCACCATCAAGCAATGGATCCTGGCCGGCAAGCTGAAGACGAGCCGGACTCCGGGCGGACACCACAGAGTTTCCGAGGCGTCTCTGAAATCCTTTCTTGCCGGCGATAAGCAAAAGCCGGCCGCCGAGTCTCGCGAGCGGTACCGCCGGGTCAGTGGCCGTAACCAGCTTGCCGGCAAAGTCATAAGCGTTCGCATTGAAGGTTTGCTTGCCGAAGTTGTGCTCGCCATCGGCGACGTCCGTATGACTGCCATCATTACATCCAACGCTGTACGCGAGCTCCAATTGAAGAAGGGAGACACCGCGGCCGCTCTCGTCAAATCTACCGATGTGATGATCGAGCGCCTCGACGATCTTTCTTAGCCGTTTCAAGTTGTTGTCTTCACAAAAGCCAAGATTTCCGCAAGCTCACCTTTGCCCAAATCCGAACTGATTGACCATACGATTGGAGTCGTCTAAAGTCGTATACATCGGTTCGAGGCGTTTTCCCCCGATCCGGCAAGACCCCGTCCACTCAGACCCATTGAGAGTTCTGAAGCCAGCCCGTAGGGGAAGGCCATTCTGCATTCTTGGAGAGCCTCGTCATGAAGCATCGCAATGCGCTCTGGTTCGTTTTGCCGCTTGCGCTGGCAGGCGGTACGGTTTTGTCGGCGCAGATCGCAGGAGAGCTGACCGGCCGCATCCTTGATTCATCGGGCGCCGGAGTCCCGGGCGCGCATATCGAGCTGACCAAGTCCTCGACGGATTTGCAACAGGCAACGGTCGCCACCAATTCGGGCGACTATGTCTTTATCAATCTCACACCGGGCACCTACCGCATCGATGTAACGGCAACGGGCTTCAGTCGCCTCTCGCACACCGGGATCACCGTAATTACCGGCGAAACCGTTACCGCTGACCTTCGCCTCACCGTCGGAGATGATCAGCAAACGATCAAAGTGGACGGAGATGAACCACTACTGCAGACCGCGACGAGCAACATTGAAACCAACATCTCCGGGCCACTGATTGCGGCGATGCCACTGAATTCAAGGAATTTTGTTCAGTTGGCCACACTGGCACCCGGGGTCGAACTGCCGCCCGGCACAGTGCTTCCGCGCATCAATGGCGGCCGGCCCCGCACCAACGAATATCTCTTCGACGGCATCTCCGCGCTGCAGCCTGAACCGGGACAGGTAGCCTTCTTCCCGATTCTCGACGACATCCAGGAGTTCACTGTGGAATCCAACAATGTCCCGGCTGAGTTTGGCCGTTTCAACGGCGGCGTGGTCAATGTATCCACACGCTCAGGCTCAAACGCGCTTCACGGCAGCCTTTATGAGTTCTTCCGCAACGAAGACCTGAATGCCCGCAACTATTTTTCCACCACGGGACGAAAGCCGGAGTACCGCCGCAATCTTTACGGTGCAACCATTGGTGGTCCAATCTTCCATAACCGCCTTTTCTTTTTTGCAGCCTATCAGGGGATCAAGCAGTTAATCGGCGTGACCCGCATATCCACCATCCCCACTTTGAGCGAAAGACAGGGCATCTTTACCGGAATATCGGAGATTTTTGACCCGGCGACTACAACTGTAGTTGCCGGCAAATTCGTGCGACAGGAGTTTCCGCAAGACGTAATCAATACGCCGCTGGACCCAGCCGCAAAGGCCTTGCTGGCGCATTTTCCCACGCCCACCAATCTCACGGCCGCCGCAAATAACTACACCCGAACGGCCAACGACGCCGACCATCAGAACCAGTTTGACACGCGGGTTGACGGCGCATTCAGGAGTCGGGACAGGGCCTTCGGTCGCTATTCGTTTTTCAAGGAAGTGGAGCAGCCGGTGACTCCACTTCCCGATGGCAGCGGAGTCATCAGCGGCTCGGTGATTGGAACGGGCGGCGTTTCTGGCCTCTCCAACGTACTTGGCCAGCAAGCTGTTTTCAATGAAACCCATACCTTTTCTCCGCGTATGCTGAACGATTTCCGGCTCGGATACACGCGCCGCGGCAATGGCATCGCAGGGACCATTCTGGGCGACACCGCATCGGCTGCGCTCGGCATACCAGGCATCCCCACCAATGCGGCTTTCAACAATGCGTTGCCGCTCTTCACATTTACCGGCTTTCAGCAACTCGGCCCTTCAGCAAGCACCTTCTCCCAGTACCAGACCGCTGTTTGGCAAGCCGTCGATACGGCAGTCTTCACCAGGGGCCGTCATGCATTCAAGGCGGGCATCGACCTCCGCTGGTATCAGCTGAATGCTGTGGCACCGCCGAATCCAACCGGCTCCTTCGCGTTTACTACAACGGGCACGAATCAGCAGGGGCTTGTAATCTCAGCCCCAGACAAGCGTACCAACGGCAATGCGATCGCGAGTTTTCTGCTTGGCCAGGTGGACACGTTCCAAATCGATCTGCAGGAAAGCAAGATCCGCCCGCGCGACTTTATCGAAGAGTATTTTGTGCAGGACGATTGGAAGCTTTCCAGCCGCCTCACCGCCAACATCGGCGCCCGTTGGAGTCTTCATTTCCCATCGACCGAGAAGACCAACCAAGGCGCTGTCTTCAATCTTCAAACGCAGGAGTTGGACTACCTTGGTCAGAATGGCAATTCACGCAGCGCTCGCGAACTACATTATGCCAATGTCGCACCGCGGGTCGGCTTTTCTTACCAGCTCACTCAGAAGATGGTCGTTCGTTCCGGTTTCGGCATCGTTTTCATCGATCAATCGGGCATCACCACACCGTTCACCACGCCGCAATTCCCGTTTATTCAGAACGTGCAACAGAAGACGCAGGACAGCGTAAATTCCGCATTTACGCTCTCCACCGGCCCCTCCGTGGCCCCCATTCCCCTAACCGCCAACGCAGGACTTGGTCAGAGTGTCTACACGGCCAAGCGGACCGCGGGCTCAGGATATGCGCAGCAGTGGAACCTAGCCGTGCAGCGGGAGATCACTAACAACCTGTCCATCGAGTTCGCCTACGTTGGGTCGCGCATCATCCACGTGGGTATCCCAGACTCGAATCTCAACCAGTTGACCGCGGCTCAGCTTGCCCAGGGAGCGCCACTGCTGACCAAGGTTCCAAACCCCTACTACGGGCAACTGCCGGCATCCAGCTCAATCGGTGGAAAAACAGTCACTCAGGCGCAGCTTCTCAAGCCCTACCCTCGCTTCCTCAACGTAGCGACCTACCGAAACAACACCGGCACCACGAACTATAACGCCGCCGAGGCAAAGGTTGAGCAGCGATTCGCCCACGGCTTCTCTTTTCTCTTTGCCTACACCCATTCCAAACTCATTGACGACGCGTCGTCGGTATTCTCAACCACGGTTCTGTCATCGCCGAATTCCAGTAGTCTTATTGCCGCCGACACGTTCCGCCCCCGGCTTGAACGCGACTCTTCGAGCGGCGACATGCCCAACGTTACTTCGTTCAGCGGCATCTATGACCTTCCAGCCGGTCGTGGTCACCGCTTCGCATCTTCCGGTCTCGCCAGCTCGGTGTTGGGCGGGTGGGCTCTCAACGGCATTTTGTCTCTGCAATCGGGAATGCCCGTAACCGTCACCCAGGCCACGAATAACAACGCCTTCGCGGGTTTCGCTTTGCAGCGGCCGAACCTGGTTGGAAAGCCAAATCTGCCGCCGGACCAGCGCACCCCTGGGCAATACTTCAACACCGCAGCTTTTGCGACCGCCCCGCAGTTCACAATCGGCTCCGCTTCCCGCAACTCGGCGCGCGGTCCGGCATATCGTGACATTGACTTTGCTCTTGTCAAACACACGAGCCTTCCCGGCGAAACAGATGTCGAATTCAGGGCAGAGATCTTCAACGTGATGAACACGCCGGAATTCTCGCAGCCAAACGGAGGCTTTGGCTCGGCTGCCTTTGGGAGCATTACCAGCACGGTGACCGATCCCCGCGTGGTGCAATTCGCAATTCGATTCACCAGGTAGTTTGACCAGGTGAACAGAGACCCAGTACCCAATCCTGTGCGGACCCTACGGAAGGTGCGACAACCGGCCCCGACCAGGCTGTGTCAGCATTCTGATCCGGAGTCATCCGAAATCGCCGATGCATTCAATGATTGCCTTCGACAAAGAAATATGAAGTTCAGATGAGATGACGTCTAGTCGTAAGCCATTCTTCTGTTTCGGACGCTTGTTTTCTGAGATGCGACGAGATACTCGATTGAAAATCAACAAATAGGTTCCACCGACTGATCGATGCGTTTCGAGAGGAGGACGCGCACGTTGACCTGCCTTTCTCGGGCAAGGCGAATTCCAGCTATCATGCAGACGCCAAGGCATACCATTCAGCGGTTCATGCGGGGTATATTCGCGTCCGGGTCGAACGCTACCGGCCTCCAGCGCATATTAACGCAAAACAAACTGGTCGGCTGGTAAGCCCCCTCGTGAGCGAATTTTCAAGTGAGCACAGCTGCAATGACCAACCGACCGGAAAATATGGGAATGCTCGGTTAAGAAGATGGAGGCACCGACGGTTCGATTGCCTTTGCTGAAAAGCTATTCAGACCGGGCGGCTGGATGGCTTGATCGCTCAGTTCCTCAAGGACACTATTTCCAGCTTGTCTCCGCGCTTGAGGTTCACGTCGCCGCCGTTGGAGAAGAACGCGAGTGTGACGCACGAAATAGGAATCGCATACCACGACTTAAACACGGCTCCCGACAGTCCATCGGTCAGGTCTTTTGCACCAATTCCAACGCCGCCCGCCATTAACATGCTGGCAATTTGTTTGCCGCGTCCCGGCTGAATCTTTCCCTCGTCTGTCGCATTCTTCGAGCGCACCGTCACCGGCTGATCGAATTTGAGCATCATGTGGCCGCGCCGGAAAAACCGACGTGCCGGAGTCGTTATCAGAATGCCGGAATATGTTCCCGAAGGGCACATGACTGAAAACGGCGTCCCAGTAGCCATCCAAGACGAGGCGTAGGTTTGCAGTGTGCAGGTTTCTGCGGTCGCAGCGCTGGATATGAGCAGAATCGACAGAGCGAAGAGTCTTTTCATCTACGCCTCCTTAAGAAAACTTGCATTCGTGGAATTGACGCACTGCCGAAG
>Ga0118677_10004978_pt1 | contig 23686 bp, 24 predicted proteins | sample AliMusrvi5mmetaG_FD_86154 | JGI IMG/M metagenome (GOLD analysis project Ga0118677, IMG submission 86154)
GCTGCGTCAGATTGTCAATGACCAGCCTGAAACCGACTGGATCCTTGATAAGAGTAGTGATATCACGAAAGAGGATCCCTTTTTTTGGATAGTCAGGAACCGAACGGATACGGGATTTAATAGGCATGGAAAGCAAAGATTTAGTTGATGGTGCGGTAGAACACATTACTGTAAATTAAGATAGCACTCTCCCTTTTAAATTCAAATCATCTCCAAGGCACTCGATCAATACAGGTAATTCATTTCCTGATACCTTTTGCTCAGCATACCGATCGGTATCAACCAGTATCCGAAGATAGTTCGGCGTATAGCCGCTGCATTGCCATATCCCTGTTTTGAGCGGCTTGCTGGCTTCAAAAAGCACCATGCACGTTTTTCCTGTATAGCGCTCCTTAAACTGATACTCCTTTTGACGACCAAGTTCAACCAGCTCAGCATAACGCCTTGCTATCCTGCCCGACTCGACAGGGTTGCACTCATGGTTTGCAACTTGCCGGGCAAGAGGAGTACCGGGCCGAACAGAACAGCTGAATACATGAAAATAAGCAAGGGGAAGTCCTTCAAGAAAGCGGTACATCTGTAAAAAATCATCCTCGGTTTCACCCGGATAGCCAACGATCACATCTGTTCCGATAGCACAATCGGCAATGCGATCAACAGCATGCATCACTCTGGAGCGATACATCGCGCTATCATAACGGCGGCGCATGGCCTTGAGAATGCTGTCTGAACCGCTTTGGAGAGGAATATGAAAATGTGGAACAATTTTTTCTGATCCTGCAACAAGTGCAATCAACTCATCATCAACAAAGTCCGGCTCTATCGAACTGATACGGATACGGCTGACGCTGACCTCTTCGAGCTTGCGCAACAGATCACACAACGCCAGACTGTCATAACGATAATCGCCAATATTTACACCGGTAAGTACAATTTCACGATATCCTGACGAGGCCATGGCATGAGCTCTCTCCACAATCTGCGCAAAAGGAAGCGATCGCGACCCTCCCCTGGCTATCGGAATAGTACAATACGCACATCCGTAGTCACAGCCATCCTGTATTTTCAAAAACGCGCGGGTTCGGTCAGAACTCTCTGCCGCTGGTAATGAATAGCCCGGATAGACCTCATCAAAAGAAGCCGCCGGAGAAACTTTAACCAGAGGCGATGCTATCGGTTCAGCACCGATCTCGTTGTACGATTCTGTATGAAATTTATCATTGCTCCCCAAAATAGCATGTACACCCTCTATTGAAGCAAGAACGTCCGGATTCAGCTGAGAATAACACCCGATAACAGCAATCCGGCTGGCAGGATTTTTTCGTATAATTCCTCTGATTTTTTGACGGCATTTCTTTTCCGCCTGTTTTGTTACTGCACAGGTGTGAACAATAATCAGATCAGCACCCTCATCTATCGATGATAACTCCCATCCTTGTTGACATAAATCATCCAGGATAGAGGATGTTTCAGCATAATTCAGTTTACACCCAAGGGTTACCGCAGCAACCCGTTTGTTACGATCGTTCATATCTCTATTGTTCCTGCACCGTGTTTCTTTGAACGAGCCAATATTTATAAGGAGAGTTCCCCGCCTTTTTCTTTATCATACAAGACAGTAATTTTGGTAGAGTCTTTTGTAAATACAGTGAACCTTTCATAAAAAGTTATATGAATCCCTCTCTTTTCTCTTGCGGTTTCGCAATAATTATAGGTCCGCCAAATGCCGGCAAGTCCACCCTGCTCAACGAACTTCTCGACTATAAACTTTCAATTGTAACACCAAAACCGCAAACAACAAGAAAAAAAATCACAGGAATATACCACAACGACACCTGTCAGATAATTTTTCTCGATACACCGGGCATCATGAAGCCACAGCAGCAACTTCATGAATCCATGCTCGAAATCATTAGAACTACCCTGAAAGATGCTGATATCGTTATCGCACTGCTCCCTTTTTCGGGCAAAAAAGATCTTTTTGACAGAGAGTTCGCCGCAGAACTGTTCAATGACTGGCTGAAACCAGCGGGAAAAACGGTTATTGCAGTTCTCAATAAATGCGATCTTGTAACCAGTGCCCGCCAGCTTGAAGCTGAAGAGATCGTCAGAAATACATGGAATCCAGCAGCACTCCTCTCCGTTTCAGCATTGAAAGGCAATAACCTCCCGCAGCTTATCGAAGCTATCAGACCTTTTCTTCCTCTCCATTATCCGTTATATCCGGAAGATACTCTCAGTACCGCTCCAGAACGTTTTTTTGTCAGTGAAATCATCCGTGAAAAGATATTTCTGCTCTACGGTCGTGAGGTTCCTTATTCAACCGAAGTGGTCATTGATGAATTCAAGGAGCAGTACGAAGCAGACCCTTCAAGAAAGGATCTTATCCGCTGCTCGGTGATCGTTGAACGTGAAACCCAGAAGCAGATCTTAATTGGCAGCAAGGGCGCTGCTTTGAAAAAACTTGGGCAGACGGCAAGAAAAGATATAGAGGAGATGCTGGGACGTCCCGTTTTTCTGGAGCTTTTTATCAAAGTCCGCCCTGATTGGCGGAAAAAAAACAACCTGTTGAAAAGTTACGGCTATTAATCCCACACCCATATTCTGAACGGACAAGAAAAAGCCTTCCCTGTAACAGAGAAGGCTTTTTCTTTTAAAACGTGGAGCGAAGAAAGAAAAGTTAATTTTCTGCAGGCTTCACTTCGCTGCTTCTTTTCTCACCCGATTTGATCGGAGGTTCAAGCTCAGCGGTAGCAGCCTCAATCTCCTTTTTCTCATTGGGATGAGCAAGCAGATATGCCTCAATCTCTTCCTTGTTCTTATCCTTGAAATATTCAAGAGCAGAAAGAATAATGCGTTTGTTTTCCTTGTCAAACTCAATGACGCGGAGAGGAAGTTCATCACCGATTTTAAACGATGAATGGATATCCTTGACACCGCCCTGAAGAAGGTGCGATACAGGAACAAAACCATCCACATCTCCAGGAAGAATCACAATAACACCTTTCTCGATAATCTGTGAAATCTGTCCAGGCGTTTCGGCTCCGACAGCATATTTCTGTTCAAACTCGTCCCAGGGATCCTGATTGATCTGCTTGTGGCCAAGAGCAATACGACGTGCATGAACGTCAAACTTCAGCACCTTGACTTCAAGTTCCTGGTTTTTCTTGACCAGTTCGCTTGGATGACGGATTTTCTTAGTCCATGAAAGATCAGAAATATGAACCAGACCATCGACGCCTGCCTCAAGCTCAACAAAGACACCAAAATCAGTAATATTGCTGACGGTACCCTTATGCAGAGAATTTTCAATGTATTTTTCTGAAAGCGCAATCCATGGATCCTCATTGACACGCTTCATGGAAAGAGAGAGCTTGGTATGATCCTTGTCAATATTCAGGATCACACATTCAACTTCCTGACCAAGCGTAACAAACTGACCCGGATGCTTGATATGCTGTGTCCAGCTCATTTCGGAAATATGAACAAGGCCTTCGATGCCCTTTTCGATTTCCACAAAAGCGCCGTAATCAGTAATGGAAACAACGCGACCTTGAGCTTTAGACCCAACGGGATACTTGATCTCGATATTTTCCCAGGGATGAGACTCAAGCTGCTTCATGCCGAGCGAGACTCTCTTGGTGTTTTCATCAAATCCGACAACAACGACCTTGATCGGCTGGTCGAGTTCAACAACCTCAGAAGGGTGATTGATTCTGCCCCAGGTGATATCGGTAATATGTACCAGACCATCAAGACCACCAAGATCTACAAAAATACCGAAGTCGGTAATATTCTTGACCGTTCCTTCAAGCACCATGCCGACCTTGATATTGGAAAGCATCTCTTCGCGACGGGCGGCATACGCCTCTTCAAGGATAACTTTATGACTGACAACAATATTCTGGGTAACAGGATTGATCTTGACAACTCTGAAGTCCATCGTCTGACCGACAAGAGCGTCGAAATCACGAACCGGTTTAACATCAATCTGCGAACCGGGAAGGAAGGCTTCAACACCGGAAAGAGATACGGTCATACCGCCCTTGACACGATTGATGATCTTACCGTTGATGATCGTATCGTTTTCAATTGAATCATAGATTTTATCCCAGATTCTGAGGACATCAGCTTTCTTCTTTGAAAGAATAAGCTGCCCCATCTTGTCTTCGATGTTCTCAAGATAAACCTCAACATCATCGCCAACATTGACTTCATCTTCGGCTCTGAATTCAAGCAGTGATACAATACCTTCAGATTTAAACCCGACATCAATCGTAACATCCTTGTTGGATATTGAGACGATGCGGCCCTTGATAATTTCATCTTCGGTAATTTCATTGAGGGTGCTCGAATAAAGCTTCTCCATCAATGCAAGTTCAGCGGGCTCGTAGTGCGCAAAAAACTTGAGTTTTTTTCTTGCAGGTCTTTCCTTGACCTTTTTTTCCTGTGTACTGAATGCTTCTGCCATTAATTTTTTCCTTCCTCTCTTGTAAGTTAGCCAGCTTGCCGTGAGAGATATCGGCATGCGGTTTTAGAGTTAATAAAGCAAATGCTATGAACTACCCCGGATCCTGTTACCGGCAATCCTTCTGTATGTCTAACGCAAGATTATAGACAATATCCACCTGACGCTCTATCGTCAAATCCGATGTATCAATTTCGTGTGCTTCACTATGTTTTTTTAACGGTGCATGCTCTCTTTCGGCATCCGCGCGATCCCTTTTCCTGATTTCATCTTCAAGCACGTCAAGATCAGGCAGTTCACCTCCATCCTGAGACTTTGCAATCAGTTCAGCATATCGCCGTTTTGCTCGTTCCCGGGGCTCAGCAACAAGAAAAATTTTCAGTTCGGCATCGGGAAAGACAACAGTTCCTATATCCCTTCCATCCATGACAACCCCGCGCTGACGTCCCAGCTCCTGCTGCATCTCTCTGAGCCTGTCACGGACCGGCTTGAGTGAACTGATAAAACTTACCTCACGGCTTACCCGGTTATCCCTGATCTCTGCAGTAACATCACTGCCGTTCAAAAAAACGCGGTCGCCCTCAAAACGTATTGAAATGTCTCTGACTAAATCGGAAACGCTCTCGGGAGAGCGTCGCAAATCGTCGAGTAAGCCCTGCTGCAGGGCTTTAAGGGTAACAGAGCGATACATTGCACCAGTATCGATATAGATATATCCAAGCTGCTGCGCCACTCTTCGGGCTGTTGTACTTTTTCCGGATGCTGCCGGACCGTCAATAGCAATAATGATACGCTTTGTCCCGATTTTCTGTTCCACACAAATTTTAATTAGACCTTCATTTTATAAAAAATATTTGCTTTTTCCAAACATATTAGTTACATGTTAAAACCCTTGTTTTTTGCTCACTCATATTTCAATATTTTCTTTATGTCACTTCGCTGCGGCATTGTCGGATTGCCAAATGTTGGAAAGTCGACCCTTTTCAATGCCATCACCGCAAAACAGGCTGAAGCGGCCAATTATCCATTCTGTACCATAGAACCCAATGTAGGAACTGTTCTAGTTCCTGACGAGCGTATGCAGCAGATTGCTGATGTCGTTAAGACACCTACTCTTGTGCCGGCAACTCTTGAAATTGTTGATATCGCCGGACTTGTAAAAGGAGCAAGCAAGGGAGAAGGCCTTGGAAACCAGTTCCTGTCACACATCAGAGAGGTCGATGCCATCGTGCATGTCGTTCGATGCTTTGATGATGACAACATTATCCATGTCGAAGGAAGAATAGATCCGGCTGACGATATCATTACGATTGAAACAGAGCTTATGCTGGCCGATCTGGACAGTATGGAACGTCGAATCGAAAGACTCCGAAAAAATGCAAAAAAAGAAAAAGAGCTCCTGCTGCAACTCGATCTGGCAGAAAAAATAGTTGCCGGCCTTGGTGAAGGTATTCCCGCCCGAAACATTATCGAATCTCCTGAAGAACAAATAATGGCACGGCAGTTTTTTCTTTTATCGTCCAAACCCATCCTTTTTGCCGCCAATGTTGCAGAAACTGACCTTCCTGATGGAAACGACTATACCAAAAAGGTTGCAGAAATAGCCGCAGCATCCGGTGCAAAAATGCTGATCATCAGTGCAAAAACAGAAGCGGACATAGCAGAGCTGCCCGAAGAAGAACGTCCGGAATTTCTTGAAAGTATAGGACTTACCATGTCGGGCCTTGATAGGCTGATTAAAACAGCATATGACCTTCTCGGACTTCAGACCTACTTTACTGCGGGCGAAAAAGAGGTTCATGCCTGGACAATACACAAAGGCGCTGCAGCACCGGAAGCCGCGGGAGCAATCCATTCTGATTTTGAAAAAGGATTTATCCGCGCTGAAGTAATGTCATACCGTGATCTTATTGAGTTAGGTTCGGAGCAGAAAGTGAAAATAGCCGGAAAGCTCCGTTCAGAAGGCAAGGAGTACATTGTCAAAGACGGTGATGTCATTGTTTTCCGTTTTAATGTTTAGTGTAGAGCGTTTTAACCGTTGAAAGTTGTCCAATATTCCGAACGGCAATGATTCATAATGTTACCTCTGAAAGTCCTATCGGTATTTTTGACTCGGGTATTGGCGGACTGACTGTTGTCAAAGCGGTTCAGGCCGCACTGCCCGCCGAACGGATTATCTATTTTGGCGATACCGCAAGGGTGCCTTATGGCCCGAAGTCACAGGTCACCATAAGAAAGTACGCGTATGATGATACCCTTATCCTCATGCGCTATCAGCCAAAGATGATCATTGTCGCCTGCAATACCGTTTCGGCACTTGCACTCGATGTGGTTGAAAAAGCTTGCGGCACTCTTCCCGTCATTGGAGTTTTGAAAGCCGGTGCCGAACTGGCGGTAAACGCAACAAAAAATAACCGTATCGGTGTTATCGGTACCCAGGCTACGGTTTCCTCCAATGCCTATGCCTGTGCCATAAACATGCTCAATGCGGAAATCGAGGTTATCTCGCAAGCCTGCCCTCTTTTTGTCCCGCTCGCCGAGGAGGGCTTTATCGATCATCCCGCGACAAAACTGATTGCCAGGGAGTATCTGACAGAGATAATACAACACGATATCGATACCCTTGTTCTCGGCTGTACTCACTATCCGATTCTTCGTCGTGTCATTGAAGAAACAATCGGCCAGAGCATTCGTATTATCGACTCTGCAGAAGCGGTCGCCCTCAGAACAAAACAACTCATGACGGAATCGGAACTGCTTAACCCAGCCAGAAGAGCTTACGCTCCACACCTGCTGGTCAGTGATTTGCCTCAAAAATTCAGCATGCTCTATAAGCTCTTCATGGGTTCAGAGATGCCGGATGTTGAACTGGTGGAAGTATAAGATCAGGGCACAACACTGACTGCGTCTCATCTTTGAAAAACCATACGCTTCGTTTCGCTTTTGTATCCATACTTGTTACTTTTGACTTTTCTCTTTTGACATTAAAGCTTACAGTGTGAAAGTAAACCTCGACAGAACTTCCTCAGGATTCTGCATCGGAGTGCAGGGAACCATATATGTCGCTGAAGAAAAACTTCAGACAGACGGATCTTTGTACTCTTTCGGCGATGTTGTCCATAATGAAGTTGAAGTGAAACGACTGGAAGCACTCGGTCTTAAAACCGTTGACGAAGCCGCTTTCAAGGAGCTGAAAAATACACAGGTGCTTATCAGGGCACATGGAGAACCTCCTTCGACCTACAGGATTGCCCGGGAAAACAATCTGACCATTACGGATACAACCTGTCCTGTCGTATCCAGACTGCAGCGGACGACCAGAATGCTCTATAAGCTTGGCTACCAGATTATTATATACGGCAAACATACCCATCCGGAAGTTATCGGCATCAACGGGCAATGCGATAACAGCGCCGTCATTATAAAACATCCCGATCTCAGTGATGCCGAGGAGACAAGGAGGCTTGACCCTGCAAAAAAAACTGCGCTTATTTCCCAGACAACCATGGATATTCCCGGGTTTTATGAGCTGAAGGGAAATCTTGAACGCTCTTTCGCACAAGCCTCTTCCGGCAACCCGGACCCATGGATGGCAATCCGAGATATCGACATTACCGCAGATAAAACCGGCGTGCTTCCCATGCCGCAGCATGTGTTCAAGGACACCATTTGCCGCCAGGTATCGAGCAGAAACCAGAAACTGCATGACTTCTCTCTTGCCAACGACACCGTTATTTTTGTGGCAGGGAAAAAAAGCTCAAATGGACAGGTACTTTTCAATATCTGTAAAGCAGCTAATCCACACAGCTATTTTATAGAAGACAGTGATGAAATCAAGGATACATGGTTGAGGAACGATGAAGGTAAAACGGTTGACAATGTCGGCGTATGCGGTGCAACCTCAACGCCAATGTGGCTTCTTGAAAAAGTAGCCCTGTATATTGAGCATAACTTCGAAAAAACTCCATGAGTCAACTCTCTCTTATCATCAACGGCCAGCACGTTACTGCATCGACGGATGCATCAATTCTTGAAGCTGCAACTGCCGCAGGCATTGAGATTCCTACTCTTTGTTTTCATGATTCCCTTCACGAGACAGGTTCGTGCTGGATGTGCATTGTGGAGATCAAGGGAAAAAACCGTTTTGTTCCCGCATGCCATACGCTCGTGTCGGAGGGCATGGTGATTGAAACCGACAATGCAACCCTGAACGCAATGAGGCATCAGAGCCTCGAAACAATTATTGAAGAACACAGCGGTGACTGTATGGGTCCTTGTGAGCTCTCATGCCCTGCAGGATGCGATATCCCTGACTTTGTTGCGGCAATTGCAGCACAGAATGACAGGAACGCCATAAAAATAATCAAGGAAACCATTCCCCTTCCCGGAATTCTCGGCAGAATCTGTCCTGCTCCCTGTGAAAACGAGTGCAGAAGACACGGTATTGACACACCGGTTTCTATCTGTTCCCTTAAGCGGTATGCTGCTGATCAGGACAGTGAACGAACCGACCGGTTTGTCCCGGAAATTGCCCCGAAAACAGGAAAAAAAGTAGCGGTCATAGGCTCCGGACCTTCCGGGCTGAGCGCCGCTTATTTTCTTCTCCGCAACGGACATGCAGTAACCGTTTTTGAATCCGCCGCTCGATCCGGAGGTATGATGCGCTACGGTATCCCCCGTTTCAGACTTCCAGACAGTGTCATAGAGAGTGATATTGCAACACTGCTTGCCATGGGCCTGGAGTTTTGCTTCAACACCACATTCGGAAAAGAGATCACAGCCGAAACATTGAAAGAGGACTACGATGCCCTCTTTCTTGCCGTTGGAGCACAAGGAGCATCATACATGAACATTCCCGGCGAACAGGAAGCCGGAGTGATAAGCGGCATTGAATTTCTTCGTAAAACAGCGTGCGGTGAACAACACAGTCCTGGAAAACGTGTCATTGTAACAGGTGGTGGAGATACCGCTATTGATGCTGCAAGAACCGCACTCCGTCTTGGAGCATCAACAGTAACGATCCTCTATCGACGCTCAAAACATGAGATGCCTGCTAACACCGCTGAAATTGAGGAAGCTCTTGCCGAAGGTATCACGCTCGTTGAGCAGGCAGCTCCTGCCGCAATCAGGACAGTAGATGGTGCACTCGAAATCACGGCCATACGCATGCAGCTTGGCGAACCGGACACATCCGGGCGCAGAACGCCTCTCCCTGTCGAAGGTTCAGAGTTCACTCTGACTGCCGATACCATCATATCGGCGATCGGACAGCAGATTGACCCTGCTGCTGGAAATGCCGCAGGTATAGGCAGCAAGCAGGGTGGAAAACTGCAAGTAGATCCCGATACCCTGCAGTCCGCAACACCATGGATTTTTGCCGGAGGAGATTGTGTGACAGGCACCGGAATTGCAATCCGTGCTGTGGCACAAGGAAAACTGGCTGCTCACGCCATCAGCCTTTTTTTACAAGGTGAAATCCCTGTGGCCCAGAAAAATGCTTTCAACTCCTCCTTTGGACTAAGGAATGAAGCTCCGCAGGCATTCTACGCGGAAAAAAAACCTGCTGAAAGAGTTCCTATGCCTGAACTCTCTCTGGAGAGTCGCCGAAAGAGCTTCATGGAAGTTGCCTTGGGGTATACAGAGAATTTAGCTCGTCAAGAAGCGCAGAGATGCCTTGAATGCCGCTGCAGCGCCATTACTGATTGCCGTCTGAGGCAGCTTGCCAGTCGCTACACTCCTTTTCTAAAAGGAGCAACTCATGATCATTCTGGCTTTTATAAAGCGGGAACAGCCGATTTAAGCATGGAAAGAGAAAAGTGCATTGACTGTGGCATCTGTGTCCGTATGCTTGAACAACTTGAAAGTGATCCGGTTTTTGACAATGCCCTCATGACAGAAAGCTGTCCTACAGGAGCGATCTCTTCAACCGGAAAAACAACATAACGAGTTATTTTTTGGGAGTTTTCAGGAAGTCAAACAGATGACCGAACAACGTGGTGACAACATGGAATAAGTTCTTGAACCAGAGCCCGATGTGCTGAAAAGCTTCATGCGTTGCGCCTCCTGTAAGCTGGAGATAGGCAGCATAGAGCACCAGAATGGCGGCTACAATAAGAAATAACCGTACGACCCTTCTCAAAAAAGAGAGGAGAATCATTATCGCCAGAATGACAGCGATAACAAACAGAAAAGGATGAGCGACGAGGTAGTCAACAGCTGTTACCATAACATACCGTTTGGTTTAAAAATATTCCTGTAATATAGCCGAGATTTTTATTGAGGGAGAAGAACTGGCCAGCGTATCCCGCGCTGCAAGCAACTCCACACGCATAGCATCAGCCAATGCAGCATCATCAAGAATCCTTCTGGCCTGCCGGTATATCTCCATGCCGTTAGCCTCATGCTGGATAAGTTCCGGCACTGCTCTTTCACTGCTCCCAAGTCCTTTCGCTACTATATTGGCCAAAGATATATTTTTCAGCTTTACAACGAGACGACCTATCAGGTAGTTAAGCATCCCCGTTTTATAGACAACAATCATCGGTACACCAAAACAAAGCGACTCAAGAGTTGCCGTTCCGGAGGTCACCAGTGCAAGATCGCTGAACTGCATGACCTCGTACGCTGAACAGGTGATAAGAGAGATATCTCTGTACTGTGACAACATAGCATAACTGGAGTCCTGAAGATGAGGAGCACGACCGAAAAGAAACACCACGCGGTAATCCCTGCTCAGAAGCCGGGCAGCTTTAAGCATTTCCGGCAGGATATGAGCGACCTCCTGCGAGCGACTCCCGGGAAGAAGCCCGATAAGCCTTATGTCAGATGCCAGATTATGCTTCTTTACAAAAGACTCTCTGGAAGGAAAAGAGAGTTCGGCAAGCTGTTCAATAACCGGATGGCCGACAAATTCCGCATTGATGCCATGCCGGTGATAAAATTCAACCTCAAAATTAAAAATAACAAGCAGTCTGTCAATATCTCGCCTGATAGCTTTTACACGCCCCTCTTTCCATGCCCAAACCTGGGGAGAGATATAATAGATAACTGGAATGCCGAGTTCATGAAAAAATTTGGCCATCAACAGGTTCATTCCCGGATAATCAACAAGAAAAGCTGCCAAAGGCTTTTCCCTGGAGACCGCTTCCTTGAGATCACGAATAACCCGTCGAAGAAATCCAGTATGCTTCAGTACATCAAGAAACCCCATAATGCTCGTCTGCGAAGCATCATAAAGCAGATCAGCTCCAAGGGCTCGAAGTTTCTCTCCGCCGATACCGAACACGGAGATATCAGGCCTTGCTTTCAACAGCTCAGCAATGACTCCGGCCGCATGCATATCCCCCGAAACCTCACCAGCTAAAACAAAAAGCTTCTTTGCCATCAAAAATGAAAGATAATTGGATGAACGACAGGGAAACCGTATTTTGCGATTTATTTATCATAACTTTGACTTACAACGTTTCGATTCCAATTATATCAAAATCAATAAAGAATGCAAGTTAAATTCGGTACTGACGGATGGCGCGCAATTATAGCAAAAGATTATACCTATGATAACCTGAAACTTGCAGCACTGGCTTCTGCCCGGTACTTTCTTAGCCATCCCAACAAGGCAAAGGGAGTATGCGTTGGATACGATACCCGCTTCATGTCAAAAGAGTTTGCTGAATATACCGCCGAAGTCTTCTCATCACAGGGCTTGAAGGTCTTTCTGTCAGACAGTTTTGTATCTACTCCGGCTGTCTCTCTCTTTACAAAAGAAAAGCAGCTTGCAGGCGGAATTGTCATAACAGCATCACACAATCCTGCTATCTATAGCGGTTTCAAGGTAAAGGCATCCTATGGAGGTCCAGCTCACCCTGAAGTTATTGCTGAAATTGAGAATATCCTGCCTGAGGTGGATCCTTTAACCGAGATTGTTGCCGATAAAAAACTGATCGAGCTGACCAATATGAAGGGTTTTTATCTCAGCTACCTGAAAAAAAGCATTGATCTTCCCCTGATTCGTGAATCAAGAATAAAAATTGCCCATAACGCCATGTTCGGGGCCGGTCAGGATCTTATCACCAGCCTCTTTGATGAATCAATGCTCAGTTGCTACCACTGCAGCATTAACCCCGGTTTCGGAGGCATTAATCCCGAACCGATACCTCAGTATATCGGAGAGTTTATAGAGTTTTTTAAAGAGGTTGAGCCTGATGTCGCCATCATCAATGACGGAGATGCCGACAGAATAGGCATGCTCGATGAAAACGGCTCATTTGTGGACTCTCATAAACTTTTTGCCATTATCCTCAAAGACCTTGTCGAAGAAAAGCATCAAACCGGCGAAGTCGCAAAAACATTTGCCCTGACCGATGTCATCGATAAAATCTGCCGGAAGCATAATCTTGTCATGCATGAACTGCAGGTCGGATTCAAGCATGTGAGTAAACTCATGACGACCAATGATATCCTCATCGGAGGTGAAGAATCCGGCGGTATAGGCATTACCTCATTCCTGCCTGAACGCGATGGCGTCTATATCGGCCTTCTGATCCTTGAAATGATGACCCGAAAAGACAAAAAACTTTCAGAGCTGGTTCAGGAGCTCTACGATGAATATGGCTTTTTCTGTTATAACCGGCTTGACCTGCGGGTAAGCGATGCAAAAAAACAGGCTATTATTGACCGTGCCTCAACAGGAGATCTTGAAAACATTGCTGGATACAAAATTCTGAAATTCAACAATCTCGACGGTTATAAGTATCACTTTGAAGGCGGATGGATGCTTATTCGGCCATCCGGTACTGAACCGGTACTCCGCCTGTATTGCGAAGCTGACTCAAAGGAAAAGGTGGAAAAAGTTCTTGCCTTTGCAGCAAAACTTGCCTGATAACCCTTTGGAAAAAAGGTAATCAATGACGATTTCCCAACTGACAATCCAGGGAAATCGTCATTTCGCTTTTACTCGAAAAATATTTTATGCATGCAGCTGCATGAATTCCAGTTTTCTGACGTCTTACAGGTAGGCAGTATTTCAAACACATTACCTGGGAGATAAGGCACATTGTATGAATTCACAGCTGATGCAAAAGAGGCAGCAATAGCCAGCGCAGCAAAAAAAAGTGCATTGCAAAAATCAGGAATGAGATCAAAAGAAGAGTCGTTCAGAACTCTTGTTGCTGAACACCAGGAGATGGTCATCAACACCTGTTACCGATTTGTTTTTAATCGGGAAGATGCAGAAGATCTTGCCCAGGATGTCTTTATCGAAGTATTCCGCTCTCTTGAGCAGTTCAGGGAAGAAGCAAAACTGTCAACCTGGATATACAGAATCGCCGTCACAAAATCCCTTGACCACCTGCGTCGTTTGAAACGAAAAAAACGGTTCAGCTCCTTAAAAAGGATAATCGGCATAGAGGATCCGTCAGCAGAAATAGCCGCTCCATGTAATAATCCTGCAGAAGCATTAGCGGCAAACGAGCAGGCTGTAATCCTGCAGGAGGCGCTCGGCACTCTCCCCGACAGTCAGAAAACCGCATTTCTTCTCAGCAAACAAGAGGGGTTCAGTAATCAGGAAATCGCTGACATTCTGAAAACATCAGTCTCAGCAGTCGAATCTCTTGTACACAGGGCAAAAAAAAACCTTCACGACAAGCTCTATGCATACTACACACAGCAATGATTTTTTCCGCAAAACCACAAGTTTTCCACCTGCCTGTCGTCTGATATAATGAAACAGGAACTTATGATGAAACAGCGTAACAATACCATAGAGGCACAGGTTGATAAAACCATGAAACTGCTCGATGAGATGAAACCTCTTGAGGTAAATCATTTTTTCAGAGCTCGACTGATGCAGAGAATAGAGCGGGAGTGCACTGCTGAGTCAGCAGATGCTGCCACGGGTTTCAGAATTCGATTTGATTTCAGGCTGGCATTCATGGTGTTCCTTATTCTTATCAATCTCGGTGCTGCTGCACTGTTCATGCCGTTGAATGACCGCCCGGCAACGTCCGGCATCAGCGAAATGCTTGACAAACTGAGTGACGACTATACCAGTCATGAATTTGCCTATTACGACCAGTCAGCGACCTATCCGATTGATACGGTTACCACTGAAAACCAGACACCTTGAACACGACCCTGTGTTTTGACGATAATTACTCTAATTGAATAATAAAAAAGGAGATACGATGAAAAAGACCATGATGATGTTCGTAATGTCGGCTTCACTGCTTGGCTTTGGCAGCGCTGCCTTTGCGGCAACTGATTACAACCGTTCAACAGACGCCGAACTGTCAGCTCTCTGTGGAAAGATGAGCAATGCTTCAGTGGAAGAGCGTATGGCTTACCGGAACGAATGCCAGAAAAGATTTGGAGCACCTGGGCCGGATGCACGAAGGTCATCCATGGGAGGACCAAGAGGCAGATGGCAGAATTGCGGACCGAACGGGATGCAGGAACGACTGGGACTGAACGACAAACAAAGCGCACAAGTTCAGGAACTGCGCAAGAAACATTTCAATGTTATGATGACAGAGAGGGAAAAACTGGTAGCATTGAACCGCGAGCTGAGAGATGAATCGATCAAAACGCATCCCGACAATAAAAAGATTGAAGGACTTTCCGAGAAAATCGGAAAACTGCACGAAACATTGGCCCGCATGAAAAGCACTCATCTGGCTGAACTTGCCTCCATACTTTCACCCGCTCAGCTGGAAAAAATGCAGACAAGAATGGATTGCAGACCGATGCGTGGAAACTGCGGTATGATGCCGTAATAAAACCCATAGTCTTGATAAATAAGCAGGCTCTCTTTCTTGAGGAGCCTGCTTGAAATTATGTTGAATACTATGAACTTGTTTACATCAAAACGTTTAATCACCGCTGCATTTGTGCTTCTTGTTCTGCTCAATGTGACGTTGCTCAGTGCTCTTTGGTTGCAGAAATCGCAAAGACCGGAACTTCTATCCGGAGGCCATCCGTTCAATCATGAGGGTTTTTTTACAAGGCATCTCGACCTCAGTGAATCACAAACCATCAATTTCGAAAAACTGCGACAGGAGCATTTTCTCAAAGTCAGACCCGAAATGGAGGCTATTGCTCCGCTGAAAAAACAACTGGTTGATGAGTCGTTGAAAGATATGCCTGATACTAAAAAAACAGATTCCCTCGTTACGGCTATAGGTGTCCATCAGGGAGCAATAGAACGGGAACTGGTGCTTCATTTTCATCAACTTTCCAGACTCTGTACACCTGAACAACGTGGCCGATTGAGAGTGATGCTGGAAAATATGTCAACACGCAGAATGCATGGCGGTAAAGGACGATGGGGTGAGACCTCTCATGGTATAAAAGGAGATTGCAATACCCCCACACGGTAAACGGAAAATCACTGCCGTCTGAATTTATTCCCCACCTTCCGGGCTATGAGAGTGACTTCTTCGCGGAAAAGCACCATGGCAAACACAAAATAGAGAACAAGCATGGATGTTTTTGCCGCAAGAAGAGCCCCCGCTTGAGGCAGCTTCGGCCCGATAAAGAACTGAAACCATCCCAGCGCGATACCCGCAAGAAACAAAAGAACAAGTTTCAGCCAGTCATAGTGAACGGGAAAGACTTTCAGGGAGTACCACGCCATAACAAGAGACATGACAACCGTACCGGCAACGATAGCATACGCGGCACCATCCATTCCGCTCACGGGAACAAGCCACCAGCAGAAGAACGCCGTTACAGCTGCGCCAGCAAACGTGACGACCGGCAGATATCGTGTATTTCCGGTAATGAGAATGCCTGCAGAAAGATTAGTGGATATCATGTCAAAGACATAACTCAGAAAAATCCATGGCAGAATAGAAAGACCTATCCAGTAACGAGGCGGAAGCAGGTAAAAACTTCCCGCATAGTGATAGCGAACAAGATCAGGCACAAAATAAGTAGCTGCAAGAGCCAGAAACATCGTGAAACAGGTTGAAATACTCAGCACATGCTGGAAGAGCCTTTTCGCATCAGGGTCTTTGGCATGCTGCAGAAAAAACGGCTGCCATGCAAAGCGGAATACCTGAATAAAAAGCTGCAGAACAACCCCGAAAGCAGCAATCCTGCCATAAATTCCTACAATATCGGATGGTTGATAGCCTTTGCCATAAATGTTTTCTATCTGTGATGCCGGAATACGGATCAAAATATTCCGGTCAATCAGATGAATCAAGAGTCCGGCAATTCCAGTCGGCACATAGGGTAACCCTATGCGAAGCATCTCTCTTAGCTGGACAGTTGAAAAGAAAATTCTGAACTGACTGAAAACAGGAATAACCAGCAACAGACTGATCAGAGAACCGAATGCCTCAGCAATAAAAACCCCCGCCAACCCAATATGGAAAGGGACAATAAGAATCACAGCACAGACAACAACAGCAATCACCCCGACTACTCTGGCAATGGCAAACTGTAGAGCTTTTCTTTTCAGACGAAGTTCTGCAAATGGAATAACCAGAAGCGTATCAATCCACAAAATAAGGGCGGCGTACCGGACAAACGTAAAATCGGAGGCCGACAAGCCGATTAATTGGGCGATAAGTGGCGCAAAGATCACAATACATAACGCAAAAAGCGTTGACGTAACAAAAAGAGTCAGAAAGGCCGTGGAGAAGAGCTGCGTTTCATCCCGACCTTTATGTGACGAATCTGAAACCACTTTGAGATATGAGGTCTCAAGCCCGTAGGAAAACAACACATTAGCCAGAGCTATGTTGGCATAGATAATGGTTTGCACACCATTATCAAACGTAGAGAGTTTATTGGCGTAAAGAGGAACCAGCAGATAATTGAGACTGCGAGCAAGTATAGTACTCGACCCGTAGATAACGGTATCTTTGAAAAGAAGCTTTAACTTTGAAAACATGCAGAAATTAAAATCATAAAAACTTAAACCGTACCCTTGGCAGCCCCAGAACCATTCGCAGCCGCCCGTTGCTTCCGTATCGCCTCCTCATCAATCTGAAACCTGCCGTCTTTTTGAATAACAGGTATTTTTGATATAACCTCCTTAAGATGGCGCTGGGCTTCCGCCTGCTGCTGCTTAAGTTTTTCAAGTTCTTCGCCCTGCAGACCCACAGGATTGTCTTTATCAATCAACGAATCTTTGAACGACTCTATGTTCAGGTCCTGCTCTCTTTTCATATACCCTATAAACTTGGAGAACAAAAAGACAAAAAGGGAAAACACAGAGAGAGATAAAGCCATAACAAGAACCCAGCTCATTGAATCAAAATTCATGGCAACAGCGTTATGATTAGTAAACCAAACAGTAATTCCCCAATTTAGCCGATATTACACTTTATAAAAAGAGTAACTGATTTTCTTTTCTTTCTTGAAGCATCAATTTCAAACGATACCATGAACGCAACCTCCCTGAACCGGCACATCACACAAACCGGCAAAACAATTCTGGAACAGGAAGCTCGAGCCATTCAACAGATAGCTGAACGACTTGATGACAGCTTTTCAGATGCCGTCATGCTTCTGGCATCATGCAAAGGAAAAATCATTATCTCCGGTATGGGCAAATCCGGCATTATCGCCCAGAAAATTGCAGCAACCATGGCATCCACCGGTTCAACTGCCCTTTTTCTTCACCCCGCAGACGCTGCTCATGGAGATCTTGGTATTGTCAGCCAGGATGACGTTGTTATCTGCCTTTCAAAAAGCGGTACCACGGAAGAACTTAATTTTATCATCCCTGCACTCAAACAGATCGGTGCAACCATCATTGCCATAACCGGTAATAAACGATCTTTTCTTGCCCAGAACGCCCACATCACCCTTGATACCGATATAGAAAAGGAAGCCTGCCCTTACGATCTGGCCCCGACGACATCGACAACCGCCATGCTGGCCATGGGAGATGCACTCGCCATCTCTTTGATGCAGCAGAAAAATTTCACCCAGCGAGATTTTGCACTGACTCACCCCAAAGGTTCACTTGGACGACGGCTGACCGTAAAAGTTACGGACATCATGGCAAAAGAGAGCGCAGTACCCCTCGTCAAAGAACAAGCCTCGGTTACCGATCTTATCCTTGAAATGACTTCGAAACGATATGGCGTGAGTGCCGTTATCAATGAAGAAGGATGTCTGACCGGTATATTTACTGATGGCGACCTTCGCCGCCTGGTGCAAAGCGGCAAAGAGTTCCTCACTCTCAGTGCAGGCTCAGTCATGACTGCAAACCCGAAAACCGTCTCAGCCTCCACCATGGCCAAGGAGTGCCTTGATATCCTTGAAACCTATCGCATAACCCAGCTGCTGGTCTGCGACAGTGAACAGCATCCCGTCGGGATGGTCCATATTCATGACCTGATCACCCTTGGGCTCTGACAGATTGGTAAAGGGAAAAGGCATAGGTAAAGACTGCCCGTTTATTTCTTCTGCATCTTCAGTGCTTTTTCGGTGATAATCTGCTCGACGTTCGAGGAAATTGAAAGGCTGCGCATGAGATCGAGCATGTTTTGTTCAACGTTGAGGTTCAGTTCTATTGGCCGTCCGCTCTGAAAGTCAGGGTTGGTTCCCTTGAGCTGAATGGTAATGGCTGATTTGCCATCCGGAGCCATATTGATCGAAGATAACAGCTGCACATAAAGAAAATTTGACAGCGCTTCGTAAGTGGTGCGAAGTCCCTGGTTTGCCGCAGCCCGCTCTTCAGGCGTGGTGGCATAAATAATCTGACCTGACTGCTCAGCGTTCATACCTCCATCCTTGATTTCAAAAAGATCGTTTTTCATCCTGACCGGAATGGTTCCTCTGACAGTACCGGTAGCATAAACTTTTTTTGTGCCCTGCAGGTCGAGCAGCTTCTGCAGAGGAATGTTGTTGAGCTGCAGCTCGGTTTCCCCCTCTTTTTTTTGCATATCATAATCGATATGATGGAGAGCGACCGAACCACCAAAAATTTCTGCGCTGCAATCCGAAAGAGAAGCTCTATCCGGGTTCAGACGATCATACCCGAATGAGAGAGTTCCTTTTGGTGAGAGAAGCAGGAGTTCGCCGCCTTCAGTTTTACGGAGCAGATTTTTCATGCTGAACCTGATAGTGCTGCTCCCGTTGTATGAACGGCTGATCCGAACATCAGGCTCGTTGAAAGTATAGTCGGCATCCGGCTTCTGCTTGCCAAAAATGCGTTCGCTCGAACTTTGCTGTTTTGAAGGCGGTGCAATGGTGATCGTTCCGCCACCTCTGGATTGCACATGGGCATTCCGGATCGAGAATCCTTTTTGTTCAATGGCAAGTGGAACAGTGCCGCTTACGGCACCTTTGAGTGAACCCTTGAAATCACCATGCAGGCGAACACGCTCCAATACCTTGATATTGTTCAGCGTCAATGTCAACATGGTGGTTGTAACTGAAGGGTCGAAACTGACTGGTGTTGAGGTGATTCTCCCTCCGAGCAGTGCCGCCGAGAGGTTGCTCATGGCGATGCCCGAAAGCTTATTGCCTCTGCTCCTGAGTATCACCTTTGCATTGATATTATGCAGCAGCTCACCAACTCCCAGATCGAGTGAGAGCATGGGCTTGTTTTCCTTTGTGTAGGCGATAATCCTTGTACCCTTTCCAGCAATAACGAGAGCATGACGCACAAGCAGCGTGGAGTCCTGAAATTCGACGGGAATAAAACCGCTGATCCTGCCAAGAGCTGAGGGTGTTTTGCTGCCGCCCCGGTTGAACCCGGGAAGTTCCGCGAGAGGGATTTCTGCTATGTTAAGCGTACATCGGGACTGTTTATCTTTCAGGTCGTACTCGATTCGCTGCGATGAAGCTTTCCAGTGAAACAGGTCGGCTGAGCAGTCGGTAAGCGTAATCGTACAGGGTTTGAGCGGATCGCGTTTCGAGCCGAAAAGGGCTTTGAAATTGGTCACCGGCAAGAGCTTTCCATCATTGAAAAGTTTTGCGACCCGCAGAGTATCCATGTGCTGCTGCCAGTTGTCTGCAGCATTGAGCCTGACCTTGAAGTTCACATCTTCAAGCCGGAGCTTTTCACGGGTAACCGTAGCACCAATAATGCTGTATCCTGCATTGAGCGGCCTGAAAGAGAGGATAAACCCATGCTTGCGGGAGAGCTCCATGTTGAGCATTATCCGCGGGTTGCGGTCGCCGAAAATAAATGCTTCCGGCTCCGGCTGTACATTGATGGAATCGGCATCTAAGGCAAATGCCGCATTGATAACTTGTGGCAGCAGAGATCGGGAACCAGAGCTATCAGGGTTTTCGAAATGCCAGGAGAGCGAACCGTTCGTGAGTGAAAGCATATAGGTGGTTGCAGCACTGCAGCCATCAGGTGGTGTGATAAAACGCAGTTTCAACGAGCGAAACCCTACACCGGAAAAATCCGGTCGTCCTAAACCGGAAACTTCAATGCGAAACGGTTTTCCCTCAAGCAAACGGTCCATCTGTGATGGTGCATACCAGGGAAAGCAATACCATGCTGCGTCCATCGTCAGCGTCAGCAGCAAAATCGCAGCAAACAGGATGTGCAGAGTCCATTTCACAGCCACTTTTTTTGCAGCATTACTCTGCCTTTTTAGCCCATTTCCCCTGCATCTGCACCCATGTACCGACTGGTAGACGGGCATAGATTTTCTGGAACATCATCCCGCCCACAGCGTCAAGTTCAAGATTATTCTTAGCAGCAACTTTTGCATACTCTGCCCTGCGGGAATTATTGATGGTTGTAATCAGTGCCTGGGCGTCAGCCGGAGCTCCGGGAGGTACGGAAAGCAGTCCGTTGTCAACCTCTCCGGCCAATCCCTTTGAGCGAGCTGTTTCGAGGTCAAGTGCAAAGAGAGGTGCGGCAATGCCAAGAAGCAGCATCATGGCTACCACTACTCTTAACGCTATGGATTGTATCGTTTTCATAGTTTCGTTTCTTCTGGTTAAAATAAGCCTTTTTTGTTGTCGAGCAGGGAGTCGAGTTCACGATCAACCTTTATCCTGATTTCATGATCAATTTTGATGTTCATGTTGATCACAATGGGTTTGTCAGGTGCTTCAACCCGAATAGTTGGACTGCACCCTGCCATAAGGAGACCGGCGGTCATGGAAACAAGTGCAAGAGTGCTGATGGTTCGTTTGTTCATAAATATTCCTTTGGTTTTTTATTAACTCAACGCAGGGTAATCGGTATACCCCTTCGTTCCAGACATATAGAATGTCGTCATATCAGGTTCATTGAGGGCCGCGCCCGACTCCCACCTCGCGACAAGGTCCGGGTTGGCAAGGAACGCTCTCCCCACAGCGATCAGATCGCACATGCCCTCTGCCAGATCGCTCTCCGCACGTGCAGCATCGTAACCTCCTGAGAGAATCAGCTTCCCCTTAAACTCCTTGCGGAACGCTGCCTTGATTGAGGCAGGTACTTCCGGCGCACCCATAGATGAGTGATCGACCAGGTGGATGTAGAGCAAACCAAGCGCATTGAGCTCCCTGGCAAGATAGGTGTAATCAGCCTCCATCGCCGGGTAGAGCGGCATGTCATTAAAAATGCCGTAAGGCGACAGACGTATGCCGACCCTCTCCTTGCCAATAGCCTTGATCGCCGCGTCGGCAACTTCAAGCACGAAGCGGGCTCGGTTCTCAAGAGCACCGCCATAGAGATCGTTGCGCTGATTGGAATTCGGGCGGATGAATTGTTCAAGCAGATATCCGTTTGCACTGTGCAGCTCGATACCGTCAAAACCAGCTTCAATCGCGTGCCTCGCAGCCTGTGCAAACTCTTCGATAGTGCTCTTGATATCACCATCCGTCATCTCCTGCGGTACAACATACGGTTTCATACCCTCGGCATCGGTGTATATCTCACCCTCAGCAGCCACTGCTGAAGGCCCCAGCACCCGCGCTCCTGCAGGTAAATTAAGGGGATGACCTATTCGCCCACCATGCATCAATTGAACAAACAGCTTCCCCCCTTTGGCATGAACGGCGTCAGTGACGAGCTTCCATCCAGCAATCTGCTCCCTTGAAAAAATTCCCGGTATCCGTGGATAGCCTAAACCATTGGGAGAAGGGGATGTTCCTTCAGTGATGATGAGACCGGCAGAAGCCCGCTGAGCATAGTACTCAGCCATAAGTTCGTTCGGAACATTGCCTGTTGCACGATTGCGAGTCATCGGTGCCATCACCAGATGATTCCTGAGCGTGAGTGAACCTATTGTGGTTGGTGAAAATAGCTGCGACATGATGTTTCTCTCCTGAAAAATAAACCGATTTTCTGAATGGCAAACAATGAACTTTATACCATACAAACTCTTGGAGCGAAGAAATAATTCAAAACTATAGTGGACCCCGATTTTTAGACAGCGGTTTAAGTTGTTAACTTGCCCCAAAAAGGAGCAGGTAATGACAAAAAGGACACGAAAAAATTTCAGCAGTGACTTTAAGGCCAAAGTGGCGCTTGAGGCTATTCAAGGGGTCAAGACGCTGAATGAAATCGGTCAGGAATTTGGAGTACACCCCGTTCAGGTCGGGAAATGGAAGAAAGAGCTGCAAGAACAGGCATCGAGCTTGTTTGATTCCAAGCGGGGTCCAAAACCAGTTGAACCGGCTGCTGATCCAGAAAAACTTTATACTGAAATCGGCCGGTTAAAGGTCGAGTTGGACTGGCTAAAAAAAAAGTCCGGACTCTCCCTATGAGTATGCGCAGATGGTGGATCAGCGACAAAGAACCATTGCCGGTGGCAAAGCAGTGCGCACTTGCGTCAGTTAATCGTTCGACGGTATATTTGCCTTCTATCGTTTTGTTTCCTGATGCAGAAGAGTTGCGGTTGCTTGAATTGATTGATCAGGAGTATACCAGGCATCCATTTTATGGTAGTCGTAAAATCATGCACTATCTGCGTAACGAGGGTTACAAGATCAACCGGAAACGGATTCAGCGGCTTATGAGAATGTTGGGGCTGGCGGGTATGGCGCCGGGTCCCAACACCAGCAAGCCGCATCCGGAGCACAAGATCTACCCCTATCTTTTGCGGGGAGTTGATGTCACAAAACCCAACCAAGTCTGGTCGACTGATATTAGTGTGCCGCAGAAAGCGGTATGAGAGATGAGGGTAGGCCCCTCGCCATCGGCTTGCAGGAGCAGGTGGCAAACCACCGTAAGCAGCATTGGTCAAAAGCCTGTGTTGTGAGCGTTACGGAAAAGGTACCACGAAGGTATCAGGTATGAATCAACGAAGA
>Ga0118677_10004979_pt1 | contig 23685 bp, 17 predicted proteins | sample AliMusrvi5mmetaG_FD_86154 | JGI IMG/M metagenome (GOLD analysis project Ga0118677, IMG submission 86154)
CATCCTCGGCAACCTGTTGCTCTTCGTCGAGAGCATCGTAATTGGCTATCAGCTGCCGGACACGCTCGGCATCCCAGCCAGGCGGAAATTTTTCTTCGTTCATGGGCGTCTCCTCCTTTGGCGGCGGCGGTATGCGGTCAGCGGCTTTCCCTGCAACTCATACGCCGTCACAAGACTTGCTTGTTGGTCAGGGAGCATGTCAGCTTTGATCCTTCTTTCGATGGGTGCAGTTAGCCGATTCGGGCAAAGAGCGGCAGAGAATGACGGTCCTGAGCACCGAACGGGTATAGCTTAGCATTCTGGTGTCAAATATCGCAGAAATGAGTATAACCGCAATGCGGAGGGGTTGGAACTAGGGCGAGGAGACTAGGGCGAGGAGAACTTGCAAGCCTAGCCAGAGAATCCGCGGCTGAAGTTCACGGCCGACTCGCTGCGCGGCCGTAGGTCGGTTCGGGGCTCCCACGGATCCGTACATGCACACATTCTAGCATCCGGCTCGTCAGGTCATGGTTTCGCTACTTGACGTAGGAGTGGACGATCCGCTGCGACGGAAGGCCGTAGCACTTCAGTAGCTTTTGGAATCGATCCCAGTTCATGTCGCGCCGATGATTGCGGCGGGAAAGCCACCACCGCCAAGCGCGTTGAACTGCACGTGGGAATGCCTTCAACATTCGGAAGTTGCCGGTAATCCCGTTGTACGCTTGCGATTCAGCCGTCGACAGGCGGCGATCTTCACCGGATTCAAGTGGATGTAACGCATTACGGCGAGCAGATAGACCTCGTCCTCGACCAGTTTGGCCTTGAACCGGCCCTGAAAGAGGTGGCCGGGCCGACGGGGCTTGTACCGCGCATAGAGGGCGCAAGACGTTAGCAATCGCTGCAAGAAGGCCGAGAGGATTGTTAATGCCCCCAGCTTGCCCTGGGGATACTTACGCTCGAAGCTACATCCGATTCGCCCGTTGACCGAAAAGTTTTGAGAACGGCCTTTTGTAGCGAGGAACCTAACGATCCTCCGGGCAAGCCGGAGGGATTTTTAATGCCCTTGTGGCCGGTCTCCCTGTCGAGGACTGGGTTCCAATTGCGAACCGCCCGCATTCGCGTTACGATGAACTCTTCCCGCTTGATATCATCACCCCCCGCCACAAGGTTCCCCATGCGCTCATCCATCCGCCTGACCGTGACCTGCGTCTCGTTATTCTCGATGACCTTCGCTTTGCCCACCGCGCGTGCGAAGAATCCAGAAACGCCGCCCATCATTGCCGTCCCTTCCGCCGATGATTTAGCTCGCCGCATCAAGCCGCAGCATCCGCGGTTATTGATCGATGCGGCCGGCTTCAAAGCCCTGAGGGAAAAGATCGCTACCGATCCCGTACTCAAACAATGGGATATTAAGTTGCAACAAGATGCCAATCGGTGCTTAACCGCGAAGCTGCCCGAACACGTCCTGCCGGACGGCAAGCGGCTGCTGGCCACCAGCCGCCGCATGGTCGAGCACAGCTACACTCTCGCCATGGCATATCGCCTGCATGGCGACCGGCGTTATGTTGACCACCTGTGGCAGGAGCTTCAAACCGTGGCCGGGTTCCCTGATTTCAATCCGTCGCACTTTCTCGATACGGCTGAAATGACCCACGCCTTGGCCATCGCTTACGATTGGCTCCATGACCAATGGAGTGAGTCGCAGCGGGAAACTATTCGCACCGCAATCATCAAACTGGGGCTGAAGCCGGGCATGCGAGTCTACGCATCCCACAGCGGCTGGCATCGCTCGGTTCACAATTGGAATCAGGTCTGCAATGGCGGGCTGACCATCGGTGCCTTGGCCATCGGCGACGAGGAACCTGCATTGTGCGGCAAGATCCTGCACCACGCGCTGACGAGCATCCAGTTGGCCATGCAAAGCTATGCCCCCGACGGCGCTTGGGGCGAAGGGCCGGGCTACTGGGTCTATGCCACCAGCTACAACGTGACCATGCTCGCCTGTTTGGAATCGGCCATCGGCAGCGATTTTGGGCTATCAAAGTTCCCCGGTTTCGATCAGACCGCGCTCTTTCCTTTATACATGATCGGCAGCGGCAATCGCTGCTTCAACTTCGCCGATTGCTCGGAACACGTTGGCCGCAGTGATTGTCTGCTATGGCTGGGCCAGCGCTTCCAACTGCCAGCCGCCACTTGGTTGGGGGCTGCGACCGACCGGCCCACCGCGGCAGCGATGATCTGGTATCAATCGCCAGGAATAGATTCTGCCGCGGCTGGACTGCCGTTGGACAAGTACTGGCGGAACGTGGAAGCGGCCACGCTGCGAAGCCGCTGGAATGATCCCCAAGCCCTCTTCGCCGGCATCCAGGCCCGTTCGCACACGTTCAACCACCAGCACCTCGACATCGGATCGTTCGTACTCGATGCCTTGGGCCAGCGATGGGCGGTCGATCTGGGGGGCGACAACTACAACTTGCCGGGATATTTTGGTTCCAAGCGTTACGATTACTATCGTCTGCGGGCCGAGGGACACAACACGCTGGTCGTAGACCCGGCGGTTGGCCCCGATCAGGAGCCGCAGGCGGCTTGTGGGGTCCGCCGTTTCCTATCGAAACCGGAGCAGGCATTCGCCATTGCCGACCTGACGAGTGCCTACGGCAAACGGGCCAAGAAAGCCCAGCGCGGTTTGGCCTTGGTCGATCGCCGCTATGTCATCGTGCAAGATGAGATCGAGGCCGCGGAGGCCGATGTCTGGTGGTTCATGCACACCCCAGCCGCAGTCCGTCTGGAAGACGACGGCCGGAAGGCCACGCTCGCGCTGAACGGCAAGCAGTTGGAAGCCCGCATCCTGGCGCCAGCCACGGCCCGATTTGAAGTTCGTCCTGCGACACCGTTTTCCACGTCTCCGAATCCGGCAGGACAGAAGAGCAACGAGGGCGTCCGCAAGCTGGCGATCCATCTGCCCAGCACCCAGGAGTTGCGGTTGACGGTAGTCTTCCTACCTCGCGATGGCCAGGGCGAGGTCGCACTGCCCAAGGAACGGCCGTTGGCAGAGTGGTGAAGGCCGTTACAGCCGGTCATATTTCCGCGCCGTCCCTCGCGATTTTTCCACCGAGTATCGCTCGGCATTGATCGCCATCTTCTCCTGCACGGCCTGGGCCATATCGATATCCGCGACATTGGCGAACTCGGCCAATAAAAGCAGCACATCGGCCACCTCGAAGCGGATTTCCCGCAGCGATTGTGCGTCGCCCAGGACATCCGCATCGTGGCCATGCTCGCTCCAGCGGAAATGGGCCATCAGTTCCGATGCTTCGGAAACCAGGGCCATGACCAGGTTCTTGGCGCTGTGAAACTGCTGCCAGTCTCGCTCGGCCGTGAACTGGGCGATCGTGTTCTTCACGTCTTGCAGGGTTGTTTCACCGTCGTCCATTGCGGTTATATTCCTCTCCAAGTCGGCGAGTATTGTGATTCCAGGAGTTCTCCAACTTGTCTGCTGGGGTCCGATTCTACCCGCGCTGAACGGCTTGAGCAACTCGCTGTAGAGTGCGACAGAAATTTGGCGTGTTCCCTATCGTCTATCCGCGCGGTATGATAACTATTGTTTCTTCATCGTGTCGACGAAGTTCCAATTCCGCCAAACCTAAAACCCAAACTCAGGAGGCGAATCATGTTCCGTCCGGCATCTTTGATCCTCGGGGCGATCGTGCTGATCGCCGGTGTCCATTACCGCCCTTTCGTCTGCAATGCCTTGGATGATGTCAAGGCGGGGCCACAGAAGCAACCGGATGAATTCGAGAAATATGACATCGGAGAAATCGAAGAAACCCCGCCGACCGAATTGATGGTCGACCCGACATTGGAAAGTCCAGCCAAAGCGGCTCCGGCTCCAGGATATCAAGAGGATGGCAAAGTCATTAAACCCAAAGTTGGTGAACCGGCCATTGTCCCGAGACCAGGGAGCAAAGGCAACGAAGGTTTTGGCGGGCGCGGCAGCGGCAGCCGTAAAGCCATGTTGGCCACCGGCGGCACGAAACGCACCGAACGAACGGTGACTGCGGCCCTGGTCTGGTTGGCCAATCACCAGATGTCAGACGGCAGTTGGAGCCTGCAAAACTACACGCAACGCTGCAAGGATAAGAGTTGTACCGGCAAGGGCCAAGTTTCAGCCGATGCCGGGGCAACGGCCCTGGGCCTGTTGCCATTCTTTGCCGCCGGGCAAACGCACAAGTCCAAAGGCCCTTATAGGGAACATATCCTCCAAGGGATCCAATGGCTCATCACCCACCAACAGCCCGATGGGAACCTGGCCAAAGGTGTGCCGCAGATGATGTATTCGCACGGTCTGGCCACGATTGTGCTCTCGGAAGCTTATGGATTGAGCGACGACAAGCACGTCGGCGAGGCCGCACAGAAAGCGGTGAACTTCATCCTTGCCGCCCAGAACGCGACCGATGGCGGCTGGCGTTACAATCCCAAAGACCCGGGCGACACCTCGGTATTGGGCTGGCAATTGACGGCCTTGAAGAGCGCAAAAATGGCCGGATTGAACGTCGGGGGAAACGTCTTCGCCCATGCCGGCAAGTTCCTCGATTCCGTGGCCATCCACGACGGTACGGAATATGGCTACACGCTCGGCGGGGGTTCGTCGCCCACGATGACTGCTGTTGGGCTGCTGGGCCGGCAATACTTGGGCGTGAAACGCGACAGCCCTATGCTCACCGGCGGCATGAAGTATTTGATGGATCATTTGCCGGACGAGAGTCTTCCCAATGTCTACTACTGGTATTACGCGACCCAGGTCATGCACAACATGAACGGATACGAGTGGGACACCTGGAACCGCAAAATGCGCGATTTGCTGGTTCGAAATCAGGTTCACAACTCCGATAGCTGCGCCAACGGTAGTTGGGATCCATCAAAAGATGCATGGGGCAGGCATGGCGGTCGCGTGATGCAGACCAGCCTTTCGGTCTTGCCCCTGATGGTCTACTACCACGGTTATCTGCCGCTTTTTAAGGCCGAGGCTGCGGACAGTGATTCGACCGTGGCAAAGCCAAAGGAAGAAATAGCCCCGAAAGAGCAAGCCGAGAAGTCCAAGCAGGTTGATGATACCGAGGTGTTCATCAATCCCCCGCCAGCAAAATCCAGCACGGATCCGAACGCAAACAAGACGGCCCAAGAGACGCAAACGGATAAGCCCCGCGACGAGCAAAAACCTCCCGATCCCGGCAGTCGCAGTACGGAACACAAGGAACGAACAGTTACGGCGGGGCTTATCTGGCTTGCCAATCACCAACTCTTCGATGGAAGTTGGAGCCTGCATGACTACACCAAGCAGTGTACGGACAAGACCTGCACCGGCCAAAGCGATATTTCCAGCGATGCCGGGGCAACCGCCCTGGGACTGCTGCCGTTTCTTGGCGCTGGTCAGACCCACAAGTCCAAGGGGCCTTACAAAGAGCACATCCAGAAGGGCATCGAGTGGCTTATCCGGCATCAGCAGCCCGACGGCAACCTGGCCAAGGGGTCCGCACAGATGATGTATGGCCACGGCCTGGCAACCATCACTTTATCGGAAGCCTATGACCTGAGCGGCGACAAACGAGTGGGTATGGCGGCCCAGAAAGCGGTGAACTTCATCCTTGCCGCCCAGAACACTACCGATGGCGGCTGGCGTTACAATCCCGGGGATCCAGGCGATACCTGCGTGCTGGGTTGGCAGTTGACCGCCCTGAAGAGCGCTTATATGGTGGGCCTGACGGTCAGTCCTGACACATTTTCAAATGCCAGCAAGTACCTCGATTCCGTAGCCATCCGCGACGGCGTGGAATATGCCTACGTTCCCGGCGCCGGTTCGTCAAACACAATGACCGCCGTTGGTTTGATGGGCCGACAATATCTCGGCGCCAAACGCGACAATCCCATGCTTACAGGCGGAGTGAAGTACTTGATGAATCGTTTGCCCGACGAAAAGGCTCCCAATATCTACTACTGGTACTACGGCACCCAGGTCATGCACAACATGGGCGGGGTGGAATGGGACGCATGGAACCGCAAGCTGCGCGATTTGCTAATCCGCTCGCAGATCCGCGACGAGACCTGCGCCAATGGTAGCTGGGATCCGTCGAAGGACGCATGGGGCAGACGTGGCGGCCGCGTGATGGAGACCAGCCTTGCGGTTTTGGCCTTGGAAACGTATTACCGTTATCTGCCGATATTCAAATGCGAGGTCGCGGACATGGATTCGACCGCGGCAAAACCGAGTGAAGAAAATGCCCCGGATGCACCCGTTAAACCGGACGAAAAACCAGACACCGATCCTTTTGGAAGTCCCGCGAAGCCAATGCCCGTCCCACCGCCGAAGCCCGTGAAGGATGCCGACAACGATCCATTTGGTTGAAAAGCGGCATATTTGGAGTGCGAGGGCTTGCCCTCGCTTTTCAAAACGGATGGAAAGCGTGTTGATTTGGGGCCGGCCGTTTTGAAAAGCAGTGGCAAGCCACCGCACTCCAGGATTAGCGGTTGCGGAACCGCTGGTTCTCTTTTCGCTCGTCGATCACCAAATTGGCGATTGTCTGTGTGGCTCCGGCCACGTCGATCATTATTGCATCCTTGTCCCAACGCCACTTCATCTCCAGCTTGCCTTCCTTAAGGCCGCGCTCGCCGACGACCACGCGGAGGGGAACGCCGATCAGGTCGGCGTCCTTGAATTTCACACCGGCGCGAACGTCGCGATCGTCCAGCAGCACCTCGATGCCGGCGGCAGTCAACTCGTTGTAGAGCCGCTCGGTGGCCTCCTTCGTGGCCGGATCGGTCACCTTGACCGGCGAGAGCAGAACCTCGTAGGGGGCCAGGGTCATGGGCCAGAGGATGCCGTTGGCGTCGTGGCAGGTCTCGATCAAGGCCGCCACGATGCGGTTGATGCCGATGCCGTAACAGCCCATGATAATCGACTTGAGCTGCTCGGTCTGATCGAGGAATCGGGCCGAAAGGGCGTCGGAATACTTCGTACCCAGCTTGAAGACGTGGCCGATCTCGATGGCGTGCCGCACGGCCAGCTTGCTGCTGCACTTCGGGCAGGGATCGCCATCGACGGCGTTGCGGAGATCGGCAGATTGGGTAACTTGGAAATCGCGGCCGTAGTTGACGCCCGTGAGGTGCGTTTCAGCACGATTCGCCCCCGCGATGCCGTTGACGATCTTTTCGATCTCGCGGTCGGCATAGATTGGAATCGGCTGCTTCAATCCCACCGGGCCGGCAAAACCGATCGGTGCCCCGGTGACCTGCTCAACCAGGGCGGGGTCGGCCAACTCGACCTTGGCGGCGCCGGTCGCACGCCGGACCTTGCCTTGGTTGGCATCGTGGTCGCCGCGCAGCAAGACGGCAATCGGCTTGCCGTCGGCAACGTAGATCAGGGTCTTGATCATTTGCTGCGCGGGGCAGTTGAGGAACTTTGTCACCTGCTCGATCGTCGCCGCTCCTGGCGTCGGTATCTCTTGCAAGGATTGCATCGGCAGATCGGGCGGCACGAGATCCCGGCAGCCGATTTCAGCCTTCTCCTGGTTCGCCGCGTAGCCGCAATCCTTGCAGTACAATACGGTATCTTCGCCGTTGTCGGAGAGAACCATGAACTCATGGCTGGCGTCGCCGCCGATCGGTCCGCTCTCCGCTTCGACGGCCAGGTAGCTTAGCCCGCAACGCTCGAAGATGCGGCAATAAGCCGCGTACATGACGTCGTAGCTCTCGTTCAGCCCTTCGAGCGTGGCGTCGAAACTGTAGGCGTCCTTCATGATGAATTCGCTGGTGCGAAGGACACCGAACCGCGGCCGCTCTTCGTTGCGGAACTTGGTCTGGATCTGATACATCGTGATCGGCATCTGCCGGTAGCTGGAAATCTGATGCGAGACCAGGTCGGTAATCGTCTCTTCGTGCGTAGGTCCGAGGGCCATCTGGACCTTGCGGTTCTGCCGTTTGACCTCAAACTTGATCAGCACGTCGCCAAAGGCGTGGATTCGCCCGCTCTGCTCGAAAAGCCCGATGGGCGTGAGGGCCGGCATGAGCAGTTCCACAGCCCCCGCAGCGTCCATTCCCTGGCGGACAATCTGCTCGGCCTTTTTCAAAGCCCGCAGGCCCAGCGGCAGGTAGGTATACGCTCCGGCCATGACCTGGCTGACCAGTCCGGCGCGGAGCATGAGGATATGGCTGGGGATTTCCGCCCCTTCGGGCGTTTCTTTCATCGTCGGGATGAGTGAGCGAGACCAGAGCATGGCGGGGGGAGGGGTTAGGGGTTTGGAGTTGGGGACTTGAAATCTGAAATGCCACCTGCGGCTTCGCAACCGCCAATGATTAAAATTTCTCTGCAAAAGCTCGCATTGTAGGGGAGTGATCCGCCTGCTGGCAAGAGTGAATCGACAAATCGCAAGGCTAGCGGTAGCCAATCAGGAAGATTGTAAATTAAAAAATGAAAATTGTAAATTGAAAATCAGCCAACAGCAAATCGTCATATCGACCGCGCGACCGCCAGGCACTAATTGATCCGCAACCAGAAAATGGGTGCGAGAGGCTTGTTCTTTGTCCGCAATTGTCAATTTGCAATTTGCAATTCCCTGCCTCCTTGCTTGCCCCCTTGTGGAGGAGGGCTAGCGGGATTAGAATGTAATGCTTTGCGTTATTTTAGCAGATTATCTGCGGAAAGGCTCTCCATGTCGCGCCGGTACGTCAATCAATTGGGTCACCAGGATGTCGTAGACCAGGTGTTTGTTGTCGCCGAAAAGCAGTTGCGCCCCAACCGTAACGGCAACCTTTACCTGCAAATGGATCTCTCCGATCGGACCGGCAAGATCGCGGGACGGATGTGGAACGCTTCAGAGGCGATCTACAAGGCATTTGACAACGGCGACTACGTCCGCGTGGAAGGCACGACGCAATTGTTTCAGGGCGCCGTGCAATTGATTGTCACTCGGCTCACCAAGGTTTCGCGGAATGAGGTCGATACCGACGACTTCGCCCCCTTGCGGGCCGTTGAGGTCGACAAGCTCGTGCTCCGCTTGGGCGAGATCCTCCGCAGCTTGACTGAACCGGCCTTGCAAACGCTGGCCGAATGCTTCTTGTTGGACGAGGCATTCATGGCCAAGTTTACCCGCGCCCCGGCCGGAGTGAAGAACCATCATGCTTATCTGGGCGGGCTGCTGGAACATGTCGTCAACCTCATGGAGGTGGTGTTGCGAGTAAGTCCTTGCTATCCGCAGGTCGATCGGAATCTGCTCTTGATGGGTGCCTTTCTCCACGACATGGGCAAGATCGACGAGCTACGCTACGAGCGCGAACTAACCTACAGCGATGAGGGGCAATTGATTGGTCACCTAGTGATGGCGATTAGCCTGCTGGAATCGAAGATCACCGAGGCCGAAAAGTTATCCGGCGAGACAATCCCCGCCGAGACGGTGCTGCGACTAAAACACATGATTGTCAGCCATCACGGTGAGTACGGCTACGGCAGCCCCAAGCTGCCCATGACGCTCGAAGCCGTGGCCCTCTATTGCCTCGACAATCTCGACGCCAAGGTGAACGCTTTTCAGCAGCTCCTGCGCGACGATCCGAATGTCGACAGCCCCTGGACTGCGTTTTATCCGAACCTGGATCGGAAGTTGTTCAAGGGAAAGAAGGGGTAGGATGACTCCTCACGAACTTCAATCCGCCATCGTCGAACTGGTTAACCAGCCGGACTATCAACCCGTCAAACCGCGGGTGATCGCCCACCGCCTGGGTCTGCCAAAAGAAGAGGCAACCGACGTCCGTCGGGCGGTGAAGCGTTTGGTGCGGCAGGGAAAACTGGTCTACGCATCCAATCACCTAGTGCGTCCGGCGCCACCCGCTCCCCGCTCCCCGCTCGCTGCTCCAGGCTTCCTAGACGAAAACACGCGTGAACTCGATTTGCCGCGCAAGCGCAAGCGGTCGGAACACGCCCTGGCGCAAGTGGTGGGCGTTTTTCAGCGGACGCAGAAGGGCTTCGGCTTCGTCCGGCCGTCGCCAGCCAGTATCGAAGATGACGGCCAGCGAGGAAAAGAGACTTCCGGCGAAGTCAAAGACATTTTTGTTCCGGCCAAGTACACGCTTGATGCTGCCACCGGCGATGTGGTGGCTGTCGAGGTCAAGCCCGGCCGCCACCCGCAAGCGGATACCCGGCCGGGCCCGCGAGGTCGTGTGGTGGAGGTCTTGGAGCGGCAGACGCGGCAGTTCGTGGGCACCTATTTCGAGTCGGAAGGGTCGGCCTTCGTGCAGATTGACGGCAAACTCTTCGCTCAGCCGATCTTTGTCGGCGATCCCGGTGCCAAAAACGCCCAGGCCGACGACAAAGTGGTCGTGGAAATGATCCGTTTCCCCTCGCCCCTGCACGACGGCGAAGGGGTGATCATTGAGGTTCTGGGGCCGCAGGGTAAGCCGGGTGTCGATACGCTTTCGATCATTCGTGAGTTCAACCTGCCCGAGGAGTTCGCCGAGGATGCCTTGGACGAGGCCCGGCAGGAGGCAGCCCGTTTTGACGAGTCGATTGAAGGCCGGCTCGATCTGACCTGCGAGACGATCATAACGATCGATCCTGTGGACGCCCGTGATTTTGACGACGCCATTTCTCTGGAAAAGCTCGATAACGGCCATTGGCGGCTCGGCGTACACATTGCCGACGTTTCGCACTTCGTCCGCCCGCGGACGGCCTTGGACCGCGAGGCCCACAACCGTGGCACAAGCGTCTACCTTCCCGACCGTGTGCTGCCGATGCTGCCGGAGCTGATCTCCAATGGCCTGGCGAGCCTTCAGCCGGACAAGGTCCGCTACACGAAGTCGGTCTTCATGGAGTACACGCCTGCGGGCGTCCGCACGCATACGGAATTCCATTCGGCCGCCATCAAGAGCAGCAGGCGGCTGAGCTACGAGCAGGTCGATGCCTTTCTGGCCGATCGAGAAGGCTGGAAGAAAAAGCTCGACGCCCAGGTCCACGGCCTGCTGGACCGCATGCACGAGTTGGCGATGCTCTTGCGCGGCCGTCGCATCCGGCATGGCTCGCTGATGCTTACGATGCCGGAGGTCAAGATCGATCTCGATTCCGATGGCCGCGTCGCCGGAGCTCATGTGGTCGAAGACACCGAGAGCCACCAGGTGATCGAAGAGTTCATGCTGGCGGCCAACGAGGCGGTGGCCGAGTTGCTCCGCGAAAAGGGCCTGCCGTTTCTGCGGCGAGTCCACGAATTACCCAGCCCTCACAAGCTTCGCGCCCTGACCGAGTTCGTTCGCGAGTTGGGGCTGTCCGTGAGCGGCCTGCACGACCGCTTTGAATTGCAGCAGTTGCTCAACGCGGTGGCCTCGCTTCCCGAGCGGCATGCCGTGAACTACGCCGTGCTGCGCGCAATGCAACGGGCCGTTTACAGTCCCAAGGAAGAAGGCCACTATGCCCTGGCCAGCGATTGCTATTGCCACTTCACATCACCTATTCGCCGCTACCCCGACTTGCACATCCATCGCCTGCTGGACGATTTGCTCCGTAGCCATAAGCCCCGCTTGCACCTGGGCGAATTGGTCGTGCTGGGGCAGCATTGTAGCGATCGCGAGCAACGGGCCACTGCCGCCGAGCGCGATTTGACTCGTCTGAAACTCCTGGCCTATCTTAACGACCAGATCGGCTTGCAGATGGACGCCTTGGTCACCGGCGTGGAAAATTTTGGTCTATTCGTGCAAGGCGTCGATCTACCGGCTGAGGGGCTAATTCGCACCGAGAGCCTGGCTGACGACTATTACACCTTCGATCGCGCCACGCACTCGCTGACCGGCAAGCGGTTTGGAAATCGGTATCGTCTGGGCGATCGCTTGCGAGTGGTCGTCACGCGAGTTGATCCCTTGCGGCGGGAGCTTGACTTCCGCTTGCTCAGCCGGGAAGAGGAAGAAACGGACTCACCGCGAGTCGAACCGCGTGGGGGAGAAATACGAAGGAAGATCAAGCCCGCGCGGAAAGAACCGAGCAAGCGGAAAAAGAAGCGGTAAGAAAACCCCACCAAGTCTGGTACAATTCGATGTGATTTCTGTTCCTTGATACCTCTTTATCCTGGAGTACCTTGCGATGATTATCGGCTGTTTTGCTTTGGTGGAACCGTTCCGCGACCTGAAACGCCAGTTCGAGGCCGTGGCTGAATTGGGCATTCGTCATGCCGATCTGACCGACAACCACAATGGCGGCATGTTGGGCGTGGAGTATGGGTTTTCGGCCTCGGCGAGCCTCGACTGCCATCCGGCCAAGATTCGCGAGATGGCTGCGGCGGCAGGGATCACTCTGACGAGTGTTTGTGCCCATGCCAATCTGCTTGACCCGCCCGCTCCAGACGTTTACGGCACCACCGAAATCATCAAGGCCATCCGCCTGGCCCATCACCTGGGCATCTCCCACGTGATCACCACCGAAGGCGATCCGAAGACTGAGTTCGGTCATCGGCTGACCCCTGCCCAACGGATCTTTGCCATCCGCGAACGGCTCTACACGCCCTTGCAATGGGCCGAGGAATTGGATGTGGAACTGCTTTTGGAACCGCACGGCATCGTGACCGCCAGCGTCCAAGGCATGGGCGATCTGCTGGAGAACCTAGGGCACGAGAAGCACCTTGGCGTCTGTCTCGACACCGGCAATAGCTGGCTGGGCGGAGCGGATCCGCTGGATTACATCAAGACCTTTGGCCAGCGAATCAAGCACGTCCACTGGAAAGACATGCCAGCCGAATGGGAGCCGCGGCGGGGTACGATGTACGGCTGTGGCATGGCCACGATCCCACTGGGCGAAGGCGTAGTCGGCATTCACGGCATCGTCGATGCCTTGCTGGCCATCGGCTTCGATGGCGCTACGACCTTGGAAATTGCCGGGGCGGAGAATGTTCGCCGCTCGTTTGAGAAGTTGCAGCTTTGGTCTGCATGTTCATGACTGTGATTGGTGTCCACGCTCCTTTGGCTATACTAATAAATGAAATGTTTACGAGTCGGCAAACTCACCTTTTCCTATTGACGATCTTCGACTCGCTGGCAGCGAACTTCGGCAAGGAGATCACATGGCAACACAAGACATTGCTGAGTTAGAACTTCGGCCGACGGCCTCGACCTCTTGGCAGGATGAAGCTCGGCGGGTTGCCCGTGGGATTCGCCGTCGCGTTCTGGAGCATGTAATCCTCAACAAGGGTGGATATCTCAGCCAGGCCTGCTCGGCCGGCGAGATCTTGGCCACTCTCTATACGAACGTGCTGAACCTTGGCCGTGTTAAACCGCTGCTGCCGGGTCCGTTTCCCGGCGTGCCGGGGCCAAACTATCGCGGCCTCTCGCCGGGCACCGCGCTGCATGGCCCGCGGGCACCGCACTTCGATCGCTTTATCCTCTCTCCGTCGCAGTACGCCCTGATTCTCTACGCCGCTTTGGTGGAAGTCGGCCGCATGGCCCCGGAAGGACTGTTGGACTTCAATCGCGACGGCGGTACGGTCGAGATGATCGGTGCAGAACACTCGCCCGGCCATGAACTAATGTCAGGTTCGCTCGGCCAAGGTCTCAGCCAAGCCTCGGGTATCGCCTATGCCCGCAAACGCAAGGGCGAAACCGGCCGTGTGTGGGTCCTGATGTCCGACGGCGAATTCCAGTCCGGCCAGACGTGGGAAACACTGCAAGCCATGTCGTTCCATAAGATCGACAATCTGGGTATCTATGTCGACGTCAATGGTCACCAGTGCGATGGCCGCATGAATCAGACGATGAACATTGAGCCGTTGGAAAAGCGCGTTGAGGCATTCGGCTGCCGAACATTCCGGGTTGATGGCCACGATCTCGATGCCTTGGCCGCGCCAGCCCATTTGCTGCCCGACGGCCGACCGATTGTCGTGCTGGCCATGACCGATACCTGTCGGGAGATGGAAATCCTGCGAGTCAACGCCCCCAAGTTCCATTATTTTCGCTTTAAGGACGAGGCCGAATATCGTCGCTATCAAGACCTGCTGGCGAGCTTGTAGCATGGGCGTCTCGACTGCGTAATCTCAGGGGGGGGTCGATCGCAGCGAAGACCTACCAAAAACACAATTGGAAAAACATGGAAATCCTCTCTCGCGTACATGCGAAGAACCTGGTCCGCTGGGCCAAGGACCGACCGAACGTATTAGTGCTCTCGGCCGACCTGACCAGTTCGACGGAAATCGACCTCTTCAAGGACGCTTATCCCGACCGTTTTATTTCCCTGGGCGTGGCCGAGCAAAACATGCTCAGTTTTGCCGGTGGTCTGGCCCGTGAAGGATTCTTGCCGTTTATCCATACCTTTGCCGTCTTCATCTATCGTCGTGCCTATGACCAGATGGCCATGTCGGTGGCCTATCCGAACATGCCGGTGCGAATGTTTGGCTTCCTGCCGGGCATCACCAGTCCCGGCGGGGCCAGCCACCAGGCAATTGAAGATATTGCGATGATGCGCAGCCTGCCGAACATGACCGTCGTGGAAGTTGGCGATGCCACCGAAATTGAAACCGTGCTCGACGCGATCGATGGCGTGCCGGGGCCTGTCTATGTGCGCATGCTGCGCGGTGAAGTGCCGCGACTGTTCGACGCCGCTGTACCGATGCAGTTGGGCAAACTCCGCAGCGTGGCCAATGACAACCCGGGCGGCGAGATCGATCTGACGATCTTCTCCAGCGGCATCTGCACGGAGGAGGCCATGCGGGCCACGCAGGCCCTGCGGCAACGCGGCGTCTCGATCCGGCATTTGCACGTTTCCACCCACAAGCCGTTTGCATCCGAAGCCGCGCTGGAGGCCGTCGCCACGGCCCGATATGGGGTCATCAGCATGGAAAATCATGTCATCACCGGCGGCCTGGGAAGTGCCGTCGCGGAAGTCATCGCCGAAGCGGGCATTCCCAAGCGGCTCGTGCGGATCGGCCTCCGCGACACCTTTGTTCATGGGGCGAGCCGTTCCTACTTGATGAAGGAATATGGATTGGACGCCCCGGCCCTGGTCCGTGAAACCGAAAAACTACTCCACGCCAAGTTCGACATCTCCGAATGCGATCTGGCCGCAGTCCGCATCGAAGCCGTTCATAGCGACGCGAAAGCCGAGGCCCTCTGATGAGCACCATAGCACGTCAGGCTTTCCAGCCTGACCCTAATTGCGCACTGATTCCCCAAACGGTTCCGCTTCAACTTTCTGGCGAGCGGTTTCGCATCATTTACCGCCTCGGTGGCACGGAAGAGGAAGCCCGGGCGAGGGCCCGCGACATCTGCCTCGAGCAAACCGTTGAATTCCCCGATGAACTGGTCCCCACCGGCCCGATTCGCGACCACATAATTGGGCGCCTGGAATACTTTGAAACACGCGGAGAGGGTGTCCATCAGGCCGCGATCAGCTTTCCCGTGGAAACAACCGGCGACGACCTGAGTCAATTGCTGAATGTCGTCATGGGCAACATCAGCCTCAAGCCGTCCATCCGGGCCGATAACCTGGAATTACCGCCGAGCCTGCTCGACCGGTTTCGCGGCCCGCGATTCGGTCGCACGGGCCTCCGAGAGTTGACTGGCGCGGCCCAACGGCCGCTGGTTTCCACCGCGTTGAAGCCGATGGGGCTGGCGCAGGCCGATCTGGCCGAATTGGCCTATCGCTTCGCACTGGGTGGAATCGATCTGATCAAGGATGACCATGGACTGACCAATCAGACCTTCAGCCGCTTTGAAGAGCGGCTGGCTCGCTGCACGGAAGCGGTTGCCCAAGCGAATCGTCAGACGGGCATGAAAAGTCTCTACCTGCCCAACGTCACCGCTTCACCGGCGGAGATGATCCGCCGCGCGCGGCTGGCGAAGCAGGCCGGTGCCGGGGGGCTGCTCGTCTGCCCAGGAATCTGCGGCCTCGACGCCATGCGGGCAGTGGCCGACGATGACGCCACATCGCTGCCCATTATGGCCCATCCCGCCTTTCAAGGTAGTTTCGTCGTGCGGCCTGAAGAAGGTTTCTCGCATGGCCTGCTCTTCGGCCTCATTGCCCGACTGGCTGGGGCAGACGCCACGATTTTCCCCAACTTCGGCGGCCGTTTCTCCTTCTCGCGTCAACAATGCCGCGAGATCGCCGCTGCCGCGGAAGCTCCCTTAGGCTCACTGCGATCAATCTTCCCCGCGCCGGCTGGTGGGCTGACTCTCTCGCGAGTATGCGAGGTCCAGCAAGTTTACGGCCGCGAGTTGGTAATTCTCGTCGGTGGCGGGCTATTCAAGCACGGACCCGACCTGATCGAGAACTGCCGCACCTTCCGCAAGCTGGCCGAGCAGTTTTACTAAATTGATGTATCTCGAGGATATAGCCAAGGACATCGGGAACTCAAGGAAGGCGATGCGGTGCGTGTCGAAGTCCTTATGGACGTTTTCCCACATATTGCCCCTCATCGCGAATCTCCTTATGCACTCGAACCGGAAGCGCCGCACTTTTCCCCCGCACTTTTCCCCCCCCTTGGTAAAGTCTTCGCAGGGGGGTAAAATTCACGGTTTACGGATCGAGGTAAGCGGTTTGCACTCTACCGCATCATGGGCGTCGATAGGATTTCCCGTTCGATTCGCGATCGATCCTCAGGAGTAACTTGTGGCAGAAAGTAACGATTCTCAGTCCAACGATCAGGCCATTCAGCTTAAAGACCCCTTGGTAGCTGGGGTTCTTGCTTGGTTGATTCCGGGATTGGGGCATTTTTACCAGGGAAGGAATGCCAAGGGTGCCCTGTTTGCTATCTGCATCATGGGGACGTTCCTTTACGGCCTCTACCTTGGCGGCAGCAAGGAGGTTGGTTGGGGCAGGGCTGTCTATTTTTCGTTCCGCACGAACGATTGGCGTCTTCCCTGGCTCTGCCAGATCGGGGTTGGCTTTCCCACCGTTCCGATGACCCTATTGCAATGGAAACTGGAAGATAAACCAATCTTGAATGGCTTTATGGCGCCACCCGCCTTGCATTTGCCCGAAGCGGCGGACAATGCCGCTCCCCGCGAATTGCCCCCGCCCAGTCAAATTTCGTTGGCCTGGATCAATCGGTTGCTGCCTCGGTACTTTGATATGGGCACGGTCTATACGATGATTGCCGGTCTGCTCAATATCTTGGCCGTGTATGATGCCTGCTGCGGACCCGTTCCCGCGGAATCAGCCAAGAAAGAAGACGAAACACCTCAGGGCAAACGGGACGCGGGCAAAGGGGAGGAAAAGTCATGAGTAGCTTCTGGTTCGCTCTGCCGCTGATCGTCTCCATAAGTCTCGTTTATGCCGCGACGCGTCAGGAGGAAGTCGGGGCAATTCTAACGCACGCTTTTCGTGTCGCTCTTTGGATTGCCGGCTTCATGGCGATTGTGTTCGGCGTCCTCTTTTTCGTGTCGATGCAGGTCTCGTAATTTACGTATCCTTCATCGGGCTGATTTGCAACAGCACGCTTTCCGACTCCAAGCCTGGCAAGGGGTAGGAATCTAGCTTCCGCAGGGCCAATCCGTGCATCAGGCCAAAGTGCCGCGCTTCGCCCCGTTCGTCGATCCAACTGGGGCCTTTCAATACGAGCATCCGATCGAATGCGGCCCAATGCGGCTTGAACCATTCCAGCAACTTCTTCAGCCGAGCCACGGCACGGATCACCAAGGTGTTAAAACGCTGGTCAATCAGGATGTCTTCTGCTCGGGCGTGGAGCACTGGGACCGACAAACCCAGTTTCTCCACGATGTCGGCAACCGTTCGGGCTTTCTTGCCGACCGACTCACAGAGCGAAATCTGCAAATCGTCGCGCAAAATGGCCAACACCACTCCCGGAACCCCCCCGCCGGTGCCGACGTCCAGCACGTTCTCGCCCGGGTTGAGAAAACGGGCAAAAGCCAAGCTATCAACCAGATCCCGTGCGACAAACTTCTCGAAATCGGTATGCCGGGTAAGATTGATCTTGCTGTTCCAATCCCATAGCAAGTGGCAATACTGATCGAGCCGGGCGGTCTTCTCCGCGGTAAGTTCAATGTTGTGCCGATTCAGGGCGGTGACCAGATTATCGTCGTCAGGGGGATTCACGGTTGAATTCAATTGGAAGTAGAATTGGGTGTAATCTCTTAGCATACACCACCCGAGCCTGTTGTACGATGCCACTGCCGCGCGAAGAATACGTCGAACAAGCCTACTTTTTTCGCACGCTTCGGGAGCGGATGCAGCAGAGCATGTCGACGCAGGAACTGCTGGAGGCCATCAAGCAGGAAGTGCTGTCCACGACCCAGTTACCCTACGCACTGGACTTCATGGCCAGCGAATTGCGGCTGACCGGGGGTTTTGCCACCGCGATGGCCAAGTTGCCGCATTATTTCACTCCATTCCAGACCTTTGTCGTGACGGAAGGTGAAAGACCCGAGGGAAAGTTCGACTTCCGCGTGGGAATGGAGATCCTGCAATGCGAGGCCGAGTATCGCACCCAAACGGCGACGCCCCAAGGCCTCTTTCTTTTTCAGTTTGAAACCCTCTGCCGCAATCGTCTCGGCTACGACCGCGGATTGGAAGCGATTGCTGGCGATGAAATTTACGACGAGAACTGGCGGGAATGGATCTTCACCGTTCGACGGCAAGTCGGATTGATTGATCTGGGCGACATGCTGTACTTCCGCAGCGAGCACTATCGAAAAACTCGCGGCGAAATCGAGAAGCCGGTTCTCTTCGGAGAAAAAGAGGGCCGCATCGCCCTGGCTAACCGGCAAAGGGATCCACTTTACCTCTTTGCCGCACTAGCCCGACATCTAGGCTATCCGACCGTTCCCCGTTCCAGGCCCGAGGACGAAAACCGCATGCTCATTCCCACCCTGCAACGGAAGATCGAAAGGATGGAGAGCCGCCTGAAACTTCTCGAGGAGGAGATCCGCGGAGGAATCAATTTGTCGCGATTTTACAGTCGGGAAAATCCTCCTGAGAAGCCGTAGCTTTCCCCTTATCGCGGATATGGCGCAACGCGACAAGGCAAAGCAATCTGTTACACCCGAGGCAACGGTTCAACGCTTTCCTACAAAAAAACCTAGCTGAAATGTTAGTAGCATTCCAGCTAGGCGGCAAAGCGAAAGGGGGATTTTATCCCCTAACATCCGTTGCCCCAATTCTACCTTGAAAGGTCGAATTTATGGTTCACCCGTCTCAAGGGTGCGCAAACGCCAATCATTTATAGGCAGCATGTTTTTGCCCCGGAGGGGCATTTGACAATAGCCCAGCGATTTATCGCTGGGTTACCGTAACGCACGGATCCACGCAGTCCCGTAGGGACGACTGAGCGGAAGCTTGTTCAGTCCCGTTCTCCGGGGATTAGGTTTCAGTCGTCCCTACGGGACTAATGGTTTCTGTTAACATTCGTACCCAGCGATGAATCGCTGGGCTATTCTCACTCGTCCCTCCGGGACAGGGAAATCCAAGCCAACTTGCATGATATACATCATTGCCGAATCGTACAGCGCATTCTTGCGGCGGATGCTCGCTAGTCGGCAGGGCCAAAATCGAGTAAACTATCACCAAGTAGTTGCGATTTTGTTCACCGAGCCACTATGCCAGCCAATCTCACCCAACAGTACCTGAAGGCCGAGGCTGAGTACCGCCGGGCCACGACCATCGATGAAGAACTGGCCTGTCTCCAGGTCATGCTCAAGGAGATTCCCAAGCACAAGGGGACCGACCATCTCCAAGCCGATCTGAAGACCAAGATCGCCAAGCTCAAGAAGGATGCAGACGCCGAGAAAAGCGGCAAGAAAAGCGGCCGCGGTCTTCGTATCCCACGGCAAGGGGCAGGCACTGCCATCCTGCTGGGTGGACCCAATGCAGGAAAGAGCCAATTGATTTGCAGTCTCACCCGTGCAACCCCCGAGGTGGCCCCCTACCCTTTCACCACCCATGCGCCAACTCCGGCGATGATGCCGTTCGAGGATGTGACGGCGCAACTGATCGACACGCCGCCGGTCACTAAGGATTTCATGGATCCGCATCTCATCGGCCTGGTCCGCTCGGCGGACCTGGTTCTCCTGATGGTCGATCTGGGTAACGATGATGGCGTCGAGCAGTGCCAGGAACTACTCGATCGGCTGAAGGATTCCAAAACCCGTCTGGCGGCGCAGTCGTACCTGGACGAGAACGACGTGGGCCTTTCTTACACCCGCACGTTCGTCGTACCTAATAAGATCGATCTGCCCGAGGCGGCCGGCCGGTTGGGGTTGTTCCACGAGCTTTGCCCACTGGATTTCACTGAATATCCGATTTCGGCCGCAGTGGGTATCGGCCTGGAGACGCTCCGCGAGGCCATCTACCGCTCATTTGACATGATCCGCGTCTATAGCAAGCTGCCCACGGCCAAGGAACCCGACCGCGACCGGCCTTTCACGGTGCCTCGTGGAAGTCCGTTGATCGATCTCGCCGGACAGGTCCATAAAGACTTCATCAAGGGCCTGAAGTTTGCCCGCGTCTGGGGCGAGGCCGTTCACGACGGCACCGTCGTCAAGGGCGACTACGAGTTACACGATAAGGACGTGGTTGAGTTGCATATGTAGAAGTTAGAAGTTAGAAGTTAGAAGTTAGTGTGGATGAGTGAAACGAGCCTCACCATTTATTCTTCAGGAGGTAAACATGGAAACAGTTGCTACAAAATTTTTCTCGGTCTTATTCCTGACGATTTTTGGCGGCGGATGGACGCTCCCGCTGGGCCTGCCGCCGGCACCGGAAGATCCGGCCCTGGCACGTGTTGCGCCCGAAAAATGCCTCTTCTATGTCAGTTGGGCCGGCATGGCCGTTCCAGACCCCAAAAGCAAGAATCAAACGGAACAACTGCTGGCCGAGCCAGAAGTCCAACATTGCTTCGCCACGCTGGCTACCTTCGTGTCCAAAGCGGCGCTGCCAGACCCGACGGACACCAAGGATCATGGCGATGCCGCGGACCTACAGACCGCGATTGAATTCGCCAAGATCGTTGCCGCGCATCCCGGGGCCGTCTTCGCCACGGAAATCAAGGCCGATAAGGACGGCGCGCCTCAGTATGTCCGCGGTGGCATGTTGTTGGTGGCCGGCCAGGACGCCGATAAGCTTCGTGCCGCCTTCGACCAGTTTCGCCAGAACGTAAAGGCTGCCGACCTGAAGGAGGTTCAGATCGCGGGCCATGCGTGGTATCGTCTCGACCATGCAGGTTCCATGAACGTCGGAGCCGTTACCTGCGGTTTCCAAGGCACCGACTTCATCCTCGGTGTCGGCGACGGCAGCGTCGAGGAAATCTTGAAGCGTCGCCAGCAGGAACCGCCCGCTTGGCTAGGCACTTTGCACAAGCAGTTACCCGTCGAACGGGTGTCAACGGTTGTCTACCTCAACCTCAAGATGCAGCTTGACCAGATGGTGACCGACAAGACAATGCCCAAGACCCGCGATGCCCTGCGTCGCCTGGGGCTTGACAAGCTCTCGGCCTTAAGCTCGGTCTCGGGCCTCGAAGGCGAGACCTTCACGAGCAAGTTTTTGCTCTCGACCGATGGGGAGCCGAATGGCCCCCTGCTGAGTCTCTTTTCCGACCAGCCGCTACGGGCGGGGGATCTGATGCCCATTCCGCGCGATGCGACGCTGTCGTTTGCCATGCGATTTGATGCCCAGAAGGTCGTCGATCAAGTTACGGCGATGATCGAAAACCTGGAACCGGTCCAGCGAACTGGGATCGAGCAATCGTTGGACGCGCTCACGAAGTCGCTGCAAGTCGATCTCCGTCGCGATCTGCCGAAAGCCCTGGGCGACACTTGCTGCATCTACAGTTCGCCCGGCGAAGGCGGTTTGGTGCTGCTGGGCCTCACGGCGGTGGTGCCGATCAGGGATCGCGATGCGATGACCGTAATCCAGGCCAAGTTCCTCGGCAGTTCCATCGCCAAGAGTTTTCAGAGCGCGGTGACGAACGATCCGAGTGTGCCGTTCCATTCCCCCACTCCACAACTTCACGCATGTAGTTTCGCCGGCCAGAAGATCTATTACTTCGCCAACATAAGCATTCTCCCCGTAGCCTGGTGTGCCACGGACCGCGAGTTGATCGTCGCCACGGTGCCGCAAAACGTCATGGCCTATCTCCAGCATGGCCCTGCGCACAAGTCGCTGGCCACGGTTTCGCAAGTGAGCCGATTGATCGAGGGGACCGATTCTCCGAGCATGTTGGTCCATATTGACACGGCGAAGCTCTTCGAGTTGGCCTATCCGTTCGTGCCGCTGTTTGCGTCTTACGGCACGAGTCTTACCGGCGATAGAGCGCAACTGCCGCTCGACTCGATCCCTTCGGCCCCGGCGATCGGCCGGCACATGGTGCCATCTACTGCCGCGCTGCGACGCACGAAACAGGGGCTGGAGTTGATCAGCCGGCAACCTTTGCCGGGCACCGGATTACTCTGGACCGCCGCCGTCGCCATGCAAAGTCCTCAGTCGCTGGAGCAAGCAATTGCGGCCGAGGGTCGCCCCAGGAGTGAGATGCCTTTTAATGGCACCGCCCCGGTTGCGGTTCCAGTAGAGGTTCCGGCCCCAGCCGGGGAAATGCCAATCCAGCCAGAGCCCGCTACCGGGGCACCCACTTTGACGCCGGGGCCAACTTACACAACGCCGGCCACGCCGCCATCCACTTATACTCCGCCGGCCACATCGAATTACCGAGCGGCACCCCTTCCCAACGCGGCGGCTCCCATCCCGACGCCGCCGCGGTCCGGTTCAACAGATCCATTTTACGGTCACACAACGGTGCCGACTCCTTCTGTCGGGCCGGTCCCTGCCGCTCCCGAGTTGCAGTTGCGGGAGATCGGCTTTGGAGTGAAGGCCTACCGTCGCAAGCTTAGCACAATGCCGCCGGCCTACTTGGCCGACAAGCAAGGGAAGCCGCTCCTGAGTTGGCGTGTGGCCCTCTTACCTTACCTGGGCCAGCAAAATCTTTATAAGCGGTTCCACCTCGATGAGCCGTGGGACAGCCCGCACAACCGGGAATTGATCTCGCTCATGCCGCAAGTTTATCGTGATCCCTATGACGCCAGGTACATCACTCCTGCCAAGGATCTGGTGGGCAAGACGCGGTTCCTACTGGTCCGCGGTCCGAAAACCTTTTATGCCGATCCTACCCCCCCCATGCCGCGCGTGTATGAGGAGTGGGTGAAGGTCATACTGGTCGTGGCTGATCGCGAGCGGGCCGTTCCTTGGACCAAGCCGGAGGAATGGACCTACGACGAAAAGAACCCTCGCGCCGGCTTGGCGAAAGAGAACATTCGTGCCGAAGCCATGTTGATGGCCTGTGGCGAGATGTCTGTATCTTATCTGCCTGACGATATCAAGTCGCCTACCGGTGATAGGATCGACCAGGACAGGCTGCATCGTTTGTTCACCGGCGAGGAGACCACGGGAAACCTTCCTCCTCCGTATTTTTCACCTCCTTCTTCGCCCACCCCCGCACCCTTGCAGTAAGACGGGTGGGACAAGCTCGCCTCTGGCGAGCACCGGCCCACCAACAAAATAACTGGTGCGAATGGTGGGGCGGCACTCGTTTGCGCTCGCTGGCCCCACCCCACTGACAACTGACAACTGACAACTGACAACTGACAACTGACAACTGACAACTGACAACTGACAACTGACAACTGACAACTGACAACTGACAACTGACAACTGACAACTTCCCCCCATGACCAACCCCGCAATCGCCG
>Ga0118677_10004981_pt1 | contig 23679 bp, 17 predicted proteins | sample AliMusrvi5mmetaG_FD_86154 | JGI IMG/M metagenome (GOLD analysis project Ga0118677, IMG submission 86154)
GCTCCGGCCCTCTTCCTTGCGGGGGTGGGCCGCCGCCGCGGCGCCGTCGGCCCACCCCCGCAAGGAAGAGGGCCGGAGCCCCGCGGCGACTGCGCCCGCCCAGCCTGCCCCGAGGCGGCCGGCGCCAGCGCCGGCCGCGACGCCTCTGGAAGCCTCGCCTTACTTCAATGCCCTCATCTCCGCTCTGGGCGGCGTCGTCCTCAGCCTGGCTTTGTCCCTAGGCCTGGCCTGGTGGGCCACGCACGGAGGCCGGGCCGCGCCCCCATCCGAGGAAAGCCTCCGGCCGCAGGCGCTGCTGCCCATGCGCCCGGCGATCGAGCCGAAGCTGGTCCTCGTGTGTCGGGACGAGACCTGGGTCGGGGTCAAAACCGACGGCGCGGTCGTCTACGCCGGCCGCATCCCCAAGAACGCGCGGCAGGAATGGCAGGCGCACAAGCTCATCGTGCTGCGCGCCCCGGCCCCCGAGGCCCTGGCCCTCACCCTCAACGGCGCCCCCTACCGGCTGCCGCGACCCGACGGGACCGGGGAGTTCCGCATCGAGTCCCAATGAACCTCGCCAACCAGCTGACCATGGCCCGCATCCTCATGGCCCTGGCCATGGTCTTCGCGCTCATGCATTCCAACCCGGGCTGGCACGTCGCCGCTTTTGGGCTCTTCGCCGCCGCGCTGGTCACGGACTGGGTGGACGGCTACGTGGCGCGGCTGACCAACACCATCAGCGCCTTCGGCAAGATCGCCGACCCGATCGCGGACAAGATCCTCGTCCTGGGCGCCCTCATCGCGCTCCTCGAGAAGCGGGAGCTCGACATCCCGCCCTGGGGGGTGTTCCTAATCGTGGCGCGGGACCTCTTGCTGGGCGGGGTGCGCACCTTGGCCGCGGTCCAGGGCAAGATCATGGCCGCGGAGAAGTGGGGCAAATGGAAGATGGGCGTGCAGAGCGGAGCGGTGCTGCTCATGCTGGCCATCCTCGTGGCCCGCGAGAACTTCGCCCAGACCGGCCCATCCAGACTGGGGGAGCCGGTCTGGACCTGGCTGACCCGTCTGCCCTACCCGCTCACCGTGCTCTGCGTCTTGCTCACCTGGGCCAGCGCCTACTTCTATTACCGCCAAAGCCGCCGCATGATCGAAAGCTCATGGCGCTGAGCCGCACTGATAGGGCGGCGGTCTGGCTTGCCACCGGACTCTATTTAAGCTATATTCCATCGAAGTTTATGGGCGCCCTTTCCGGTGCGGGGCTCTTGGGCTGGACGCAGAAACGGCGCTGGACCGGAGCGGGGCTGATGGGGACCTTCGAAGGCTTGGTCCTGGCTCCGCTGCTGCCGGCGGCTCCTCTGCGCTTCGGCGCCTTCTGGGCCTGCGCCGTGGCGGCGTCCTGCTGGCTCTGCGACCGGGCGGAAAAGGCCTTCGGCGTCCGCGACGACCCGCGCATCGTCCTCGACGAGGTCGTCGGCTTCTGGACGGCGATCGCCTTCCTGCCGCCGCGGTTGCCGGTCTGGATGGCCGCTTTCGTGCTGTTCCGGGTTCTGGACGCGTGGAAGCTGCCGCCTTGGAGCTGGCTGGAACGGCTGCCGGGCGGCCTGGGAGTGGTGGCCGACGACGTGGGCGCAGGCGTCGCGGCCAACATCGGCGTGCGGGTCCTGCTCTGGTCCGTGCCTTGGTTCGGCCTGTGAAAAAGACGATCGCGGCGGTCATCATCCTGCTCGGCCTGGGCGTCTCAGGGGCCCGGGCGCAGTTCGTGGGCGTCTCCACGCAGCCGGTCTCCTTCGGCGCCTCCACGTCGACCGTGGTCAACCTCGCGGCCTATCTGGGGGCCAAGATCCCCCGGGAGCGCGGCCCGTGGGTCCTGGGCGAGGTCCTCTTCTTCTCCAAGGACCGGCTGGTCAGCGATTACTCCTGGCGCGAGGCCGTGCGCGGCCAGCGCGGCTCGCTCTACACCAACGCGGACATCGACTCCGACATCGAGCGCCTCCTGGCGCTCAAGAAGTTCGACAAGGCGGAAGCGGGCCTCTACGAGATCCCGGGCGTGCCCGTGCCGCCGGAATTCCAGGGCGTGGCGGCCTCGACGTCCGAGGTCCGCCTGGTCTATTTCATGACCGAGAAGTTCGTGGTGGGCGCCTCGACCAAGACGGCGCGGCCGCTGGCGCCCGCGGCCGTCTCCGGCGTGGTGCTCACCCCCACGGCCTACCGGGGCGCGGGCCGCTACACCACCCCGGGCATGGGCCTCGACATCAACGCGGCCTACTACATCGGCCGCCTCTACGGGATCAACAGCTATCCGAACTCCCCGGCCAAGACCAACTACATCGACCGCTTAGGCGTCTGGCTGCTGACTGCGGACGGCAAGATGCAGGTCCAATCCGAGACCTGGCTGCGGCCGGCCATGGCCGCAGGCGTCCAGGCCACCGCCCTGCTGCGCGACTCCCCGCAGCCGCAGATCAGCCAAGGCCCCTCACTCACGGTCAAGGCCTCCAACGGCAGCACCCAGATCCTCAGCGACGCCTACCTGGTCATGAGCAAGAAGCTCGGGCCGGCGCGCACGACCGTGGGCGTCATGCAGGGCAGCATCGGCAACCTGCCCGCCAACCTCTCCGAGTTCCTCACGCCCGAGGCCCTGAAGTACTACCGCAACGGCGCCAACGGACTCCAGGGCGACAACAGCGGCACGATCATCAAGAGCCAGACCGTGCCCTTCGCCAGCCTCCTGTTCGTCCCCAAGCCCGCCTACCCGCTGGGCGTGGAGGTCATGAAGTTCAACGGCGCGCCCATGAACCCCTGGCTCATCAACTTCAAGATCGGCTACTTCGTCAAGCTCAACTTCGACATCGCCTACCTCAAGTACCAGGGCGGCTACGACGTGCTAGGCGTCCTGCAGTTCCGCTACAACTACTTCCCGCAGCGCTGACGCGCCGCAATGAACCGAGTCCCTGCCCCTGCCAAGCTCACGATCGCGGCGATCCTCGCGCTTTTATCACCGCTGTCTCCAGTCCTCGCCCAGTCTCCGTCCGACGATGTCGTCGTCATCGACGCCAGCAAGCCCGCCGTGACCAGAGAGACGTCCGATCTGCGCATGGGCGGGATATCCCCGGCCGGCGAGGAGATCGGGGTACGGGACAGCCGGTATCTGACCCTCGACGGCAAGCCCTGGCTGCCGGTGATGGGGGAATTCCATTTCTCCCGCTATCCCGAGCCGTACTGGGATGAGGAACTCTCCAAGATGAAGGCAGGCGGAGTCCAGGTCGTCGCCACCTACGTGTTCTGGATCCATCACGAGGAGGTGGAGGGCCGGTTCGATTGGTCCGGGCGACGCGATCTGCGCCGCTTCCTGCAGCTTTGCCAGGGACATGGCCTGCGGGTCCTCCTGCGCGTCGGTCCCTGGTGCCACGGCGAGGTCCGCAACGGCGGCTTCCCGGACTGGCTGCTCTCCAAAGGCGCCACGCGCCGCAACGCCCCTCGATACCTGGCGCATGTCCGGCGGTACTTCGGGCAGATCGGCGAGCAGGTGAAGGGACTTCTGTGGAAGGACGGCGGACCGATCATCGGCGTCCAGATCGAGAACGAATACTACGCGAAGGGCCCCGAGGCCGGGAAGGCGCACATCTCGGAGCTCAAGGCGATCGCGCGCGAGTCCGGCATCGAGGCTCCCCTCTACACGGTGACGGGCTGGGGCGATCCCGATTTTCCCGCCGGAGAAGTGATGCCGGTCTTCGGAGGCTACCCCGACAATTTCTGGGAAAGCACGCTGGCCGACATGCCGCCCAGCGGCTTCTACATCTTCGAAGGCAGACGCGACAACGGCGAGATGGGCGGACCGTCAACCTCCACCGATACCGCCGCGGCCGGATATCCTTACTTGATGGCGGAAGCCGGGGGCGGGATGCAGGTGGCCTACCACCGCCGGCCCGTCATCCATGGCGACGATGTCGCGGCCATCGCTCTGACCCGGCTGGGCTCGGGCGCCAACCTGTACGGCTACTACATGTATCATGGGGGCGCCAATCCCGAGGGCAAACTGACCACCCTGCAGGAGTCCGTGGCCAAAGACCAGGTCTATGACTTGCCCACGGTCTCTTACGATTTCCAGGCGCCCCTGGGCCAGTTCGGGGTGATGAATCCCGCTTTCCGTCTGACCAAGATGCTGCATCAGTTCCTCAACGACTTCGGGCCGGATCTCGCCCCGATGCGCCCTTCATTCCCCAAGCTCATGCCGGCGGACGCCTCGGACCGCGGCCTGGTGCGTGCGGCGGCGCGCAGTCAGGGCGATCGGGGCTTCCTGTTCGTGAACAACTACCAGCGGGGCTATCCGCTGCCTGATCACGACCGCGTCCAGTTCCAGCTGAGATTCCCATCAGGATCGGTGCGGCTGCCGCGCGACCCCATCCAGATTCCTTCGGGCGCCTATTTCATCTGGCCGGTGGGTCTGGACCTGGAAGGCGCCGAGCTCAAGTACGCGACCGCCCAGCTGCTCACGAAGGTCCGCGATCGCGACGAAGAGTATTACTTCTTCTTCGCGCAGCCGGGCATCCGGCCCGAATTCGCTTTCGAGGAGGGCACGCTGCTCTCGATCCATGCCGATCGAGCGGCGATCTCCCGCCGTGAAGGCACGGTGTACGTCAGCGGCATCGCTCCGGGGTCCGGCGCGGCGCTGCACGCGCAGACCAAGTCCGGCCGGAAGGTGGCCGCGGTCGTGCTGACCCGGCAGCAGGCGCAGGACCTCTGGAAGGCCCGGATCGCGGGTCGAGATCATGTCTTTCTCTCGCCGGCCGACGTCTTCTTCGATGCCGCCCGGCTCCACCTCCGCGCGCGCGAGGTCGGCCGGCTGCGCTTCTCGGTCTTCCCCGCGCTCGGACAGGCGCCGAGCGCGAGCCCGGCCCTGCGGCCCACCGGGCCCGACGGCCTGTTCGCCGGCTATGCCGCGGCCATGACGCCGAAACGAGTGCCCGTGCAGTGGGAAAGGATCCGCGCGGCGGCGCCTTCCTCGCCGGTCAAGATGGGCCGATACAACGCCATCGCTCCAGCCGACCAGGACTTCGACCGCGCGGGAGCATGGCGGATCCTGCTACCCGCGCACGCCCTGGATGGGCTCAGCGACCTGTTCCTGCGGATCGGATACGCCGGAGACGTGGGCCGGCTCTATGCCGGCCGGCATCTGCTCACCGACGACTTCTATAAGGGGACGCCATGGGAGGTCGGCTTGAAGCGATTCGCAGCGGAAGCCTTCGGGACCCCTCTCGAAGTCCGGGTCATGCCGCTGCGCCAGGACGCCCCCATCTACATGCCGCGGAGTTCCCGGCCGGCGTTCCCACGCAGCGGCGAGACGGCGGAGGTCTTCACGGTCACGGCCCAACCCGAGTATGAGGTGACGGTCGGTCTGGAATGATCCCGGCTCGCCTTAGCGCTGTCCTTCGGGCTGCTCCTGCCGCAGGCCGCGCACGCTGAGCCAGCCGACGCCGGCGACCGGTCCTCCCGGAGACGATGCCCCGCCAGCCGCCTTAGCTGGCCGCTGCCTAGCCTGGATCGTTCAGTCGAACTGGAATTCGGCGCGCCGTTGCGCGCCGGATCACGCGCCCGAGGCGCGTAAGAGCCAGCGTCTCCCCAAGCGCGCCGCTGGTCCTGGGCCGGCCAAGCATGCGAAGGGCGACAATAGTAAAAAATAACCGTTATTCGTGTAAAATATCTGCATCGTGCAAAATAATGTCATCAAGAAAATAGGCGAGTTCCTTCTGGCCGCAGGCACAGTCTTTGTACTGAACTCTTGCGGAAAAGAGCAACCGCCTTCTGTCCCAGGGTCGGCGCCCAAGCCTAGCGTTCAGGACTCCTCAGGAATGGCGGGACAGCTCAGCCAGCGCCAAAACGATATGCCGAGGCCGAGAGGATTTGAGGAATGGGGGCCCAAGGCCCAGGCCTATTGGGACAAAAAGATGCCTCAGAACTCAAAGAAGCATTGGCTTGAGGAAGAGGACCTGGATTCGTTGCGCAAAACGCAAGAGGTGTGGGTCAGGCGCAACTTTATCCGGCCCGCTCCTCCTGGGTTCCGTCCGGAGCAGGTCTCCCGTAAGGTCAAGCTGACTTTGGTCTCAGAGAAGACCATGGTGCGCAAGGGAGAAACCTTCCGCTATCACCTTAAAATGCAGAATATCGGCCAGCAACCAATACACTTTCATGAGCCGAACTCTGATTTTTTGCTGGGACAACATATGTCTTCGAAATATAACTTTTTCGTGACCCCTCTGGGGGGCAGGGAAAGGAAGATGCTGGAAGCCTTGGTCCTAGGTCCCCCAGGCGGCTACCAGAAGGAGATTCCCGAAGGGGCGGTGATGACCGCGTCGGAAAGAACGGCATGGGTTCGCAGGAAGATTGCAGAAGAACGCGTAAAGACAGAATTGGACGCGACCTTGATTCCAGGTGAAACTTTGGTTTCCAGGAAATGGGGTGGCCTTGCCGGCTCTTTCAACGAGCTTTCCACTGATTTCAAATTCGACAAGCCCGGCATATATGAGATTAGGGCGGTTTACGATGACCGGCCTCCGTTGCCCCCAGGAGAAGAGATTAGAAGAATGGCTGCCAAGCATGCGTCCAGCCCGAGCAAGAATGAGCGCGTCGATCAAGAGCTGGAAATGCTTCAAAAGGAGATTGCCTCAACGCAAAATGGGATTGCCGCTGATTACCGCAATCATCCGGAAGAGGAGTTGAAGCGCTACAACAGAATCGCTAGCAAGGCTCTGGGCCTAGTCGAGTCCAATGTGGTCACGTTGCGGGTTGTTCCATGATGCTGCTGCTGCCGTTGGCTTTGGGATTTGCCTTGTCGCCAGCCTGGGCGGATATCAGCGCCGTCACTGAAGAGCAAAAGAACGATATCATGGCCCATATAAGAGCCGGACTTGTCGCTCGGGAAAATTTTCTTGCAGCCGAAGCCGAAGAGGCAAACCAGCGCAGCGAGCTTCTGGAGCGCTTGGCTGACTACGGGAATGCTGACCCGCTGTTCCGCGAGTGGTCAGTTCCCTTAGATAAACAACAAAACGGCGCCAAGCAGGACGACAAGATGTCACTCGGCAGCCTGCTCATCCCGACCACGATCTAAGGGTGGCCCCGCCAGCGCCGCGCCGTCCACTCGCCGAGCAGCAGGGCCAGGGCCGCGGCCAGCCACCAGGGCGATGCCCAAGGGCGGCGCCGCCGGGTGATCTCGGACTGGCGCCGGATGGGGGAGAGCTTCTCCAGCAAGGCCGCGGCGTCGAGCCCGGCAGGGCCGCCGTGCCGGACGCCCTCAGGGAATAACTTGGCGAACGGCGCGGCGTCGCAGGCGGAGAGCTCGGTGAAGGTCCCGCCCGTGGCCTCGGCCACGCCGCGCAGCCACTTGCGGTCCATGGGCGCCTCGGTCGGAGCCTTGGCCCAATCGAAGCGGACCTCGTCTTCGCCCCAAGGCTTGCCCTGATAGCGCGCCAGGGCCTTGAGCCGGTGCTCGCCCGGGGCCAGCCCCGTCAGCTCCACGGCATAGGTCCCCGGCCCGGTCTCCCGAGGCAGGACCTCGCGCACCTGGCCGTCCGGGGCCGTCCAGAGGACCTTGAGCTCGGTGGCGGCCGCGGCCGCGGGCGCGAAGCCTTCGTCGAAGACGCGCAGGGAGACCACGGCCGGCTCCCGGGAGGGCAGGCGGTCCGGCAGCGGCGCGAACTTCACCTTGGAAAGCTCCAGGCTCCCGGTCAGGTACTGCACGGCCCGGGTCCAGAACCGGCCGTAGAAGCCCGCGGTCCGCCAATCCAGGGCGCCGCCCAGGCGCCAGCGCCAGGTCGAGTCCGAGCTGACCAGCATGACCTTGCCCCGCCCGTAGTCGCGGATGGCGAAGATGGGCACCGGCTCGCCCGCCTCCGTGCGCGCCTGGGGATGCGCGGCCAGCACCGTGGCCCCCGGCCGCGCGGCGACGAACTGCCCGTAGCCGTCGAGCTCGGGCAAGGCCGCCCAGGCCGCGCGGGACTGCTCGGGCGTGTCGTAGAGCTGCACGAGCGGATGGCCCAGCGCCGCGGGCTTGGCCCGGAACAGTCCGGGGATGAAGTCCGGGACCCGGTTGGAGAGCTTGACCGGCAGGACCTCCTCCAGGGGCGTGCCGCGATAGCCGCCGAGACTGAAGGAGTTCTCGCCGCCGATGACCAGCAGCGCGCCGCCCGCGGCCACGAAGCTGCGCAGCGAGTCGAGGTAGGCCGGGGGGATCTGGGCGCGGAAGCGCTCGTAGGAGAAGTTCTCCAGGATGAAGAGGTCGAACTGGCTGATGGTCTGGACGAAGATCTCCGCGGCCGGGAAGGGGATCAGGGAGAGCTCGTTGTCCGGGACGATCGTGGGGTTCTCGGGATTGCGCAGGATGACGAAGGAGACCAGCTCATGGTTGGGATTGGACTTGAGGAACTCGCGCAGGTTCGCGTATTCGGGGCTGGGACGGCCGGCGAGGTACATGATGCGGTACTTCTGCCGGATGACCTCCATGTGGAAGTCCCGGCGCGCGGCGGCCCTGGGGCCGCCGTCGGGCAGGCCGTCTCCTCTCCCGGAAGGGAGCCGGAGCGTCGCTTCGACCCGGTAGCTCTCGGAGCCCAGGGACTCGGCGGTGGCCGTGAATGTGGCGACCGTGGTCTCGAGCTCCGAGCGCAGCCGGAACTCCCGGCGCTCCACCGTGTCCCAGCGCTCCCGGTCCACGGCGCTCCTCTTGAGGAGGGCGAGCTCCAGGACGCGTCCTCCCAGGTCCGAGGCCTCCACCGAGGCCTCCACGCTGACGCGGCCGTGCAGGAAGGCGAAGTCCGGGGTCTTGAGGTCGACGAAGGAGACGCCGCGCTCGCGCTGGGACGGGCCCACGCCCACGACGTCCACCGGCAGGCGCAGCTCGGCCAGGGCGCGCTCGAGCTCCGGGTCGGATTCCGCGTTGCCGTCGCTGAGCAGCCACGCCCGCTCCGGCCGCGAGGCCTCGGAACCCTGGTCGTCGAGCACGTCGCGCAGGGCCGCAGCCGGCCGCAGGCCGGCCGCCGAGGCGGGCAGGCCGGCCAGCTCGCTCCAGCCCGCCAGCCGACGGCCGCGGTCGGAGAGCGCGTAGAACTGCGGCTCGCAGCGCGCCTCCAGCGACCGGCGCCGGCCCCGCAGCCAATCCCGGGCCGCCTCCAGGCGGCTGGAGGAGCGCAGCAGCCCCCCGTTGCGCGCCGGCGCGGCCATGGGATGACCGTCGTCGATGAGGACCAACAGCCGCGGCTTGGCCAGCTGCGGCTCGCTGACGGCCACGGTCGGCTGCAGCAGGGCCAAAGCCAGGGCCGCGGCGGCCAGCAGGCGCAGGGCCAGCAGGACTCCGCGCGCCGGCGTGCGGCGGCAGTGCCAGGCCACGGCGGCGAGCAGAGCCAGCGCGGCCAGGGCCCCGGTCCAGCCGCCGCCCCATTCCAGAGAAAAACTCAAGGAATCCCCTGGCGCATCTTCTGCAGCAGATAGGGCTGATGCACGGCGTCCGACTTATAGCTGCCGGTCAGCGAGTACATCAGTATGTCCAGGGTGAGCTTGCGCGCGTTGTGGCGCTGGGGCTCTCCGCCGGGGAGGCAGGGCAGCAGCGGCCGGCCCAGGGCGTCCTTGACCCAGGCCCCCAGGAGGTCGTCGCGGGAGTAGACCACGGCCGCGCGCTCGCCCCAGGAGACCCCTTCCAGGGTCCCGCGCACCATGACCCGGCCCGCGGCGCCGCGCAGGAGGAAGAAGGTCCTGAAGACCACGTGGTCGCCGGAGAGCGGCTGGAGCTCGGACTCGGCCAGCACGTCCTTGAGCGTGGCGCGCACCCAGCGGTCGAAGGAGCTCACGGCCTGCCCGGAGGTGTCCTCGATCCAGAGCATGCCGCCCGCGGTCAGGTAGGCGCGCAGGCGCCGCATGTCCTCGGCGTCGAGCGGCGGCGGGGCTTCGCGCCCCGCCAGGATGACCAAGGGGGAAGTAAAAAGCGCCGGGTCCTTGAGGGTGATGACGCGCCTCTGGGGATCGACCAGGACGCTGGTCACCGTGCCCAGCAGCTGCAGGACCTCCGCGGGCGCCTCCGGATAGGGGTCCCACGTCGGGCCGAGCTGGAGCTGGGTCCACACGAACCGGTCTCCCTGCTGAGCCTGTGACGGGACAGCCAAGCCGGCCAACAAAAGCACGAGGACGAAGGCCCGCGGCAGGCAGAGGAGCATCTCGAGGCCGAGGACCGCGGCCGCGGCCGCCAGGACCGCGCCGCGCGCTTCGCGGCCGCGCACCTTGAGCCAGAACTCATCGCGCAGCCGCTCCACGTTCAAGTCCCGCCAGGGGGCGGAGGCGGCCGGCGCCAGATCGCTTTCGCCGGCGCCTGCGGTATCGGAAGTTCCGCAGGCACCGGCCGGACAGATCTCCTTACGGCCGGCGCCTGCGGTATCGGAAGTTCCGCAGGTACCGGCCGGACAGATCTCCTTACGGCCGGCGCCGCGGTCGAGGTTGACGGCGTAGACCCGGCTGCCGCTCTCATCCTCCATGACATAGAGTCCGGGGTGTTCCGTCTCGGAGTACACCACCCGCCGGTCCTTGACCCACAGGGTGGCGATGCGTCCTTCGGGGGAACGCACCCGCACCCGGGCCGGCGCCGCCTCCTGGCGCGTCCAGGTCCTGACGATGGGCTCGCCCACCTTGACGCCGAAGCTCTCGACTCCTCCCGAAGGCTCGCGCAAGAGCGAGAGAGTGGAGGACACCAAAGCGGCGAAGACGGGCTTGACCGGGAGGTTGCCGGAGACGGCGTCGAGCGGCGCGGCCCAGACGGCCACCCGGCCGGAGCCATGCCCGGCCGAGGCCAAAAGCGGGGCGCCGGAGAGGGTCCGGACCCAGACCTGGCCTCCTGCCAAGTCCAGCCGGCGGGTCAGCGCGACCTTGTCGAGCTCGAACCCGCGCCAGGCCGAGGAGAAAACGCCCGGCTCCAGACGCAGGCCCCGCACAGGCTCAGGCTCGGCTGCGGCCGCGACCTGGACCGGCAGCCACCGCGACAAGCCGCCAAGGGCCGCAGTCCCCTCGCGGCTGTCCGGGAACAACCACAGCCCGCCGCCCTGCCTGACATACGCCTCCAGGGCCGCGGCCGCCGAAGCGGAGAGCGGCTGGATATCGGCCAACGCCACGGCATCGTAGTCCGCGAGGCGCATCCCGGAAGAGCCGAGCCGGCCCGATTCCGCGAGATCCGCGTCCCAGTCCAGGAGCCGCTTGCCGGAGGAGGAGAAGAGGTCCTGCAGGAAATATCCGGCATGGGGCGAACGCAGGAAGGCGGGGTCTCCGGAGAGGACCAGCAGCCGGGAACGGCGCGGCTGCCGGAAGGAGTAGTAATAGGCGTCGTCGGCCGCCAATGAGTCGGGGCGAAGCTCCACGCGGCCGGACCACGTCGGCGCCTGCGGTATCGGAAGTTCCGCAGGCACCGGCCGGACGGATTTCCCTACGGCCGGAGCGGCCCCGGATTTCGCGGCGGGCAGGGACACGGCCGCCGCGGTCTCGCCCTGACCCTTCAGAGCCACGGCGCTGGCCCCCAGGCGCGTACGCTCCTGCCACAGGTCCAGAGACGAGTCCGCCTTGGCCGAGGCCCACAGCACCACGCGCAGGGCCGGCTGGTCGGAGGAGCTTCTTTCGCGTTCCGGGCGGGCGGAGAGAACGGTGGCGTTGAAAGGGGGGGGCGGCCAGGAGAGGCAGTAAAGTCCGACGCCCGGCTCAGCCGGGGGAAGGGCTCCGCGCAGCCCGTGGGCCGCGCCGTCGCTCAAGAGCAGCACCGCGCGGTCCCGACGCGAGTGCTGCAGCAGCGCGTAGGCCGCGCGCAGGGCGGCAGAGTAATCGGTGCCGCGCGAGTCCGGGGGGGAATGGTCGATGAGCTCCTGGCAGGCGCGCGGGCTCATCCAATCGAGCCCCGCGCCCTCCACGCGCTCGTCGAAAGCGGCGCAGGCCACGCGGTCGGAGGGACGCAGGCTGCGCAGCAGCCCATCGGCCGCCTCGCGCGCCGCGGCCCAGCGCGTGCGGCCCTGGCTCACGGCTCCCATCGAGTAGGAGCGATCCAGGAGCAGCACGAGGTCCACCCCGTCGCCCCGGCCGGGAGCCTGCCCTTCCGGGGCGGCGGGCCCCGGCCCGCCGCCGGCCCGGGGTTCCAGGACCGGTCCGGCATAGGCGGCGATCAGGAGCAGCACGACGGCGGAGCGGGCCGCGGCCAGGAGCCATTGGCGCAGCCGGGCGCGCGGCAGGGCCTGAGCCTGGACCCGACGCAGCAAAGTCAGATCCGAGAACTCCACCTTCCGGGCGCGGCGCCGGGAAAACAGATGCAGGAGCAGAGGCACGGCCCCCAAGGGCAGGGCCCAAAGCACGGCCGGGGCGGTGAAGATCATGGGCCCCGGCCCAGGAAGCGCGCCAGATCCTCGTCCCAGGGCCGGTCGTTGAAGAAGCTCATGTAGGAGATGGCGGCGCCGTGGAAGCCCGCCTCATAGAGCCTCTGCTGGCGATGGAAGGCCGCCCGATAGGCTTCCTGGAGGGAGGAGGCGTCGCAGAAGAGCTCACGCTGGTCCTCCAAACCCCGGAACGAAGTGGGGCCTGCGAAGCCGAAGTCCCGCTCGGCCGGGTCGAGCACCTGCAGGACCATGAGCTCGTGCCGGCGCGCCTGCAGGGCCTTGACCACCTTGAGGATGGCGTCGCAGTCGCCGAGCAGGTCCGAGATCAGCACGACCAAGGAGCGGCGGCGGATGCGGGCGGCCGCGGCCTCCAGGGCCGAGGAGAGGTCGGTCTCGCCAGCGGCCCGGCTGCGCCCCAGCAGGCCGTCGAGCACCTCGAGCTGTCCGAAGCTGGCGCGGGGGGGGATGAACTCACGGGGCTGCGTGTCGAAGGTGGCCAGGCCGACGGCGTCGCCCTCGGCGAGCACCAGGAAGGAGACGGCCATGGCCAGGCGGCAGGCGTTCTCCCACTTGCTCGGTCGGCCGCCCGCGGCGTAGGCCATGGAGCCGGAGACGTCGAGCAGGACCATGCCGGTGAGGATGTTCTCGGACTGGTACTGGCGCACGTAGAAGCGCTCCTGGCGGGCGAAGACCTTCCAGTCGAGGGCCTTGATCTCGTCGCCGGGGACATAGGCGCGGTGGTGGGCGAACTCGTGCGAGATGCCCCGGGCCGAGCTGCGGTGGCGGCCGGTGAGATGCCCCTCGGCCGTGACGCGGCGCAGGTTGAGGCTGAGGTTGCGCAGCTTGGCCAGGGCGACGGGGTCCAGATACCGCATCGCAGGATTCTACCAATATGCGCGAGCGCGCGTACGTGGCCTGATGAGCTATGATATGGCACCGGGCGCGGAGCCGGATGCGCCGGCCAGCGATGACTCCCCCAGAACAGACGCCCAAGGTCAGCATCGTCATCAACACGCGCGATCAGGCCCGGCTGACGGCGCAGATTCTCGAGAGCGTCTTCCAGCAGCGCTTCCGCGATCTCGAGGTGATCATCGTCGACGTCGGCTCGACGGACGACTCTTTCGAGGTCTACGCGCGCTATCCCGTGAAGGTCTTGAGATATGAGGGCCGCGAGCTGAACTACGCCAAAGCGGTCAATCTCGGGATCCGGCAGGCGCGGGGCGAGTATGTCGTCAGGCTCTCCGGCGATGCCATCCCGGCGGACGAGTCTTGGCTGGAGAATCTGATCGCGCCCCTGGAGGCCGACGCCCAGGTCGCCGGGGTGTTCTCCCGATGGCTGAACCCCTCCTGGAACCGGAACCGGTTCGATGCCCTCTACGCGGCGCTGTGCTTCCGGGACCAGCGGCGGGAATTCACCGATTCTCCGACCTGGCTGGGGACCTCCGGCAGCCTGCGGCGCAGCCTCTTCGAGCTCCATCCCTTCGACGAGACCATGCGCTACTGCGAAGACATCGATTGGTCGGCGCAAGCGCAGGCCGCGGGCTACAAGATCGTCTATGAGCCGGCGTCGAAGGTCTATCATGTCCATGGCTACGGCCTGGCCTCCTTCATCTCCCGCAATCTCCAGATCCTCTGGTACATGTCGAAGATCGAGATCCGCCAGATGACCGGCTATTATCGGCGGCGGGCTTCGGGACGGCCCGGCCAGGCTGGCGCGATGCCGAGGCCCGCGCCCCGGATGAGCAGCGACTCGCTCTACCTGTCTCTGGCCTTGCTCATGCTGTGCGCCGCGGCCAGCCTCGTGGCTTGCGTGGTCGGCGTTCTATGGGTCCTGGCCGCGGTGCTCCTGCTGCTGCTGCCGGCGGCGGCTTACTACTGCTGCTGCCTGCTCAAGCTCAGGAGGCTCTCCAGCGCCGGCCTGGAGGAGACCGCGGATTTCATCTTCGGCCCGGGTTCCCCGCTGGTCGGCGCGCTCCAGCACCGCGGCGAGATCATCCCGTTCCTCAAGGAGTGCTTCCCGCAGCCGCCGTCGGCCGTGGCCGAGATCGGCCGCGGCCGGGGCGGCACCCTGGCCCTGCTCTGCCGCGCCGCGGCCCCCGACGCGCTGGTCGTCAGCCTCGACCTGCCCGGAGGCTGCAACAGCGGCACCATCCCCGGCCTGACCCGGGGAGCCCTGCACCGGCCGCTGCTCAAGGCCATGAGCGGCCCCCGACAGGACCTCCGCCTCATAGACGGCGACTCGAGATCGCCCGCGGCCAGGGCGCTTTTCGAGGCGGCGCTGGCCGGGCGCAAGCTGGACCTCCTGTTCATAGACGGCGACCACTCCTTCGAGGGCGTGCGCTCCGATTTCGAGCTGTACGCCGGATTCGTGAAGCCCGGCGGCATCGTCGCGTTCCACGACATCCAGCCGGGCTACGAGGAATCCGGCGTGGAGGTCGAGCGCTTCTGGCGGGAGACCGCTTTGCCCGGCTCGCGCCAAGAGTACATCGCGGACCGCTCCCAGGCCAGCCGCGGCATCGGCGTCCTGCGCCTGCGGGCGGACCGGAGCTGAGCGGCCGGCCTCAGCCAGCCGCGCCGGCGCCCGGACTGGTCCAACGGCTCATCGCGAAGGGCTGGCCGTGGCCCGGGTAGACCGTCCGGATCTTCATCCGCCTCAGCCTGGCCAGGCTGTCCTCCAGCTGACGGTCGTCCTCGATGATCTCCACCGCGCCGGGGCGCTTCCTGTTGACCAGGATGTCCCCGGCGAAGAGGTCGCCCGCCTCGGTCAGCACCCCGATGGAGCCTCGGGTATGCCCCGGCAGGTGGACGATCCGGGCCGGCAGTCCGTATTCGCGCAGGCTTTGCCCGTCGCTGAGCAGCCGGTCGGGTTGGAAAGGCTCGAAGCGCGGCCAATCCCTCCGCAGCCGCATGATGAGCGGCCAGAGCCTGGAGACGATCCGGAGCGGCAGCGTCCGGACCCGGCGCTTGAGGACGACCGGGCGTTCCGCCATGGCAGCGTCGCCCGCGTGCAGCGCGACCGGGGCCCGGTATTTTTCCCGCAGCTTAGCGCAGTTGCCGATATGGTCCCAGTCTCCGTGCGTGGCCACGACGAGCCGCAGCCTGCCGGGCGCGCAGCCGGCGGACGCCAGCCTTCGGTCCAGCTCCCGCCAATGCGCGGGCATGCCGGTGTCGATGAGGACGAAGCCGCCCTCCGCCTCCAGCAGGTAGGCGTTGACGAAGCCCAGCTCGATGACTTCGACGGCCTTTCCCATGCCGTGATGATACCAAAACGCCGTCGGGATGCAGGTCCCCGTTCGGCGGATTCTTCAGGCTGACGGGGTTCAAGCAGGGGCTGACAAATGGGTTGTCGGGCCATTGATGGCCTTTCGGTGATATACATCTTAGGGCCGTTTAGAAAATAAGCAAGAATGGCCGGTCGTTGATATCCAGTTTCGCGCTCCGGTGATTGTGTCTAGTTTCCGTCGTTATACTGTCCAGCCACTTTTTGGAACAAAAGACCCTTCGCGGAAGCGTGAAGGATTTTTCCTTTACGAAAACGGTAGAATCTGTCATACGCCGAGTTTGCGGTTTTACGAAACGAACTTGACGCTATACCTGGATGAGGCAAAAGGTCCTGCTGGCGACGCTGCTCTTCTTGATTTGCGGCGTGTTGGGGACGCTGGCGCTGCGGCTTGGGCCCTGCGAGCGCCTGGAGCTTAAGACGCTTGACGCCCGCTTCCGCCTCTTCCCCCAGCCGCAGCGCGCCAGCAAAGAGGTCGTCATCGTCGAGATCGACGACAAGAGTCTTGCCGAGTTCCGCCGCCACGGGGTCGCCTGGCCCTGGCCCCGCAGCCACTACGCCAGGCTCGTGCGGCTTCTGGCCCGGGGCGGGGCCAAAGCCATCGTCTTCGACGAGCTCTTCTCCGAGCCCGGGGCCGGGGATCAGGATTTCGCCTCGGCCATACGCGAAGCCGGCAACGTGGTCCTCTCGGCTGAGTTCACCAGGCATAGCGGGCAGACTTTCGCAGACAACCCGCTTTCCCGGCCTCCCAGCCTGAAGGTCCGCTTCGCCGGGTCGCCTCCCGGCCAATACCGGTTCGCGATCCTGCCCCAGCCGCTCTTCCAAAAAAGCGCGGCCGCTCTAGGCGTGGCCGACTACCAACTCGACGAGGACGAAATCGTCCGCAGGCAGCCGCTCTTCTTCGGCTTCGCAGGCAAGGTCTTTCCCCAGGCCGCCCTAGCCGCCTATCTCACAGCACGCGGGATCGACAGCGTGGAACTGCCGAGCCCCGGCCTCCTGGCCGCTGGCAGAGACCTCATCCCGCTTGATGCGGGCGGCCTGCGCATATTCTGGTACGGCCCCGAGAGGAAAGGCTTCCGGCACTACTCCTTCTCGGAACTCGTGCCTCCGGCCCCCGGGGCCGGCTCCCCGGCGCAGTCCGACACGTTCCGGGACAAAGTCGTCATCGTGGGACTGGCCGCCTCCGGGCCCTTTGAGAACTGCCTCACGCCGTACACCCGCGACGTGCGCTCCTCGCTGTGCGAGGTCCTGGCCACGATGACCAGCGACCTGCTGCAGAAAGACTTCCTGCTCCATGTCCGCGCCGCGGTGCCGGTTTCTGCAGGCTTCCTGTTCGCGGCGCTGGTCTGCGGGCTCTTCTTCTTCGGGCCCGGCCTGCTGCCCGTGACCGCGGCGACGATCGCGTGCGTTTGCGCCTGGCTGGCCCTTGCGGTCTGGCTGTTCGTTTCGCGCGGCCTATGGCTCGACGTCGTCGCGCCCCTGGCCGCGTTGGGTCTCGCGTTCGCCGCCGCGGCCGCAGTCAGCTATCAAGTCGAAGGCAAGGCCCGCAGGCGCCTGCGCAGTGTCTTCAACCGCTACGTCAGTCCCGTCGTGGTCTCGCAGATTCTGGAGCGTCGGGAGAACCTGGAATTGGGCGGCCAGGAGGTGACAGGGACGGCGTTCTTCTCCGACCTCAAGGACTTCACGGCCTTGAGCGAGAAACTGCCGGCGCGGGAGGTGGTGGCGTTCCTCAACGAATACTTCTCGCTGGCCAGCGCGGCCATCCTGGAGAATGGCGGGTTAATCGACAAGTACATCGGAGACGCGATTATGGCGGTCTTCGGCGCGCCTATTCCGTCCCGGACCCACGCGGCGCAGGCCTGCGCCGCGGCGCTGGAACTGCGGTTCCATCTGGCAGCGGCCGGGCGCCCGGCCTGGGCGACCCGCATCGGCATCCATTCCGGGCCCATGGTGGTGGGCAACATCGGCTCGCCGCAGAGGCTCGACTACACGGCCATCGGAGACACGGTCAACCTGGCCTCGCGCCTGGAGGGGGCCAACAAGCTCTACGGCACCTCTTTGCTCGTCAGCGAGGCTGTCGTGCGGGAGGCGGGAGACGGGTTCGAGTCGCGCGAACTTGACCTGCTGGCCGTGAAGGGCAGGCGTCAGGTCCTGCGGGTCTACGAATTGCTGGGCCGCCAAGGCGAGGTCACGAAAGAGCTCCGCGCCTGCAAGCAGCGCTTCGAGGCGGGCTTGGGGTGGTATCGCGATCGGGATTTCGCCAAAGCACTCGACACCTTCGAGGCGCTGCTGGCCGCTCGGCCGGACGACGGGCCGGCTCTGCTCTACGTCCAGCGCTGCCGGACTTTCCTGGGGGAGCCGCCCGCGCCGGATTGGGACGGGGGACACCATCTCACGTCGAAATGAACGGGTCGCCTACGGACATCCTGCGGACATCTCGAAACGACGACGTGGGTTCACCGGAACAGGAACAAGCTCCCTCAGCACTTCGGCGCTGCGCAAGATTCCATTAAGTTTAGCTCGGCAATTCCGCAGAATACAGAGAATCCCGAAGCCCGTTGCGAAGTTTATCCAATCCGGGCACCCTAGAGGAGGGACATGGACCGCCTCGGACGACTGACGTGGGAGCTGGAGCTGGGCTATCGGCTCAGGCGGCTGGCCGACCCCCTGGCGCGCAGGCTGCTGCGCTGGATGTATTCTCCCGGCCTCAACCTGGTCACGCTGGAAACGACCACGTCCTGCACCAGGAAGTGCGTCTATTGTCCCCCGCACTACAACCTGGACATCCCGCCGCTGGCCATGGAGTGGGAGACCTACCGCCGCGTCGTCGATTCCCTGGCCGCCAACGCCTACCGCGGGAACATAGCCTTCAACCTCTACGGGGACTCCCTCCTCGACGAGAAGCTGGAAGACCGCATCCGCTACGCGGCGGAGAAGTCCCCGCTGCTCCACCCCATCGTCTACACCAACGGGGACAAGCTGACCGTGGAAAGGTTCCTCGGCCTGAAGGAAGCGGGCATGGACCTGATGATGCTCTCCCAGCACTCCCCGGAGCTCGGCGGCGAGCTCCGGCAGACCCTGGAGACGCTCAAGCGCGACCATCCGGGACTCTACGACCTCCATATCCTGGATATCCACAAGTTCTACCACGAGGACGGCAACCGGCTGGGATTCCTGAACAACCGGGGCGGGCTGGCCGATGTGAAGCGCAAGCCCATCTCGCTCTGCCGAGACCTGGAATGCGCCGCCATAGACTGCCTGGGCAACGTCATCCTCTGCTGCCAGGACTGCACCTCCTCCTATGTGTTCGGCAACGTCCTGGAGCGGGATTTCTGGCAGATATGGAACGACCCGGCTTTCGCGGCGGTGCGCGCCCGGATCCGGAAGGGGGAATGGCTCTTCGAGATCTGCCGCAAGTGCGCCGGGGGGGAGGGCCTGAGCACCGCCAAGCCCGAGGGCAAGGCCCGTCGGCTGGCGCCGGCGTTCCATGACTTCGCGGAGGTCATGGCTTCCCTGTCCCGCCCCGGGTGAGGGGGCTCAAGCCAAGGGCGCGGCGGCTGGTCGGCGGATCACGGCCGGCCCAAGGACTTCATCACCTGCTCGAAATCGTGGAAGGCCCGCGGCAGCCGGGCGGCCGGCCCCTGGGGCGGAGTCGTGGTCGCGCCTTCGCCGCCCGCGCATCTGCGGCAGATCTCGAAGGGCCAGCGGCCCCGGATGATCTGCCGCCGGACGGCCACGAAGGCCGGGTCGTCCCAGATCTCGCAGAGGTCGCGCTCGAGCACGTTGCCGAACACATAGGACGCCGTGCAGTCGTTGTTGCAGAGCAGGACGTTGCCCAGGCAGTCGACGGCGGTGCAGCGCACGTCGCGGCAGAAGGACAGGGGCCTGCGCTTCACGTCGGCCAGCCCGCCCTTGTTGTTCAAGATGTTGAGCCGATTGCCCTGCGCGTAGAACAAGCTGTGATAGTCCGTCCAGGAGATGAAACCCGCATCCGGGACGCCGGCGATGGCGGACAGGGCCTGGGCCGCCGCGGGGTCAGACCCCGGGGAGTGCTGGGACAGGAACACCGCGTTCAAACCGGATTTCCTCAGGCTGATGTAGCGCTGCTTGGTCAGCTTGTCTCCGTTGCTGAACAGGCAGAGCCGCGCGGCGGGGAGCCTGGTCCGGGCGTGCCGCACCAGCTCCTCGAGCCGGTCATCGAGGAGGGACTCGCCATACAGGCCGTACCAGAGCTGCCCATGGAAGCCGCGGCCGGCCAGGGAACCGACGATGCGGCGGTACACGCTCCAGTCCATCCGGAGCGGAGGGATATCCAGCGAATGATGCGGCGGGCAATAGACGCATCGCCTCGTGCACTCCGTGGTGGTCTCCACCGCGACCACTTTCAGCGGTGAGGAGCGGATCAGGAAGGGCAGCAGCCTCAGGACGCGGTCCGTGAAGCGTTGGACCGCCTCGTTCAAGGCCAGGGCGGAACGGCTGACTCTCAGGATCACCTTTCAGACTCCTCGCGCAGGCCTCGGCCGCGCCTTCCTCGGACAGCCCCCGTAGTATAGCCCCGCGCTTGCGGACTTTCAACAGCGGCGATTTTGATATCATGGCCTTCGGCCGAGCCCCGGCGGACTGGGCCTGAGGATATGATGACGGCCATGTGGAGTCTTCTGATCCTGTCCGGGCTCGGGTTCTGCTCCGAGCCCCCGCTTCCCGCCGCCGAGAAAGTCGTCGCATTCTCCGGTTATCAGTGGGACGTCCGCTCCCCCCGGGGAGCGGTCGGGCCCGGGCCGAACCTCTTCTCCGACTCCTCCCGCAACGTCTGGGTGGACGAGGCCGGCCGGCTTCATCTCAAGATCACCCATGACGGCGGCCGCTGGACCTGCGCGGAAGTGGCGCTGGACCGGAGCTTGGGCTACGGGACCTACACTCTCCTGCTCGACTCGGAGCTCGAGCGGCTCGACGACCGGTCCGTCCTGGGGTTCTTCACCTGGGACGACCGTCCGCTGGAAGAGCACCGCGAGATGGACATCGAGCTCTCGAAGTGGTCTCAGCCGCTGGACCGCAATGCCCAGTTCGTCGTCGTGCCCACGGACAAGAAAGTCCGCTTCAACGTCCTGCCGGCACTGGGGCCGACGGCCTATCGCTTCACCTGGAGCCCCGGCCGCGTGATCTTCGCGGGCGCGGGCGCGCGCTCCTGGGACTACGCCGACGCCGGCGTCCCCTCCAGCGGGACGGCCCGCATCAAGCTCAACCTCTGGCTGTTCCGGGGCCAAGCGCCGAGCTCGGGCCGCGAAGTCGAAGCCATCGTCGACGCCTTCACGTTCCAGCCTCCGCCCTGAGGTCCATTTGGTACAATCGCCGCCGGCCGCGGAGGGGACATGACCTTCAAGTTCGCGCACAACAATCTCAACGTGCTGGACCTGCAGAAGAGCCTGGATTTCTACGCCCAGGCCCTGGGCCTCAAGGAGACCCGGCGCATCCAGGCGCCGGACGGGAGCTTCACCTTGGTCTTCCTGGGCGACGGCGCCACGCCGCACAAGCTGGAGCTGACCTGGCTGCGCGACCGCAAGGAGAAGTACGAGCTCGGCGACAACGAGTTCCATCTGGCCTTCACCACCCCCGACTACCCGGGCGCCCACGCCCAGCACAAGAAGATGGGCTGCATCTGCTACGAGAACGAGAAGATGGGCATCTATTTCATCGCGGACCCGGACGGCTACTGGCTCGAGATCCTGCCCGAGAAGCGCTGAGACTCCGTCAAGCGGCCTTGGGCTGCTTGGCGCGGCCCATTTTATGTTTCCAGATCGGAATCTCAAGTCCCGATGCCCTTCGAGGGTGAGCCGGGATATGAAGTCGTCAGGGCCGAAAGGCAAGACGAGCTTGGGGCTTAAGGCCTATAGGGGCTACGTTAGCAAAGCGGTACAATTTGCCAATGCGGCTCCGGTTTTCTCGCGTATACCCAGTCTTGTTCTTCATCGCGATACTTTGCGAAGGCTGCAAGAAAAAAGAGACGTCCCGCGTCCCCGTCCTTGCGCCGCCTGAGAAAGCATCCTCTTCCGTCGGTCAGCCAGGGGATCAGGAGAATGTGCCAGCGGAAGCCGAGGTCAAGGCCTCCAGCGGGCCTGTCGAGTTGACCCTGCGCATCTATAAGACGAAGATTAGGGCCCACAAGTCCCTTTACTACCAGATAGTGCTCAAGAACATCGGCGCCAAGGCGTTCCCAGCGGTGGATGCCGCTTTCCGAGATCCATGGGCCCAACGTCACCCTGAAGGAGTTTACCTAGATGTGTTGGGCCCCAATGGTAAGGAACCAGGCTGGGCTTGGCTGGGACCAACCGATGTCGATACAACCAATCTCCCCGGTTTCCTGCCGCCTCCTACTACCAAGGAGGGCGCAAGCTTTTGGCAAAAATTAAAAGGAATGTCTGCGTTTGAGCGCTCCAAAGCCGTGATGGATTATTCGGCTCGCATCAAGGCCGAATACGAGAAGACTCATCCGGAGCCGCCCGTGGGCGGCCTCCTTGCGCCAGGAGCTTCGACCTCTACGCCGGCCTGGGTGCTGCCGAATGATGAGGGCAAGCCGTTGCGGCAGCCCATCGGTCACTTCACCGAGCTTGTACATTTTGATTTTTCTTTGCCGGGCAAGTATCGAATGCGGGCTGTCTACGATTATCGGCCGGATGGCTGGACAATCAAATGGAATAGGGACCATCATCGGCAACCTGATGAGGCTCAAAACGTGGTCAAGACACCTTTCATTGAATTCGAGGTGCTTCCATGAAGGCTTCCAATTTCTTTCTTGGGGTCGTCTTCCTGTTGCCTAAAAATGTCTGGGCTATCCATCCTGCTAGCCCCGATGCAATCCAGCAAATCAAGGACCAACTGGACGCGGCAAACCTGGTCCAAAATGGGCCCTTCCTGGATAAGCAGGGCAATGACATCAGTATCCGCCGGATAATGGAAGTCATAAATTGGCAAAAGCAGCATAATCCAGACCCCACATACATGGCAGAACAGGAACGGCACCTCAAGGACCGAACGCGAGACCGAGATCTCGCCCGCTCCAAGGCTATCCATCTGACTTTAGTGGCCTATGGCGTCGTCCCGGAATACGATGGCGGCAAGCCTAAGATGCCAATCGGCACCATGATAGATCCAGATTTCGCAGGGAAGCAAGCTGCTTGGATAGCTATCGCTGGCGAAAATGCAGATCGGACTTACATCAACTCAAAAGGGGAACTTAAGAAGATCAAAAAAGCCGAAAACAAGAAACACGAAGAGCCTGACGGTGTCACCAGCAGCGATGGGGTCACGATAATTTTCCCCCAGTTCTTTGAAAGGAAGGATGCTCACGGCAACCATCCGAGCCCCGCCGCTTTGGCTTCGATTCTTATGCACGAGCAGCGGCACTTCGTGCAATTCACGACCCCAGGTCAAGCCGACAAGATGACCTGGAACGAGCGGGAAAAATCCGCCCACGATGCCGACATGGGGGAGCAGTTCGCGCCGACGAACCCGCTCGGAATGGCCTCCGATGAATTCGAGCGTCTGAAGAACAATGAATTTCTTGCCCAGCAATATTACAATGAGCAAGTCCATAACGAGTGGTGGAAAAAGAAATTTGGGATAGTGGATCTTGGTGACCCTTCCGAGAGCTTGCCGCATACCGATGAAGAACTCGCCGCTATCCGGAGAAAATCGGAAGCATTGGACAACCAAATTCAGCTCGAAGCTCTAGAGCGAAACCCTCCAGTCCCGCTGCCTCCCATGGAATTGCGTCCAGTTGTGCGTGCTAGTGTGGGCATCAACCTGGGGGTGCTGACCGATTTGGTCTGCAGGAATCCCGAAGCGCTCACGCCGCAAGAAATGAGCGTCTGGCTGAGCGGATTCCCTGACGGCACGTTCATGACCATGGATGGGCCGCAAGACTGCATCAAGGACCTCTACAACGAATTGATCGGTTTCAACGCGAATTGGCAGGAAGGCCAGAAGCTGGACTATGCCTGGCTGGTCAACGAAGCCCAACGACTCAAACAGCAATATGCGCCCCGTGCT